>Ga0310697_10000617_pt1 | contig 46252 bp, 43 predicted proteins | sample 172DNAGHGlowgp2_FD_203883 | JGI IMG/M metagenome (GOLD analysis project Ga0310697, IMG submission 203883) | Sheep rumen microbial communities from Palmerston North, Manawatu-Wanganui, New Zealand - 1728 DNA GHGlow gp2 (v2) (version 2) | ecosystem: Host-associated > Mammals > Digestive system >...
AACACGCCCGTAACGGTCAGCAGAGGTGTCAGTTGCCAACCGATGTTCTGGTCGTTGCCGCCTGTCAGCACGAAAGCCACTATGAGGAGCAGCGTTGCCGCCGGGGCACCTGTCCTCACGACTGTCGGAAGCGAGAGGTCTCCTCGGCAGATGCTGAAATAGGCTCCTAAGGTGAAGAACAGCACTGAGATATTGCTGACGGTCATCGGTGGCCACACCCTGAACAGGTAGAGGATGGTTAGTGCCACCATGCCTCCGAACCCTGTCTTGCGCACAAACCAGTAGACCAGTGGTGACAGCACGGACATGACTATGAGGTCGCGAACAAACCACATGGTGCCCAACAGAGGTGCGATATATACTCCATACCATCCCAGTATGTTGGGGTAGCTATAGGCGGTGGTGCTGTGATCCCACAGTATGTGTACCCACCGTATTTGTCCCAGATAGCCAGTCACATATTGTGCCCCTTCGGGGCCATGGTGCTCGAAATACAGCACCAGACAGGTCAGGGGGATGCATAGCAGGTTCCACAGCAGGTATGGTACAACCAGCGAGCGTGCCCGTTTCTTCAGTTTCTGCTTGTAGACAGAGAGGTCGAAGATGCCGACCTTGCGGAAGAACAGGTAGCCGGAGATGAAGAAGAATGCCGGAACGGCGACGAGCGACAGTCCGCCGGAGAACAGTATCTTGACAGCATAGTAGAAATCCTGAAGACTGACATCCTGCCAACAGGTCGACAGGCTGATGTCGCCCCTGCAGTGTTGCATCACTACGAGAAACGTAAGTGGAAAGCGCAGCCACTCTATGACTTGTGAGTCTTTGCCTGGACTGTGTGCCATGATCTACCCTTTGTGTGTTAACCTCCTGTATTTACGGTAAACCCATACCAGTATCCAGCTGATTCTCTGAGGCAGCGAGATGACAATTCGGCTGGGTAGCGACAGCGACGGGTCCTTCAGACGGCGCAGGTCCTGATAGTACCGGCATGACTCGAAGTCGCGGTTCTCAAGATAGCGCTCGTACATCTTTATACGGTGCATGTTGAAGGCACTCTCAAGCCTGTCCCATTCTGGTGAGAGAGTCCGGCGCAGGGCTTCCTCGAACTCAAGGTCTTTCGCGATGGTGAAGCTGCGCCATGAGTTCGGGATGTCGGCGTTATACAGATATATGGTGTCGCTGATGAACCATACCTTCGGGTGCTTCATCAGAACCTTCAGCTGCATCAGCTTGTCTTCAGCATAAGAACGGCCCATAGCCTGGTCAAGACATCCCTCCAGAATCTCCTTACGGTACAGGATGCCCCATGCGAAGCTGAAGTGGGCAGTGCGACAGCAAATCTCCTTGATGAGAATGGTAGTGTCAGCGACGGTACCGATGTGGTTGGAGGAATACTTTCGGCCATGCTGGTCGACATAGGTGGCAAAGACCTCGTCGGCCTCTTCCCTGATGATGACCGGATAGGTCGCCGACAAGGCATTGGGCAGTAACTCGTCGTCACTGTCGACAAACATGACGAAACGTCCCCGAGCCTGCTGCAGACCATAGAGACGGGCACCGGTGACGCCCCCGTTAGGAATGTGGAACACCCGCAGCCTGCTGTCTTCGCTGGCTAAGCGTTCGCAAATGGCTGCCGACTGATCGGTACTCTCATCGTCGACAGCGATAACCTCAAAGCTGTCAAAGTCGACGCTTAGCGCACTCCGAAGACACTTCTCAATGAACGTCTCCTTGTTGTATACTGGGACGATAATAGATACTTCCATGCTGAAAAACTCTGCTGGCTGCCATTATTTTGCTCGAATTGGGCACAAAGGTACGAAAAAAAGCTAATTATTCAAAATAAAATACTAACTTTGCAGCAAAAACTTGGAAATAACCTGTGGAACCAATCGCAAAAAAGAAAGTCAGGCTGGAGTGGCTCGACGCGCTCCGCGGATTCACTATGATTATGGTGGTGGCCTATCATGTGTGCCAACAGGGATTCATGATACCTGTCAAGGTGTCGGCATCGCTGCCCTTCCTTGTGCTGTTCCGAATGCCGCTGTTCTTCTTTGTCAGCGGATTCCTGGCTTATAAGGCTTCCGTTACTTGGGACTTACCTACGCTGGGACGTATGGTGAGCAAGAAGCTGCGTGTGCAGCTCATACCTACGGCAGTGTTCTTCCTTTTTGCAGCCTGTGTCATCAGGACGGAGCCGACGTTCATAGAGGCTGTCGACACGATGTTGAACTCGACGACGAAGGGCGGCTACTGGTTTACGCTGGCTCTGCTCTATATGTTCATTATTTACTACGTCTTCTCGTGGATAGAGAGCAAGCTGCCGTGGAAGTCGTGCGTACCCATCCTGCTGCTGTTCGTGGTGTCGATGCTGGTCTATGAGACCTGCTGGCTGCCGAAGCACTTCTGGTGGGCCTATGGGCACCGGCCGGCGGTACACGTGTCATGGCTCCATTTCACCAGCCTCTTCCAGGTGATGCAGTATTTCCCGTTCTTCCTCTATGGTAACATCGTCCGCCGCTACTGGGACCAGTCGCAGCGCATCATGGACTCGCGGTGGTTCTACCCGGTCATCATAGTGCTTGTGGTGTTCTGTACGCTTGACGCACTGAAGTGGCACACGCTCCGCATGGCATGGGCAAACCTGCCCCTGACGATGGCGAAGTTCATACTGCTGACGGTAGTCTTCATGTATTTCCGCCACTATGAGAAATATTTCACTAAGATGACGTGGATAGGGCGCAGTCTCCAGTATATCGGACGCCGCACACTTGACATCTACCTCATCCACTTCCTCTTCATGCCCAACCTGCCAAGTGTAGGCACGTTCTTCAACACCTACCGTCACAACTTCATTATGGACACTACGCTCTCTGTAGTCATCGCACTGCTGATAATAGGCTTCTGCATTATTACCAGCAATATCCTACGTGTGAGTCCCTTCCTGAAGAAGTACCTGTTCGGCCGTTCTTGACGCATGACGGTGGCGCAGGAAATCGAGCGTCTCACGGAAGATGGCAGAGCGCAGCAGCCAAAGCACAATGATATATGATGCAGCCACGAAGACAACCTTTGCCGCAAAGCGAAGGTAAAGGTTTGTGAGTTGTGCCGTCAGCAGCTGTGCGGCAATAATGAGTGTGACGGTAATGACGAGGTAGGGTGTCACGTCACGCAGCACATCCCATAGGCGGAGGCCTATCTCACGGTGTACAAAGTAGTGCCAGAACAGTATCCAGAAGATGGTCAGTGCCACATAGACCTGAATCATCGTCATCATGCCGTAGCGTGACGTTACGCCGACGACCGCCAGCTGTAGCAGGCACAGCGCAATGTTGCCCCACATATAGACGTCGGAATGGCCCCGTGCTATCAGCAGGTTTGAGAAAAGATAGCTGATGGGATAGAAAGCTCCCATCACACATAGCCACTGTAGTATTTCAGCACTCTCGAGCCACTTGGCCCCCAGCAGTATGACGATGAACTCCTGAGCCACCAGAGCCAGTCCGAGGAGTGCCGGGAAGCTGACGAAGGCAGTAAAGCGCAGCAGCTTCCTGAATATCTGTTTCTGTCGCCCGGTGTCGTCGCCCGTCTTGGCAAACACCGGCTGTGCTATGCCGTTAAGCATATTGCTGATGAGCGACCACCCCATGTAGTTCCATTTGTTGGCCTGCGTGTAGTTGCCGACGACATGCTTTGAGTAGAGTCGTCCCAAGATGACGGAGAACACGTTGGTGTTGACCATGATGACGATATTCGTCACGATGAGTTTGCTGCTGAATCCGAACATCTCTCGTATAGGCGAGAAGTCGACGGGCAGCGTGGGATGCCATTTGGCGTAATAGTAGGTGAGGCAGGTGAAGAGGGTGACGTAGACGATGGTCTGCGTGGCTATGCCCCAGTAGGCGAATCCGCAGTAAGCCATTATTACGCCTACGACTCCTGAAATCAGCAGACTGACAAACGACACTATGGCCGTTTCGCGCACCTGCATATTACGGAACATGAGTGCCCGTGGTGCTATTCCCAGACTGGTGATGAAGAATCCGAGGAAGATGTAGCGTGACAGCGGCACGAGCAGCGGTTCGTGGTAGAAGTCGGCTATCAGCGGTGCGCAGCAGAACAGTATGAGGTAGATGCTCAGGCTCACCAGCGAGCATGTCCAGAAGACGGCGTTGAAATCCTTGTGTGCAGCATCTTTCTTGCGGTTCAGTGCCGAGATGAAGCCACCCTCCTGCAGGGAACCGGCGATGAGCGAGAAGATGGTGAGCATGCCCACCATGCCGTAGTCGTCGGTATCAAGCAACCGTGCCAGGAAGATGCCGAACACAAGGTTCAGCACCTGCTGTGCACCGTTGCTCAGTCCACCCCAGAACAGCCCTTTCGCCGTTTTCTCCTTCAGCGTCTCCGCCATTCTGCTTCTTGTCTTTATCCTACCTGACTGCCGGGCTTGACGTCTTTCGTCGTGGTCACCACGCTGAGGCTCTCGTCGTAGTCGACTGCCGAGAGAATCATTCCCTGGCTCTCGATGCCCATCATCTTGCGCGGAGCGAAGTTGGCAACGAAGAGGATGTTACGGCCTACCAGCTCCTCGGGCTTCTCGTAGAACTGTGCTATGCCCGAGCAGATGGTACGCGTCTGCCCTGAGCCGTCATCGATGAGGAACTGCAGCAGCTTCTTCGACTTCGGCACGCGGTCGCAGGCCAGCACACGGCCAACGCGGATGTCGAGCTTCTCGAAGTCCTCGAAGCTGACGGTGTCCTTGACAGGTGCAGCCTTATACTGCGCGGCCTCGTTTTCCTTCTTCGTAGCCTCCAGCTTGTCGAGCTGGTGCTGTATGACGTCGTCCTCAATTTTCTCGAATAGCAGGGCGGGCTCGCCCAGCTGGTGGCCGGCCTTCAGCAGGTCGGTGCTTCCCAGCTGCTCCCACTCAAAGCTGTCGATATTGAGCATCTCGCGCAGCTTCTTCGACGAGAACGGCAGGAACGGCTCGAAGGCAATGGCCAGGTTGGCCGTCAGCTGCAGGCAGATGTTCAGGATGGTCTCGCAGCGCTTGGGGTCGGTCTTCCATACCTTCCACGGCTCGCACTCAGTGATATAGCGGTTGCCGATGCGGGCCAGGTTCATCGCCTCAAACTGTGCGTCGCGGAACTTGAACTGCTCGAGCAGCGACTCTACTTTCTCCTTCACGTCCTTGAACTCTTCGAGGGCCTGACGGTCTACATCCAGCAGTTCGCCGCAGGCCGGAACTACGCCGTTCCAGTATTTCTTCGTCAGCTGCAGGGCGCGGTTGACGAAGTTGCCATAGACGGCGACAAGCTCGTTGTTGTTACGATCTTGGAAGTCCTTCCACGTGAAGTTGTTGTCCTTCGTCTCAGGCGCATTGGCTGTCAACACATATCTCAGCACGTCCTGCTTGCCCGGCATGTCGACGAGGTATTCGTGCAACCAGACGGCCCAGTTGCGTGAGGTAGAGATCTTGTCGTTCTCCAAGTTCAGGAACTCGTTGGCGGGCACGTTGTCGGGCATGATGTACTTACCGTGGGCTTTCATCATCGTCGGGAAGATGATGCAGTGGAACACGATGTTGTCCTTGCCGATGAAGTGTATCAGCCGCGTGTCTTCGTCCTGCCACCACTTACGCCAGTCGCCCCATTTCTCGGGCTCACGCTCGCAGAGCTCCACCGTGTTCGACACGTAACCGATGGGCGCATCAAACCACACGTAGAGCACCTTGCCCTCAGCGCCCTCCACAGGCACGGGGATACCCCAGTCCAGGTCGCGCGTCATGGCACGGGGCTGCAGGTCCATGTCGAGCCACGACTTACACTGCCCGTAGACGTTCGAGCGCCACTCCTTGTGGCCTTCCAGAATCCACTGCTTCAGCCATTCCTGATACTCGTTCAGCGGCAGGTACCAGTTCTTGGTCTTCTTCAGTACGGGCGTAGAGCCCGAGATGGTGGACTTCGGGTTGATGAGCTCCGTCGGCGACAGGTCGCGGCCGCACTTCTCGCACTGGTCGCCGTAGGCACCCTCGTTGTGACAGTGGGGGCACTCGCCGGTGACGTAGCGGTCGGCAAGGAACTGCCTGGCCTCCTCGTCGTAGAGCTGCTCCGTCGTCTCCTCAACGAGCTTCCCCTCGTCGTAAAGCTTGCGGAACCAGTCGGCGGCGAACTTGTGGTGCGTCTCCGATGTTGTGCGGCTGTAGATATCGAACGAGATGCCAAACTCCTCGAACGAGCGTTTTATCATCTCGTGGTAGCGGTCGACGACATCCTGCGGCGTTATGCCCTCTTTGCGGGCACGTACGGTGATGGGTACTCCGTGCTCGTCAGAGCCGCCTATGAAGAGCACCTCGCGCTTCTTCAGGCGGAGGTAGCGAACGTATATGTCGGCCGGCACGTAGACACCAGCCAGATGGCCAATGTGCACACCGCCGTTAGCGTATGGCAGCGCCGACGTCACCGTCGTGCGCTTGAAATTCTTTTTCTCCATGTTTGTCTGTACTTTATTAGAATAGGTGCAAAGGTACACATTTTTGCCGATATGAGCACGTCGAAACGACAAAAAGTGCAGTGCAGAGGAAATTTTTATCAAAAAAATATTGCCGTTCATCAAATTCTTTGTATATTTGCAACCAAAAGTGTACAAATCTATCAGCTGAAACGACATAAATATTAATCACTATAAAAAAAGAGTGTAATGAAACAACTATTCTTACTGGCTTTTGCCACACTTTTCGGCTTGCAGACAGCGCAGGCACAAAAGACCACACTGGGTATCTTCAACCATGTCGGCTTAGGAGTATCGGTTGGTACTGACGGTATCGGCTTCGACGTGGCAGCACCCATCACCGACTATGCAGCAGTGCGTGCTGGTATGTCGATATTCCCGACAATAAAATACGACGACGACGTTAAAATCGACTCCAAGAGCAAGTCGTTCACTAAGAATGAGGTAAACGTCGAAGGAAAGCTAAACATGAAGGATTTCAAGTTCCTCGTCGACCTCTATCCCTCGAAGTACAGCTCGTTCCACTTCACCGCCGGTGCCTTCATCGGTCCGGAGAAGCTTATCACTGCCTATAACACCGAGTCGTTCCTCGACCCCTCGGAGTGGGGCGTGTCGGGTGTCAAGCTTGGTGACTATCGCGTGACGTCTGACAAGAACGGTAACGTCGAGGCCAACATCGAGGTAGCCGGTTTCAAGCCCTATGTCGGCATAGGCTTCGGCCGCGCTGTACCAAAGAAGAGCCGTGTCACCGTGTCGTGCGACTTCGGTGTCAAGTTCTGGGGTGAGCCCGGTGTCTACACCTGGACCACCGACAACTTCGGTAACCGTTCGTACAACAAACTCACCAAGGAGGACGTTGATGAAGATGATGCCGACAAGGCTTTCGACATCATGTCGAAGATTGTCGTCTACCCCGTTCTGAACATCCGCCTCACTGGCCGTATTTTCTAAAAACAAATACAAACAAAAATAAAGACAACACATTATGAAGACAAAATTTTTCTATCTTGCAATGGCTGTCATGACAGCTTTCTGCACTACTGCATGCAGCAGTGACGATGACGATGACAACGGTGGCAGCAGCAACAACGGCAAGTCGGCCATCGTGACACCGAAGTACACCGACCAGGCATGCCAGCTCAAGCCGTCGACACCCATCGACCTGGGTAAGGGCTATAGCCTCGAGACCATCGAGATGGGCGAGAGCGGACGTTGCTATTTCGTTATCGACAACGAGAGCGATGATAACGACGATAAGACCGTTCTGAACGCCAACTACACCTACGAGAGCGGCACCTACAATGTCAGGGGTCATAACGTCATCGGTAAGGTGAAGATTATTGAGACACGCGCCAGCCAGAACATCCAGCTCGTCATCGACCTTAACATCACGCTGAACAGCGGCGAGGTGCTCAAGGGCGAGACCGATGTCGAAGGCGGTATCGGTGCCGTCAAGGCCGTTGGCTCGGTGACGAACAACGCTGATGCCATCTCGACATGGAAGGTGCGTACCAAGACCAGCACCGGTAGTCCTGCCGGTCTGCTCATCGACCTCGAGGGTGATGTCAACGTGTTCAAGACCTTCAGCGGCGGCTATCTTGGCAACATCCGCGACGAGGCCGAGGCTCAGGGCGCTGAGTTCACCGACTCAGAGCGCAAGGAGTTCGAGAAAACCCTCGAGTATGTCACCTTCACCAAGGACTTCATCACTCTCGACTACTCTGACGGTACTTCCGACTGCGGCACATGGAACTGGGCAGGAGCAGAGGCTAAGGAGTTCAACCTGAAGATGCTCTCGGCAAGCATGGGTAACAAGTTCATCATCAAGGAGACCCGTGGTTCAATCGAGTACAACAAGGCTGACGGCTTCCTCAATGTCACTCTCAATGCCAACATCACCGGCAGCAAGAACTACACCGCCAAGCTCACCATCCAGCTGGAGCAGGCCCCTGAGGTGAAATAAATTACGCAGCGCGTACAATAACAAATAATCTGTTTGGTAAGTTCGCAAAATTGTCGTATCTTTGTCGGCAGTTTTGCGAACTGACTTATTTTGAAGAGTATGAAGATACTGATTGTCAACGGACCAAACCTCAATATGTTAGGACGGCGCGAGCCCGGCATCTACGGACAGCAGTCATTCGACGACTATCTGACACGGCTCCGCGAGCGTTATCCCGACATCGTGATAGACTACTATCAGAGCAATGTCGAGGGTTTTCTCATCGACCGTATGCAGCAGGCAGGCTTCGGCGATGTCGACGGCATTGTGCTCAACGCGGGGGCTTACACCCACACGAGTGTGGCACTGCACGACTGCATACGCTCGCTGCAGTGTCCCGTCATCGAAGTGCATATCTCCAACGTACACCGCCGCGAGGAGTTCCGCCACCACTCCATGATTTCCTCGGCGTGCCTCGGTGTGGTCTGCGGCTTCGGCCTCGACTCCTACCGTCTGGCTGTGGAGGCTATTGTCGGAGGTGAGAAGTGAGTGGTAAGTGGTAAAAAGAATGAGGTGAGCATCGACGACTATATACTTCAGCATACGTCGCCCGAGCCGGACTATCTGTACCGGCTGTGGCGCGATACCAACCTGCGTACCATCCACGGACGCATGGCCAGTGGCCATCTGCAGGGACGGCTGCTGAAGATGCTCGTCACGATGATTCGTCCGCAGCACGTCCTCGAGGTAGGAACCTTCAGCGGCTACTCGGCCATAGCCATGGCAGAAGGTCTTGAGCCGGGTGCCACACTCTACACGTTCGAGATCAACGACGAGATGGAGGACTTCACCCGTCGCTGGATAGCAGAGTCGCCCGTCGCCGACCGTATCGACTTTCGCATCGGCGATGCCCTTGTCGAGGCTCCGCGTCTGGGAGTGCTGTTCGACATGGCTTTCGTCGATGGCGACAAGCGCACCTACTGTGAGTGCTTCGACACCGTCCTGCCGCTGCTGCGTCCCGGCGGCTATATCATTGCCGACAACACGCTTTGGGACGGCCATGTCATTGACACGGCCTACGACCACGACCAGCAGACTCTCGGCGTACGCCGCTTCAACGACCATGTGGCTGCAGACCCGAGCGTCGAACAGCTGATTCTGCCTATGCGCGACGGACTGACACTGATACGCAAGCTGCCATGATCGAGAGCAACAGACTGTTTCCGCTGGCTGACACCACGCCGTTAGTGCGTCTGGCTCTATGGTTTGTCTTAGGCATCGTCACCGGAGTTTATACCTCTGTGCCGATGCCTTGCTTTTTCGGGCTGTTGGCGGCTGCCCTGTTCGTGGCACTGCTGCTACGGCGGCCGATGGCACAGTCGGTAGCCCTGTATGTCTGTATGTTTTTGCTCGGGGCGACGCTGGCGGTACGACAGCGTGACGGTGTCCTGGCCGACTATGCTGCAGCCACAGCCAAGCGGCAGCAGCCGACGGAGTCGCCGCAACAGTTTCCGCTGCGCTGGTATCAGTGGCAGCAGCGACAGCAGCAGCCCGACACCACCACGGTGCTCGGACGCAGCCGCGTCTTCTTCCTCGGCTGTCGGCAGCGACTGCTCGACCGCTACCGTGAACAGGGTCTCAGCGACCAGACCTATGCCATTGTCGTCGCCATGACCTTAGGCTCACGCTCGGCTATCGACCCAGAGGTGCGTCAGGACTATGATGTCAGCGGTGCCGCCCATGTGCTGGCACTCAGCGGTCTGCACATGGGCATCATCTACGCTCTGCTGACACTGCTGACGGGTCGCCGCCGGCACCGCATACTTAGTCAGGCCGTCATCGTGCTGACGCTGTGGGCATATGTGCTGGTTGTGGGAATGCCCATAAGTGCCGTGCGGGCGGCCTCCATGCTGACGCTCTACAGCCTGCTGTCACTGGGCTACCGCGAGAAGATGTCGCTCAACGCCTTGGCGTTCACCGCCATTGTGGTGCTGGCACTGAGTCCACTCACTCTCTTCGACATCGGCTTTCAGCTGTCGTACGCCAGTGTGCTGAGCATACTTGTCTGGATGCCGCTGATGGAGCGGTGGCTACCCAAGCGTCTGCTCGGCGGCAACCGGTTGGTGCGGCTGCTGTTGAGCATGACAGCGGTGTCGATAGCCGCACAGCTCGGGTCGGCACCCCTCGTGGCTTACCACTTCGGGCGTTTCTCAACCTACTTCCTGCTTACCAACTTCGTGGCCATACCCTGTGTCACCGCCATCCTCTACATGGCTATTGCCACACTGCTCTGGGCACCGATAGCAGCACCGTTGACGCTGTTGGTAAACGGTCTCAACAGCTCACTCGCAGCTATCTCGCATCTGCCGGCAGCAAGCATAGAGGACCTGCAGCCCAGCTGGCTGCAGGTCCTCCTAATCTACGTTATCATCCTCGCACTTCACTGGATAATAACAATCTCTGAAAGCCGATAGTCACACCCTAAGCTATCAACTATACACTAATCCTACGGCTCGGGCTGCTCGTTCTTCGCGTCGTCGATAATCTTCTGCGCCAGGTCCGTCCACCCCAGGGTGGCGTCCTTGTTCAGTTCCTCGCGCGTGTACTCGCCGGTGGCCTGCGCCAGGAGCTTCATCGACTTCACGGCGTTGCCCGTGGGCTTGACGACACCCGTCTTCGGGTCCTTGGCGGTCTTCGCGCCGATGGCGGCACGGATGGTGACGTCGTTCGTGCGGTCGTACAGGGCGTTGGTGGCGTTGCCCACGACGGAGCACTTGAAGATGGCGAGGTTGTCTATCTTCACCGTGTTGCCGTTGAGCGTCTGCTCGCGGATGCACTTCACCAGGTCGCGCAGGATGCCCTCGATGGTTCCCTCCGAGAAGGGAGTCTGGTGCTCGGCCATGTGCACGGCCATGTCGTGTATGCCGAGCGTCTTCTTGTAGGCCACGCGGGGGTAGTACTTGCCGTACTGTTCAGAGGTCTGGTCGTTGTTCTTTACGATTTTCAGTTCAATCATGGTTTTGTTCCTTTCTTTTAATTTGGTTAATACTGTGGTTTGAGTTGCTCTCTCCGACGTCAGCGCTGTTGTCTTGATTGCGGTTGCAAAGTTAGGGCAATTTCTGCTGTCAGGCAAGTAAACAGTACTAACCGGTCAAATCCCAAGATTGGATAATCCTGATAAACAGGCTTTTACAAAGACGAGTAAGTGGAGACCACTGTTTGGCCTCCACTTACTGCTGCTTGCAGACTCACCGTGAGTCCGTCATGGTTCGGTGTCGTTATCGCACAGCTACTCGCTGACGGTCCAGATGTCGTTCGTCTCGAGCAGCTCGGCGAAGTTGTGGTACTTCTTCTGCTGACTCACCTCTTCGAGCTGGGCGTAGACGGCATCGTTGTATGTCGGAGCCTCCACGTCGCGGATGACGCCGAGGGCTATGGGGAACCCGTCCTCCGGGGTCATCAGTGCGAGCTTCAGCTGCAGGGTGTTGTCCTGGCAGTGGGCATCGTGCACCAGCACGTCGTCCAGCGTGTAGCCGTCCTTGCCTATCTCCACCACCTTCAGTCCGAAGCCCTGCTGCACCAGTCCGTACTCGTTGTTTTCGCCGAAGACGAGCTTCTCGCCGTGGCGCACGTAGATGGCGTTCTTCTTACGCCCCTCGTTGTTATAGACGATGTCGTGGCAGTGGTCGTTGAAGATGACGCAGTTCTGCAGCACCTCTGTCACCGAGGCGCCCTTGTGCTCATAGGCTGCCTTCAGCACCTCCACCGTGCCTTTGGCATCGGTGGCCACGCAGCGTGCGAAGAAATGTCCGCGCGCGCCGAAGCAGAGCTCGGCGGGACGGAACGGGTCCTCGACGGTGCCGTAAGGCGAGGACTTTGAGACGAAGCCGCGCGGTGACGTAGGGCTGTACTGTCCCTTCGTCAGACCGTAGATACGGTTGTTCAGCAGTATCATGTTCAGGTCGATGTTGCGGCGGTTGGCGTGTATGAAGTGGTTACCGCCGATGGCCAGTCCGTCGCCGTCGCCGCTGACCTGCCATACTGCGAGGTCGGGGTTGGCGACCTTCGCACCGGTGGCAATGGCTGCTGCACGGCCGTGGATGGTGTTCATACCGTATGTCGCCATATAGTGTGGCAGACGGCTGCTGCAGCCTATACCGCTTATTACTGCAACATTCTCCGGGGCTACGCCAATCTCGGCCATAGCCTTATGGAGTGAGGCCAGGAAGAAGTGGTCACCGCAGCCCGGACACCAACGAGGCTGGCCTTTCTTGAAATCTTGTGCACTGTAATTACTCATATTCTTTCTTTTTTATACAAAGATTATAAGATTTTGAAGATTTTAATTTTTTGAAGATTAAGATTTCTGTTGTATGTTGTAACGCTCATATTTCAGCGATGTTTCGCCAAAATTTAAGAGAACAGCTATCTGGCAACCAGCAACCTTTGCATAGTTCATGGCTTGAGCACGAAAAGTATTCTCCAGCTCCTTAACGGCTTTCAGCTCCACTATGATTCGGTCGTTAAAGTCAGGCACAAACGTAGACTTCAGTACCACTCCTCTATATGTGGCATGCAGTTCACATTCGCGCTTATATGGAATCTGTCGATGTTGCAATTCTATTTCGAGAGCGTCTTGGTACACTTTTTCAGTAAAGCCACACCCAAGTTCGCGGTGAACAGTCATTGCCGCACCTATTATCTCATGTGTCTCCACTCCACTTGTGTATACCATAACAAATACTTTTATGACTTAACAAATCTTCTAAATCTTTTAATCTTTGTTTTCAATTATTTATTTTCTAATTATATCCTCGAATGCATTGACGAGTTCCTCGACGACGAAAGGCTGTCCCTTGACCTGGTTGAACTGGTAGGGTGTGAAGTTGTCGACCTTCATGCGCAGGTAGGCAGCGAGCTGGCCCATGTTCTGTTCGGCCACCACAACCTTCTTGTAGCGGGAGAGCACCTCGGCGGTGTTCTTCGGCAGGGGGTTGAGGAACTTGAAGTGTGTCTGTGCCACCTTCTTGCCTGCTGCGCGCAGCTCGTCCATGGCCGAGCGCAGGTGTCCGTAGGTAGAGCCGAAGCCCACGATGAGCAGGTCGGCATCGTCGGTGTCGCCGTCGACCTCGAGGTCGGGCACTTCGATGTTCGCTATCTTCTGCTGACGCAGGCGCGTCATGAGGTCGTGGTTCTCGGGGTTCGTCGAGATGGCACCTGTCTCGGAGTCCTTTTCCAGTCCGCCGAGAATGTGTGTGAAGCCCTCGCGTCCGGGCACTGCCCAGTAGCGTGTACCGTTTTCGGCGCGCATATATGGTGTCCATTTGCCCTTGAGTTCCTCGGGGACGTATGGCGGTACTATGCTGTCGAGCTTCTCGAGGTCGGGCAGCTTGAAGGCACCGCTGCCGTTGGCAACGAAGGCATCGGTGAGCAGCACCACGGGTGTCATGTGCTCCAGGGCTATCTTCGAGGCCTGGTAGGCAGCATCGAAGCAGTCGGTGGGACTGGTGGCAGCCAGCACGGGCATGGGGCTCTCGCCGTTACGTCCGAAGAGCACCTGCAGCAGGTCCGTCTGCTCCGACTTCGTGGGCAGTCCGGTGGCAGGGCCTCCGCGCTGTACGTCGAGCACCACGAGTGGCAGCTCCATGATGACGGCGAGGTTCATGGCCTCGCTCTTCAGGCAGATGCCAGGGCCAGAGGTCGACGTGACGCCGAGGGCACCGGCGAACGAGGCGCCGAGGGCCGACGAGCAGCCGGCGATCTCGTCTTCGCACTGCACGGTTATCACTCCGCACGACTTGTGCTTCGACAGCTCGTGCAGTACGTCCGTCGCCGGTGTGATGGGGTATGAGCCGAGGTAGAGCTTCAGTCCGGCCTTCTCGGCGGCTGCAATAAATCCGTAGGCAGTGGCCTTGTTGCCGGTGATGTCCATGTAGCGGCCGGGCTCCTTGACCTTCGACTCCACACGGTAGACGTTGACCGTCGACGAGTGGGTGTTGTGACCGTAGTCGTAGCCGGCCTGTATGACTTTGATGTTGGCCTCGGCTATGGCGGGCTTCTTGGCGAACTTCTCACGCAGGAAGTTTGCTACGAGCTGCAGGTCGCGGTCGAAAAGCCAGCAGACGAGTCCGAGGGCGAACATGTTACGGCACTTCATCATCGCTTTCATGTCCATGCCGCTGTCGGCGAGACAGTCCTTCACCATCTGTGTCAGCGGGCACTGGATGACGCGGTCGGGGTCAATGCCCATCTCGCCCAGATAGTCGGCAGTCTTGAACTGAGCCTTCTCCAGATCCTTCGGACCGAACGAGTCGGTATCGATGATGATAGTCGCGCCGGGCTTGGCGTATCGGTACTGTGTCTTCAGTGCTGCGGCGTTCATGGCCACCAGCACGTCGCACTTGTCACCGGGGGTGTAGACCTTGCCGGCTCCGATGTGTACCTGAAATCCTGAGACACCCGTCAGCGAGCCTTGCGGGGCGCGGATGTCTGCCGGATAGTCCGGGAATGTAGAGATGCCGTTACCAACGGTGGCACTTACCGTAGAAAAGATGTTTCCGGCCAACTGCATGCCGTCGCCGGAGTCACCCGAGAAGCGTACGACCACCTGGTCGAGCTCCTTCACTTCCAATTGTTCTGCCATAAGTTTTGAATTACTATATACGAATATCCTGTTTCCATTAATTTTTCGGCTGCAAAATTATTCATTTTTGCAGAAAAAGCCAAGAGAAAACACGAAAAATTGCATATTTGCAGGTTTTTTCCTGCAAATATGCAATTTCTATACACCGTTTATTCGCTCCGCCGACATCCTGTTTTCTCTGTCGGCACTCTGTCTGCTTGCTGCCAGCGGTCTTCCTTCCCGGTGGACAGTCAGCCCATGAGTGTGGCGTAGAGTTCCTTCATACCCTCCGAGGCTCCCTTCTGTATCTGCTGCACACGACCGCCAGCGCTGACGGGATTAGGGTCTATCAGATAAATAGGTATAGAGGGACGTGCATAATGAATCAGTCCGGCTGCTGGGTAGACGGCCAGCGAGGTGCCGATGATGATGAGGATGTTGGCTTTCTGTACCTCGTCGGCTGCCACGGTAATGTTGGGCACGGCCTCGCCGAAGAACACTATGAAAGGGCGCAGCAGCGAGCCGTCGCCGGCCTTCGTGCCGGGCTCCACCTCGCAGTTGTCGGCTGTCAGCGTCACATGGTAGCGCGGGTCGTCGACATCGCGGCTCGAGCACACCTTCATCAGCTCGCCGTGCAGGTGTATCACCTTCGTCGACCCCGCCTGCTCGTGCAGGTTGTCGACGTTCTGCGTCACCACCGTCACGTCATACCGTTCCTCAAGGGCTGCCACCAGACGGTGTCCCTTGTTGGGCTTCACACCCCAGCACTTACGGCGCAGCATGTTGTAGAAATTCGTCACCAGTGTCGGGTCGGCCAGCCAACCCTCGTGCGTGGCGACCTGGGCCACGGGGTACTCCTCCCATAGTCCGTCGGCATCGCGGAAGGTCTTCAGTCCGCTCTCCACCGACATGCCGGCACCTGTCAGCACCACAATTTTCTTTTTCTCTTCCATAGTATCCTCGTTAGTTATTATTGGTCTTGTACGGATTGCAAAGATAACGATTTCTTTCCGAATGCGAAAGATTTTGCCGTTTTTTTCTCTTTCCGGCTGACAAAATGTTTGCTAAAGGCTCGCTAAAATAGTTAAAAAATTGCTAATATGGGTGTAAAGTGAAAGAAAATGAGTACCTTTGCGCCGATTTTCGAAAATCTACACATTATTTATATAGAGAAAGCATGGATAAAGTGAGCTATGCCTTAGGTTTGGGCATCGGTCAGCAGTTGGCACAGATGGGTGCCAGCGACCTCGACATCAACGATTTTGCACAGGCCATAAAGGACGTCATTGCCGGAGCCGAGCTGAAGGTTCAGCACCGCGAGGCACAGCACATAGTACAGGAGTATTTCGCTCAGCAGGAGCAGAAGTTGAACGCCCAGCGCGCCGAGCAGGGCAAGGCACAGAAGGAGGCCGGCGAGCGCTACCTTGCCGAGAACGCCAAGAAGGAGGGTGTCGTCACCACGGCGAGCGGCCTGCAGTACAAGGTGCTCAACGAGGGTAACGGCCGTCAGCCGTCGGCAAAGGACACCGTGAAGTGCCACTATGAGGGTTTCCTCATCGACGGCTCCGTGTTCGACTCGAGCGTACAGCGCGGCGAGCCCGCCACGTTCCCTCTGCAGCAGGTCATCGCCGGCTGGACCGAGGGTCTTCAGCTCATGAAGGAGGGTTCGAAGTTCCGTTTCTTCATCCCCTACCGCTTAGGTTACGGCGAGGGCGGTGCCGGAGCATCCATCCCCCCGTTTGCAACGCTTATTTTCGATGTAGAGTTGATTCAAGTTATTTAATATAAAACAACAATGAAAAAGTTTTCTATCGTAGCCGCTATGGCTATCGTCGCTGCAGGCTTCACTGCCTGTGGCAACCAGACTCCGAAGGCAAGCCTGAAGAGTGATGTTGACTCTATGAGCTATGCCATCGGTATGGCTCAGACACAGGGTCTGAAAGATTATCTTGTTGGTTCCTTAGGCGTCGACACTGCCTACCTCGGTGAGTTCATCAAGGGTCTTAACGAGGGTGCCAATGCTGGCGACAACAAGAAGAAGGTGGCCTACTATGCCGGTATCCAGATTGGTCAGCAGATAGGCAACCAGATGGTCAAGGGCATCAACCGCGAGGTATTCGGCAACGACTCCACACAGACCATCTCGATGAAGAACTTCATGGCAGGATTCATCAGCGGCACCACCGGCAAGCAGGGTCTTATGACTATCGACCAGGCACAGACCATGGCTACTGAGAAGATGCGTGCCATCAAGGCCCGCGTCCTCGAGGAGGAGTACGGTTCCAACAAGATCGAGGGTGAGAAGTTCCTCGCTGCCAACGCCAAGAAGCCCGGCGTGAAGACGCTTGAGGGCGGTGTCCAGTACAAGGTCATCAAGGAAGGCAACGGTCCCATCCCTGCCGACACCTCACTGGTGAAGTGCCACTACGAGGGCCGTCTGCTCAACGACACTGTCTTCGACAGCTCCTACAAGCGTGGCGAGCCCCTCGTCATGCGTGCCAACCAGGTCATCAGCGGCTGGACAGAGGCTCTGACACACATGCCTGCCGGTTCCATCTGGGAGGTTTACATTCCTCAGGACAAGGCTTACGCCGAGCGTGAGCAGGGTGACATCAAGCCTTTCTCAACACTTATCTTCAAGATCGAACTGCTTGAGGTTAACCCTAAGAGAAATTAGTTTCTGACCGATGAAGAAGTTAATACTACTTACAGCACTCGCACTCGTAGCGGGTGCTGCTTTTAATGAAAGCAATGCTGCTAAGAAGTCGAAGAAGGCCGTTGCCGTAGAACCCGCAGTGGTGGCCGCCAACCTCGTCAGCAGCTCCGACTCAGTGAGTTACGCCGCCGGTATGGCCCTCACCAACGGCCTGCTGCCCTATCTCGTGCAGCAGCAGGGTGTCGACACCGCCTATCTGGCCGACTTCATTCGCGGATTCCGTGAGATAGTAGAGAAGGGCAACGACCCCAAGCTCAAGGCTTATGCCGCAGGCATGGACATCGCCAACCAGGTGAACAACCGCATGCTGCCCGGCATGACCAAGGAGTTCACCGACTCGCCCGACTCCATCATCGCCCCGCTGCTCTACCGCGGCTTCACCGACGCGCTGCTCAACGACAGCACACACTTCACACAGGCCAAGGCCGAAGAGTACTTCAAGATGAAGCAGGAGGTAGACAAGGCCGCCAAGGAAGAGAAACTCTACGGCCCGAACCGCGACGCCGGCGTGAAATTCCTTGAGGAGAACGCCAAGAAAGACAGCGTCATCACCACCCCCAGCGGCCTGCAGTATAAGGTGCTGGTCAAGGGCGAGGGCGAGGTGCCTCAGGCTACCGACAAGGTGCTGGTAAACTACGAGGGACGACTCATCGACGGCACCGTCTTCGACGCCTCGAAGAAGCACGGCGACAAGCCCGCCTCGTTTGCCGCCAACCAGGTGATCAAGGGTTGGACCGAGGCACTGACCATGATGCCTGTCGGTTCGAAATGGCAGCTCTTCATCCCCCAGGAGCTGGCCTACGGTAGCCGCAACGCCGGACAGATCAAGCCGTACTCGGCACTGATCTTCGACGTCGAGCTCGTAGGCATCGACCGTCCCGAGCAGAAGGCCGCCGAGCCAGCTGCCGATGCCAAGAAGCCTGCTGCCAAGAAGACAACGGCAAAGAAAACAAAGAAGTAATCGTCATTCTTCATACATTACGAAAAGAGACAGGTGGCACCACAATCATAGCTGCCTGTCTCTTTTTTTACAGTCAGGCGGATAACCTTTTTCTGCGATATAATTTGGCGTGACTTACTCCCGCACCCAGATACTCCACGAGTATTGCGCAATACTCCACGACTAATTTTCAATACTCCATGACTATTGACGCAATAGTCATGGAGTATTAGGAACAGGTGCGGCGGGTGCGCAAGGTGCGACCTGTTTCATTCTCGTGTGTACGCGCTCTACGGCCGACAGTGTTCTTGACTTATGTCAAGTCTGTCGGTTGTTTTACAAAAATAGTATTGAAATATTTGGCGGTGTCGTGGAAAGACAGTATTTTTGCATTACGATTTATGAGGGCAGTTGGATACTGCCAGACATAATGAAACGAGGATTCCTTATTGGATAATCATGAACTGCAGGCGGCGGGCGTTGTGCCCTGGTGCTCCCGTGTCGTCTTACTCTCGCTAATGGAAAAAATATCAACGATAGAACGTACATCTAAACGCCACGCGCTATGGACAAGCGAACGGACACCGGTTGCATGCTGCCGGGCAGGGGGGACGGTTCCCCCTTGCCCGAGCCTGCCGGTGAGCCTTCGCTACACCAGGCTGCCGTCGGTGCTGACGATGTCGTCGCCCGTCTCGACGGTCTGCTGCGCGAGACCATCTCGCGGCTTGTGATGGTCGACAGCGACAAGGAGTACGTGGCCAGCGTGATGTCCCGCTACGCACAGATGGGTTCGCCTGCCGCCGTTGCTTCTCCCCCTGTCCAGCCACCTCGTGAGGAGCGTGTGGAACAGCCGATAATGACCCTGCCTTACATCTTCATAGGTTCGGTACGCATGGATGCTCACCGCACCAACCTCATGGTCGATGCGCTGCGCAGCCGTCTGGCCCCGGAAGCCAGCGGCTACGGCCGGCACCTCTTCCACTGGTACCACATACGACGCGTTCTCGACCAGCGGCATCTGATAGTGCAGAACACCAATCTCGCTGAGTTTGCACGTGGCATGGAGACAGTCCTCGGCGATGACTACAAGTGGGACAACATACGGCACGCCGCCACTGAGTTGAAGCCGCCCGAGATGCCCTACCGGGACATGGATGACGGCGACCCGTACAAGGAAGCCTGTCTGCGGGTCGAGGAGATGCTCGGCTGCCTGATTACGTGCTGACGTGCCGTGTTTTTGAAAAATAATTCTCTGTTTTGTTGCACATGTCGCGGAAATTGTTTACTTTTGCTGACAAAATGTAACGAAGAGAAAGAAAAATGGAAAAAATTGACAATCTGGACAAGAAGATACTTAGCATCTTGTCGAAGAACGCGCGTATACCGTTCAAGGATGTTGCCGAGGAGTGTAACGTGTCGCGCGCGGCCATACATCAGCGCGTGCAGCACCTTATAGAAGCCGGGGTCATCACCGGCAGCGGTTTCGACGTGAACCCCAAGAGCCTGGGCTACAGCACCTGCACCTATGTGGGCATAACGCTGGAGAAGGGTTCGATGTACAAGAACGTCGTCGAGGAGCTGCAGCACATCCCCGAAGTGGTGGAGTGCCACTTCACCACCGGTCCTTACACGATGCTCGTGAAGCTCTTCGCCAAGGACAACGAGCAGCTGATGCACCTTCTCAACGGGCGGCTGCAGGACATCCACGGCGTGGTTGCCACGGAGACGCTCATCTCGCTGGAGCAGAGCATCAAGCGCGAGATACCGGTGAACGCAGAGTAGGGTAGAGGTGTGATGAAGAGGTTTGACTTACAGCGGCACGTAGACCGCGTCTACAGCCGCTTCCCTGCCGCGGAGCGCCGTCCCGTCATCGGCATCACGGGTAACTACGACGACCAGGCATGCAAGCTGGGCAGAGGTTACTACCAGTCGGTGATAGCTGCCGGCGGCACGCCGGTGGTCATCCCGCCGACGGCCGACGAGTCGGTGCTGATGAACACCCTCGACCACCTTGACGGACTCGTGCTCAGCGGCGGTGCCGACATCAACCCGCTGTGGTGCGGTGAGGAGCCGCAGCCGTCGCTGCACGGCATCAACAGCGAGCGCGACCTGTCCGAGCTGCTCATCACGCGGCTGGCCTACAACCGCCAGCTGCCCATGCTCGGCATCTGCCGCGGCATACAGACGCTGGCCGTGGCCCTGGGCGGCAAGGTGTTGCAGGATATCGGTCCGGGGTCCGACATCAAGCATTCGCAGGATGCCGACCGCTCGGAGCCCACGCACACGGTGAGCATCGCCGCCGGCACAGTGCTGGCAAAGATATATTCCGACTACGGCGAGAGCGGCGACTACCACGGGCTGACGCTCTGCGTCAACTCCTTCCACCACCAGGCCGTCAGCGAGGCGGGCGAACGCTTCCGCATCGTGGCGACGGCTCCCGACGGTGTCGTCGAGGCCATAGAGAGTGCCGAGTACAAGAGCATCGTCGGCGTGCAGTGGCACCCCGAGTGCATGGGCGACGACGGCCAGCCACTGTTCCGCTGGCTCGTCGGTGAGGCCGCTGCCTACCGCGCCGCACAGGATACGCACAGCCGTGTGCTGACCCTCGACACCCATTGCGACACACCGATGCTCTTCCCGAAGGGCATACACTTCGAGCAGCGCGACCCGCGCATACTCGTCGACCTGCACAAGATGACCGAGGGCCGTCAGGACGCCACCATCATGGTGGCCTACCTGCCCCAACCGAAGATAGGCGAGACGTTCTCGTCGAAGGTCGACTTCGACGTGCAGGGTCCCACGGAGTATGCCGACCTCATCTTCGACAAGATAGAAGCCATAGTAGAGCAGAACCAGCAGTATGTCAGCATAGCGCGCACGCCCGCCGACCTCTACGAGGACAAGCGGCACGGGCGTAAGAGCATCATGATGGGTATAGAGAACGGGCTGGCCCTCGGCGGCCAGCTGCATAACGTCAAGCACTTCGCACAGCGCGGCATCGTCTACATGACGCTCTGCCACAACGGCGACAACGACCTCTGCGACTCCGCGCGAGGCTGTAACACCCACGGCGGCGTGAGCCGTTTCGGCGAGCAGGTGATACGCGAGATGAACCGTCTGGGCATCATGGTAGACCTCAGCCACGCCGGCGAGAAGTCGTTCTACGACGCTCTCGACATCAGTGCCACGCCCATCGTCTGCAGCCACTCCTCATGCCGTGCACTCTGCGACCACCCGAGGAACCTCACCGACGAGCAGATGCGCCGTCTGGCGGCCGCCGGCGGTGTCATGCAGGTGACGCTCTACAGCGGGTTCCTGCGCCGTGAGGGCGAGGCCACCATCGTCGATGCCGTGGCACACCTTGAGCATGCCATCGGCATCATGGGCATCGACCACGTGGGCTTAGGAACCGACTTCGACGGCGATGGCGGCATCTGCGGACTGCGCGACTCGTCGGAGCTGTTGCAGCTGACACGCCAGCTGCTGACCCGCCGTTACAGCGAGCGCGACATTCAGAAAATCTGGGGAGGCAACTTCCTGCGCGTCATGGCACAGGTGCAGCGCGACAGGCGCTGACGTTGCGGTAGAATCCATTAATTAATACATTATTTGGTGCCGTAGTACCGGCGGACGTCGTCGGCGATGACGTCGGGCACCAGTCCGGCTATGCTCTCGCCACGGCTGACGCGGCGGCGTATCTCCGTGCTGCTGACATCGAGCAGCGGGGCACTGACGGTGCCGGGGTGTCCGTCGCGCGGGTAAACGACAATGCGGTAGTGGCGTAGGATGTCCTGCCAGCGGTGCCAGCGGTGGAAATGCGCCCAGTTGTCGCCGCCGACGATGAGCACGAACTCGCGCCCGGGGTAGTCGCGGGAGAGCTGCCGCAGCGTCTCCCACGTGTACGACGGACGTGGCAGGTGCAGCTCGTAGTCGGAGGCACTGACACCCTCAATGTCGCTGACGGCACGCTCGGTCATGGCATAGCGCAGCCGCTCGTCGAGGAGTCCCGCCGTCGGCTTCAGCGGGTTCTGCGGCGACACCATCAGCCACACCTCGTCGAGGGCAGCCTCGCGCAGCAGGTGCCGTGCCAGGCTTATGTGTCCTGTGTGTACGGGATTGAACGACCCGCCGAAGAGTCCTGTCTTCTGCATCTCACACCACTCTTTTATACCACCTCACACCACTCACTTATTCCACCTCACCGAGGAACTGCCGCACGACGAGCAGCGTCTCCTGCTTCGCCGTCTCGAGGTCGTCGTTGACGATGACGCGGTCGAAGCGTGGGGCGAAGGTCAGCTCGTACTCCGCCTTGGCGAGACGCTCGGCGATGGCCTCGGCGCTGTCGGTGCCGCGGCCCTCCAGACGGCGGCGCAGCTCGGCCACCGACGGCGGCTGTATGAACAGACTCAGCGCCTCGTCGCCGTAGTAGCGCTTGATGTTCACGCCGCCCTTCACGTCGACGTCGAAGACGACGTTCTGTCCCTGCTCGCGCTGCCGCTCCACCTGCTGTTTCAGGGTGCCGTAGTAACGGTCGCGGTAGACCTCCTCGTACTCCAGGAACTCGTCGCGCTCTATGCGCTGGCGGAACTCCTCGGGCGTGAGGAAGAAGTACTCCACGCCGTCGCGCTCCGTGCCGCGCGGTGCGCGTGAGGTGCATGAGACAGAGAAGTAGAGCTCCAGTTCCGGGTGCTCGTTCATGAGCCACTGTACGATGGTCGACTTACCGCTGCCGCTCGGCGCGCTGACGATAATCAGTTTTCCTCTCTTCACTTCGTTCTCCATAATCCACTCTAAACTTTCCACTATCAACTATGAATCTCAAAGCGCATTGAGCACCTGCTCCTTGATCTGCTCCAGCTCGTCCTTCATCTTCACCACGATGTTCTGCATCTCGGCCTGGTTCGACTTCGACCCCGTGGTGTTGATCTCGCGCCCCATCTCCTGGGCTATGAAGCCGAGCTTCTTGCCCTGGCCCGCCTCTTCGGCCATCGTCTCGCGGAAGTACTTCAGGTGGTTCGTCAGCCGCTGTTTCTCCTCACTGATGTCCAGTTTCTCGATGTAGTATATCAGCTCCTGCTCCAGACGGTTCTTGTCGTACTCCACGCCGGGTATCTGCTGCAGCCCGTCGACGATGCGCTGGCGTATCTTCTCGACGCGGCTCTTTTCGTAAGGCTCTATCGAGAAGAGGAGCTGTTCGATGTTGTCAATCTTCTCGCCGAACTTCTTCTCAAGTGCGGCACCCTCCTGGCGGCGGAAGTCGACGAGGGCGCTGAGGGCGTCGCCGACAGCCTCGCGAGCCACGGCCCACTCCTCGTCGCTGAGCTCCTCCTGCTCAGTGCGTGTCAGCACGTCGGGCATGCGCAGCAGCGTGCTGAAAGGGTCGGCGGGAGCCGGTATGCCCGCCTTCTCGGCTATGGTCATGATCTGCCGGTGGTAGTGCTCCACGAGAGATGCGTTGATGGGTGTGGCATCGACGGTGGCATCGCGCTCCACCCACAGGCTGAAGTCCACCTTTCCGCGGATGAGGGCCGTAGCCACCATCTGGCGTATCTCCATCTCCTTCTCGCGGTACAGCGGGGCTATGCGTGTCTGCAGGTCCAGCTGTTTCGAGTTCAGCGACTTCACTTCGACATTGATTTTCTTGTCTTTGTAGGCTACGACAGCCTTGCCGTAGCCGGTCATTGATTGTATCATAACTGTTTGTTTTGTTTTTCGAGACGGCAAAGGTACTAAAAGTCGGGCGAAACACCAAATTTATCGGGCTTTTTCCGACGTTACGCCTCTTCGGCACCGAAGTCGTCGCCGTCGGTCTCGTCAGTCAGGCTCTCGTCAGTGTCGTTGACGTCGAGGCACTGGCGTATGATGTCGTAGGTGAAGCCGCGGCCGAGTGCGAAGGCCACCAGACGGCGGTTCAGCTCGTAGTCGTCGGCGGCCCTGGTGGTGCGCCGTTTCTGTTTCAGCAGCGGGCGCAGCACGCCGAGGTACTCGGCGTCGTCGACCTCGTCGAGCACGCGCCGCCGTATGTCGTCGTCGATACGTTTCTGCCGCAGGGCCTGCTCCACCTTGCGGCGGCCCCACTTGTTGTAGCGCACCTTGTCGTGGACGAAGGCGCGGGCGTAACGCTCGTCGTCGACAAATCGCTCGCTGACGAGACGCTGCATGACGCGCGCCTGTGTCTCGTCGTTCATCTGCCAGCGCCGCATCTTCTCCGTCAGTTCGTGCTGACAGTGTTCGCTGCGGGCACAGAGCTGTGCCAGCTGCAGGTAGGCTCCCTGCTCGGTAACTTCTTTCATGGCTGTATGGCTTTGTTGAGAACGTTCATGGCTGAACGGCTTTGGTGAAACGTGTCTTGCCGAACTGGTCGGCGCGCTGCTCGATGCTGTGGAACGACATCGCGGTGAGCAGCGAGGCCAGTGGTGCGGCGTAGAGGGGGTTGATCTCGAAGTAGAGAGCACCGCCGGACGACAACGTCTGACGGCCATAGTCGGCTATGGCGCGGTAGAACAGCAGTGGGTCGTCGTCGGGGACGAAGAGTGCCGTATGAGGCTCGTAGTCGAGCACGTTCGTCGACATCTGTTCCGCCTCGCTGCGGCAGATGTACGGCGGGTTGCTGACTATGATGTCGTAATTCGAGGAACGAGGAACGAGGAACGAGGAACGAGGATGGCTTGAGGTGCGAGGGATGTGGAGGGCATCGGCCTGTTCGAATGTCACGCCGGCGCGTAGCTGCCGGGCGTTGTCGCGTGCCACGTCGAGGGCCTCTGCCGAGATGTCCCATGCAGTGACCGTGGCCGACGGCATCTCCAGTGCCAGGGTGCAGGCTATGCATCCCGAGCCGGTGCCGATGTCGAGTATACGCTGCCCCAGGGCTCCCTCAGCCTCCTCGGCACCCTCAGCCCTTTCCGGACAGCGACTGTCTGCACACGGGGTGTCTCGCTCCTGAAGTACCCACTGGCAGAGCTCGTACGTCTCCGGCCGTGGGATGAGCGTGGCGGGGGTGACGCGGAACCGTCGGCCGCCGAACTCCGCCGTGCCGAGGACATACTGCACCGGTTCCTGTTTTTCCAGTCGCCGTGCGATTTCTTCCAGTCTCTTTTGGTCGTCTGCCGATAATTGTGTATCTTTGCCGCTGAGAATGTCGGCCAGCGACAGTCCGAAGGCAACGTCGAAGACCATGCGGGCGATGGCCTGTGCCTCGCCCTGTCCGGTGTGTTGCGCCAGCAGGCTCCAAAGTTCGCGATAACTCATAGCAACTGCAAAAGTACGTAAATTATGGATAAGAACCAAATTTCTCTGGATGAAAAATACATGCGCCGCTGTCTGCAGCTCGCCGCTGGCGGCCGTCAGAGTGCACGTCCAAACCCCATGGTGGGTGCCGTGCTCGTGGTGCCGTCGTGCGATGGCAGCTCTGCTGTGGACGGGCGTATCATCGGCGAGGGCTACCACGTGCGCTGCGGCGAGGGCCATGCCGAGGTCAACGCCTTTGCTTCGGTGGGCAGTGCCGATGAGGCTCTGCTCGCCGACGCCACGCTGTATGTCTCGCTCGAGCCCTGCTCGCACTACGGCAAGACGCCCCCCTGTGCCGACCTCATAATAAGAAAAGGTGTGCGCCGCGTGGTAGTTGGCTGCATCGACGACTTCTCCGAGGTGCAGGGGCGCGGCGTGGCGAAGCTGCGGCAGGCCGGCATCGACGTCACCGTCGGCGTGCTGGAGCAGGAGTGCCGCTGGCTGAACCGCCGCTTCTTCACCTTCCACTCTATGCACCGTCCGTACATCATACTGAAATGGGCACAGACGGCCAACGGCTTCATCGACGACCACTGGCGCGCCATGCAGGTGTCGACACCCTTCACCCGCATGCTCTCGCACAAGCTGCGCGCCGAGGAGGATGCCATCCTCGTGGGACATGTCACCGAGGTGCGCGAGCGTCCGCAGCTCACCGTCCGCCACTGGTACGGCCACGACCCCCAGCGTGTGGTGCTCACCCACGACCGTCCGCTGCCGCAGCTCATGACCGACCTCTACCACCACGGCATACAGTCGCTGATAGTAGAGGGCGGCCGCCAGACGCTGGAGTCGTTCATCGGAGCGGGGCTGTGCGACGAGATACGCGTCGAGACGAACCACGCGCTGACCGTCGGCGACGGCACACGGGCTCCGCAGCTGCCCACAGACGTCAGGGTGCTGAGCCACCAGCAGTATGGCGACAACAGTATAGTGCGCTATGGTTATTTTATGTTAAAATCAACGTAAACGGTTACGTCAGCGCACGGTAAGTTCGGAATTCTTTGTACCTTTGCGCCCGTTTTCAGAAGTCATAATTTAACCATTAAGAGTAATGTTTCACATTTACGAAGGATTCCACCTCGTCGACGCGTACCACAAACTGCGCCACCAGCGTAAGTACCACCCCGCCGACGGTACCAAGCGAGCCATCAAGATACTGATCGTGGCAATAGTGACGCTGTTGCTATGGAACATGCCGGCAGACTGTTTCGGCATCGACAACCTCACGGTAGTGCAGCAGCGGATAATAGCCATCTTTGCCTTTGCGACGCTGATGTGGATCCTGGAGATCGTCTCCTCATGGGCCACCTCGGTGGCCATAATAGTGCTGATGCTGCTCTTCACCACAGACAGCGGCATACTGCCGATGGTGAACGAGGAGGAGGTGGGCACACTGCTATCGTACAAAGGAGTTATGGCAACGTTCGCCGACCCCGTCATCATGCTCTTTATAGGTGGTTTCGTACTCGCCATAGCAGCCACGAAGACCGGTCTGGACGCCCAGCTGGCAAAGGTGCTGCTGCGACCCTTCGGCACGAAGAGCGAGATGGTGCTGCTGGGCTTCCTGCTCATCACGGGACTCTTCTCGATGTTCGTCTCGAACACAGCTACGGCGGCCATGATGCTGACGTTCCTCACGCCTGTGTTCCGCCAGCTGCCCCCCGAGGGCAAGGGACGTATAGCCCTGGCGATGTCGATACCCGTTGCCGCCAACCTCGGCGGCATGGGAACGCCCATCGGCACGCCGCCGAACACCATAGCCCTGAAGTACCTCAACGACCCCGAGGGCCTGAACCTCGGACTGGGTTTCGGACAGTGGATGATGTTCATGTTCCCGCTGGTCATAGTGCTGCTGTTCATCAGCTGGCGCATACTGCTGCGTATGTTCCCCTTCACGCAGAAGCGCATAGAGCTGAAGATTGACGGCGGCATGAAGCACGGCTTCCACGCCAACGTCGTCATCGTGACGTTCTTCCTCACCGTGGCACTGTGGCTCCTGGACCGTGTCACCGGCATCAACTCCTACACCGTGGCCATGATACCCTTCGCGGTCTTCGCACTGACGGGAGTCATCACCAAGCGCGACCTGGAGCAGATAAACTGGTCCGTCATCTGGATGGTGGCAGGAGGCTTCGCACTGGGCTACGGCCTGAACGCCTCGGGACTGGCTGCCAATGCCGTCGAGAGCATACCCTTCGGCGACTTCTCGCCGCTGCTGATACTGCTGCTTGGCGGTGCTATCTGCTATGCGCTGTCGAACTTCATCTCGAACTCGGCAACCGCAGCACTGCTCATGCCAATACTCGCCATCGTATGCGGAGCAATGGGCGACAAGCTCGACCCCATAGGCGGCACGCCGACGGTGCTCATAGGAGTGGCGATAGCTGCATCGAGTGCCATGATACTGCCTATCTCGACGCCGCCGAACGCCCTGGCCTTCGCCACGGGCTTCGTGCAGCAGAAGGACATGGCGAAGATGGGTATCATCATGGGTGTCGTCTCCATGGTGCTGGGCTTCGGACTGGTCTACCTCATGGGCACGCTGCACTTTATCTGAGTAATACAGGAAATCCCGCTCATCGGAGCGGGATTTCCTGCTTTCAGGCTTTGACGATTGTCATGTCAGCGTTGCAAAAGTGTAAGATTTACATTTCTTTTCCTTAGCGTGTTTCTAAAAAACCTTAAAGTCAGCGCAAAAACTCTGAACTCTACCCCCTAAACTCTAAACTTTTTCGTACCTTTGCAGCCGGAAAAGAAACAAGTAACAATTTAAAATACATTGATACAATGGCAAAGTTAGATTTGACACAGTATGGTATCACCGGTTCGAAGGTGATTGCCCACAATCCGTCGTATGAGTTCCTCTTCGAGGAAGAAACAAAGGCTGGTCTGACCGGTTTCGACAAGGGTCAGAACACTGAGCTGAATGCTGTTAACGTGATGACTGGTATCTACACCGGCCGTTCGCCTAAGGACAAGTACATCGTAAAGGACGCCCAGAGCCAGGACAAGGTATGGTGGACGTCTGAGGAATATAAGAACGACAACCACCCCATGAGCGAGGAGGTTTGGAAGACCGTTAAGGAGATTGCCATCAAGGAGCTCTGCAACAAGGACCTCTATGTGGTTGATGCTTTCTGTGGTGCTAACGAGGCTACCCGTCTGCGTGTCCGCTTCATCGTTGAGGTGGCTTGGCAGGCTCACTTCGTGAAGAACATGTTCATCCAGCCCACCGCTGAGGAGCTGGAGGCATTCGAGCCCAACTTCGTTATCTACAACGCTTCTAAGGCTAAGGTTGAGAACTACAAGGAGCTTGGTCTGAACTCTGAGACCTGCGTTGCCTTCAACACCACGAGCCGCGAGCAGGTAATCATCAACACTTGGTACGGTGGTGAGATGAAGAAGGGTATGTTCTCTATGCAGAACTACTACCTGCCCCTCAACGGCATCGCTTCGATGCACTGCTCGGCCAACACCGACATGGAGGGTAAGAACACCGCTATCTTCTTCGGTCTGTCTGGTACCGGTAAGACCACGCTGTCTACCGACCCGAAGCGTCTGCTTATCGGCGACGACGAGCACGGCTGGGACGACGAGGGTGTGTTCAACCTCGAGGGTGGCTGCTATGCTAAGGTCATCAACCTCGACAAGGAGAGCGAGCCCGACATCTACAACGCTATCCGCCGCGACGCCCTGCTTGAGAACGTTACCGTCGACGAGAACGGCAAGATTGACTTCGCCGACAAGAGCGTGACCGAGAACACGCGCGTCAGCTATCCCATCGAGCACATCGAGAAGATTGCCAAGAAGGTGAACGGCAAGAGCGCCGGTCCCGACGCCAAGAACGTCATCTTCCTCTCTGCCGATGCTTTCGGCGTGCTGCCTCCTGTCAGCATCCTGACGCCCGAGCAGACGAAGTACTACTTCCTCTCTGGCTTCACCGCTAAGCTGGCTGGTACCGAGCGCGGCATCACCGAGCCCACGCCTACCTTCAGCGCTTGCTTCGGTCAGGCCTTCCTCGAGCTGCACCCCACGAAGTACGCAGAGGAGCTGGTGAAGAAGATGGAGAAGAGCGGTGCCAAGGCTTACCTTGTGAACACGGGTTGGAACGGCACCGGCAAGCGTATCTCTATCCGCGACACCCGCGGCATCATCGACGCTATCCTCGGCGGTGCCATCCTGAAGGCTCCCACGAAGAAGATTCCTTACTTCGACTTCGAGGTGCCCACAGAGCTCGAAGGCGTCGACACCAACATCCTCGACCCGCGCGACACCTACGCTGACGCTGCTCAGTGGGAGGAGAAGGCAAAGGATCTGGCTGCACGCTTCATCAAGAACTTCAAGAAGTACGAGGGCAACGAGGCCGGCAAGGCTCTCGTCGCCGCAGGCCCGAAGCTGTAATAACATTTTTCCTTATACCTAATCGCACAGGGGGATTATCCCTCTGTGCGATTTCGATAAAAGATAATGCAAGAGACAAGACAAAACAGAATAGCCCGCCTATTGCAGAAGGAGCTGAGCGTCATCTTCCAGCAGCAGACACGCTCCATGCACGGTGTGATGGTGTCGGTGACACGCGCGAAGATCTCGCCCGACCTGAGCGTCTGCACTGCATACCTCAGCATCTTCCCCTCGGAGCGTGGCGAGGAGATACTGGCCAACATCACCGCCAACCAGAAGTCCGTACGTTATGAATTAGGTACGCGCGTGCGTAACCAGCTGCGCATAGTGCCCGAGCTGCGCTTCTTCATCGACGACTCGCTCGACTACATAGACCGTATCGACGAACTGCTGAAGAAATAAGCGATGAAGATAAACTTCCCGTTCTATATAGCACGGCGTTATCTCTTCTCGAAGAAGTCGACAAACGCCATCAACGTCATCAGTGCCATCTCAGTAGTGGGAGTGGTGGTGGCGACGATGGCACTTGTGGTGACACTGTCTGTCTTCAACGGCTTCCACGACCTCGTGGCCTCATTCTTCACATCCTTCGACCCACAGCTGAAGGTCACGCCGCTGAAGGGTAAGACAGCGGCTGCCGACGACCCCGTGCTGATGCAGATACGACAGCTGCCGCAGATAGACGTCGCCACCGACTGCCTCGAAGACCAGGCTCTTGCTGTCTTCGGCAACCGTCAGGCGATGGTCACCGTGAAAGGTGTCGCCGACAACTTCGACCAGCTGACACACATCAACGAGATACTCATGGGCGACGGCACCTTCGAGCTGCACGCTGCCGACATGCACTACGGCATCCCCGGCGTGCGGCTGGCCGAGCAGCTCGGTACAGGCATCACCTACGAGTACCCCATGACCATCTATGCACCGCAACGCAAGGGACAGCTGAACATGGCCGACCCCACGACGGGCTTCAAGGAGGACGAGCTCTACTCGCCAGGTGTCATCTTCTGCGTGCGGCAGTCGAAGTACGACAAGAGCTACATCATAACCAGTCTGGAGTTCGCACGGAACATCTTCCAGCAGGAGGGACGACTCTCGTCGCTCGAGCTGCGACTGAAGCCGGGCAGCGACTTCGACAAGACGAAGGCTCGCATACAGCAGCTCGCCAGCGGGAAGTTCCTTGTCCAGGACCGCTTCGAACAGCAGGACGACACATTTAAGATCATGAAGATTGAGAAGCTCATTGCCTACATCTTCCTGACATTCATACTCATGGTCGCCTGCTTCAACATCATAGGGTCGCTGTCGATGCTCATCATCGACAAGAAAGACGACGTGGTGACACTGCGTAACCTCGGTGCCACCGACAAGCAGATAACCCGCATCTTCCTCTTCGAGGGACGTCTCATAGCGGCTCTCGGAGCTGTCATCGGCATACTGCTCGGACTGCTGCTCTGCTGGATTCAGCAGACCTTCGGCATAGTAAAGCTCGGATCGACGAGCGGTGCCTTCGTCGTCAACGCATACCCCGTCAGCGTACACCCCAGCGACATCGTCTTAGTCTTTGTCACCGTCATTCTCGTCGGCTGGCTCGCCGTCTGGTACCCCGTACGCTACTTCTCGCGCCGCTTGCTGGCATAGCACATGCCGGTATCATCGGCTAACCTCACGACTATAACATTTTCTTATTGCTTTTCACGAAAAAAGTTCCTTCCGGGGTAATTGTTTTCCCTGGTTGCCTGTATATATAGAAGAAAGGCAATGGTGAAAAGATGAACGACAGAAGCGAACAGTTCAGACAGATCTTCATTTCGGAGTATGGCAGGATGTACAAAGCTGCATACATACTGTTGCACGACGAGGAAGAGGCAAAGGATGCCGTGCAGGACGTCTTCGCACAGCTGTGGGACGGTAACGTCCTGCTGCGGAGGGAGTCACTGCGCACGTTCCTTCTGACGTGTGTCCGTAACCGTTGCCTCAACATCATTGCACGACGCAGGAGCTGTCCCGAGGGCGGAATCACGAGCCTGGCAGTGGACTCCGTCGACGATGACGAGCTGATGGCCGCTATCGACAGCTACATCAGCAACCGTCTGACGCCACAGACCGGCCGCATAGTACGTATGCACTACGAAGAGGAGAAGACCTACAAGGAAATCTCCGACACGCTGGGCATCAGCCTGTCGGCCGTCAACAAGCACATCGTGCAAGGACTGAGAAAACTTCGTTCCACCTTCATAAACCGGAAAGCATGAAAAGAGAAGAGCAGATAAGGATGCTACTGCATCCGGAGCAGCACACTGACGAACAGATTGACAGCATGTTCAGCGAGGCAGACGTTCCCGCTGCCGATGCTGAGGCTGCGTGGCAGCGGTTCCTGACGGCAACACAAGGCCGTAGACGGCGTTCCAGGCTGCGTGTGGCAGCTGCCGTCATCGGCGTTCTGATGCTGTCGGGCATTGCCTACGCCACGGTGATGATGCTACGCTCGCCGAGGGTATATGTAGAGAAGACGGCCCCTGCTACTGCCGTTGTCACTCCTGTCACGACGGCCCCGCGTGCTGTGGACGCTGAGGAGGCTCCTGCCGCCGACAGCGTGCGACTCTTCTCTAATGTGCCGCTCGACGAGACTGTCAGGCAACTGGCCGGCTATTACAATAAGGTGGCCGACATACGCGCTGCAGGAGCCAACGACGTGAGACTCTACTACAAGTGGAGGTTAAGTGACAGTCTCGAGAGTGTGGTCAGTGACCTGAACCACTTCGACAAGGTGAACCTCACTGTCGAGGACGGTAAACTGATAGTAAAATAGCGGAGAACCATGATGAGAAGATCAATCTTTCTGTTGTTGCTCAGCATGGTAGCAACTTTTGCATTCGTTCCTTGCGCTTTCCCGCAGGCTAAAGGCCACATCAGCCGCACATATTACGACCAACCGCTCGCGGAGGTGCTTGAGGACCTCAGCGCAGCGACGGACCGCTATGACATCTCGTTTGTGTATAACGACCTGGAGCACTTCACCGTGACCACTGCCTTCGAGCGGCTAACCATCGGCGATGCACTGAAGAGGGTCGTCGGCTTCTATCCCGTCCGTATCGTCCGCGATGCCGACAAGTTCTTTGTGGAGTGCGTCCACAAGACGGAACGTCACCTTACGGGTACCGTCGTCGACGAACAGGGACAACCCATGCCTTTCGCCAACATTGCGGTGATGAACCCTGCTGACTCCACTGTACTCTCGGGTGGAGTCAGCAACGAGGCGGGGCAGTTTGTGGTTCCCTTCGAACATCCGGAGGTACTGGCCCGTATCAGCTATATAGGCTACAAGACCGCTTACCAGCGGACTGCCGACGGTGACCTGGGCATCATCCGCCTGCAGCCGGAGGCATATACGCTGGGAAATGTAGTGGTGAAGGGCACGGTGCCGCAATACAAGATGACCTCCGGCGGCATGGATGTCAAAGTGGAAGGAACGCTACTGGCCAACATGGGGATGGCTCTCAGCGTCATCGGCGAGTTGCCCTTGGTCAGTGTCAGGGACGAAAAGATTGAAGTGCTTTCCAAAGGCGAGCCCGAGGTCTACATCAACGGCAAGAAGGTGCGCGATGTCAGGACAGAACTCTGCAGCCTGAAGTCTACCGACATCAAGAGCATCGAGGTAATCACCAACCCTGGGTCACAGTACGATGCCGCCGTCGAGGCCGTCATCCGCATCAAGACCATCCGCCGGCTGAACGAAGGACTCAGTTTCCGTTCTGCCTCCACAGTACTATACAACTCTAAATGGATGGGGCAGCAGGAGGCTCAGTTCACCTACCGCCAAGGCGGCTTGGAGACGTTTGCCAACCTCACCTACGGCAGTTTCTGCAAGAAGGCGAAGAATGAACTCACGTATGACATCACCACCCCGCAGAAGCAGGTAGAAGTGCAGCAGAATGCCGATATGTTCAGAAGAAACCGTGAGATCAACTGCAAGACGGGCTTCAGCTACGACATCAGCAGTAACCAGTCGATAGGACTCAGCTACCAGATCAACAAGCTGCTCAAACACAAGGCAGGCCACGACGACAGGCAGACCATCAGCGAAAACGGCATACGGACGGCCGACATCGCAGGCCATGAAACGCAGTATCGACACAGTGCCCCCACCCATACGCTCGATGCCTACTATGCTGCAACGTTAGGGCGACTGACCCTGAACATCGATGGCGCCGCCTTCTGGGACAAGGACGGTATGGAGCAGGACGTCACAGAACAAAGCACCGATGTGGAGAGCCGCAACGTCATCACCGAGAGCAGTAACCGCAAGCGACTGCTGGCCGGCAAGCTCGTCATGGGCTACCCTATAGGCAACGGACAGATGGAGTTCGGCACGGAGGTTTCGCATACGAAGTTGCACAGCCTCTACTACAGCAACTTCGAGCAGATACCATCGACCGACAATGAAGTGCGTGAGAGCCATCTGGCACTGTTCGCAGAATACAGTCTGCCGCTCAGCAAGTCGCTCCGTCTCGGCATGGGGCTGCGCTACGAACACGTCGCTAACGACTACGAGTCGTTTGACCAGCATATTGATGAATGCAGTCGCACCTACGACCAGGTCTTTCCCAATGTGAGCATAGCTTGGCAGAAGCAGAAGTGGGGTGTGCAACTGAGTTACAACCAGCGTGTCAAGCGCCCCGCCTACCGCGCACTGACCCGCCATCTGCAGTACAACAGCCGATATCTCTACGAGGGCGGCAACCTGCAACTGCAGCCGCAGTTCAACCACAACATAGCACTCAACGTAGTCTATGCCTGGCTCAACTTCCGGGCAGAATACACCTATCAGGACAACTGCATCATGCAACTGGCCGGTCTTTACAACGACCAGCCCATCAATTACATGAGGTGGGAGAACGTCAGCCACAAGCAGTATTTGTCTGCCTCCGTCGTGGCGGCACCCAAATTCGGATGGTACCAGCCTCAATACACGCTGTCCTTCTGGCAGCAACGCTTTGATGCTGCAGCATACGGCATCAACCACGACATGCAGAAACCCCGACTCATGGCCTACCTGCAAAACCGCTTCATGCTGGGCAAGAAGGCGTTTGTCTGTCTTAATCTGTTTGGATCGACCATTTACAGCGAAACCATTGCCGAAGTAAAGGCTCAGGCCTTTGCCGACCTGAAGTTCTATACACCCCTCGGTGCCGGGCTATGGTCGCTGAACATCGACATCACCGACCTCTTCTACAGCCGTCCCGAGCGGTGGAGCAGCTATGGCAACAGCGTGCAGCTCCACAAGGATGAGTGGGCCAACTCGCGCATGGTCATAGCTACGCTGACCTATAACTTCAACCAGAAACGCTCGAAATATCGGGGCACGGGAGCCGGCAGCGACGAGAAGAGCCGACTATAAGGCGGTCTTGTACTTTCTTTGGTTGCAGATTGTGTGGGGTGGGGTAGAGTGTTACCCTAAGGTGATGTTCTCGACTTCTACCTCGCCAGAGGTGCCGTCGCCGACGCGCAGACGTTCGTGAAGGAAAATCTCGGCCGACTCCTTGAACTTCTCGGGGTTCTCGGTGGTCAGGTAGTGAACGCCGCCGCCTCGTGAACACTTCTGCTCTATCTGTGGATGGTGACGGAAATAGTGCTGAAGACTCTCTGCCACGTATTCGCCCTGAGACACTATGCGTACGCCGTGGGGCAGGTATTTCAGAATCTTTGGCATGAGAAGAGGGTAGTGGGTGCAGCCGAGGATGAGGGCATCGATGTCGGGGTCTTTACGCATAATCTCGTCGATGCGCTTCTTGACGAAGTAGTCGGCTCCCGGAGAGTCCGCCTCGTTGTACTCTACCAGCGGCACCCAGAAGGGACATGCCACGCCGCTGACCTTGATGTCGGGGAAGAATTTCTGTATCTCGAGATTATAGCTCTCGCTCTTGATGGTACCCTCGGTGGCGAGCACTCCAACGTGACGCGATTTGGTGAGCTGTCCGATGACCTCTGCCGTAGGGCGTATAATGCCGAGAACCCGGCGCTCGGGGTCCCACTTTGGCAGGTCGTTCTGCTGAATGGTGCGCAGGGCCTTTGCCGAGGCGGTGTTACAACCCAGGATTACCAAGTGGCATCCGAGCTCGAAAAGTCGCTGCACCGCTTGTCTAGTGAACTCATAGACGATGTCGAAGGAGCGTGGTCCGTAGGGCGCACGCGCGTTGTCGCCCAAGTACAGGTAGTCGTACTCGGGAAGCAGCTGGCGTATGCCGTGCAGGATGGTCAGTCCGCCGTAGCCGCTATCGAAGATGCCTATGGGACCGGGTGCTTGGGTCATTTTTCTTTTGGGGCTTATGGGCCTTTTTGGGCCTATTGGCCGTTAAGGTACTGCTTGACTATCTCCGTGACATCCTCGCTGAGGGTCGGGTCGAGGAAGGGTACGGCATCGCCGTCGGTGTTCAGGATGACGATGAGATGCCGTTCACGTGCTATCGTGGCGAGGGCGTCGTTAAGCTGCTGCTTCAGTGTTGCGAGGGAGGCCGTCTCGGCCTCGGCAAGCTCGCGGCGGCTGTTGGCCTTGAACTGCACGTTACGCTCCATGAGCTCCTTGAGCTCGGTCTGACGCTTGTAGAGTATGGTCTTGGGGAAGTCCTTCTGTCCGTCGAGGAACTCCTCGTACTTTCGGTTGAACTCCTCCTCGACACGCTTCAGCTCAGCGTCGTACTGCGCCTTCAGGTCGGCAAGCTTCTGCTCTTGCAACGCATAGCCAGGCATGTTACGAAGTGCGGTGCCGTAGCTGAGATAGCCTATCAGCGGACGGCTGACGGTAGCAGCCTTAAGCGGCTGACTGACAATGGCAGTATCGCCCTGGGCGTGTGCCGAGAGCGATACTGTCATGATTGCAAGTAGTAAAAACAGATGTTTGATCATTTTTTACGTCATTGCTCCCACCATTATTCCAGGCGAAAAGCAGGTTGTTCACTTTTCACTTATTTAAGGCCGAGCTGAGCTTTTACCTGTGCGGTGACATCGGTAGAGAGGGTGGTGCTGATGTAAGGGATGCCAGCACCCATCTCCATGATGTATACATAGCCGCCAGACTGTCCGACGGACTTGATGGCATCGACAACCTTTGTGGTGATGGCCTGCATCTTGTCCTGGCTGGCCTTCTGGAGAGCCTGCTGGTTGTCCTGGAAACTCTGCTGGATCTTAGTGTACATGTCCTGCAGCTCCTGCTGACGGCGCGTCTTGATGTTCTCCGGGAGGGTTGCCTGCTCTTTCTCGAAGGCCTCACCCTTCTTCTGGAGCTCGTCCTGCATAGACTTCAGGTCGGCCTCGTACTGTGCCTGCAGGGCGTCGATCTCTGACTTTGCCTTGGTGTACTCGGGCATGGCCTGAATAATCTCCTGGGTATTGACGTGGCCGAACTTGGCCTGTGCCTGTGCGGTGGTGAAGCCGCAGATTGCGCAGATTGCGCAGATGATAAGTTTCTTCATTGTTTTTTTATTGTTTTTTTGTTATGGGGCTAATGGGGCTAATGGGCCTTATAGGCCTCATAGGGCTTAGGCCCAATGCCATCGCCTAATGCGAATAGCCGAGCTTCATGAGCACATCGGCGGAAATGTCAATCTTCGGCGAGCCGAAGATGATGCCGGCGTCGCTGGCGCGGTCGAGTACCAGATGGTAGCCGTGCTGGTCGGCAAGGTCCTTGACGGCGTTGTAGATCTCGTCTTGAATGGGCGACATCAGGGCATTGCGCTTCTTGAAGAGTTCGCCGTCGGGGCCGAAGTACTTACGTTTAAGCTCGGCGGCCTGTTTCTCTTTCTCGACAATGGCATCCTGACGGGCTTTCTTCTGCTCTGCCGAGAGGAACACCACCTCGTTCTGGTAGGTCTTGTACATGGTTTGTGCCTCGGTAGTCAGTGCGTCGACCTCGGCCTGCCACTTTTTCGACACCTGTGCCAGCTGCTCGTTGGCACGCTCATAGGCCGGTATGTTCTTTAGTATATAGTCCATATCGACCAACGCAAACTTCTGAGCCCTTGCAGGGCTGATGGATAGTGAACAGAGAAGAGTGACCAGTGCTGTGAGCACGAACCACCTCACGTCCGTTATCCTTGTTTTACTCCTTTTCATCACCATATTATAAAGAATTTAATTATAAACTATCAACTATAGCAAACCTCGCTTAGAACTCCTGTCCGAGTATGAAGTGGAACTGCGAGCCGCCGCGCTTCTGCGCACTGGAGTAGTGGGGCTTGTCGAAGCCGTAGGCCCAGTCGATACCCATCAGGCCGACCATAGGCAGGAAGATGCGTACGCCCAGTCCTGCCGAGCGCTTTATGTCGAAGGGATTGAACTTCTTTGCCTCGGCCCATGCGTTACCACCCTCGAGGAATCCGAGTCCGTAGATGGTTGTGTTGCCGAGCATGAAGGGATAGCGCAGCTCGAGTGTCATGCGGTCGTAGGCGTAGCCTGCCGCACCGCGCGGCGTCAGCGAGCCGTTCTCGTAGCCTCGCAGTCCTATCGTCTCCTCGGCATAGCTATAGGAGTATCCGCTCATGCCGTCGCCACCCATGTAGAATGTCTCGAAGGGTGATGTCTTGTTGCTGTTATATGAGCCGAGGATACCGAACTCAAACCTTGTCATAAGCACGAAGCACTTCTGTGCTCCGCTGAGAGCGGTGAACGTGCGTAGCTTCATCTTCCACTTGTGGTACTCTATCCAGCGGTACACCTCTTGCAGCTCGTCCTCGTAGCGTGCCGACGTGTAGTCCTTTGCCAGCGAGGCGTAGTCCTTGCCGTCCCACAGCGACCAGGGCGGTGTGATGGTCAGCGATGCAGAGAACTCCGAGCCACGGCGTGGGAACAGTGGGTTGTCAGTCGATGTTCGTGAGAGCGTGATGCCGAGGTTCAGGTTGTTACAGTTACCGTTGGCGATGTAGAAGTAGTTCCAGTCGCGCAGCATGTAGCGTGTGTATCCGAGCGTTGCCGACAGCTGGAAATAGTCGTCGGGCCAGCGCAGGCGCTTACCCCATCCTATGGATGCTCCGAGCATGCTGATGGTCTTGTCGTCGTCGAGCAGTGCATCGTAGTTGTAGGCGTAGTTGTTGTACGTGCCGTAGCCTCCGTAGTAGTTGTACATGGAGTTCATCCAGCTGGTGTTGCGGTATGTGCTCGAGATGTCGGACTGTTTCGAGTAGAACACACCGACGTTTAGGGCGTTGGGGCGCTTGCCGCCGAACCAGTTGGTGGAGTAGCTGGCAGAGCCGGAGTAGTAGTAGGTTCCGTTAGACTGGAAGTTGATGCCCAGCTGTTCGCCGTCGCCGATGGGCATGATGCCGCGGTGCATCTTGTTCTTGCCGAAGAGGTTGCGCATGGAGAAGTTGTTGAGCTTCAGTCCGACACGTCCTATGACACCAGTCTGTCCCCAGCCTAAGGAGAACTCCACCTGGTCGTTAGACTTCTGTTCAAGCATCCAGTTGACATCGACGGTGCCGTCCTCGTAGTTGGGTTTTACGTCGGGCGATACCTTCTCGGCATCGAAGTATCCCATTGATGCTATCTCGCGTGCCGAGCGCATCAGCGCGTCTTTCGAGAACAGGTCGCCAGGTTTCGTACGCAGCTCGCGGCGCACCACCTCCTCGTAAAGACGGTCGTTGCCGTATATGCGCACGTTGTTAAGGTGTGCCTGAGGACCCTCCTGTATGCGAATCTCAAGATCGATGGAGTCGCCGACGATGTTCACCTCGACGGGATCGATGTTCGAGAACACGTAACCGTTGTTGTAGTAGTAGTTGCCCACGGCATCGTCGTCGTCACGCAGTCGCTTGCCGATGAGCTTCTGGTTGTAGACGTCGCCCTTCTCCATTGCCAGGGTGCGGTTCAAACCCTCGGTGGTGACGATGGTATTGCCCACCCACGTGACATTGCGAAGGTAGTACTTCTGTCCCTCGTCGATGCGCACCAGGATATTGACGTGCTTGTCGTCGTGGTTCCAGACGGAGTCGTCGGCGATGGCCATGTCGCGATAGCCCAGTTCGTTGTATTTCTCTATGAGCTGCTGCTTAGCTTCTTTGTAGCGCTCGTCGGTGAACTTCTTGGACTTGAAGAGGTTAGTGAGCTTGCCTGCCTCGTGAATCTTGCCGAAGGCGCCCTTGGTGAAAAGCGAACCCTTGACTTTGTTGGACGACAGACCGTGGTTGCCCTCGAAGATGATGTAACGCACCTTCATCTTGTCTTTCTTGTCGATGTCGACATCGAGTATCACCTGGTTCTTGCCAGTGACATCGTCGCGCTGTGTGATGTTGATCTCTGCGTTCTTGTAGCCTTTCTCGTCGAAGTACTTCTTTGCCAGAATCTTGGCACGGTCAATCATGTTCGGCGTTATCTGCGAACCCTTCATGATGCCGAGCTTTGCCTCCATGTCCTCGCGCTCCGACTTCTTCAGGCCGTAGTAGTTGATGGTGCTGACGCGGGGACGCAGAGCCAGGTGTATGCAGAGGTAGATCTTTGACCCCACGAGCGAGTCAGCGGTGATGGATACCTTCGAGAACAGACCGTGACGCCAGTAGCGCTTCACGGCATCGGTGATGGCCTGACCGGGAATCTCGACGGCTTGTCCCACCTGCAGTCCCGACAGTCCGGTGAGTACGTAGTCTTCGTAGCCCTCGACACCCTCGACCCTCAGTGCTGCTATCTCGCACTGGCGTGGTGTGCCGGCATATGAGATGTCAGGATTGACGATGACGTCCTGTCCGCTTGTGCTGAGGCTGAATGACAAAAGACAAACGACAAGTGATAGGCTCATCATCCGTCCCGTTCGTCCTCCTTTGTTCAATATATATATAACTGCGTTTGTCATCAATCGTTTTTCATTTTTCATTTAGAGGCGAAGCTTCGCCTTCCACTTGTTCCTCCGTCTTGCCGAAACGTCGCTGCCGGTTCTGGTAGCTCTCGATGGCGCGGTGCAGCTCCTGCTCATCGAAGTCGGGCCAGTAGGTCGGTGTGAAGTACAGCTCGGAGTAGGCTATCTGCCATAGCAGGTAGTTGGATATGCGCAGCTCGCCGCCCGTGCGAATCAGCAGGTCGGGGTCGGGCATGAAGTTGGTGGTGAGATGCCGGCTGATGGTCTCCTCGGTGATGTCCTCGGGACGTATGCCACCCTTTAAGGCATTCTCGACGGCCCTCAGCGGATTCTCTCGGATGTCGTTGGCCTCGGCAACGATTTGCCGAACGGCCTCGGTTATCTCCCAGCGGCTGGAGTAGCTCAGTGCCACTACCATCGTCATGGCATCGTTTCCGGCGGTGTGAGACTCGGTCTCGTGCAGTTTCTGCTGTACCTGATCGGGCAACCGTTTGATGTCGCCAATGACGCGGAAGCGCACGTTGTTCTTCATGAATATCTCGTCCTCGAGCGATGTCAGCACCAGGCCCATGAGGGCTGCCACCTCGTCGGCAGGGCGGTTCCAGTTCTCTGTCGAGAAGGTGTACAGCGTGAGGTACTTCACGCCGAGGCGCACACTCTCTGCCGTGATGCGCCTGACGGCCTCCACTCCGGCCTGATGGCCGTAGCTGCGCTCCTTTCCGCGCTCGTTGGCCCAGCGTCCATTGCCGTCCATGATGATTGCCACGTGCTGCGGTATGTTCTGCTTATCTGTCATTGTTACACGTTTTACACTTTTCCAACAGGTCGTACGTCACTGTCACCTGCATGGTGCTGTAGCAGTCGTTGTTCTTGAAGAGTCCGCTGCTCTGTATGCCGTACGGGTCTTTCTTTCCGTCGAGCTTATCGCTGCCGGTGAAGTTCATCACCCACTCGGCAGTGAGGTTCAGCCGTTCGGCTATCTTAATCTTCACGCCGCCACCAATAGGCAGCTTGGCTGTCAGCACGCCGGGTTTGGCATCGGCGTAGGTCAGTCCCATGCCCAGCGTCAGGAACGGAGCCACACGGCGTGCCCCGTAGAACTCGCGCCCAGTGCCGTAGGCCCAGAAGTTGTACTCATAGCGCAGCGTCAGGTCCATGACGGGGTTGTCGAACGTCCAGTCCAGTACTGCTGGCATGCTGCCGTCAGCGACCACTGTGGGCAGTAGGACATCGGGATCGGCAGGGTACCATGTCGAGGCGTCCTTCGACGAGCCTTTCAGCTTGCTGTATGTCAGTGCTGCCGTCCACGCCATGCGCGGATTCTGCTTGTATTTCGCCACTAAGGCAAAGGCGGGCTGCATGCCCGTCAGCAGGTTGCTGTTGAAGTCGCCCTCGTAGGTTGTCAGTCCTGCTCCTGTACCTACCTCAAGCAGGTATTCAGGGGATTCCTGTGCCTGTGCTGGCAGTACGAAGAGTGCAAGGAGGACTGCTGTCCCCAGGCACCAGTGGCTCTGCTTTCCGGCTTTTATCCTGCTTATGGCGATCATTCTCTGTCGGTATTCTTAGTTGACGATGCCGCGCCATGTACGCCATGCGCTGTCTTGCAGCCAGAGGAACTCGGCGGAGCCGTCCTTCTGGTAGGGGTCGTCGGAGGAGGGGCTCGTCCATGCCTTGAACGGCGTGTTGCGGAAAATGGCCGGCATGACCATCTTTGAGCTGGTCATCCATGTGATGCCCTGGTCGCGGCTCTTGTAGACCAGTCCGTTGCTGCCTAAGGCAAGGAGCATGCCACGGTATCGGACGAGAGCCACCTGCTCCATCGTGGGCAGGTAGTAGGGATTGTCTTCTGCCTGTGTCATCAGTACCCAGTGCCCTTCGCGGCCCTGGTCGATAATCTTACGCCAGATGGTCATTGCCGTGTCCGTCTGGGCTACCCGTCCGGCCATCAGTGCGTACTGTACACCATTGTCGGCAGCCCACGACACGAAAGCGGTACGCTCGCGGGGAAGCAGCGCCTCGGGGCTGTCGAGTCGTTCGTCGGTCCATGTCATGCCTTGGTCACTGCTTACTTTCAGCTTTCCGTCCCATCCGTAGCCATAGACCTCGCCAATGGCGTAACCCACCACCTGGCTTATTTCAGGATAGCTCACTATCTGGTAGTCAGCGACAGGTACCTGTCCTGTCATGTCCGTCCATCTTAGCTCTCCAGGCTCCTGACAGCGCAGGTTAAGCGTCACGGTGTAGTCGCGGCGGTACCGTCCGTCGGAGGAGAATATCGAGAGAACGCGCGGCTGCGAGAAGTCCAGGGAGTCGGTCGACGAGTAGATCATTACCGAGTCGCTCGTAGGTGACTTCAGTGTTATAGCTCCGTTGTTACGGGTAACGATGGTACACAGTACGTGAGACACGTCGGTACCCGTGGGCAGTGAGTCGCTGTTGAAGATATGGCGTCCCGTCTGGTCGATGTGCATCTTGTAGCCGCTGCCGGCGTAGGACACTTTGTACGTGGTGTCGCGACCGCTCGACAGTGTGGTGGTGACATATCTGTTCAGCGTGCCTAAGGTGAACGACGTTATGGCAGCGTCGTCATAGAGCGTCACGTCGTCGTCGTCGCCGAGACAAGATGTCGTCAGCAACGCCGTTGCCATGAGCCAGCACGCTAATAAGAGTTTTCTCATTTCGGTTCTAACTTTACGTATTTACACAATTCGGCTGCAAAGGTAAGCAAATTTCCTAAAACTCCGACGTTTTCTCACCTTTATTAAATTAAATTATATGATAAAATGCAAAAAAAAGAGTGCGGTATGAATCTCTCACTCCGCACTCTTCTCAACGAACGTTGGTCTTTGTAAGCGTTACAACACTGAGTACAGTGGCTATAGCTACACAGGCCAGCATTACCGTTGTTTGAAAATCAAATAACATAATCTTTACCTTAAATTATACCCGGCTGCCTTTCACAAGGACTTGCCGGAAAACTACTAACCTAATGAATAACGTGCGTAATCCTCACGATTGCCGCTGCAAAGGTAATACGTTCTGTGTTCGTACACAAGAAAACAGGACTCTTTCCGCAGAAATAGTCCCATTTGTTGATTTATATCAATCGGCCGAAATCCTATGGCTCTTATCTGCCGACTTTTTTCATCAGGGTGTCCGCACGCTGACGCAGCCACCAGCGTTGCCATGCGCTTCGCCCGTATAACCTGTACTTACACTGTCGGCACACACGCCGGCGAGTACCTGTGGGGTACAGTTCGAACTGCTCGTCCGGCAGTTCACGTTCACAGCATCTGCACTTCATACTCATTACTCTTTGGTGTTTCACATCAGGAGGACTTGTGTCTTTGACAATCCTTCTTTATCGGTTGCTCTCACACGACTACCTTGTAATTAGGGAACGCCTGATGACGGTTCTTGCGGGGGTCGAGACACACCGAGCAGTGCAGCCACATGGAGCCATCGCGGCGGTATTCAAAGAGTAGTTGGTCAAAGTCGATGTTTGTCAGGATGAAACGGTAGTATGCGCGTCCCGTCTTGACATCGGGCAGGCAGATATCGACAGCTTCGCCCCTCAGATGCTTGGAGTTACCCAGGCCGTTTTCGCCCTCGTTGACGGTCAACGAGCGGAAAGCGCTTTTTATCATTATCTTTCCGAAGTGGCTGTACATAGGTTCCAGGAGCATACGGCAAAGGTTCTCCATAGCTGCCAGTTGCAGGCAGTCGGGGGTGTTGTCGCGCCTGTTGCGTTCGGCCCACATTGAACGTGTCATCTCTGCATAGCTGAAGTGTTCAGTCAGCTGAAAGTTCTTCCTTTTCATTTCCTTTTCACTTTTGGTTTAACATTGTTCTTTGTTATTTGCAGCGTATACCGGTATTGCTGGTGCAAAGATAGCTGTACTGCATGAACATTCCAATTTTTTGGACTGAATGGAATCTAAAAGGAATTTATGGTAATTACGTGGACAATAGCGTGGCGTATTCTATGGAAACTTAGACGGAATCTTTGCTGATTTTGCCCGATTCTTTCCTGAAGTCGGAGGAATTGTGTACCTTTGCAAACCATGAGACAGTATGATACCTATGTTTTTGATCTCGACGGGACGCTGCTCGACACACTCGGTGACCTGGCAGCAGCAACAAACTACGCTCTGCGTCGTCACGGGATGGGAGAGAGGAGCGTTGACGAGGTGCGTCGCTTTGTCGGCAATGGAGTGCGTATGCTAATGGTCAGAGCGGTGCCTGGAGGTGAGGAGAACCCGCTGTTCGACGATGCGTTATGTACGTTCCGAGAGTATTATTTAGAGCATTCGCTCGATACTACGCGTCCCTACGATGGTATCGTCGAGATGCTTTCTGAGCTGCGCCGCCGCGGACGTCGCACGGCGGTGGTAAGCAATAAGTTCTATGCGGCGACGCAGGAGCTGTGTCGGCATTTTTTTCCAGGCACCATAGAAGTGGCAGTGGGAGAGCACGAGGCAGAGGGCATCCGCTGCAAGCCTGCTCCTGACACTGTCGAGGAAGCCATGCGGTTGTTGGGTGCCGGCAAGGAGGGAGCCGTCTACATCGGCGACAGCGATGTAGACATTATGACAGCGCGAAACACAGGGTTGCCTTGTGCCAGCGTGTTATGGGGTTTCCGTGATCGCGACTTCCTCATAAAGCATGGAGCCACGGAACTGATAGAAAGACCTTCCGAGCTGATTGAGTAACTCCACAAATTGCAAATGGCTTTTCGGCCAGGAAGATGTCTAACAGTCTAACAGAAAAAAGTTCCGCTGCAACTCTCACGAGCAACAGCGGAACAAGCCTATGTTTAACTAAAAATCCTTTTCTCTAAAAGAAATTTTCAGCCACTAGGGCTAAAAATTTGAAAGTTTAAATGGGAGCTTCACAGCGACCACCTGTTATCCTACAGTTGAAAACTTTCTTTTTTACCAATAACTAAAAACCTAAAACTATAAATATTACTACTAACCTAAAACAATCTA
>Ga0310697_10000618_pt1 | contig 46131 bp, 41 predicted proteins | sample 172DNAGHGlowgp2_FD_203883 | JGI IMG/M metagenome (GOLD analysis project Ga0310697, IMG submission 203883) | Sheep rumen microbial communities from Palmerston North, Manawatu-Wanganui, New Zealand - 1728 DNA GHGlow gp2 (v2) (version 2) | ecosystem: Host-associated > Mammals > Digestive system >...
CGATGGAGCCGAGGAACACGCCGTGGTTCCAGCTGAGGGACTGGTGAACCAGAGGAATGGTGGACGGACGACGGCCACCGAAGAGGATTGCAGAGATAGGCACGCCTGCCGGATCTTCCCATTCCTTAGCAATGCACGGGCACTGCTTAGCCGGAGCGGTGAAGCGAGCGTTCGGGTGAGCCATTTCTTCGCCCTTAGGAGCCTTGTCCTTCGGGAGAGCGTCACGGGTCTTGCCCTTCCAGTCAACGAGCTTGCCCTTAGCCGGGTAGCCGATGCCTTCCCACCACACGTCGCCGTCTTCAGTGAGAGCGCAGTTCGTGTAGATCGTGTTCTTTTCAGCAGAGATAAGAGCGTTCTTGTTGGATTCTGCAGAAGTACCCGGGGCAACGCCGAAGAAGCCGGCTTCCGGGTTGATGGCGTAGAGACGGCCATCCTTACCAAACTTCATCCATGCAATGTCGTCACCGATGGTTTCGACCTTCCAGCCCGGGATAGTCGGGATGAGCATGGCGAGGTTCGTCTTACCGCAAGCAGACGGGAATGCGCCAGTCACGTACTTGACTTCGCCCTTCGGGTTGGTGAGCTTGAGGATGAGCATGTGTTCAGCGAGCCAGCCTTCGTCGCGAGCGAGAACGGTAGCGATACGGAGAGCGAAGCACTTCTTACCGAGAAGAGCGTTTCCACCGTAGCCCGAACCGTAGGACCAAATGAGGCGTTCTTCGGGGAACTGAGTGATGTACTTGTATTCAACGTCAGCACAGGGCCAGATGCCGTTGTCGCTTTCGCATTCGCGGAGCGGCTTACCAACGGAGTGGAGGCACGGAACGAATTCAGCGTTCACATCAGCGTTGAAGATATCGAGAACCTTCTTGCCGGCGCGAGTCATGATGTCCATGTTGAGAACGACGTATTCGGAGTCCGTGACTTCGATACCGTTCTTGGAAATCGGGGAACCGAGCGGGCCCATGCAGAACGGAATCACGTACATGGTACGGCCGTGCATACAACCCTTATAAAGCTTACGCATCGTCTGCTTGAGTTCAGACGGGTCGATCCAGTGGTTGGTCGGACCTGCATCTTCTTCCTTCACGGAAGAAATGAAGGTACGGGATTCGACACGGGCCACGTCAGACGGAAGAGAACGGAACAGGTAGCAGTTTTCCTTCTTGGCGAGCTTCGTGGCGAGGCCAGCCTTGACGCACTTCTGCATAAGGGCATCGTATTCTTCCTTGGAGCCGTCAACGACAACGACGTTGTCCGGTTCGCACATGGCAATCATTTCATTCACCCAAGTACTGATCTTCGGGTGCTTGATATCGTTAAGGGTAAGACTCATTATGAGCTCCTGTTTGGTTTAACGTTAAGTTTCGATAATTTCGAACGGGGTAAAATTTACAAAAAACAAATTTGCATTGCAGGGGTTGCCAAAAAAAATTTGAGCAAAAACACACGGCCATCCGCCACTACCGGTCTGCCCGAATATGCACCTGAAAATGCCCCATCGGTATTTGGCATTTTTTTTGACTTTTTAAGAAAAAAGTTTACATTTTGTTGGAAAAAAACGTAGATTACGCATGTATATGTTGAATAGGTAACTCCGAGTTACACAAGAGGTTATATGAGTTGGTCTTATTCTAGGGAACACCAGAAAAACATCCTTTGCATGATCATGGCCGGCGGACAAGGAAGCCGCCTCCAGCCCCTCACCCGCGACCGCGCGAAACCCGCCGTACACTTCGGCGGAACCTACCGCATCATCGACTTTGTCCTGAACAATTTCATCAACTCCGGCATCTTCAAGATCAAGGTGCTGACGCAGTTCAAGAGCGACTCCCTGAACAAGCACATCTCCGCCGCATGGAACCTCAACGCGAGCCTCGACCAGTACGTCGACCTCGTTCCTGCACAAATGCGCACCGGAGACGACTGGTACAAGGGTACCGCCGACGCCATTTTCCAGAACATCAACCTCATCACGGACGAACGCCCGGACCTGGTGGCCATCTTTGGTGGCGACCACATCTACAAGATGGATATCAACCAGATGATCGATTTCCACCTGAGCCGCGCCGCCCTCCTGACCATCGCCGCGATTCCCGTTCCCGTCTCGGAAGCAAGCGAATTCGGCATCATCGAGGTTGATGCAGACAACCGAATGGTCGGTTTCGAGGAAAAGCCCAAGCACCCCAAGGAAATGCCCGGCAACCCGGGATGGTGCCTCGCGAGCATGGGCAACTACCTCTTCACGAGCAAGTTCCTGGTACGCGAACTGCTTAAAGGCGCACAGAGCGGCGCCACCGACTTCGGCAAGCACATCATTCCGAGTCTGTACAAGGAATATCCCGTTTACGTGTACGATTTCAACACGAACATCGTGCGCGGCGAGCAGGCCCGTACCAAGGGCTACTGGCGCGACGTGGGTACCCTCGACGCCTTCTTCGAAGCGAACATGGACCTCTGCTCCGAGAACCCGCCGTTCGACCTGTACAACAACTACTGGCCCATCCGTACGTTCAACTGGAACCAGCCGCCCGCAAGGTTCTTTGCCGGCGACGGCGACGCCCACCAGGGAGCTGCCATCGACTCCATCGTTTCCGCAGGCTGCATCATCGGCGGCGGCACGGTCGTCAAGAGCATCCTCTCCCCCGGCGTCACCATCCAGAAAGACGCACTCGTCGAGGAGAGCATCCTCTTCCCCAACGTGACCATCGGCCCCGGCGCCAAAGTGCGTCGCGCCATCATCGAGAAGGGGCTGCACATCCCCGCCGGATTCCAGATCGGTTACGACCTGGAACGCGACCGCAAGCTCTTCCATGTGACCGAATCCGGAATCGTCGTGCTCGCGAAGGATACCATTATAAAGGCCTAGACGAGAGAATCGCATTCAACAGAGTGCAACGCGTAGCAATGCACAAAAAAAGCCCCAGTCCGAAGACCGGGGCTTGTTGACGTATTGAGGACAAATTATTCTTCTGCGACCGGAGGAGTGACATCACCGCCACCGATGTTGCCGCCACCGAAGTTGCCTACGCCGAAGTTCATGCCACCGGGCATCGTGAAGCTAGAATCCACCGAAGTTCATGCCGCCGCCAAAGCCACTCCAAGCGGAATCGCCAAAGTTCATGCCGCCGCTCCATGTGGAGTCACCACCGAAGCCGCCTGTCCAGGTAGAGTCACCAAAGCTCATGCCGCTGAAGTCCATCTGCCATTGACCATTCTTGCAAACGTAGGTCATGTCGTAACCACTTCCACCGCCAAAAGACATGGTCTCGGTCTTCGTGGCACCTTCTTCAGTGCATGCATTGGCTGCAGCAGTCGCCGTGGAGTCATAGACCCACTGACCGTTCGTGCAAACCAGCACAGCCGCGCCCATCATGTTCTGGACTGCGCCTTCTTCGTCACACTTCATCATGTCGGCGAAGGCCGTGGAATCGAACTGGAAGCCCGTGGTATCGAAACCGGTCATGCCGCCAAAATCAGCAGAGCTCTTGGGGGTCGCATCAGCGGAGCTCGTTGCGGCAGCGCCGTTGGAATCGCTAGAGGCTGCAGTCTGGTCACCGTTGGAATCGGTGGAAGTGGCAGACTTTTCACCACCATTGGAGTCGCTAGAAGCAGCAGTCTTGTCACCGTTGGAGTCGGTAGAAGAGGCTGTCTTTTCGTCACCGGCCGTACCGCCGTTCGATTCGCTGGAAGCAACATCGCCGCCAGCCTCATTCGAGGCGCTCGAAAGAGTCGGCTGTTCGTCACCGCCAGTGGCTTCGTTGCTGGCAGAGGTAGAATCGTCGCATGCGACGAAAGCGAATGTGGATGCGACAATCATCGCGAGTCCAATTTTCTTGAAGTTCATATTAATCTCCTTGGGGGTTTGGGTTATCCTAAATATAATTTATTTTACAAGAATAGTTTGATTTTTTATCAAAAACAGCATTTTTTACAATTTCTTAGAAATAATTCTTACACAAAAAGTTATACAACAGCCTGTTTTTCGTTTTTTAACAAAAAACGCCCACATCAGCGATGCAGGCGTTTAAAAGTCAAATCAGACAATTTTACAAAAGCAGCTACACAGTATTAGAAGCCTCCACCGAAGCCGCCCATGTCGCCTCCGCCGAAGCCACCCCAGTCGCCTCCACCGAAGCCACCCATGTCGCCTCCACCGAAGCCACCCATGTCGCCTCCACCGAAGCCACCCATGTCGCCTCCACCGAAGCCACCCCAGTCGCCTCCACCGAAGCCACCCATGTCGCCTCCACCGAAGCCACCCATGTCGCCTCCACCGAAGCCACCCCAGTCGCCTCCACCGAAGCCGCCCATGTCGCCACCGCCGAAGCCACCCCAGTCGCCTCCACCGAAGCCACCCATGTCGCCACCGCCGAAGCCACCCATGTCGCCACCGCCGAAGCCGCCCATGTCGCCTCCACCGAAGCCGCCCATGTCGCCTCCGCCGAAACCACCCCAGTCGCCTCCACCGAAGCCACCCATGTCGCCTCCACCGAAGCCACCCATGTCTCCGCCGCCGAAGCCACCCATGTCACCTCCGCCGAAGCCTCCCATGCCGCCATCGCTGACGCTCGAGGAGCATTCCACAGAATCATTTGCATACGAGACCGTGCTCGCAGAACTCAAAGCCGGATTCGAATCCGTGCTCGTAGCAACGGATGCACTGGACGCAAAGATGTCCGCACCGTCCGAACTTGTTACGGTATCGCCGCCAGTCGATTCACTCGAAAGTGCGGGCTGATTATCACCGACAGTATCGTTACTGGCAGCTACGGAATTGTCGCAAGCGACAAAGGCAAACGCGGAAGAGAGGATTGCCGCGAGTCCAACTTTTTTGAGATTCATGTGTACTCCTTTGGGAAAGTTTTAATTAATATATTTTTTATTTTACAAAAAATCCCCATTTTTTATTCGTAATAAGCGGTTTTTACAAAAATACAGAATTAATTCTTACACATTAAGTGTGATGCAAATCAAATTTTCCGTTTTCATGCAAAAAAAGCCTGCATCGACGATGCAGGCGTTTAAGAACAAAAGATGTAAAGTTTACTTATGGACGACCGTATTGCAGACCTTGCCGTTTGCAATCTTGACACCATTCCATACGATGGCGTCGCTGATGGTACAGCCAGAAATCTCGCAGTCGTCGCCGATAGACACGTTAGGCCCAATCTTGCAACCGTGAATTTTCGCGTTCTTGCCTATATAGCAAGGCGGCACAATCTCGGTGCCCTCGAACTTGAGGTTGCCGGAATTGTCGTTGCGCTTGAGCACGTGGGCGTTCGTCTCGAGGAGTGTCTCGACAAGGCCGCAATCGAGCCAGCGGGAAACAGGCGCCGTGCGGAACTTGCACCCCTTCTGGAGCATCATCTCGAGAGCGTCGGTCAGCTGGAATTCGCCCTTAGTGCGTATGTCATTATCCATCAAGTATTTAAGACTTTCCTTGAGAACCTTGACGTCTTTGATGTAGTATATTCCTACAATCGCTTCGTCGCTTACGAACTCCTGCGGCTTCTCGACCAGACGGGAAATTCGACCGTCACCGTCGGTCACGGCAACACCGAAACGCTTCGGATCGTCAACCTTGAACGTGTAGAGGATATTTTCCTGAGCCCCGTCCAGTATACGCAGATCGGCCTCGAAAAGCGTATCGCCAAGGATAATCAACAGCGACTCGTCGTCGTCGACGAACGGGAGGGATAAGCTGATGGCTTCGCCCAGACCCTGCGGCTTGGACTGGACTACCGTACGGACTCTGCCCCACTCGGGCTTCGTCTGCAGGTACTCGTCCATCTTCTCGGCCTTGTAGCCCGTAATAAAAATCGTCTCGGAAGGCTTCAGGATAGAGGCCTCCTCCACAATCCAGTCAATGATCGTTTTTCCAGCCAGCGGAAGGAGACACTTTGGACGATCCTCAGTATAGGGGCGCAGTCTAAGTCCATTTCCGGCAACAGGCAGTACGATTTTCATCAAAAAAACCTTTTTTTAACAAACACTCAATTCAACCACCCTAATCACCGCTCGATAAAAATAACAAAAAAAAACTGAATGGAGTATTTTGTATGCGTAAAACCAACAAAAAATGAAAAAAAAGACCCCGGATGATTCCGGAGTCTTTTTTTCGTGGATGATGCAGGGGTCGAACCTGCGACCCGCTGATTAAGAGTCAGCTGCTCTACCAACTGAGCTAATCATCCATTGTCGCTTGGACGCGCACAATTATAGAAAAGAGCGCAAGGCTTGTCAAGGGTTTTTTATAAAAAAAATAAAAAAATTTTTCTACATTCATGACCATGAGCCTAAACACTAACCGCATGGACGCCTACCTGGCTTTTTTGGGGGTGGAACGGAACCTTTCGCCCGCCACTATCCAGAGTTACCAGGAAGACTTGCGGCATTTTGTCGGTTGGCTCGACGAGAACTCGATTGATCTCAAGGAACTAACCCCCGAAAGGCTGGACGACTTTTTGACTTTTACCGCCGTGCAAGTGGAATACTCCCCCACCTCGATTGCAAGGCACTTTTCCAGCCTGCGCGGGTTCCTCAAGTACATGCAAAAAGAAGGCGAGTACGACTACAGCACCGAATCGATGCTCGAACGCCCCAAGCTCGGGCATTACTTGCCGCAGTACCTCACCCGCGAGGAGGTCGACAGCGTGTTCGAGAGCGCGGCCAACGGCAAGAACCCGCTACGCGACACGGCGCTGTTCGAACTCATGTACAGCGCGGGACTCCGCATCTCAGAAACCCTCGGCATCAAGCTTTCGCAGCTGGACCTCGACAACGAATGGCTCACGCCGATTGGCAAGGGCAACAAGCAACGCCTGGTGCCGCTCGGCAGCAAGGCCAAGGAAAATCTGAAAGCCTGGATCGAGGACGGCCGCCCCCTCACCCACCCGACTACAGACAACATAATTCTAAACTCCCGGGGAAAGCCGATGACTCGCATGGGCGCCTGGAAGATAGTGCAACAGCACACCGCGCACCTCGCCAAGCAGGTCTCGCCGCATACGTTCCGTCACAGCTTTGCCACGCATTGCCTGGAAGCCGGCATGGACTTGCGCGTTCTGCAGGAACTACTAGGGCACGCCGATATCAGTACCACACAAATTTATACGCATATCGACAAGGAATTTATAAAGCAGGAGCACCGTGCGTTCCATCCAAGGGAACAGGCGCATTGACATGCACGGCATTTCTATTTAAATTTTTAGTATAAAAAACATGCTTTATCCGGAAAATCGAGGGAACCATGAAAAAAGCAATTCCAGCCCTTCTGTTCGCGGCCATGATGGCCGCGACATTCCTTGCCGCCTGTAGCGACGACGATTCCAGCGACGAAATCCTCCCGAGAAAGGTCATTACGGAGGTCAACTCCATCTACGAACTCGGAAAATGCGGCGACGAAAACGAAGGCGATACCGTATACGCCAAGGAACAGGACGCAGAATACTATTGCCACGAAGAATCCTGGACCCCCGTCCCCAAGAGCGATTCCTTAAGCTCCGCGAAATCTTCCAGCAGCAAGGCCAGTTCATCGTCCATGACCAAGGACGAACTCAAGAAGTTCAATGACCTGTGCAAGGCTTCGGGCGGTACGGCAAAAGACGGAGCTTGCGTCTGCAAGAGCGAACTCTGCGATATCGGCGCAGTCTGTAACACCATCACGGGCGTCTGCGGCAACCAGAGCAAGCCTACCGACATAGACTCCACCGCCAGTTCATCCTCGACCGAAACAACATTCGCCGACTTGTGCAAGGCTTCGGGCGGTACGGCAAAAGACGGGGCTTGCGTCTGCAAGGAAACCGCTTGCGACGAAGGCGTTCTCTGCAACACCAAGAGCAAGGAATGCGCGAACAAGGACGCTGTTGAAATCGAATGCGACGACAGCTACAAGAGCACCTGCTCCAACAGCCCCGCAAGCATCGGCGTTATCAAGGAATGCGTGAAGGGTGTCGTCGTGAACCGCTCGTGCGGCACGGTCTCTTGTAACGAAGAGGGCACGGACTGCGGCGAATGCCTCGACAACGTGCAGACCTGTGCCGAGGACAAGAACTTCAAGGCGACCGTCACCCGCTGCGAAAAGGGCAAGAAGGTGACCGAGAGTTGTAACGGGAAATCCTGCGACCCGCGCGACAACGGTTGCGGCGAATGCACAAACTACGAACACACCTGCACCAACGATGAAGCCGGAAAGGGAACCGTCTACGAGTGCGTCGCCGGCGAAGCCAAGAAGGCCGTTTCCATATGCGGCAACAAGTCGTGCCGTACCGACAAGGCCATCTGCGGCGAGTGCCTGAACGGCGAACTGAGGTGCGACAACGACATCAACAACAATGCCGTCATGTACAGGTGCGTCGACGGGCAATGGGAAAGGCTCCATAACAAGTTCGACCCGCTCGACAAGGACAATTACAAATGTCCCGTCGCTTGTAGAGAGGGCACCGATCCACAGAAGATGGAGAGCGAATGCGACATAAACCAATGTTCTGATTGTGATCCATGCTGGGGTGAACCAATGGGCGTCGCGCCCTCCAATCCAAATCCCTGCTACGACGAGGAACGTTGCAAACAAATTCTCAAGGATGAAGATCCCGACTACCCGCCGTTCAGGGATTTTGAAACGAAACAGAAATGGAAAGTCTTGATTCCTAGCAAAAAGATGGTAGCAAAAACCGTCCACGGGTACAACTGGATGAATCACGAACCAGTCTCCGATCCTAAAGAACGCGTGGAAGATTTCGAATTCGACCTTACTAACGAGACACGCCGCGTATCGTGCGACGCCCTGGGAACCTACTTCGGAGTTTGCCACAATTCCCTCCAGACCTGCATCAACAAAAGTTATCACGAAGGTGGATACATCGTTGCCTGTAGCAATGGAGAGCTCGTAGACCTGGATGGAAATAATGACGGAATCGCTTGCGCATGCGAAAATACAGGCAAAAACAGCCAGGGATGCTGCTGGAGTCGACAGGAATGCTTCAAGGCCGGTCACACCCTAGAAAATAAATGCTACAAGCCTTCCACCAATACAGAAGAAGGCTACGCCCATGGTAACAACGATTACAAGGAAGACTAGCAAAATATTCCAAAAAAAGTTTTAGCATAAGGAACCGCAAGGTTCCTTTTTTGCTAAATTAGAGCCGTTCAAATTATAAACCAAGGATTAACAATGAGCAAGAATTACAAGATTGCAGTGCTTCCGGGCGACGGTATCGGCCCCGAAGTGATGAAAGAAGCTGTCCGCGTGCTGGACGTGGTTTCCAAGAAGTTCGGTTTCGACGTGAATGCCGAATGGGCAAACGTCGGTGGCGCCGCCTACGACGAAAGCGGTTCCCCGCTGCCGGAAAGCACCCTCAAGCTGGGCGAAGCATCTGACTGTATTCTTTTCGGTTCCGTGGGCGGCCCGAAGTGGGAACACCTCCCCCCGAACCTGCAGCCGGAACGCGGTGCACTGCTGCCGCTCCGTAAGCACTTCAAGCTTTTCTGCAACCTCCGCCCGGCCCGTGTGTACAAGGAACTCGCAGGCGCTTGCCCGCTCCGTGCCGACATCGTGGGCGACGGTTTCAACATCCTCACCGTCCGCGAACTGACGGGTGACGTTTACTTTGGCCAGCCGAAGGGCCGCGAAGGCGTTCCGGGCTCCAAGGAAGAAATCGGTTTCGACACCATGAAGTACAGCCGCTACGAAGTCGAACGCATTGCCCGCTTCGCTTTTGACGCCGCCATGCTCCGCAACAAGAAGGTTGCTTCCATCGACAAGGCCAACGTGCTCACCACGAGCGTGCTCTGGCGCGAAGTCGTGAACGAAGTCATCAAGGACTACCCGGAACTCACTCTCGAGCACCTCTACGTGGACAACGCCGCCATGCAGCTCCTGAAGCGCCCGCGTGAATTCGACGTGCTCCTTTGCCCGAACCTCTTCGGCGACATCCTCACCGACGAATGCGCAATGCTCACCGGTTCCATGGGCCTCCTCCCGTCCGCTTCTATCGCCGAAGGAAGCTTCGGTCTGTACGAACCGGCCGGTGGTTCCGCTCCGGACATCGCAGGCAAGGGTATCGCAAACCCGCTCGCACAGATTCTCTCCGTGGCTTTGATGCTCCGCTACACCTTCAAGGAAGAAGAAGCGGCCAAGGCTATCGAAGCGGCTTGCGAAAAGGTGATTGCCCAGGGCTTCCGCACTGGCGATATCTACCAGGAAGGCTGCACCAAGGTCGGCACGACCGGCATGGGTGACGCGATTATCAAGGCGCTCGGCTAATCGCATTGTCATCCCCGACAGGGGATCTCCATTCTTTGCAAAAAGCGACCGGATTTCTCCGGTCGCCTTTTTTGTCCCCCTAGCCCCCAAAATTACGGCTCTATGAAATAAATCTTCTCTATTTCGAATTCGACCGGTCGCGTATTCGAACTAGAAAATTGATATCTGAATCCTGCAAAATGTTTTAAGGCTGTTTCTTTATCAATCTGGGAACCATATCGTGAAAATCCAAAGTCATCCCACGACACGCAGTTCGGGGCCGCCCTGGGAGTCAATTCAACTTTGTACAACGTATCGTTCACGACGGCATTCAACGAATCGCCCATATCCAGCATGACCTTGACAACGGCATCGGCATAATGCATAAAGCAAACTCCTTCCTTGTCGCTTACATCAAAAACACGATGCCCCTTCTTCGTCGCTTTCCCATCAGGCCAGATGCCCAAGGATACATAGGCATCAGCACCGTTGTCATTTAGGACGAAGACGGCCTTTCCCGACAATTTATCTTCTTCATTATTCCATTCGAAGTGTGAATCACCACCATACGCAGAATCATTTTCGTAAAGACCAATATATGTTCCCGTTAGGCTATCAACACCCGTTTCCAGATTTGAAGTTGAAGCATCCCAGATGAGATTTTTCTTGGTTTTCAAAGCTTCTGCACAGGCGTCGAGATTCCTTTCCGCTTTTTGAATGTAAAGATTCTTAGCCACCGTAAAGACCTCAACAGAATCCTTATCGTTCTTGATTCCCAGTTCCTGCAAAAAATCTTTATATCCTTTTGTATAATACACCTGATCACTATTGCACCGATAAGACTTGATAAAAAAGTCAACGCTGAAATTTGATTCTCTTTTAATCAAGGGTTTTGTCTTTAAATACCTCCGGGCACAAGTCCGAGTCGCCTCGTCTACCGATTCATCTTGTGACAAGGAATCCAGTTCGCTCTTAAATTCCGCATTGGCAAAATCGTCCGCATTCCAAGTATAATCCATCTCATAAACGGACCTCTCATCAAGAATTTCCTCGATATTGCAGGAATCCGGAACATCTTCCGAATTGAGAGGATTTTGATGGACAACAAAACAAGTGTTTTGAGCAACAAGAATCGTATCCCCTTCCTGTCCATCCACATAAGAACGAATAGAAGCACACGATTGCCTATTAAATGTCGATGGATTCCTCATGTTCGGGTCTTCGGTAGACCCAGCGACAGATGTATCGTTATCGGAACATGCCACCCAAAAAAGCATTGTTCCCAAAACAAGTAGATTATACAGATTCTTTTTCATTTTTAGCATCCTCCAAGTTATTCAGTTTCCACGTCATCGGGAACAGCTGCACGTTCAGACGGTAAATCTGGTCGGCATCCTCTGCATCCGAAACAATGGCGATAATTTTTTTTCTGAACGCATCCACTTCTTGCGCAATGCGTTCGTAACATTCCCTATTGACGGCAAAGGTAACGCCCGATACGTTACGGTCCTGCGGCCCAAAGCGATCGATGGATTCCATGGCAAGGCCCATCATCTTGCGCTGCATCGCATGCACGGCGTAAGCCATGCCCTCCCTGGATGCCGTCACGTTCTTCTCGGTCTGGCGGTAGGCGCCGTCGGTATTCTTCTTCAAGAATCCCGCCTTGGTTAGGAACTCGAGTGACGAAGCGACTTCGGCAGCAGAAATATCGTTGCAGCACATCTTCGCGATTTGCCCCGGAGTCGCCCCCGGCATCATCGGAGCCAGTTCGCGGACAACAGGATTCTTCCAGCCATCAAAATACTCGACGGCCTCCTTGTCTACAACGCGCACCTTATACTCCAGCGCAATCTTCTGCATTTCCTTAAGGTACGCCGCCTTGCGTTCGCCTTCCTTGGCGTTGCCGTAATTGACCATCGCCTTGAAATAGTCCACTTCGTAGCCAGCGAGTCCCATCGCATTTACCATGCGGTCCATCGTCACGCGGCTCAGGTTGCTTTTGCCTTCACTCACGAGCCTCAAGTAGGTGGGAGAAGAAAATCCTGCCACCTTCGCGAACTCCCTCCAGGAAAAGTACGAGGTCCTCTTGCGTTCCTCGTAATAATCCTTGATAAGGAGGTGATAATCTTGATATTCAACTATCGGTTTCATGTCTTTAAATATAGCTTGATTTTTTAAAGAATGATACAAAATATTGGTTTTTAAGAAGAAAATATATTCTTTTTTAAAAATATTTCATATATGACACATATTTTAGTGCATATAGCACAACCGCCCTTAGGAGGGGGTTCAATCAAGCGATAAAACTAGTCGTCACGGTTGTCAAAAGCTTGTGCTTCTTCGGGTTCCTCGACGGTCCATTCACGAATATGGTCGGCCAAATCCTTCTGGCCATCCTTTTCGAGTTCGTCCGAAATTTCGTTGAGGACTTCCGCATCCTGCACGGTCAGGTCGCGCTCGAACATGTCGAGGTATCCCTTGAGCACGTCGTAGGCCTTGAGCGCCACCAACAGCTGCAGGAATTCCATGTCGAAACCTTCCCCGCTGCGGAACTTGGCGTAATCCTGGAGCATTGAATGCGCCTCGGACGCGTCGACAATGCTGCAGAGACGGCCCAAGTGGATGACCTTCGGGAACGTCTCGTAGAGGCGGCGCGCAATCTTCACGCAATCGGACTTGCGGCCTTCGCGGTCGGCAATGGCGGCCATCAAGTCGAGGTAGGCTTCTTCGTCTTCGTTGCCCGGATTCTGGACGTCTCCGAGCCACTGCTTGGCAAGTTCGATATTGCCCGCGACAAAGTGTTCATTCGCGATGTCGATGAGCGTCGCGTTGCTCTTGTCCGGATCCTTCAGAAGGGCTGCCTTCGTGAAGCTTTCGGTATCCTTCATGGAAGAAGCCATGTCGCCTATCGCGTCAAGGACGTCTTCGCGGTTCTCGAGATCCACCTCGTCGACTGTCGCAAGGAGTTCCACGAGCAGGGCCTTGGCGCGTTCCGCCGGCAAAATTTCGTCCAGCGCGAGGAATACGACGGATCGGCCTTCCCCGCCCACGTGGCGGAGCGCAAGGTCGTGAACCAGGTCGGCAATGTAGTCCTTGTCATCGTACTGGCCGGCAAGTTCCACAAAGAACGTTCCGGCGTCGTAAAAGAGGCTATCCCACTCTTCGCGTTCCTCGTCTTCGGCCTTGAAGGGAAGGAAGTCCGCGCGGAGCGTCCAGGCAAGCAATTCGAGCTTGAGGCGGGCATCCTTGAAGTCCTCGATGTCGTCAATCGTCTTCGCGATGAACTCGTACAGTTCATCGGGACGGTGGAGCAGGCGACTTTCGCCGTTTATGATTTGCGAGAGTGTTTCACGGATGCGGTCTTCCTTGCCGCGGAAGGCGGCGGCACCGCTATGGGATTTCCAGACTTTCTTTTTCTTGGCCATGCTCCAAATGTAGAAACATTTAGCGGCCGCGAGACTTGAGGAGCTTCTCGCGTTTTTGTTTTCGGCGGAGGCGGCGACGTTCACGGCGGGCGCGCTTACGCTGTTCTTCCATCGTCTTCACCTGCTGAAGCACGTCCATGATGCGTTCGGTGGCGAAGGCGTTATTGAGCTTCTTGCGCGTCACGTAATCGAGAAGGCAAACACAGAAAAGCAACGAGCCTACAAAAAACGCAAGGGCGATAGGCCAGACAATCGCGGAAAAATGGCCCGCGATAAAGCCGAACGCAGGCGGCATGATGATGGAACCGAGGTACGAACCCGCCATCTGGATACTGATGGCCCTGCCCGAAAGTTCTTCGCCGAACCGCGCCGGAGTCGCATGTATGAGCGACGGGTAGACGGGCGCACAACCGAGGCCGAGCAGGCATATACAAACCGGAGTCACCCACAGCGGCAGCGGAAACACCAGAACCATGCAGCCGACGACGACAATCGCGATACCCGCATGTACCAGGCGCATGTCCGTAAAGCGGATGGCGAAAAAGCCACTGAGGATGCGCCCGACCATCACGGAGGCGAACATGAGCGAAACGGCGAGCGCGCCCACCTCGGGCTCGAAACCGCGGGCCACCAGATACGTACCGCACCAGAGGCTCGTCGAAATTTCAAGCGACGAATAAAAGAAGAACGTCCAGAACGAAAGTTTCATTCCCGGCACGCGCAACGCGGCCCGGAGCGAGATGTCGGACATTTTCGAAGACGGAGCCTGCCTGGAATCGCCACGTTCCATCCGCTTCCATAGCGGGAGCGAAACGAGCATCATGACCGCGATGACACCGAGTAATAGAGCCACCAGTTCGTAGGCGCCGCGCCAGCCGAAGCCGAAAAAGGCGGAACCCGCAAGCAGCGCGGGGCCGAGGCAGGCACCGATGCCCCAGCTCGCATGGAGCCAGTTCGTATGCTTCGATTCCAGATAGATTGCCGCAAAGTTGTTCATCGCGACATCGATGGCACCGGCGCCAAGCCCCATCGGGATGGCGAACAGGCTCATCACCCAGAACGCGGGCGCAAAGCCGTAACCTACCGACGCGACCGCCGTAAGCGCGATACTCACAAAGACGAGCTTGCCCGTACCGAAAAGGCGCAACAGCCTCGGCGTAACGAGGCTCGAGACAATCGTCCCGACACTCACGATAATCGAAAGGAGGCCTGCTGCCGAAAGCGGGGCATGCAGGTCAAGCTGCATCAGCGGCCAGGCGGCGCCCAACACCGTATCGGGGAGCCCGAGGCCGATAAAGGCCACATATATGACAATCAGGAGAAACAAGCGCTACACCAAAACCATTCTATTTCTTCTCGCGGATCCGCTTGTACAGGCTTTCGGCCTTTTCGGTATCGCCCGCGTTGGAGTACACGTGACCCACGTTCTCGGCACCGATGCGGCCTTGCGAACTGCCGGCAAGCCAAGCCTTCATGTAGCATTCGAATGCTTCATCGTAGCGCTTCTGGTTGAAATAGATCTGTCCCAAATCCAGGTTGAGGTCGCCCTTGCCCTTGCTATGCCGCAGGCCCTCTTCCAGCGTGAAGATGGCCATCCACGGGGATTCGTTTTTCACGTACATCTGCGCCAGGTAACGGCGGGCCGAAACGTTTTCCGGGTCCATCAAAAGTCCATTTTCCATCTCGTTCAGGGATTGCCTCGTGGAATCCATGCTACGGTAGTAATACGCGAGCGTAAAGTGCACGTCGGCACCCGCGGTGGCCGTCATCTGGAGCGCATTCTGCAAAGTCTTGATGGCGTATTCGTAATCGCCCAGTTTCTCGTAGACTTCGGCGAGGCCGTACCAGGCGTCCATGCGGTCGGGGTTCAGCTGCAAAGCGCGTTCGAAGTTCTTCTGCGCCAAGGTCCAGTCGCGGCCCTTCAGGTAACATTCGGCAAGAGCGAAATGCACATGGTCCGATTCCACGCCGAGTTCGATGGCGCGCCTGTAGGCGGCAATCGCGTCACCCGGAGAATCCGCGAGATAGTAGAGGTCGCCCAGGAGCATCCAGGCCTTCTCGAAATTCGGCAGGAGTTCCACGGTGCGCTTGTAGGCGACCATCGCCACCTGCTTGCGGTCGAGTTGTACCATCGCGTTACCGAGGTTGAACCAGGCGAAAGGCTCGTAGCGGCCCTCGTCAATCGCCGCACGGTAAAGCGGAACCGCTTCCTTGTATTTTCCCTGGTCGTAGAGTTCGTTCGCCTTGAAGAAGTAATCCTCCGCCGCGAAAAGCGGAACCGCGGCAAGGATAAGCAAGACGAGAGACGAAAGACGAGAGACGAGAGAATAAGCGCAAAATTCTTTCGTCTTTCGTCTGTAGCGACGCTGTAAGCGGCGCGTTCTTTCGTCTAATCTATTTGACAAAGCGGAACTCCTTTGTGGCCTTCTGCGCCACGGGGTATCCGCCAAGCTGTGCGGGGCTGAACTTCCATTGACGAACGGCCTTCAGGGCCTCGTTCTCGAAACCGTAACCCGGCGGGTCTAGGCTCATCACGTTCGCCTGCGCCACGTCGCCATACACGTCAATCACGATCATCACCTTCACGTATCCCGAGATGCCGAGCTTCTTGGCTCGTTCGGGGAACTTCGGCTGGACTTCCTTCAACACTTGCGCCTGTTCGTCCACCTCGCCCGCCTCATAGACGACATTCTCCATCGAGCCCGTCCCTACGGCCACGCCATCGCCAGCCGCACCGCGGGCAAGCGAGAGGTCCATCTGGAAATTCTGGCTGCGCGAGACGCCCATGTTCGCCGAAATCTTGAACGGGTTCGGGTTCACGATGGTGCGGATGACCTTCTGCTTCACCTCGGGCTTCTTTTCGCTCACGAGCACTTCCACCTCGGTTACCGCCTCCAGCTCCTTTTCCGTCTTGACGCCCTTGTCAAAGAACAGCGCGTTCAATACCGGCACGGCAAGGAAGAACACCGCACTCACCACGAAAGAGAGCACGAATGCTGCCGGGAACCGGATGTATTTAGCGAGGAAATCGAGCACTACTCCTCTTTATTCGCTGAAATGGAAACCTTGCGGACCTTGGCGAGGTTGCATTCGTCCAAGATGTCCACGACAACGCCGTTGGGGGCATCACGGTCGCTCACGATAATCACGGGGCGGTCGGGAGCCTCGGCCATCATCTGGCGAAGCACCGTCTGGAGCGTAGAGAGGTTCACCTGGGTCTCGTTGATGTGAATCGTGCCCTGGCGCGTCACGCCTATCAAGATGCTTTCCTTGGCGAGTTCCTTCGCGGAACTTGCCTTGGGCTTCGTCACGTCCACGCCCGTCTCACGGGTGAACGTGGATGTCACGATGAAAAAGATAAGCAATATGAACACCATGTCGAGCATCGGCGAAACGTCAATTCCGCCGGCATCGCGCGTCCTCTTGCGTATAAAGCTCATTTTTCCTCCTCCGCAGGTATTTCTGCGATGGACTCGGGCGACACAGCCGCACCTTTATCAAAAACATAAGACTCGTACTTGAGCGCCTCGCTCCAAGTTTCATCTTCGACTTTTTCGACACAGCCGGCGAGGTAATTGTAGGCCAGCATCAGCGGGAAGGCTACAAGCAGGCCCGCCTGCGTCGTGAGGAGCGCTTCCGAAATGCCATCCGCCAAGAGCACCGGGTTACCGAACCCGAACTGCTTGATAGTCTCGAACGTATGCACCATGCCCGAAACCGTACCCAGAAGCCCCATCATGGGCGCGAGCGCGGCACAGGTAGAAATCGTCTTGAGCGACCTGGACAAGTTGAGCGAAATGCCGTGGCGGGTCGCCTCCATCGCGTTACGGACGGCAACCGGGCCGCGGTCGCGGTACTTGCGCACGTCTTCGGCGAGCGCCAAGAAATAACCGTTGGGGCGCACACGCAACTTCTGGAAGGCGTAGTCCTCCCCCCACTTTTCCAGATTCTTCCAGAATGCAGAAACGGACTTGCCGCGGAGCATGAAGTAATAGCCGTAGCGCTCGAGCATCAAGAACCAGCCGAACCATCCGAGCAGGAAAATGGGCGCAAGCACCCATCCTCCCCTGAAGAGGATGTTCATGGCCGCTTCGAAAAGCGAATTCTGGTCGACGCCGACAATCACGGATTACTTTTCCTCTATCCAGAGGGCGTTCAAAACGGCGAGTCCCGCCTTCTCCATGCGTCCGCGCAGGGCGTCGCAGCGGTTCGTGAGGAACGTGTGCAACAGCTGCAGCGGAATGGCCGCCATGAGGCCCGCTTCCGTAGTCACGAGGGCAATCGAGATACCGCCGGCAAGGAGCTTCGGATCGCTCGTGCCGTGCATCGTGATGACGTCGAAGAGTTCAATCATACCCATCACCGTACCCAAAAGGCCAAGCAGCGGAGCGGTAGAAGCAAACACGGATACCCACGTGAGTCCGGACTCGATTTTCGGGACTTCGGCGGAGAAAAGTTCCTCGAGGGAATTCTCCGCGCTTTCGCGGCCCGGGAACGGACGCGAAAGCACAGTCCGCAACACCTTGCCGACCTTGCCGAACGACTTTGCGGACTGCGCGCGCGCAGCCTCGACATCGCCCTTCGCAAGCGCCTTGAGCGCGCGCCGCGTAGAAATCCCGCCGAATCCGGCCACCAAGAGCCAAACGAACTTAACAAGCGCAATCAAAAGGCCAAGCACGAACAGCGTGGCAATCGGGTACATCAAGATACCGCCGTCCCTGAAGAACTGCTTCGCGTCGTCCTTCCAAGTAGTTTCCGTATGGTGCGCAAGTTCGCTCGAGAGTTCCGTACTCAAAAGCACATCCACGGGAACCATCACGAAAGCGGAATCGTGCACGCCTCTGAACGCAGTGGCGATTTCCTTTTTGGTATCGGGAGTCAGGTTTTCCTGCCAGCTGTAGACTCTCTTCTTTTCGCCCGCCACGGGGAGCATCAGGGCCGCCGGATGGAGTCCGTTGATGTCGACGGCGTTCGCCATCTGCATGGCATAAAGGCCACCGAGGCGCATGCGGTCACCCTGTGCGACAGCCGTACCGAACATGAGTTCAGCCTTCTCCACCTTGCTTTCGCGGGTAAAGGCCATCTCTTCACGGGCGGCATCGAGCACACCCTTCGCGATACGGAGCGGATCGTCGCGGTACAGCGACATTTCTTTCTTGACCTTGTTCTGGACTTCCACGCGTTCCGCCATCTTGAACGGCACACCCTGTTCCTGGAACTTCGCAAGCGTCTCGAGACGTTCCGGGCCAACGGCCAGCGAGAGGAATTCGGCGCGGGCCTTCTCGGCCTGCAGCTTTACCTGGGCAAGATCTTCGCGAGCCACGCGCACGTCCTCGAACAGGCGGGTGCGCTCCGACATGAGGGCATCAACCTTCTCCTTGCTTTCCTGGTACTTCTCGTTGAACATCTCGCGTTCCTGGTTCGCCGTCTCGCGGTCCTTCCAACGGGCGGCAACGGCCATGTCACGCTTCTTGCGGGCTTCTTCCAGGTCGGCCTTCGCGCTGTTGAGTTCAGCGCGTTTCTTGACGGCGTCGATGTCGGAGTTCTGCTGAGCGAAAGACGCGGGCGCGAAGAACGCGAAAGCAGCAAGAATCAGGCCAGTGACGGCCACGCGACCACGGCGCCCGCCATGACAATTCATCCTAATCATCACTGAGCCTCCTTCGGAAAGGCGACCGGAATGGTCACGAGTCTCGGGGCGGTCTTCCCTTCGGCAACCTTCATCACGTCCTTCAATACGGTACGCATCGCGAGGTCGTCGGAAACGTTCTTCCAGGCATAACCGCCATCGGCGGTACGCTCGAGCCACAGCACGTCGTTGCCGTCGTTGCTCACGAACACGGAAGCCACCGCGCCATAGCGCAGGTAAGTGCCGGGCACACTGCGGGCGTCCACCTGCAAAAATCCCTTCCATACCTCGGTCGTGTAACCGAGCCTGATGCGGTCGTAAAAGACCTCGAGCGTACGGTTCAAGGCATCGTCAGCCTCGATAACGCCCTTGTGCAACTGGTCCGCGATTTCCTGGACGCTTCTAACCGTCTCCTCGTTGCGGTACGGGAAATCCGACTCGAACACCGGGACGAGCGAATCGATTACCTTCGCGAGCGATTCGTTGTAACGGGCCTTGCGGCCTTCGAACCACTTGATGGTGCCCATCGTCTTCTGGCGGGCTTCGGCGATATGCTTCAGCTCGGACTTCAGCGAGTCGATTTCGGAATTGATGGTCTTGGTCTGGCTCGCGAGGGCCTGGACCTTCTTGCGACCGACCTCGACGAACTCGGCATGGCGTTTCTTTTCGGCGTCATGCAGGTTCTTTTCGCGGGCGGTTTCCGCCTCGACAGCCTTGATCTGCCGACGGACGCTTTCCACCGTCTCCTGGGCGCCAGCCAACACGCAAGTCAGCCCGAGGCATAACAAAAATCTTGATAAAATACTTGATTTCATATGTAAACGAAAAATACAAAGAACCGCGGTCACTAGACCACGGTTCCTTGCGAAAAACAACTAAAATAAGGCCTGTATAGGCATTACTTCTTGGAATCCCTGAAGTACTGCGGAGTGTTCTTGGCTCCGGCCTTCTTCAGGGCCTTGATCAGGCGCGGATAACCTTCGTTGGTCGCCCAGTCGAGCACGGAGTAGCCCTGGCCGCACTTGGCGTTCACGTCGACACCCTTGTTGATGAGGAACATCATGGCGTCGTAGTTGCCGGACTTGACCGTCCAGTGGATAGGCAGGTAACCATCGGCGCTGCGGTTCTCGAGCGGAGCACCAGCGTCGGCGAGGATTTCAAGCATGTCGACCTTGCCGGTCTTGGCAGCAATCAGCACGGCGGTACCGAGGTTGGCCGGATCGGCACCTTCAGCCTTGAGCTGGGCGATAAGGCGAACGACTGCGTCCTTGTTGCCCATCATCACGGCGTTGTCGATAACCGGTTCGCCGTTGCCGTTGCGGACATCGGCCTTGGCGCCATGTTCGAACAGGTAGTTAAGAACCATCACGTTGCCCTTGTTCGCTGCGATAGCCACGGCGTTGTTGCCGTTATCGGCGAGGGCGTCAATTTCGTAGGAGGCCTGGAGGAACAAGGTCATCTTGGCCGTATCACCCTGGGCGGCAAAAGATACGAAGTTATTGGGCGTAAAGCCAATCTTCTGCTTCGTCAGATACTTGCGGACAGACTGCGGATCGTTCGGGTCCAGCTTGTCATCACATGCGGTAAGGGAAAGGAGCATGCCGAGAGCGCACACACAAAGCAATTTTTTCTTCATTTTTTTACTCCAGAATGGGTGTTCTTGATTTTCTGTCTGTAAAACTACTCTTTTTTTCGCGAATTTATCAACATAAAAATCTTTTTTCGTAAAAAAATTCGCATCAGCCCGCCTAGGTAAACTTTTACTTACCCGGTTTCTTGATCTTGAGCCTTTCCCCCACCTTGATTTTGGTGTCGCTCAGGCCGTTCCACTTCACGATATCCTCGATGGTCACGTTGTACTGGCGAGCGAGGTCCCACAGGCCCTCCCCCTTCTTGACTTCGTGCGTAATGAAGCCGTCGTCGGCCTTGGGGGCCTCGGATGCGGCGGCCGGGGCCTTGCCCGCGACCTTGAGCTTTTGGCCCGGATAGATGGAGGTGGAGTTCCCCATCCCGTTCAGGGCCTGGATATCCGCGACCGTCGTGTTGCACTTCTTGGAAATCGAGAACAAGTTGTCGCCCGACTGCACCACGTAGACATCGCCCGTGAACTTCACTTCCTCCTTCTTCGGCTCAGGCTTCTTGACCAGGGGTTCCTGCTTCTTGGCGCCCTTCTGCTTCTTGGGCTGCACGAATTCCGGGATGACGATGGAATCGCCCTCGGTAAGGCGCTTGTTGAAGCCGCCGTTCGCCTCGAGGAGCATTACCACCGGCACGCCAAAGGATTTCGCGATGTCGGCATAGGAATCCCCGGACTTCACCACGTACTTCTCGCCCTTGGCGAGAGGAGCGCGGACTACTCCGGCAGAGGGTTTCGGTTCAGGCTTGGAAACAAGCAAGGTGTCGCCCGGCTTTACCACGGCGGCAGCGTCCAGGGAGTTCCATGCACGGAGGGAATCCTGCGACACGCCGAACAGGCGCGCCACAGAGGCCAGGTTGTCGCCCTGCTTTACGACATACGTCTTCACCTTCGTCGGTTTTTTGCCGGTAGATTTTTTGGGGGTGACCTTGATGGGGATCAAGAGCGACTTGCCCGCACGGATGCGGTCACTCTTCATGTCGTTCGCCTGCTTGAGTTCCGTAACCGAGATGCCGTACTGGCGCGCAATAGCGCCAAGGTTCTCGCCCTTCTTGACCTTGTGGTGGTGCCAGCTGGAGAAGCTGTTCTTTTCCATCTTGTCGTAGCCGTCAACAAACGCGCCGCGGGTCCCTACGGGCAGGCGGAGCAGATAATGGTCCTTGTTGGGAGGCGTACACCACTTCACGAGTTCCATGTTCAGTACACGGAGCGTATCCTCGCTCACCTTCAGGAGTTTCGCGACTTCCTCCAGCGGGAAGGAATCGAACACCGTCACCGTGTCAAAATCGGGCTGGTACTGCTTCTCGACCTTCATGTCGTACTGCGCCGGGAAATGCCCGATGACCATCGCCGCAAGGATTCGGGGCACATAGCGCATCGTCTCCTTCGGGAGTTCCAAGTCCCAGTACGTGACCGTCTTTGTCGTGTCCCACGTGGAATCGGCCATCATCTCCTTGACCAGGCGGCGCACGCGGCCCTCGCCGCAGTTGTAGGCGGCCATGGCCAACAGCCAGTCGTTAAATTCGTCGTGCAGGCGCTTAAGGTACTTGAGGGCGGCCATCGTCGCCTTCTCGGGATTGCGGCGCATGTCGACCCAGTAATCCACCTCGAGCCCGTAGCGCTTGCCTGTTTCCGGGATAAACTGCCACATGCCCGAAGCCTTGGCTCGGCTGTAGGCCTTCACCTTGAAACCGGACTCCACCAGCGCCAGGTAAATGAGGTCCTTGGGCATGCCCATCTGCGAAAGCTGCGCGTAAATCATGGAATCGTAGGCCGTCATGCGGTTGAGCGAGCCTTCCGTAAAGTTGCGGGCACCGTTGGTCATGTAGAAAATCTCCTGCATGACCCTCTCGTTGAACTCGACCGGGAGCGTAAACTGCTTCACGTCCACCGTATCGAGGAAATTCTCGATGACCTGCAGGGAGGCGCTGTCGGCCAGGGCCTCATCCAGGGCGTCAATACCCTCAATAGAAACGTCGTTCTGCTGGAAAGTCTCCGCGCTTTCGCCGAGGTCCGCTACGTTCGGGTACACCTCGTCAAGCGCCCGCACGATTCGCGAGGGCATCATGGCACGGTAGGCGGAATCTTCCGCCGGAGTCACGTTGCGGTAAAGGGAATCGTATTTTTCGGAAACGAGCTGGCGGAGCGACTCGTCGAGGTAATGCCTCGCGAGCATCCATTCCTGGTTGTCCATAGCCTGGAGGGCATAGCGGTAATAGGTCCAAGACGGGCGAACCGCGAGGGAATCGGAAACTTTCTCTCTCAGGGCGACCATGGCGTACGAAACCGAATCCGGCACATGAGGTTCGGCGTCACCGCCCATCACGGACGGCTGGACGGCCTGTTTAGGCGAACAGGCCGAAAGAATCGCGACAGAAGCGCCCAAAGCGAGCAGGCGCATCAACTTATCCATGCTAATCACTGGTCGTAATCCAAATCTTCCGCGTAGTCCGACCAAATCTGGTCACGCCTGAAGGTAGGACGGTCGAAATCCACTTCTTCGTCAAGTTCCTCTTCTTCCTCCTCGATTTCCTCTTCCTCTTCGGGGAAAGGGGCCGGGAGGTCAAAAGCATCGCCCTTGGGACGGCGACCGCACTGACGGATAAAATCTAGCATAGAACCTCTTTTAGTGCATGACCTTCTCTACGCCAAGCCAGAGGACGGCGCACATCACGAAGGCGGCGACAATCTGCAACAGGATGATGATGCGATTGATACGGTAGGCCTTCTGCGACTTGCGGTGCCACGGCGGACGTTCGATTTCAGATTCCTTTTTAAACATTCCGAAAGGAAATATACTCATAATCGCCAAAAAGCAAACGAGCAAATCTTTTTTTTTATATAATTTCTACCGGATTTTTATGCGGAAAGTTTTCACCATACTCCTCGGTACGGCGGCGCTACTCCATGCGCAAGTCGGCGTCGCGCGAAACGCGCACGGCATGAGGGTTCCATCCGCACATACGCTGGAACAGGGGTTCGTCTACTTTTCCGGCAATTTCGAGAACATCAGCGACGGCGAGCCTTTGGCCCTGGACGGCTATACCGACATGTCCACCGGCAAATCCTATTACGTCCAGAGAGGTGCCGCCGCATCTGGCGGGGCCGTTCAGGTAAGCTACGGCGTATTCGACTTCCTCGAGCTGGGGGCATCGCTTCCCTTCTACTACGAGAGCAAGGTCATGGACTCGAGGCTCGAGGGCTTCGCCCTGGGCGATATCCAGGCTTCCGCAAAGGCGAGCGTTCCCATCAAGGAGCTGCCCCTGTACCTGAGTTTCGAGGGCGACGTCTACATCCCGAGCGGTGCACGCGGACGCGGTTTCAGGCCGCGCCATGCCTGGTTCATCGACGAGGACAAGGCCTCTTACGCCTACACCAACGGCGGATTCGCGCTGGCTGGCTCGGCATTCCTCACGGTAGACTTTTTCGGCCTCCTGCTATGGAACAACTTCGGCGGCTACATCGCCACGATGGGTAACGGGAGCGACGCCTTGCTGTGGGGCTCCGGCGTAGAACTGTTCCCGCACAAGCTGATCAGCCTTATCGCCGAAATTTCCGGCGAGACACGCACTTACAAGATGGCCCATCCCGGCAACATCCTGAACGAGCCCGTCAGGTTCACGCCCGGACTCAGGCTACACCTGCCGAACAATGCCGACCTCATGTTCGGCGCCGACATCGGCCTCGACTTTTTGCGCGGGCGCAAGGCGGGTAACGGCATCGAGGTCAAGCGAAACGTCCGCGACCGCACCATCAAGTACGAAGTACCCAGCACCCACGAGATTTCGTTCGTATTCGCCTTTTCCAAGACGCTCAACTTCAGCTGGAAGGATTCCGACCGCGACGGAGTGGCCGACCGCATGGACATGTGCCCCGGTTCCACGTTCGGCGTGAAGGTCAACAACCGCGGATGCCCTGTTGACGAGGACCAGGACGGCATTTTGAACATCGTGGACGACTGCCCCAACACGCCCTTCGGCATCGAGGTGGACTTCTTCGGCTGCCCGCTCGACGAAGACCGCGACGGCGTGCCCGACTACAAGGACAAATGCGCAGCGACCCTTGTCGGCAGGGCGGTAGACGGCGACGGATGCGAGCTTGACTCGGACGGCGACGGCGTAGACGACAACAACGACCTGTGCCCGGGAACCTCTCCCGAAGAGCAGGTCAACAACAGCGGCTGCCCCATAGACAACGACCATGACGGCGTATTGAACGAGAGGGACAAGTGTCCCGAGACCCCGCAAGGACGTTCCGTGGACCAAGACGGCTGCCCCCTGGACTTTGACCACGACGGCGTGCCCGACGACATGGACCAGTGCCCGAACAGCGCCCCCGACGAACTCGTGGACGCCTCGGGATGCCCCTCCGACCAGGACAAGGACGGCGTTCCCGACACCAAGGACCAGTGCCCCGACACGCCGAGCGAATTCTCCGTGGACCGCAGCGGCTGCCCCGCCGACAACGACCTCGACGGCGTGCCCGACGACATGGACAAGTGCCCGAACACCCCCGCCAAGGCCCCCGTCGACACTACCGGATGCCCCGCCGACAACGACGGCGATGGAGTCGCCGACTACCTGGACAAGTGCCCCGACACCTTCCCCGACGTGCTCGTGAACGCCTCGGGATGCCCCTACAACAGCAAAAAGAACCTGAACAGCATCGCAAAGCAGGTCAAGTTCCGCGACAGCAACGAGGAACCGCTCAATTCCGCCTACACCGCCGTAAACGACGTCATCGAGCTCATGCGCCGTTACGGATTCGACCTCGAGGTCCAGGTTTCCGCCAGCGGGCCGAGGGCGAAGGCCGTCTCCGAAGCGAGAGCCGAACACCTGCGCGAGATTTTCAAGATAAAGGGATTTGACGAGAAGAGGGTCCAGATCGAGGCCGTCGGTGCCGCGTTCCCGCCCGGAGTCAAGTTCACAGCGAAGAATATCAAACGATGATCAATACGACACTCTGCTATATAGAGCACAACGGTAAATACCTGCTGCTCCACCGCGTCAAGAAGAAAAACGACATCAACAAGGACAAGTGGATCGGTATCGGCGGCAAATTCGAAGAACGCGAATCCCCCGAAGACTGCATCCGTCGCGAAGTCCTAGAAGAAACCGGCCTGACGCTTACGCGCCTAGCGTACCGCGGCATCGTCACCTTCATCAGCGACGGGATGGCAGAAACGGAGTTCATGCACCTGTTCACCGCGACGGACGTCGAGGGCGAAATCAAGGAATGCGACGAGGGGACTCTTGAATGGGTGCCCAAGGAAGATGTCCCGAAACTCCCCCACTGGGACGGCGACCTCATCTTCCTCGACCTGCTGCAGCGCGGGGCCCCGTTTTTCTCCCTCAAGCTCACCTACCGGGGCAGTACCCTCACGGAAGCGCTCCTGAACGAGAAACCGGTCGAAAAAATCCCCGGCCAGCCCTAAAATTTGCATTTAATCACATTTTACACATTTTTTTCAAGCAACACCTTTTCAAAACGAAGAAAAAAAACAATATTTACTAATACTCCAAACCAACCCCAAAGAAGCCGGCCTTCAAAAGGTCGGCTTCTTACTTTTTTGACGAAAATTGGGAATTACCACTTAGCTAGGGCATTAGACACAATCAGGTCCTGCATCTTCTCGATGGCGCGGGCCTGGCCGTGGCGATCTTCGGACTCGTTCTTCTGGATATCGTACGTACCGTCTGCCGAAAGCGACTTGCTCTCGTAGATGATGCGGTCCTTCACGTTGTCGTAGAACTTGACACTCACGCGGATGGTAACGCGGTAGGTTTCCACATCGCTGTTGCTGTTGTAGTTCTCGGGCTTGTTCGTGTAGCTGAGGAGCGTCATCTCGAAGTCGGCGTTGGCGTTCTCGTTCACCAGGCGCACACCGCCCGCGTTCTTCTTGAACATGTCGACGACTGCCGTATGGATATTGTTCGCGAGCACCGGGTCGAGCGTCTTGTCTTCCACCTCGTGAATCTGGACCGTCTTGATATGGCTGGGCAGCGTGGACGCCGTAAAGCTGTAGCAGCCCGCCAAAAGGCCCGCAACGAAGGTCACCGCGACAAGAAACAAGAATCGGGACATATTCCTAGAAAGCATGATGCAAATTTAAAAACAAATGCGCAAGGCGAAGGAGGAATTAAAAAAAACACTCCCCGCAGGGAGTGCTTTTAATGTTACAATCGTCTAGTTTTAGAGCGAGGTCTTGAACGTCCTGGAGCCCACCTTCACGATGTACATGCCCTTGGCACCGGTGTAAACCTTCTGCTGGGCGCCGAATCCGCGAGTCGTGCGGACGACGTGGCCGAGGCTGTTGAACACGGTGATGGACTTGCCCTGGGCATTGGCAACTACGATGTAGTTGTCAGAAGACGTGAACACGGACACCTTGAGCAAGGTAGGATCTTCGGGCAGGGCGGTCGTGGAAGACGACAAGCTCCAATGCGAGTCACTAGAAGACACGACTACACCACTCGAAGAAGACCTCGAGAAGGAGCCGGAAGACCTTACACGGGAAGAAGAAGACCTTCCAACGGAGGCAGAAGAAGTCGGCTCGCTAGCAGAAGATTCGACGCTAGAAGAGGATGCCGGCGCGGCGCCAATCGGGCCATCTACGTCGTAACCCTTCACGAAGTTCCAGATATCCGAAACGTCTGCATGGGAAGGACTGTGCATGCGCCCTTCAAGTTTCAGGTGCTTTATATAGACGCCATTGTCACACGGGCCCCAGGAGTAGAGCGTCGCCGAGTTTTCGCTATTGGGATAGTTTTCCTTGACTTCCGCCTGCGAGGGGCACTTGAACTGGTCACGGTAATTCTTCAGGAATCCGTCGACCTGGCTATAATTCAACACATCGTCCTTGGTTCCGTGAGGATGGAAAATGGGCATAGGCCGCTGCGCCTTAGATGCGCCATACACATTCGTTCCGGAACAGGGGGCAATAGCCGCAATCTTGTCGGCAATCTTGCTTATCGCATGGTACGAGAACATGCCGCCCATAGAAAATCCAGAAAGGTAGACGCGTTTGGGATTGAGCTTGTAATCCTTGACCAGCTGGTCTATGACTGCCGATATCCATTTGGTGTCCTGATCGCCACTGATGTCCCAGGCACTGTATCCTTCGCCGCCCTTAGGGTAGGCAACGACGAAACCGGCCGTATCGGCGACAGTTTCCCAGTGGGTATTGGACTGTTGGTAATCGGGGTCCTGGTTGGCGCCGTGCAACGAAAGCAACAGCGGGCTATTTTCGGCGAGGCCGGACGGTGCGTAGACATAGACATCTCGGCCCGAAACCGACACCTTCTTGTAATCACGAATGGTTTTTCCACCGCCACCGCCGCCCCCCCATTGGGCGAATGCAAACGACGCAGCAACAAGAAGCAATAGTGCTTGTTTCATTTTTGTTCTCCTCGGATAATAATCTACCCATAATATATGTCCAAAAAGAGCAAACACTATACGCCGCTATTAAATAGCGATGTAAACGAATACAACAGGATTCTATTTTGAGAAATAACAAAGAAATCGGAAATGCCTTTATTAATTTTTACAAACGGACGTCGCAGAAACAGGAAAATCAGACGAAAGAACGCGCCTTTGGCGCTACAGACGAAAGACGAAAGAAAAAAAGCCTCAACATGCATATTTAACAGCAAAATATCTCTCGTCTCTCGTCTCTCGTCTCTCGTCTTTTCTATCTTTACCCGCGTAAAATTTTTACATCCGAGGCATAACATGCTTGACATAAAGAAAATCCGTGAAAATCCGGAATACTACATTGCTGAAACCGAAAAGAAGTATACGACCGTCAGCCTGAAGGACGTTCTCGAAATCGATAACGAGCGCCGCCCGCTCCTCACCGAGGTGGAACGCCTCAAGAGCGAACGCAACGCCGAATCCAAGAAGATTGGTGACTTGAAGAAGAAGGGCGAGAACGCCGACGAGGCCGTTGCCGCCATGCGCGCCCTCGGCGACAAGATCGACGAACTCGACAAGAAGCTCAAGGACCTCGACTACAAGCAGACCGAAATGCTCATGCACGTGCCGAACATCGCCCCGCGTTCCCCGGAAGGCAAGGATAGCTCGGACAACGTGGTCGAGAAGGACGGCCCGATTCCGTTTGACTACTACACCAAGAACGATGACTTCGCCCGCGTGGACCATAAGACCCTCGGCGAACGCCTCGGCATCTTTGACTTTGAACGCGGCGCCAAGATTTCCGGCTCCGGCTTCCCGGTCTACCGTGGCTGGGGTTCCCGCCTGGAACGCGCCCTCATCCAGTTCTTCCTCGACGAACACATGAAGAACGGCTTCGAAGAATTCACGCCGCCGTACCTCGTGACCCGCAATACCATGCGCGGCACGGGCCAGCTCCCGAAGTTCGAAGAAGACATGTACCGCTGCGACAAGGACGACGACCTGTTCCTCATCCCGACTGCAGAAGTGCCCCTGACCAACCTTTACGCCGGTGAAGTGATTCCGGAATCCGAACTCCCGAAGCGCATCTGCGCCTACTCCGCCTGCTTCCGCCGTGAAGCTGGCTCCTACGGCAAGGACACCCGCGGCCTTCTCCGCTTGCACCAGTTCAACAAGGTGGAAATGGTCTACTTCGCCCATCCGGAAAAGAGCTACGAAGACCACGAGGAACTCACCCGCTTCGGCGAAATGCTCCTCGAAAAGCTCGGCCTCCCCTACCACCGCCTGGCCCTCTGCAAGGGCGACCTCGGTTTCGGTGCCGCCAAGTGCTACGACCTCGAAGTCTACGCCCCGGTTGAAAAGAAGTGGCTCGAAGTAAGCTCCTGCAGCAACTTCGAAGACTACCAGGCTCGCCGCGCCAACATCAAGACGAAGATTAACGGCAAGAATACGTTCGTGCACACGCTGAACGGTTCCGGCCTCGCCACCCCGCGCGTAATGGTGGGCATCTGCGACAACTACCAGCAGAAAGACGGCTCGCTGTTGATCCCCGAAGTGCTGCGTCCGTACATGGGTGGCATGGAACGCATCGAACCGAAGAAGTAATTCCGCGACAACTCGCGACAATTCAAAAAAATCAAGCAAGGTCCAACGACCTTGCTTCTTTTTTTGCGACCTTATTTCGTTTTAGTCTTCTATGCAGCGCACGGAATAACCGAAGCTCTTCTTGTTGGCGTAGCTGCCCCAGAACTTGTCCGTGGCATAGTAGAGGTTCCAATACGGGGCGTGGCTCGGGTTATCCGATTCCTCCGAAATCCAGAACCCGGCATCGTTCCCGAGGTCGTCGAACGTGCCGTCGGCATTGCGGCGTCCCGCCGGTTTCGCATTGAAGCCGTAGCGGTTCGTCCCAACCGCGCATTCTGCGTCGGTCGTGTCGCAGGCATTCCAGTCGTGTACAGACTTGAGGCTCGTGCCAACGGCCTCGAGCGGACCGACGCGCTTGGAATTCTTTTTGCCGATAAAGGTAACGAGTTCGTTCATCTCGGCCGCAGACGGCAGGTGCCAACCTTCCGGGCAAATACCACGGTGCTTCGAAGAAATCTTGTCTTTCGCGGAAGATTCCTGGAACGAATTGTCTACATGGACGGCTGCGGTCCAGCTGTAAAGGCGGCCGAACTTCTTGCAGAGGTCCGCCTTGTTATTGTAGCACCAGCTGCCTTCCGCCGCAAACCTCAAGTTCTCGGACATCCACACCTGGGAGCCTATACGGACCATGCGGTAGATTTCGCCGTCACGGGGATCGCAAAGCATGCGGGCCGAGGCCTTTGCACAGCGGTCCACAGTATCCTTGACCACCACCGGTTCCTCGACAGAAGACGACGATTCGACAACCGGTTCAGCCGTCTTCTTTTTCTTGGACTTTCCCTTTCCCGTTTTGGGCGAAGGTTGTTGCGAAGAAGAAGAAAATTCTTCGGAAGACGAACTCTCTTCTACGACAGAATCAGGTTCTGCAGTTTCGGAACTTTGAATAACAACTGGAGTATCTTTCGGAATGTCGTAGACATCCCGTAACACCGGACGATCCTGGCCCGGCGAATCGCCGTTTCCGCATCCAGCAATAAGGAGGATGCCCGCGGCAAGCAAGGACAGATGTTTAACTTTTGTTTTCAATATTTTTCCTTCTTTCACCAATAATATACATAGTTTTTGAGAAAGATGAAAGTTTTCAGGCCACTTTGTTCATAAAAAATTACTTTCTCGCATTTTTTTACGATTTCCTTACTCAAAACGGAGTATCGTAACTATATTTATTGCGTACATCAACCTCAAAAAGGATACAGCATGAATCTCAAGTTGACAACACTTGCCGCTGCGTTCGCCGTTACGGCAGCAATGGCTCAAGATAATGCCGCCGCTCCGGCCCCGGCACAAAACGCCGCCCAGGCAGAAGTCGCAGCTCCTGCCGAACAAGCTGCCCCGGCTGAACAAGTCGCTCCGGCTCCCGCTCCGGCCCCCGCTCCCGCTCCTGTAGCAAAGCCTGCCGAACCCGCAGTCGCCGAAGCCCCCGCTGCCGAACAGCCGGTCGATTCCAACGCCGCCTTCTTCGACGTGCTCCGCGCCAGGGCCTACAACAATGTCGCTAACCAGGCCGCCGCCAGCACCGTTGGCGACGTTCTCGGCACCCCGTACATGATGGCCGGCAGAAAGTTCGTCTACCTTGAACCCACGAATAGCTTTGCTGCCGTAGCCTTTGGCACCGGCCTCACCAAGTTCATCGCATTCGACAACAGCGAAAACCTCGGCTTCACGACCGTCGGTCTTGCCGGAAAGTCTTTCGGTGTCGCTCTTTCCTATGCTCTCGGAAAGGCCTACACCTCTAGCGAGACAACCAATCCGAACACGAAGACAACAGTCGACCAGTACACCGTATCTGCCGGTGACCGCGTCGACCTCACCGCAGCCTTCCCGATTGGCGGTCTCGACCTCACCATCTACGGATCTTGGCGTACCTACCAGACCGAAGTCAACTCCACCACCGAAACGAAGTCCGCCAACAACAGCACCAAGGACGAAAGGGATCCGGACTACTGGTCCATCACCGGTGGCGCCATGATTACCAATGGCCCGTCCGCGAAGAACATCTCCTGGCTCGCTGGCATTTTCGTCAACCGTTGGGAAAACTACACGGAACGCAAGTACAAGGATAAAGCCAATCCGGACAACAACGTGAGCACCAAGGTTACCGGAACGAGCGCAAACACCACCATCACTCCGGAATTCAACATCGGTGGCACAATCCTTTCCGGTGAAAAGTCCCGCGTGCTTCTCGGCCTGAACACCTACGCGCCTCTCACCTTCTACGACAAAATCAAGGAAAAGCCGGAATTTGAAGATGACGACGTGAACAAGGACGAATACTTCACCATGGACATCAATACCGCCCCGAACATCTTTGCCGAACTCGGTCTCGGCAACTGCTGGATGGTATTCGGCGGAGCCAGCTATGTCTGGTCTCTCTTCTCCATGAATAACGAAGAATTCATCCGTGACTACAACGACAAGGATAACAAGCAGACGACCAAGAACATGTCCATCAGCACCAGAACCGGTACTGTGACGGTCTCTGCCGGTTCCCGCTTCCAGTACAAGAACTTTGCTCTCGAAGCGAGCATCGCCAACAACTTCTACAACAACCCGCTTACCGGCTTCAACGGCGGCAACATGATCGCCAACCTCGGCGGCTTCCTCAACTTCTAATAGGAGAAATTAACCATGAAAAAGATTTTTTCCGCTATTGCAGCAACATTGTTGATTTCTGCCCTCGCCGCTTGCACCGCTGCTGATGATTCTACCATCTCCGGCCCGCGCTCCGGCGCAACCACTCCGGACAACGGCAACAACAAGAAGACCGGCATCGCCGAACTCTGTGACGACTATTCTACCATGGGTTCCATGAGCGAAGTCACGGTCTACGAGTGCGACGACAACGACAAGCTCTACGCTTGCGGTGGCGCAAACAACGCTTGCCAGGAAGTGACCAGAGCCGATGCTAACAAGATCCTCGGCTACGATGATTACGAAGACTAATTGTCTAGAAAAAACTCAGAAAAAAGGATAAGCGGCTAGCTTATCCTTTTTTATTTGTATTCCGGAAGAGATTCGATGGGTTTGAAGCGGAGGGAATCCCCGTCCAGGGCAAAATACCTGACCGCATCCCCCAGGGCAAGCATCACGTACTTGGGCTTGAGCAATTTGAGGTACCTGTTCAACTGCGCCTGGAGCGCCTGCCAGGTGTACTCACCGGGAGCCTTGCATTCCACCAGGAGCCACGGCTTGTCGAGCGCGGCGCCCTCGCGGAAGTTGTTGACGACAATGTCGACGCGGTCATCCGTCTTGGGGTCGATAGCGCATAGGCCGAACTCCACCGCAATGAGGTGCGCGGGTACCTTGACCTCGTTCAGCAAGAACTGGATAGTCGCCTGGCGCACGTATTCTTCGGGCGTGGCGGGCACATCCTTTTTGCGGATGGGGTCATATAGCGTTCCGTGGAGCATATAATTAATTGATAATTGATAATGGATAATTGATAATGGATGACGGGTTCATAAAATAAAAATTTTTCGGCGGGGTTGACACTTCACAAACCTATGAACTATATTTAGAACCGTGAACAAATTCTTTGGACAGATTACCGCAGCAGCGATTGCAGCAAGCCCGGCAGCAGCCCGAGCTATTATGGGGCTGTCCAGAGAAACCAAGATCTGAGAAGCATAACGCTAAAATCCAGATGAAAAGTTTCAAGGGCAGCCCCGCAAACGGCTGCCCTAATTATTTACCCCAAAACTTGAACTATTAACCTAGGAAACGGAAGTTCTTAGATAAATATTATTCTATAATTACGCTGTAAAATTTGAGAATTTTCGATACCTATACAGGAGCATAAAATGCGCAGAAGACTATTGAGCGAAGGTGCCAAGGAACTCTCTTACGAAATCCGCGAGATCGTGAAGAAGGCAAACCAGCTCAAGGCACTCGGCCTCCCCATCCACTGGGAAAACATCGGCGACCCCATCGAAAAGAAGTGCCAGATTCCCGACTGGATCAAGGACATCGTGGTCGACCTCGCCAAGACGAACCGCAGCTACGGTTACTGCCCCTCCAAGGGCATGCTCGAGACCCGCGAATTTCTGGTGAAGGAGAACAACAAGCTCGGCGGCGCCCAGATTAACGTCGACGACATCCTGTTCTTCAACGGCCTCGGTGACGCCATCGCCACCATCTACGGCCTGCTCTCGATGAACACCCGCATTATCGGACCGGCCCCGGCCTACTCCACCCACAGTTCTGCCGAAGCGGCCCACGCCCACACGGCCCCGATTACCTACAGGCTCCAGCCGGAAAACCACTGGTACCCGGACCTCGAAGAACTCGAGAACAAGGTGAAGTACAACCCGAGCATCGCGGGCATCCTCATCTTGAACCCGGACAACCCGACCGGCATGGTCTACCCGCTCGAAATCCTCCAGAAAATCGTGGATATCGCGAAGCGCTACAACCTGTTCATCATCTGCGACGAAATCTACAACAAGATTACCTACAATGGCGCCCACGCCTACGCGCTTGCCGAATACATCGGTGACGTCCCGGGCATTGCGCTCAAGGGTATTTCCAAGGAATACCCGTGGCCGGGCGCTCGCTGCGGCTGGGCCGAATACTACAACCGCGACAAGGACGAGCAGTTCGACGCCTTCTGCCGCGCTATCGACAACGCGAAGATGGTGGAAGTCTGCTCGACCACGCTCCCGCAGATGACGATTCCGCGCGTGCTGGGCGACAAGCGTTTCATTGAGCACCGCACTGCGCTGAACGAGAAGATTGGACGCCGTAGCGCCATCATCAACGAAATCCTTTCCGACATCCCGGAACTGTACTTTAACCCGACCTACGGTGCGTTCTACAACACCATCATCTTCCGTGAAGGCACGCTCAACAGCCACCAGACGCTCAAGATTGATAACCCGATTATCAAGAAGAAGGTGGAAGAATGGTGCAGCAAGACGACGAACCTCGACTACCGATTCGTGTACTACCTGCTGGGCGCGAAGGGCATCTGCGTGGTGCCGAGCACGAGCTTCTGCACGGACCTCAAGGGCTTCCGCGTGACGCTCCTGGAAGAAGACGAAGAGGAACTGCGTGAAGTGTTCACCACGATCCACGACGCCATCGTGGAATACCTGCATTCTTAGCATAGACTGAACAGGGAGGAATGAGAATGCTAAAGAAAGCTCTTGCCGTCTTGGCACTTTTTACAACGTTGTCTTCGGCCGCCTGGGACTACCTCCCTATTCTGCCGAAGGGCTTGGGACAGACTGCGTTCCAGTTCGAGTACACCTCGATGGATCCGCTGTCTTCCATCGACCTCCGGGCGGGAATCCGTTATTCCCCGCTGAACTGGCTCGAAATTTCTGCCATACTTCCCTACCGCATCGCTACGTCTTATGACGGGGACGAGCCGGAAATCGAAGCCATGGTAGACGAAATGGACGGCATCGGCAACATCACTTTCGGAGTGCGATTCCAGTTCACCGAGACATTCAGCGCTTACGTAGACGGCTACCTGCCCGGCGAAAAGACCTACACCGAGGACACTTTCTTCCTAGGCGTCGGTCTCCAGCATTCCAGCATATTCTCCCACATGATATGGTCGACGGACCTCAGCTTCATCTACGGTGACGAATGGACGAACATGTTCGTCAACTTCGGCAACGAGCTGAACATTCTGTTCGGTGCCGTTGTCCCGTACCTCCATGTCGACTTCATCTACGGTCTTGAAAACGATTCTAGCGCAAACGGCTACTATTCCGACGAGGATGAAGGCGGCAATAACGGCCTGGTTATCGGACCGGGCGTAAAGTTCTCGCTTATTCCCAACCTGACCCTGGAAGCCGTCGTTCTGTTCTACATGGGCGACCGATTCACTAGCGAAGACATGGACGACCCGATGACCATCGGCCTGGGCATCTACTACACCTTCTAGAAACCATTTATTGAATCTACATATAGCATCATGGCATCTGAAAACGCGATTATCGAACGTGCAGAAACATATCTCAGAAAACTTTCTTGCGGAGTAAACCCTCTTACCGACGAAATCCTTCCCGAAGGCGACTGCTGCCGCCAGGAACGCATCAGCAAGTGCCTCGCCTACGTGGCATCGCTGTTGCAGCAACAGCTGGACCATGAGCAGGTCGCCCCGGTAAGCAAGCCGCAGCCCGAGCGCAAGCCCAAACAGCAAAAGCAGCCCAAGCAAGAACGACAGGAACTCGCGCTGGATGCCGAAGCCATCTCGCATTACCGCTTTTTCGACTATCCCGTCTCCATTTCCAGGGTTGTCCGGAACATCAACGAACTGATTCCGGCGAAATCCAACATGAACCACCTGCTCTATGCGGATGTAGCGAACTTCCTGGTTCAGGAGGGAGTGCTCTCGAGACAGGCCACCGCCGACGGCAAGGAAGCGAACCTCCCCACGGCTCTCGGCGAATCGTACGGATTCGAGAAGGGAGAATCGGACCTGCGCGGCCACCACAACATCTACACGCAATGCTGGCAGAAGGCTCAGCAGTACATTCTCGACAACATCCAGAAGTGCATCGCCATAGCGAACGAGCGCCTCGCCGCCAAGAACACCACGCCAAAAGAAGACGAATGCGAAGAGACGGCCAAGAAGCCTTCCAAGCAGAAGTTCCGCCTCACCGCAAAGGAACTCGAGAACTATCCTGCCGAAGAGACTCCGATTCCCGTGAGTGAAATCGCGAGACGCCTCAACACGCTTATCCCAGCCGACATGGAGAGAATCTACTACAAGGTCATCCGCGACTGGTACGTGGCCCAGGGCTACCTCGAACTTAAAACTTCCCCCGAGGGGCGAGTCGCCTTCCTCCCCACCGAGAAAGGCGCCGTTGGCGGCATGTTCGTCGAGTCGCGCACCGGCAAGGACGGCGAGCTGTACGACGTGGTGATGTACGAGCAGAAAGCACAGAAGCTCTACCTGGACTACCTTGCCCAGGAAGCTCTGCAGGGATAACAGACAAACTAATTAAACGATTGTGAGCGAGCGACTACTCGTGGCCAATCGGCTGCGGGGCGAACGGCGGTTCCAGTTCGATGCTGATGGGGCAATGGTCAGAGCCCATCACGTCGGCATGGATTTCGGCATTCACCACGTTCGGCACAAGACCTTCGTCCACAAAGGCGTAATCGATACGCCACCCCACGTTGCGCTTGCGGGCGCCAAAGCGGTTGGACCACCAGGAATAGCGGTCGCGTTCATCCGGATGCAACAGGCGGAACGAATCCACGAAGCCGTTTTCGACGTACTTGTCCATCCAGGCCCTCTCGATGGGCAAGAAACCGCTAATCCCCTCGTTCTCCTTGGGGCGGGCAATATCGATTTCCTTGTGGCAGGTATTGTAGTCGCCGAGCGTTACCACGTGCTTGCCGTCGTTGAGCCAGCGGCGGCTGTTCTCCAGGAACGCGTCATAAAAGCGCAGCTTGTAGTCCAGGCGGTCGTCGCCCGAGCCACCGTTAGGGAAATAGATGGAATTGAGCACCCAGTCCGGGAACACGAGCTGGAGCACACGGCCCTCCTCGTCGAATTCCTCGATATCGAAGCCGTAGTTCACGGCATCGGGCTCAATCTGGGAAAAAACGGCGACCCCGCTGTAGCCCTTCTTACGGCGGCAGGGATTCCAGTAGGCGAAATAGCCCTCGGGATTGCGGAGGCTCTCCGGCACCTGGTCCTCGTCGGCACGGGTTTCCTGCAAGCAAAGAATATCGGGCTTCTGGGTATTGAACCAGTCCTCGAACCCTTTCTTGATCGCTGAACGGATACCGTTCACATTCCAACTATAAATGTTCATTTTCTCCTGCTTTACAGACAGTACATTCCCAAAGATAGGTTTTAGGGCCGCGATAGTCAACGGTACACCACCCTTTACTTTATGAACCTGCCCAAAACAAGCAAATTTGGGAATTTTTTTGTTTTTTTTATAAAAAATCAGAAAATAAAACGCATTTGCTTGAAACGTATTTATATTTGTTATATGAAGTTTTTCCGAACAGTCCTCCACCTAACCCTCCTGTTCGCCCTTACCATGCTGGCCGGTTGCGCCGGATCTGGCGAAGAGCAGCTCGAAGTCCCAACGAACCTTCCCCCGATCTGCCGCGACATCGACTTTTCGGCAAACCCCGACATGCGTGAAGTCTGCGGAGTCCGCAAGGCCCACAACAAGGCATACAAGAACATCCCGCAACAACGCTACCTCATCAAGCCTGCCGAGACTTCCATCGTGAGGACCGGAAACAAGCTTGAACTCCGTTTCCAGAACTCCTTGCCGATTACCCTCACGGGCGGCATCGTCGACGACCTTCACTTTAGCCAGGACCTCCGCCTGGAGCGCGTCAAGAACACTTACGACTACTACGAAATCTTCAACAAGGAATCCGGTTCCCGCATGAGGATTTTCAAGATGGGCATCCCGACCGAAGCCCGTACCACCTACAGCTTCTGCTTCCTCATCCCCGAAAAGAAGGGCGGAGCGAGAACCCGCAACAGGGCCATGGGTACGAACATCGAAGAGATGGACTGCGCCGATTTTGAACAAATCGTAGCCGATTACCTTGCCGCCAAGAAGGCCGAAGAAGAAGCCAAGGCCAAGGCCAAGTAAAAAACAAGAATCGCCGATTTTTCTACATTTCAGTCACGGTAAAAACTGTGACTACAGAGAATAGGTATATACACAATGCACTCAAGCAGGTCCGCCTCCATGCGGCCTGTTCTAGCATGCAGGGATTTTCCATTTCGGGACTCGCGACATACCTGCAGTTCCCTGAGATGAATTTTTGCGTGGACATGGGCGAATGCCCCCTGAGCGCCACCCCGATTGACCACGTTTTCTTGACGCACGCCCACGGCGACCATGCCCGTTGCATCATGAGGCACAACAGCCTCCGCAAGATGATGGGTGTCGAGCGCGACAGCGTGTACTACATTCCCGAAAGCATCTACGAAGGCGCCAAGGCCTGGATCAAGGCAGAGGCCATGTTCGAGGGCGTAAACGAGTCAAAATTCCGTTACCCCGAACTCGAACCGGTCAAGGCCGGGACAAGGACTCCCCTGCGCTACCGCAAGGACCTCGTCATCGAACCCTTCGAGGTTAGGCACTCCGTGCCGGCGATGGGAGCCACCGTCTTCCTGCACAAGAAAAAGCTTCTCGACGAGTTCCTCGGGAAATCGGCCCAGGAAATCATCGAACTGCGCCAGAAGGGCGTCGAGATTACCCGCGAGGTGTACGACCCGCAGCTCAGCTTTATGGGCGACTGCATGGGAGAATCCCTGCTCGACCATCCTGAAGTATTCAAGTCGAAAGTGCTCGTTACGGAATGCACATTCCTCGACAAGGACGAAGAACAGATGGCCCACAAGAAGGGGCATACGCACCTGAAGAGCATCGTCCACGCGCTCAAGGAACTCGGCAGCGAGGTGAAATGCGAACAGATTGTGCTGACGCATTTCTCGATGAAGTACTCCGAAAGGCACATCACGGAAACCATCGCGAACGAAATCCCGGAAGAATTCTTGGAGAAGGTGGTAGCGTTTATTTAATTGATAATTGATGATTGATGATTGATAATTGATAATTAATATGAGTGAAGATACAATCAACAAGAACGTAGAAGAAGTTGCCGAAAATGCAGCCGAAAAGCAGGTCGTAATTCCGGAATTCTACCGCGACCTGAACGCCGACCCCGAACAGAAGGGCCTTTGGCACTATGTGTTCCGCACGAACGGCGACCGCAAGCCCATCAAGACCGCCGACGGCAAGCCCCACAAGCTCGATTTCAACTGGAAGGACATGTTCCCGAACGAAAACGGCCATGTTGAAGTCGAAATCGGCAGCGGCAAGGGCAACTTTATGACGGACTACGCCCAGAAGCACCCCGACTATTTTATCATGGGCAGCGAATGGGACTACACTTGGGCGGCCTTTGCGGTTGAACGCATGGCCAAGCGCGGCGTAATCGAGCAGGGCAATGCAGCCATGTTGCGCGGGGATGTGTTCTATTTTTTGCGTGACGCGGTCAAGGACAACACCGTCGACGCTTTCCACATGTATTTCCCAGACCCGTGGCCCAAGGAACGCCACCACAAGAACCGCCTGCTGCGCCCCGACTTTTTGACCGAGGTCGCCCGTTGCCTCAAGCCGGGCAAGAGAATCTTTTACTGGGGAACCGACCACAAGGAATACAACGAGATTGCCCTCGAGACCTTCGACGCCTTCCCCACCTGCAAGGTGATTGTCCGCAACACAGCCGAACCTACGGAAGGCATTACCACCGGATTCGAGCGCAAATACAAGAAAGAAGGAAGGCCCATCTACAGGAGCATTATCGAGTTCGAAAAATAGGCGAAAGGCCTGTCGGCACATGATGTCATTTTTTGTCATGTAGATTTTACTAGTTTATCGATACTATGTTAAAGCAGCTTTCCATAAACAGTTTCACCCTCATCGCCGAGGAGACGGTTCCCTTCCACGGGGGCTTTACCGCCATTACCGGCGAAACCGGCGCAGGCAAGTCCGTATTGCTCAAGGCGCTCCGCATGGTCTGTGGCGACAAGTCGCAAACATCGATGATACGCACCGGCAGCGAAAAGGCCGTTGTCGAAGGGATATTCGACATCTCGAACGAGCCGCAGGTCAAGAGCCTGCTCGATTCCCTCGAAATCGATTCCGACGACGAACTCGTTATCCGCAGGGAGATTCTCGAAAACGGCAAGGGACGCGCCCGCGTGAACGGGACCGTCGTGAGCATTGCCGACCTGCAGCGCCTAGGCGATGTACTGGTGCAGATGCACGGCCAGAGCGAGCAGCTTTTGCTCCGCGACACGCGAACCCACACACGCATGCTCGACGATTACGCCGGCGACGCCGAACTGCTCGCACAATACGGCAAAAAATGGACCGAGTGGAACGATATCGTCCGCAAGATTGAAGAAACCGAGAACCGCGCCAAGGATCTCGCCGCCCAGAAGGACTTCCTGAAGTTCCAGTACGACGAATTAAGCAAGGCGAACCTCCGCGAAGGCGAAGAGGAAGAACTCGAAGAAAAGGTCGGCCAGGCGAGCAAGATTGAATCCGAAAGCCGCTACATGGACGAGATCCAGGGACTGCTGGGCAACGAGAACGGACTCTTGGACCAGGTGCAGCTGCTGCAATCCAAGATGCGCGCCCTCGCCGCGAGAGTCCCGCAATACGAGGAGTACGTTTCGAACCTTGCCGATGCCGCCGACCCGTTCGAGAGCGTGTGCAAGGAACTGATGAGGCTTTCGCCGGCGAGGGCGCTTTCCCCCGCCGAACTGGACCGTGCCAATTCCAGGATTGCCACCATCCAGAAGCTCAAGCGCAAGTACCGCACCGATGTCGCGGGGCTCATCGCGCTCACGGACCAGCGCAAGGAAGAGCTCTCGTGCCTCGAGAATCTCGACGCCGACCTCGAAGAGCTTGCGCGCCAGGAATCCAAATGCAAGGCGGAACTCGGCAAGCTGTCTACGCAACTCTCAGCAGTCCGCAAGGAAGCTGCCGTCAAGTTCGACGCGGCCGTCCAGGAACTGCTGCAGCGCCTCGGCATGCCCAAGGCGGTGTTCACCACGGCCATCGAGCCGCAAGAAAACGCAGCGAACGGCGCCGACAAGATTGAGTTCATGCTGGCGCCCAACCCGGGCGAAGGCCAGAAATCTCTACAGAAGGCCGTGTCCGGCGGTGAACTGTCACGCGTTTTGCTCGCTATCAAGAGCGTCATGGCCGACCTCGACAAGATTCCTTTGCTAATTTTTGACGAAGTTGATTCGGGTATCAGCGGCGAAGTCGGAAACCGCATTGGTGAAGCCCTGCGCGATCTCGGCAAGCACCACCAGGTTCTCGCCATCACCCACCTGCACCAGGTGGCGAGCCGAGCCAGGAATCAGCTGGCCGTGAGCAAAAAAGAAATTGACGGACGCACGTTCACGTCGGTCAAGGACTTGGACGCCCCCGGAAGAATCGACGAAATTGTACGCATGCTGGGCGAAAAATCGGATGCAGTCCGCAAGCATGCCGAAGAACTACTGGAGAACGGGAAATGACCGAGAAGACATCTGACGTTCGCTTCCGCTCACGCATTTGGAGCGTACTCAGGGCCATTGTTTTTATCTGCGTTATCATCTTCATCTGGAACGGCATGGCCAAGACCGCCTGTTCCTTCGTCGCCATCGCGCTCATTATGGGCTGGGTCAACCTTTACCAGCTCCGCTCGCAAGAAATCGAGAAACCGTACTACAGGCTATGGCTAAACGTTGTCGACGGCTTTCTCTCGTTTGCCGTGATGACAAGCATTTTCATCCGCGACCTGATGCAGAACGACCAGACCGAGAAACTGCTTGCCGTAGGTTGCGTATTCCTGCTCGCCCGCCTCATCGCGCATTCGCTGTTCTCGCTGGGCGTGCTGCGCGAAGGCAAGTCCCTGCCGCGTAAGCGCCGCTGGAGCAAGCTTTCGAACATCGCCATCACCATCACCATGGGCGTCTACCTGCTGAACCTCGAGGACTACCAGCAAATCTGCATGGTCACCTCCATCCTCCTGATTCTCGCCTCCACCGTCGCCTACGCCTACTGGTACTACCGCGACCCCGCACACCGCAAGCCGCTTTCCATCGCAAGCCAGCTTACCATGAGCCGCATCGTGCTCACGCCGTTCTTCCTGTGGGTTTTCTTCTACGACAACGACCTTGACTACAGCAACAACAGCCTCGTCTTCAAGAGCCTTTCACTGGTGATGGTGCTCGGGTTCATGCTCACGGACTTTTTGGACGGGCACCTCGCTCGCAAGATGGGCGAAGTCAGTACGCTCGGCAAGTACCTCGACCCGTTCAGCGACAAGATTTCGAACATGACGATTTTCATGTGCTTCATCGCTACCGGATATGCACCGGTGTGGATGGTCGCGCTCATCTATTTCCGTGAATCGAGCGTAGAGACACTCCGCACGCTCGCCGCAAGCGAAGGGCTTATAATGCCCGCACGCCGTAGCGGCAAGTGGAAGACGGCTCTCCAGGGCATCGGCATTGTCGCCATATTGCTCGGCGCCATCGACCCCGTACGCATGCTGGTTCCGGGCCTAGACGCCATCTGGGGCTCCTTCCCGGTAATCGTCATGGGAATCATCACCGCGATTACCATCATCAGCGGCATAGATTATTTCTATTCCAGCAAGCACATCCTGAAAAAATTCGTATAGAAGTCTTGCCAATTTGGCTCCATTTTGCTATATATGGGCTATCCTCGACGCGGGGTGGAGCAGTTGGTAGCTCGTCGGGCTCATAACCCGAAGGTCGCAGCGTTCAAGTCCTGCCCCCGCTACTAAAAAACTCGGTTTTCACCGAGTTTTTTTGTTTTTGATTCACAAAACCGAATTTTCGCGCAGTTCTTTCGCGCTGTTCTTTCGCGATTTTCTTTCGCGCCTTTTATTCCGGATAGGCGCAGCAGCGGAACCCGATAATCGGGGACTTGTAGAAGGCCGAGACTTCCCTGTACGACACACGTTCTCCCGTGAAGAAGACCGCCTCTACACGGCTCGGCTTGTACACGAGGCTGCCGGCAATCTTCGAAAGCCATTCGTCGCCGCCCTTCTTGTACTCGGAATACGGGGCGTAATCCTCGCCCAGGGAATTGCCGCTGGAATCCTGCACGTCGAAGAACTGCAGGCTATCCTTGAAGTCCTTCTGCGTCAGCACCTTGTAGAGCGTGCGCGATGTATCGGCAACCAATACCGTATCCACCTTGGCGCCTTCCCTATACAGGTAGACGGAATCCTTCGTATAGGCAAGGCGCGTGTAGAACGGGAAGAACCGGTTGGTGCACTGCCCCATCGTTTCGCGGTCAATGCCGTCAAACACCTTGTAGCTTGCGCCCTTGATGACGGCGACCGTATCTTCGGAGCGGCCCATCACCCATTCCTGCAGCTGGCCGGGCATGTCGCGCACGCCCATCGGGTTGGCGCACTGCGCATCGCGCTTCGCATAGGTCATGGCCGAAAGGGAATCGTTCGTCGATACATTACACATGGTATACAGGTACTCTGTCGACTGGAAATCGTCGTCTTCCACGACACCGTACGTGAGCGAACCGTCCGACAGGCAGACAAGTTCCCAGTCACGTTCCTTGCAGAGACTCACGGTAAAGCCGCTGGCACTGATGGCCTCGCAAGCAGCCTGGGCCTCGGAATGAAGCACGTCCGTAACGAAATCGCCGTTCTCGTCACGGTGTTCCAGGCGTTCCATGCAGAAGACCGCCGTAGAATCGGTCGCCTTGACCGCGATAAAGCCTTCGGGACATTCCACTTCCTTCGCGAGAGCACCCGGAGAAACATAGACCGTGTCGATCAGGGCCTTGGAGATGTACTTGGACTTGTCGATGGAGCGGATGCGCAGAATGAGCGTATCGCCCGGGGAAACGCGGCGGATGGTATCCGTAATGAACATGCCCGTCGCAGAGACGGCAAACGTGTCGGCCTCAAGTTCGTATCGCTTGGCATTGCGGGCCCCGCTCAGGGTATCGTACAGGACCCATTCCTTTTTGGCTACATCGTACAAGTCAATCTGGTACCGCGCCACCGTATCGTAGCATATCCCGAATACGCAGCCGCTCTTGGACAAGTCGATGACCGTGTCGACATCAATCTTGTAACCCAGGTCTATCGGGTCGATGCTCTCGCTCCAGAAGATGCGGAGCCTGTTGTTGCTGTCGAGCCTAGCGAATCCCGGGAACAGCGTATCCTCGATCGTGAATATCTTTGTCGGCATCAACGGCGCAATCGAGTCGGTCGTGATGAACAGCATGTTGGTTTCCACCGTGCCCACGCCTTCGTTGCCGGAGGAATTGCCGCAGGAATCCCACGACGATATGCCGACCGTGTAACGGCTTTCGGCCTTAAGCCCCTCGACAACTACCCTGAAGCGGTTGAGCGAGTCGGTCTCGAAGTCAAAGCCCTTGCCGTCAAGAATCACGACGCGCAGGTAATTCTTCACGTTGTCGCCATGGGCCACGGTATCAATCCATACGGAGTCCGCATCGGAACGTACGCGCGCATGGCGCGTGTAGAGGCTTCCACCCGTGGAATCCACTTCGTCGACCGTCATGACCTTGATCTTGATGTCGCGGAGGTCCTCGTCCTTGTCGTAGGAATAGATTTCGAGGTTGTAGCCTACAATGGGGCCCGAAAGTTCCATGGGCTTGTAGAAGTCCGTCTGGTCCGTAGGGCGGTACCACTCGAACATGGCGCCCGTCGTCCAAACGGAATCCTGGATGGAGGCGCGCGAAGGCGGAATGTCGTCACCGAAATGGAGGTACACATGCTGCACGGAGCCAACGTCATCGTCATCGGAATAGTCGCAGAAAAGCGCTATGTGCAAGCTGTCGTACGCATCCAGGTAATCCTTAATCTTGTCCGTCAGGTCAATCGTATCGTAGAGCGCCGTGTTCTTGGAGGAATACGGATAAAATCCGTCGGCCTGCTCAATCTGCTTCGAAGAGGCTTCCTTGGTCGTATCGTCGAGGACTTCGTCGCCAATCCAGATATACACGCCCGAAAAGTTCTCCCTGGTCATCGGGAAACGGTAGCGCACCTGGTAGCACGCGGCCCCGCTATCGGCGTCCGGACCACATTCGCGCAGAACGGTTATCTCCGTAGCCTCGCGCTCGAAGAGGTACTCGTTACCGCTGTCATCGTCGGAACAGGCGGCAAAAAACGAGAGCAGGGCAACTAAAACGAAATAAAGACAAAATCTCATACGGTTCACTACTATAATCTAGAAAAATAGGGCTCCGCACATGCCGTGCACGGGCCGAAAAAATAAAAAAACCGGTCGCTTTCACGACCGGTCCCTAAATTCGTGTCAAAACGACTTAGTTGGCTTCTTCAGGATAGACAGAAACCTTCTGACGCTTTGCATCGAGGCGTTCAAACTTCACCTTGCCATCAACGAGGGAGAACAGGGTGAAATCCTTGCCCATGCCCACATTGTTGCCCTTGTGGAAGTGAGAACCGCGCTGGCGCACGATGATGTTGCCAGCCTTGACGGTTTCGCCCGCGTACTTCTTGACACCAAGATACTTGGCGTTACTGTCGCGGCCGTTACGTACTGAACCTTGACCTTTCTTATGTGCCATGGATTAAGCCTCCT
>Ga0310697_10000619_pt1 | contig 46055 bp, 32 predicted proteins | sample 172DNAGHGlowgp2_FD_203883 | JGI IMG/M metagenome (GOLD analysis project Ga0310697, IMG submission 203883) | Sheep rumen microbial communities from Palmerston North, Manawatu-Wanganui, New Zealand - 1728 DNA GHGlow gp2 (v2) (version 2) | ecosystem: Host-associated > Mammals > Digestive system >...
GGACGGAGAGGACATCGTTCACCATGCAAGAATCGTCACATACGTCGATGTTAAGAAAACAAGGGCGAAACTCGTGTCACTGCTGACCAACGATATGGACTCTTTGCTAGGTGAACTAATCACCTTTACATTCTTTACTTCTTTCGCCTAAGCCTCTTTACAGTTTTTGCTGGGTGAACGGATTTACTTGACAACCACTAGGCTGAAGGTCAACTTGCATTTTTAGGCTTCAAAAAATGTTTCATTTTGTCATATCCATGAAACATTTTTGCATATAACATTGAATAGAAATACAGAAAAACGCCCGAAAAACACACTTTATCATGCATAGAAATACAAATTCTGCATATACGCCATCATTTTAACATTTACTAAGAAACATTTGACACCAGCCAATTAAAGTAAACAAAAGTGAGGCAAGTTATAATTTTTATACTACTAAATCTGTCAATAGCGTGTAGAATTCGATTTTTCTTTGTAAATTTGTGAACGAAACCAAAAGACCACCAACCATGCCAACAGTTGACGACAAAAAAGTGATATTCTCGATGGTCGGAGTGAGCAAGACCATTCAACAGAATCAAAAACAAGTGCTCAAGAACATCTATCTCTCGTTCTTCTACGGTGCCAAAATCGGCATCATCGGTCTGAACGGTTCCGGTAAATCCACATTGATGAAAATCATCGCCGGAATCGACCAGCAGTACCAAGGCCAAGTGGTGTGGAGCCCTGGCTACACTGTGGGTTATCTGCCACAGGAACCACCACTCAACGAGGAAAAAACAGTGAAGGAGAACGTCATGGAGGGTGTGCAACATGTCTATGACGCTCTTGCTGAATATGACCAAATCAATGAGAAGTTCGGACTGCCCGAATACTACGAGGATCCTGACAAAATGGAGAAACTCATGAACCGACAGGCCGAATTACAAGACATCATCGACAGCACCGACGCATGGAATATGGACTCCAAACTCGAGCGTGCTATGGATGCCTTGCGGTGTCCTCCTGCCGACTGGAGTGTGAAGAACCTGTCGGGTGGCGAGCGTCGCCGTGTGGCTCTCTGCCGACTGCTTCTCCAAAAACCCGATGTGCTGCTGCTCGACGAGCCCACCAACCACCTCGATGCCGAGAGCATCGACTGGCTGGAGCAACATCTGCAGCAATATGAAGGCACCGTCATCGCTGTCACACACGACCGCTACTTCCTCGACGATGTGTCGCAATGGATTCTCGAACTCGACCGCGGCGAAGGCATTCCATGGAAGGGCAACTACTCTTCATGGCTGGAACAGAAGAGTAAACGCATGGAGCAAGAAGAGAAAACCGCATCGAAACGAAGAAAGACACTGGAACGCGAACTTGAATGGGTGCGCATGGCACCCAAGGCACGTCAAGCCAAGGGCAAGGCGCGTCTGAACTCCTACGACAAGATGCTGAACGAGGAACAGAAACAAAAAGAGGAGAAACTCGAGATTTTCATCCCCAATGGTCCGCGTCTCGGCAACAAGGTCATCGAGGCTCAGCATGTGGCCAAAGCATACGGAGACAAGGTGCTTTTCAGTGACCTTAACTTCAACCTGCCTCCCAACGGCATCGTCGGAGTGATAGGGCCCAATGGTGCGGGCAAGACTACCCTGTTCCGCCTCATCATGGGACTTGAAACGGCCGACGGAGGCTCTTTCGAAGTGGGTGAAACCGTCAAACTCAGTTATGTGGACCAGCAGCACCGCGACATCGAACCAGAGAAGTCGGTCTATCAAGTGGTGAGTGGTGGCAACGAAACCATCCGCATGGGCGGCAGGGACATCAACGTACGTGCCTATCTCTCACGATTCAACTTCAACGGCGCCGACCAAGAGAAAAAATGCGGCGTGCTATCGGGCGGTGAGCGCAACCGACTACACCTCGCCATCGCACTCAAACAAGAAGGCAACGTGCTGCTGCTCGACGAGCCAACCAACGACATCGACGTGAACACCCTCCGAGCACTGGAGGAAGGTCTTGAGGCTTTCGCAGGTTGTGCCGTCATCATCAGCCACGACCGTTGGTTCCTCGACCGCATCTGCACCCACATCCTCGCTTTCGAAGGCGACGGCAATGTCTTCTATTTCGAGGGGTCATACACCGACTACGAAATCAACAAGGCCAGACGTCTCGGACAGGAAGAACCCAAGCGCATCCGCTACCGCAAACTGATGGACGAATAAGGACAAGATTCAGTTGATTCGCGTTAGTTACTTCCGATTCAGTGTGAAAGAGCCCTTTCCTACAAAGTTCGGAAGCAATTAAAGATTGTGAAAAAAAGGATGAGTGTGTGAAAAATTGTCATTAGCCACTGCTATGTGCATAAAATAGGCTATATTTGCAATTAATATTGACTGAACAAGACATCAAAACAAGATATATAAACAAGACTTCATAATTATTCAGCATCATGAAAAGAAAATTCGTGCTTCCATCGGCAGCCTTGATTCTGTGCGGCATCGTACTTGGCAGTTGCTCGGAAGACAAGGACTACAGATCGCACTCCCCCGTCTACAAAGACTTGACCCTTACGCCCAACCCCGTCTATACAGGTCAGAAAGTGAATGGCATTGTCTCTTACAATGACCCAGGCGCTTACTTGACCAGCTGCGATTACCAATACACCGTGAGCGACGGAACAACAGGCTCCTGGCATCAGGTTAGCCCCACAGAGTCGCAACCCGAATTCTCTTTCTACGCACCCATCAAGTCCGGGAACTATGATGTTACTTTCAGCGCCCCTCACATCCGCTACTCAGCCAATGGAACTAGCGGTACTATCTACGGTTCGGCCAATACCGTGAGAGCCAATCTGAAAGTGCTGCCCAGCGCTGTCATCAACGCCAACTGGGGTGACAAGAAAGACGATTTGTTGTCGAAGATTGATGTCACGGACTCAGCCTCACTGTTGGTGTGGAAAGGAAATGTGTTCCTGGAGGACGAAAACTCAACAGAAATGAACAAGGACACTCTTCAGTCTGTCAGAACTTATCACTTCGACAACAACATGTTGACCAAGGTGGAACAAACCGCAGTTCGCAGACTCACCACAAAGAGCACTTATAACACTGCCATGGAGGAGTGGCAAATGGACAGTCTTGTCAACAACTACAAGGCTGCCACTGACATCTTCGGATTGATTTCCGCCAATATCCTCGACGGCTATTCTGTGGAAAGCTACGCCGACATGACACTGGTTGGTCCCGCAACCGACAAATACCCAGTATCGTCATGGATGACAATGAGCGAAAAACAGAAGACTGAATTGGTACGCGCATTGTGGCGAGGCGAAATCGAACGCTACGAGGTGGTGATGTATTCCGACCAAACCAAGTGCGTAGCCAGTGCCTATGTGGACAAAGCCGGAACCACTGGCAACAAAAACAACCTGGTTCTCAAGTGGGTGTTCACTAAGAAGTAGCCAGCACAGCATACAGGCAGCAAGAAATATACTTGCTGCCTTTTTTCGTCTATAAGAAAAAGACTTCATTCATAACTTTAACAAAACTTTATAACTATCTAGGAAACAATGAATAAAAAACTTACTATCTCACTAAGAAAACACATTATTTCATTTGCGTTTTTACTGGCAACCGCTCCCCTAACCACCCATGCCAATGTGAACAAATCCGACCATCACCCCGACTCTGTCTATCTGCTCAGTTACGCCGACCAATATGCCAATGGCGGTGGAGGGTTGAAGTTCGCTTACAGCATTGACCAACGCAATTGGTTGAGCATCTGCAACGGACATGGATATGTATCAAGCGACTTCGGTACGTGGGGCGCTGAGAAGAAGATGTTCCACCCCTCTGTCATTCGCAAAGACGACATCTGGTACGTGGTATGGGCGCTGAACGACCGTACAAACCAGTTCTCCACCACCCTGACACCTGACCTCTGCCATTGGAAACCACAAGACTATCCCTATACCCAGCAAGGCGAGAACGTGATGTCTCCATACATCAGCACCGACGGGAACCGTTTTGTGGTGACTTACAAGACCTCACAAGGCAATGTCTATCAACAGACCAGCACCGATTTCCAACATTGGAGCCAACCTGTCAAAGCCAACGACAGCGCATACAAAGACGTGTACATGAAAGCCATGATTGACGGAAAAGAGCAACAAGGCCAATGCACACGTGTGGAATGGAACGTGCTGGAAGACATGATGCACTTCGCAGAGGCAGCCCAGTTGCGTGGCAACCGCAACAACGAGAGCATGAACGACGACCACAGCCGTTTCTCCAAACTCAGTACTGTGAAAGCATCACTCAGCATCGACCCCACTGGCAACAAAACCATCAGCGACAAACTCATCGGCATCTTCTTCGAGGACATCAGCTGGGCTGCTGATGGCGGCCTCTACGCCGAACTGGTCCAGAACCGCGACTTCGAGTACAACAATATGGACAACGGCCGATGGAACAGCCAGACTGCCTGGAGCCTTGAAGGCCAAGGCACATCGTGGAGCATCGAAACCGACGCACCGATTCATGCCAACAACCCCCACTACACGTTGCTCGATGTGAACACCAAAGGCGCGAGCCTCGCGAACCACGGCTACGACGGCATCAATGTACGTCAAGGCGAGAAATATATCCTCAGTCTCTGGACCAAACTACCCGAAGGCGGCAAACAAACACTCCGCATCGAAGTGGTAGATGAACAGGGCAAGAGTGTCGCCTCGACCAACATCAACGCCTCTAAAGAATGGAAACGCCAAGAGGTAAAACTTACCTGCAACGGCACTACCACCAAGGGCAAGCTGACCATCACTCCCATGCAGACAGGCAAAGTGGCGATAGACTTCGTCAGCCTGTTCCCCCAAAAAACCTTCCACGGTCACCGAAACGGCCTACGCGCCGACCTCGCCCAAACCATAGCAGACCTTAAGCCTCAGTTCATGCGATTCCCCGGCGGATGCCTTGCCCACGGAAACGGCATCGACAACATCTACAGATGGAAAAACACTGTCGGTCCACTGGAACAGCGCAAAGGCGACTTCAATATCTGGCACTACCACCAGACCATGGGCTTGGGCTATTTCGAGTATTTCACCTTCTGCGAAGATATGGGATGCGAACCATTGCCTGTGATTGCCGCAGGCGTGCCATGCCAAAACTCTTCAGTAGGCGGTCACGGCCAGCAAGGCGGTGTGCCCATGGACCAAATGGACGATTACCTGCAAGACATCCTTGACCTTGTGGAATGGGCCAACGGTGACCCCAAGACCTCAAAATGGGCCAAGATGCGAGCAGATGCTGGCCATCCCAAACCTTTCAACCTGAAGTATATCGGCATTGGCAACGAGGACCTTATCAGTGATGTGTTCACAGAACGTTACCTCTACCTCTGCAAAGGTGTTCAAGCTAAATATCCCGACATCACAGTCGTGGGTACCGTCGGCCCGTTCTTCGAGGGTTCCGACTACGAATGGGGTTGGAAAATCGCCAAGGAGAACAAAATCCCCATCGTGGATGAGCACTATTACAACAGCCCGGGATGGTTCATCAACAACCAACACTTCTATGACGACTACGAACGCAACAGCACCACAGTCTATCTAGGTGAATACGCTTCCAGAGCCAACCGGTTGGAAAACGCCCTTGCCGAGGCCATCTACCTGACAGGTGTGGAACGCAACGGCGACGTAGTGGAAATGACTTCCTACGCTCCCCTGCTTGCACGCAACGGACATACGAGTTGGAACCCCGACCTCATCTACTTCGACAACGCAGGAGTGTACCCAACAGTGAATTACGAGGTTCAGAAACTCTACGGCAACAATAGTGGCACACAATATATAGGCAGTCGTATTGACATCACCGAGGGCTCCAGCGCCGAAGTGAACAAACGTATAGCCGCATCGGTGGTGAAGGACGAGAAGACTGGCGACATCATTCTGAAGCTGTGCAACCTGTTGCCCGTTGAGACCACACTGACCATGAACCTCAGCGGCATTGAAGAACTTCAGGGACTATCGGAAGTGAATGTTGTAGAAAGCGTCTTGAAAGGCAACTTCGATGACAAGGAGAACCGTCCTGTAGTGAAAGAAACCAAACTGAGTACCCAAGGTGAATACATGTTGCCCAAGTACTCGTTCACAGTGTTGCGCATCAAGGCTACAGAGAAGAAGAAATAGACACTCAAACCATCAGGATGTGACCGTTTCCTTGGCCACCATGGTTGGAAGAATTCCACTCACATGCCCCGAAGAAGGCAGTAAAGTGCATTTTTTCTGTATTTTCTTCTCAAATGTGGTAAATAATGTGTTACTTTGCATGAAATTCTCAAATAAAGAGTGAAAATGAAGATTGTACACACAATTCAAGACCTGAAGGCCGCCGTACGCGCATTCAAGTCGGAGGGCAAGCAGGTGGGTTTGGTGCCCACAATGGGAGCCCTTCATGAGGGTCATGCCTCACTTATCCGGCGTTCCGTAGCAGAAAACGGTGCAACTGTAGTCAGCGACTTTGTCAACCCGACTCAGTTCAACGACAAAAAAGACTTGGAGAAGTATCCCCACACCTTGGAAGCCGACAGCCAGTTGGTTGCCAGTATCGGTGCCGATATCTTGTTCGCCCCAGAGGTAAGCGAGATGTATCCAGAGCCTGACACCCGTCATTTCTCATATCCTCCTACCGACGAGGTGATGGAAGGAGCCTTCCGTCCCGGACATTTCAACGGTGTGTGCCAGATCGTGAGCAAGTTGTTCATGATTGTGGAACCCGACCGCGCCTATTTCGGAGAGAAGGACTTCCAACAGATTGCCGTCATCAAGGCGATGGTAGCCGACCAGAAGTATCCATTGGAGATTGTACCCTGCCCTATTGTGAGGGAGAAAGACGGCCTGGCATTGAGCAGCCGCAATGCCTTGCTTAACGATGATGAGCGAAAGATAGCATTGAACATATCCCGTACGCTCTTTGCAAGTGTCTACTTCTCCAAAGACCACACACTTGAGGAAACCCGCCAGTATGTCATCGACAACATCAACTCGGTGGACGGACTGGAGGTTCAGTACTATGAGATAGTTGATGGCAACAGTTTGCAAAGCCTGAAGAACTGGGAAGACAGCGATTATGTAGTGGGGTGTGTGACGGTGTTCTGCGGCAGCATTCCCGTCCGCCTTATTGACAATGTAAAGTACAAGGGCTAATCAAAAACATCGATTAGAAAATGATGATAGAAGTATTGAAATCGAAGATTCATTGCGCCCGTGTGACAGAGGCCAACCTCCACTACATGGGCAGCATCACCATCGACGAGGACCTGATGGACGCAGCAAATCTGATTGCAGGCGAGAAAGTGCAGGTGGTGAACAACAACAATGGCGAGCGTTTCGACACCTACATCATCAAAGGCGAACGCGGTTCCGGCTCCATCTGCCTGAACGGTGCCGCGGCTCGCAAGGTGCAGGTGGGCGACATCGTCATCATCATGTCTTACGCACTGATGGACTTCGAGGAGGCCAAGCACTTCAAGCCCGCTGTGGTCTTCCCCGACGAAACCACCAACAAAATAGTATAAGAAAAAAACTAGAATATCTAGAGCATCTAGAATATCTAGAATATCTAGAGTTTCTAGAACTTCTAGATTATTTGGAAAATCATAGCATGAGGGAAGCCCTTGTTCGGGCTTCCCTCATGCTATGATCAGTTCTACGGGACAATGGTCGCTGCCGTATATTTCGTTGTGGATGGCTGCCGCCTGTAACTGAGGTGCGAGACGATTGGAAGTGAGGAAATAGTCGATGCGCCACCCAGTGTTCTTCTCTCGCGCATGGAAACGATAGGACCACCAAGAATAAGCTCCTGTCAAATCAGGATAGAAATGCCGGAATGAGTCGGTGAACCCGCTGTCAAGCAGTTCGGTGAACTTCTGTCGTTCCTCATCGGTGAAACCTGCGTTTCTACGGTTGGTCTGGGGGTTCTTGAGGTCTATTTCCTTGTGCGCCACATTCATGTCGCCACAGACAATGACAGGTTTTTTCTGGTCGAGGGAGAGCAGGTAACGTCTGAAAGCGTCTTCCCAAGTCATGCGGTAGTCGAGCCTTCGCAATTCGTCTTGTGAGTTGGGCGTGTAGACGTTGACAAGGTAGAAATTATCCATTTCGATGGTAATGACCCGTCCCTCATGGTCGTGTTCATCGATGCCCAATCCATAAGCCACGCTGACAGGATGGTGCTTGGTGAAAACAGCTGTCCCAGAATAGCCTTTCTTTTCCGCATAGTTCCAGTAAGACTCATAACCAGGGAAATGGATGTCGAGTTGTCCTTCCTGCATCTTGGTCTCCTGCAAGCAGAAGAAATCGGCGTCGAGAGTCTTGAAAGCCTCTTCAAATCCTTTGCCGTAGCAAGCTCTGAGGCCATTGACGTTCCATGAGATGAATTTCATAAGCGATGGTTATTGATAGTATTATAGTTGCTATAGATACTATAGTTACTATAGTTGCTATAGATGCTATAGTTATTTTGATACTAAATATTTTTGTTGTCCAAAAGTTTTTCGGGATGGAGGTATTGTCCTTTGCCTTGGGTGAAACGGCCATACTCAATGGCTCTTTGAGGGCAAGCATGATAGCAGCGGAGACAACCGACGCAATTCTTATGCCAGTAAGGTCGGGACGGTTTATCCTTAGATTCCGAATGATTCGGGGATTTCGAGGAGGATTTCATCTCGATGTTGTGAAGGGGACAGACCATGGCGCATTTTCCGCATCCAACACAATTTGTATTGGTGTGGAAGGGTTTGTGGCTCATAAGGAAGGTGTTGAAGCCCCACCCAAGAACCAGACTCTTTGCCCATGGGAATCGACCTGGGATGGTTTCGAATCGTCCTTGCCTTGAATCGGCTATGAAGGTAGCGATATCGTCGATTCTTGTCTTAGCCTGCCTAAGTTTCCTGTTTTCCTTGATTTTGTCATCCACATCGAATCCCGGCAGCGAGACGTATGCCTCGGGCATGATGACAGAGAAACCGCACGCCACCTTCCATCCCTTCCTTTTTGCCGCCCGTTTGAAATAATGGTCCATGCGACCGGAATCGTCACCGCATGTGGCTACAAAATAGACGTAACTGACATTCTCCACCTTCATCTTCTTGATGAACCTCAGGATGAACTTAGGAACTCTCCAGGCATAGACAGGAAAAACGAAGCCGAGTTTTTCATTAGTCCGCAACTTGTAGTTTGCCTCACCCGACAATTCCTCAGGGATGAAGCATAAGCGGTCGTTGAGTTGCTGTGCAAGTTGCTGCGCTACCCAAGCAGAGTTGCCGGTGCCAGAAAAGTAGAATATCATATCCAGTGCTTGCGTCGGAAGTAATACCAGGAAAGGAAAGTGAGAATCACCGAAACAATGACCGTGGCGGGAAATCCCCACCATCTTGACTCCATCCCGTTGATAAGGTTCATTCCAAAGAAAGAGGATATGAGTGTAGGGAGCATGATGATGATGTTAAGCGAAGTGAGCACACGCATCACGGTGTTCATATTGTTGTTGATGACGTTGGCGTAGGTGTCCATGGTGGAATCAAGGATGTTGGTGTAGATGTTGGTGGTTTCCCTGGCCTGGTTCATCTCGATGTTGACATCCTCGATGAGTTCCGCGTCGAGTTCATCGACAGGCAGTCTGAACTTGAGTTTGGAAAGCAGCGTCTCATTGCCACGTATGGATGTGGCGAAATAGGTGAGAGAGTCCTGGATTCGCGCCAGTCCGATAAGGTCCCTATTGTCGATTTGCTGGTCGAGGTCCGATTTTGCCTTTTCAATCATGAACCCCACCTGCTTGAGGTGCTTGAGGTACCAAACAGCCGCAGAGAGGAATGTGCGGAAGACGAGGTCAGTGGCATCAGTAAATCCCAATCCACGTTTTTTCTGGTGGTCAACGAAGTCGCGCATCATCTGTGTCTCATAATGACAAACAGTGATGATGACATCGCCTTTGAGAATGATGCCAAGAGGTATGGTTGTGAAAGGCGACTGCGACTTCACACCTTTATAATAAGGGATACGCATGATAATCATGAGCCATCCCTCGTCGTAGTCATAACGGGAACGCTCGTCAGCATCCGCGATGTCGGATAGGAAGTAGTCGGGTATTTTGATGTCTCCTTCGAGGAACTCCACATCATCGTCGTCAGGACATGTCACCTGCATCCAGCATCCAGGTGTCCATTCATTCTGAGGCTTGATGCCTCCTTTGAAATTCCAGTAATTGCGCATAACTGATAAACTTTAAGATACAACAATAGAAAGATAAAGCCTCAGGTATGCATCTTGGGGCTCTATCGCATCAGTTGAAATTTTCCGCGTGATAGTCGTCCATAATCGTTTGAAATAGTTGTTTGTGCAAAAGTACGAAAATAATTTGAATACAAAAGTATTGGGTAAGAAAAAAAACGGATATATTTATGAATAAAGTACGATTGTTTCAAAATTTAAGGTGAAAAATATTTGTATATACTACAAAATGACTAAATTTGCAAAGATATTGTGTTGCTATGTGAAAAAGCCACTTGTGATGTTTACAAGTACCCTACAGTTGAAGTGCACAAATCCTATCAAAGATAATTACAAAACACCTAAATAAAAAATGAAAAAACTGTTACTTTTAAGTATGCTTTCATTCCTGCCTTTCGTGGGGATGCATGCACAATGCGTGATGTCTGCAGACGATTTGGAATTTAACGCATCAGACGGAACAGCAGATATCAAACTCAATCTTTCTGTTGATGAAGCCGGCAGATACTTTGGAATTGAGTTTTACATGTTTCTCCCCTCAGGTTTCACAGTTGTCACAGAAGAAGACGGTGGTGAATTATTTGAGCTTTGGGGAGTGAACTCATCAAGATGGAGAAACGCAGAGGTTGCAGGTAAGTATTTTAGCGAATCGAATTCTTATAATATTATCTTATCTAGTTCTGCAGGTCGGAAAATCAACAATAATTCAGGTTATTTCTTCAGTGCGACCATCCAAGCAGACGAGACCGTAGCCAGTGGCACATACCCTGTGACAGTCAAGAAAATCGAAATCGCAGATGGAACAAACCAAATAGACATAGAAGACTTCACTTTCAACATCATCTACACCAAGGCAGCTAAGACCTATGACCTGACGGTAACAGACGCAGGGATGGCTACTATGTACCTTGATTTCCCTGTTACTATTCCTAGCGATGCAAACAATTTACCCGCTGTTTATTACGTAGCCGGCATTGAAGGCAACACTTTGACCATGTATGAGGTGGAAAACACCATTCCTGCCAATACAGGTGTGATTGTGGTGGGCAACCAGGGGACTTACACTTTCACTGAGTCGACAGGAACCGTTGCAGCCATCACCGACAACCTTCTGAAAGGTGTGACAACAAGCACTTCAGTTTCTTCTCTCGGTGGGACTATTTACACCCTTGGACGTGGCAAGAACGGCGGTCTGTTAGGTTTCCACAAATACACCGGCAGCACTTTGGGTGCCAACAAGGCCTACTTGACGAGAAACAACGGCAACGTGAATGCTTTCGACTTCCAGTTCCCTGACGGCACGACCTTTATCAACCGTTTGTCAGTCACAGGTCAGAAGAATGAGATCTACGACCTTCAGGGCCGCAAGGTAGAGAATCCCACTACCGGTGTGTATATCATCAATGGTGTGAAAACAATATTGAAGTAGTGGTAGAAACTTAACATTCACTTTCATAAACGGCTATCCAACAATGAAGACATATATCCAACCCGAGATAGAAGAAGTGAACTATAGAATGCCTGTCGTCATTTGCTTGAGTATTTTTGATGATGAAACCGATGAGTCTTTGGCTAACCAGCGCCGCGACGATGCAGTTGCATCGAAAAACAAAGACCCATGGAAGGACGGACTATGGTGATTTAATCAACTTCCAACAGCAAATCCCCGCCTCTCGAAAGAGTGACGGGGATTATTTTATGGGGGGATTGTACTTTTTTAGTGGGGAATGAATACGCGTGTGTTCAAGCGTAGAAAGGAATCACTCCTCCATGAGTTTCTTGAGGAAGTCGTTGAGTTCGTCGTCGAGTCCCTTCATCAGTTCATCGCTGACGATGAGTTTCTCATCGTCCACGAGGAGGAGCTCAGCAATGGTTTCCATATTGTCATCAACCAGAACGAACGAGTATGGTTTGATGATGTTAAGTCTTTCAAGGTATCCGTCCTTGTTGATTTCGGCCAATTCATTCTTCACACTGCTCTCCACACTTCTTCGCATCTCGTTTTCAGGGGCATCGGCCCACTCCTCAACGATGCACTTGGAAAGTTCGTTCTCATCATCGTCGTAGATAGTCAACTCACCGTTGTCGGACTTGGCCTGTACGTGAAAGTCAGTGAACTTGGACGAAAGGTCTTCGACAGCGAAACGTGCGGTCGCCTCCTTGAGAGCCGACCTGATAGCAAGTGTGGATTGTAAACTTAATTTCATATATCTATAGCTTTATTGACCTTTGAAGATTCTCACGCAGGCAAGCTACCGGCGTAGTTCCCAAATAGGCATGGGAGTACTACTCTGCCTCCATCTGCTTCGCTTCGTTCCAGAGTGCGTCCATCTCGGCTAGAGTCATGTCTTTGAGGAGCCGTCCCTGTTCCTTGGCTTTCTGCTCAACGTAGTTGAAGCGGCGAATGAACTTCTGGTTGGTGCGTTCGAGCGCGTTGTCAGGGTTGATGTGATATAGCCGAGCGGCATTGATGAGACTGAACATCACATCCCCGAACTCACTGGTCGCCCTCTCCTTGTCCATGTGAGCGACCTCAGCCTGAAACTCACCTATCTCCTCTTTGACCTTGTCCCAGACTTGTTCGCGTTCGTCCCAGTCGAATCCGACGTTACGCGCCTTGTCCTGAATACGGTAGGCTTTGATGAGCGATGGTAGACTCTCTGGCACACCAGCCAGGACGGTCTTGTTTCCGCCCTTCTCCTTGAGTTTGAGTTGCTCCCAGTTCTGAAGCACCTTCCCTACGTCTTCCGCCACGGTGTCGCCATAGACATGCGGATGTCTGAAGATGAGTTTGTCGCATTCCTTATTGAGCACATCAGCGATGTCGAACTGTCCTTTCTCTCGTCCAATCATGGCGTAGAAGCAGACGTGCATGATGACATCGCCCAGTTCCTTGCAGATATTGACGGCGTCATCTTTCATCAGCGCGTCGCAGAGTTCGTATGTTTCCTCTATGGTGTTAGGCCTGAGGCTCTCGTTGGTTTGCTTTCTGTCCCAGGGGCATTTTTCGCGTAAGGTGTCCAGCACGTCCAAAAGCCTTCCAAAGGCCTGCAGGTTTTCTTCTCTTGTATGCATGATTGACTGATTATCGTTCATTCAACTTGCAAAGATAAATAAAAATCATGAAAAGTGAAGATTATATGGGAAAAAAACAGAAGAATCTGAAAAAACATGGGTAAGGGGTAAAGGGACAACACACCCCACCCCAGCCTAGCGCGATGTGGTTGATGGCTGATGTCAAATGTTTCCTAGTAAATGTTAAAATGGAGTTAAATATGCAGAATCCGTATATGTATGCGTACTAAAAGGCGTTTTATGGGCGATTTCCTGCATTTCCATGCAATGTTATATGCAAAAATGTTTCATGGATATGACATTTTAAAACATTGGCTTCGCCTAAAATCATCATAGGGGGGAATCATGTTGTCATGACTCCCCCCAAAAATGATGATATAGACGATTGAATTTATTTATAGCATTTGAAGATGCTCTCTATATAGTCGCGAGACATCTTGGGAGAGAGGAGGCTCACAAGCCACACGATGGGGAATCCACCTACCATAGCGATGGCACCGCAGTTGATGGGGTTGATAGGATTGCCAATGAGCATGTTGACTACAGTGATTCCTACTCCCCAAATGAAGCACGCCCAAACGGCAGCTTTAGTGACACCTTTCCAGTATAGTCCGAGCATGAATGGAGCGAGGAAAGCGCCTGCCAAAGCACCCCAAGAGATGCCCATGAGCTGAGCGATGAATGTTGGTGGATTGAGTGCAATCATGAGCGACAGAGCGATGAAGAAGACGATGAGCACGCGCATGACCACCACTTTTCTTCTTTCGATACGTTCAGCCACCTCATCATCGATGCTACCCTCCTCCACTTCTCCAGGCATGGACTTCTTGTCGCGGTAGATGAGGTCGAGTGTCATGGTCGAAGATGAAGTAAGCACGAGTGAGGCCAGTGTTGACATCGATGCTGACAGCACAAGGAGCACAACGAGTGCGATAATGATATCGGGCAATGTGACAAGCATAGATGGTACGATGCTGTCGAAAGCCAGTTTACCATTGGGCAAAGTTGGCGGTGTGGGATAGAGACGTCCAAATCCACCGAGGAAGTAGCAGCCGCCTGCAACGATGAAAGCGAAGATTGTGGATATGATTGTGCCACGCTTGATGGCCTGTTCGTCGGTGATGCTGTAGAACTTACCCACCATCTGTGGCAGTCCCCAAGTGCCGAGTGATGTCAGGATGACCACACCGAGCAAGTTCCAGGGGTCAGGTCCGAAAAGCGAAGCGTAAGCCCCAGTTTGGCTACTATCCCCGTCAGTAGGAATAGCTGCCATTTTGTTGACCGCTTCAGAAAAACCACCCTGAGCATTCAGCACAGCCGCAATAACGACGATGATGCCGAAAAGCATGATGATGCCTTGTATGAAGTCGTTCATGGCAGTCGCCTTGTACCCGCCGAGTATGACGTAAGCGGCGGTAAGGATTGCCATGATGACCACACAATACTCGTATGGTACACCGAATCCCATCTCGAAGAGGGTGGATATGCCTTTATACACTCCAGCGGTATAAGGTATGAGGAATACAAAAGCGATGACAGAAGCCACCACCCTTAGTTGCTGGCTTTGGAATCGAGTGCCGAAAAAGTCAGGCATGGTGCGGCTCTCGATGTGCTGTGTCATGAGTTTTGTCCTTTTTCCCAGCACAAGCCATGCGAGAAGCGAACCTATGACAGCGTTTCCAATACCGATCCATGCAGACGACAATCCGTATTTATAACCGAACTGTCCTGCGTAGCCCACAAAGACCACAGCGGAGAAATAAGAGGTGCCGAAAGCGAAAGCAGTGAGCCATGGTCCCACCGAACGACCTCCCAACACGAAACCATCGACACTTCTGGCCTGCTTGCGTGAATAAACGCCCACAAAGACCATGATGGCGAGGAAGATGAAAGTGAGTAAAATTTTAATGAACATAAGATAAATAGTTTTGATTTTGTTGTTTGTGTTCAAAATGCAAATTTATAAAAAAAGTGTAATTTCAGCGAAAATAAGGCAGTAATATGTTTGAAAATACAGAAAAAAGTTGTATATTTGCAAAAGAAGGACAACAAATTGCAACCAACAAACCTAAAACCATAGAAACATCATGAAAATACTGCACACCAGCGACTGGCATTTAGGCCACACACTCTACGGTTACGACCGACAAGAAGAACAGCAGGATATGCTTCAACAAATCCTTGAAATCACGCGTAAAGAACGCCCCGACGCTTTTTTGCTATCGGGTGATGTCTATGACATACCTCAACCCTCAGCCACATCACAGAAGATGTTTTCTGAGTTCATGGCCAAACTCCACAAGGCTGTGCCTGGAATGCGCATCATTGTGACCGCCGGCAACCACGATAGCGGTATGCGGACCGAGGCTTTCCAGAGCCTGCTGTCGATGGTTGATATCCACACCATCGGCACCATCGACAAGGAACATCCCGAGAATCATATCATCGAGTTGGCGGGCAAGGGGTTCATCATCGCCCTACCTTACGCTTCCGACCGTAATATACCAGATGGATTCCACGAGACCCTTTGCAGCATGGTGGCTGAAAAGAACACAGAAGGATTGCCTGTTGTAATGATGGGCCACACCACAGTGAAAAGCGCAGACTTCAGTGGTCATGACCAAAAGTTCGACAACATCATCGGCGGAATAGAAGGCGTGGACATCAGCACTTTCGGTGACGGCTACGACTACTTGGCCTTAGGTCATATCCACCGTCCTCAGACGTTCCATGTGAAGGACTCCAACCGACTGATACGCTACAGCGGCACCCCCATTGCCACAAGTTTCGACGAGGATGTTAGCCATAGAACTGGTGTACAGGACACCACAGGCTGCCCAGACCCTACAGTTCCTAAAGACGCTAAAGAAACTAAAGAAATTAAAGAAACTAAAGAAATTAAAGAAATTAAAGACCCCACCCCTACCCCTCCCCTTGAAAGGGAGGGGAGTGGCTTGAGCGAACACGGTCATTCCTTATGGGAGGGAAGTGGCTTGAGCGAACACGGTCATTCGGTGAGTATTGTAGAGATTCATTCCCGAGGAGAAAAACCAATTGTGAGGACAGAAATTGTAAAAAACATCCATCCACTCATCACCCTTCCCGGAGACGGTCCACTTCCTTGGAATGAGGTGAGGGAGGTCTTTGACGGATACCCCTCAAATATCCAGTCCTATATCCGTCTGAACGTTGCAATAGAGGACACACTGCCCTCAAGTGCCTACGCTGAAGTGCAAGAGATAGCGAAAAAGAAGGCCTGCCGCTTCTGCCTTATCAATGCCATCAGACAAGAGAAAACCCATACTTCAAGTCACAAGGCAATGGAACTTTCAGAGTTCCAGCAACAACAACCTATCGACATCCTCAAACGCTATTATCACGACAAGATAGGCGGAGACTTGCCCCAAGACCTTGAAGAGATGTTCCTCGAAGCCGTTAAAGAATTAGAAGAGCAAATAAGAGAGTCATGATTTTTTACGAATTGTCTTTTATTGTCCCGAATTTTATAATTATCTAATTATTGTCATGAAAATCAAGAAATTAACCATACATAATATTGCATCTATCAAAGATGCCGTTATAGACTTCACCGCTGAACCATTAGCCAGCAGTGAGGTGTTCCTTATCTCAGGTAACACCGGCGCAGGTAAATCGACCATCCTCGATGCCATCACCTTAGCGTTATATAAATCTACTCCGCGCATGGAAGGTTCTTCGCAAAGCGGTAAACTGACCGATGGCGAAAAGGAAATCAGCATAACAGACGTGAAGCAACTCTTACGCAAGGGCACAGGTGAGGGTTATTCAGAACTGGAATTCACAGGCAGCAACAACGTATCCTACCGTGCCAGATGGTATGTGTGGCGAGCCCGAAAAAGGGCAGACGGTAACCTCCAGGGTGTGAAATGGGAGCTGACCAATCTTGACACGGGCAAAACTATTGACAGAGACAAGGACATCAAAGATGAGATTAGATTAGCCACAGGTCTTGAATTCAGTCAGTTCTGTCGCACGACCATGCTCGCCCAGGGAGAATTCACCAAGTTCCTCAATAGTGAAGACGATGACAAATCCAAGATATTAGAGAAAATTACTGGCACGGAAATCTACACCCTTATTGGAAAGAAAATCGCTGAGAAAAAGAGTGCGGCAGAAGCCCAATACAACGACGCGAAGAAAGACCTTGACAACGTGGTTCTACTGTCCGATGATGACCTCCATCAACTGCAAGACGAAAAGACGCGGTTAGAGCAAACAGTCCAGACAGCCAAATCCAAAGCTGAAGGTTGTGAGGCCAAAAAACATTGGATAGAGAAAGACTCGGAACTTTCCAAGAAACTGACCGAAGCAGAGAAAGAAAAAGGAGAAGCAGACCAGCAGTTACAAACGGAAGAGTACCTGAAGGAAAAACAGACAATCGGTCAATGGAAAGAGACTGCTGATGCCCGAAGGGACTATGAGGAGCAGAAGAGAAACGAGAAGTCAATCAGAGACTGCGACGAGAAAATCGAGGAGTCTGCTCGTAGGTTGGTTTCCTACAAATCAGGTGAACAATGGTCTGTTCAACAAAAGCAGAAGTTGGAAGAGAAGATTGGAGCGCTTGAAAACTCGCTTACTGAAGAAGCCCCCAATATCGGTCTGTTTGAGCTTAAAGACATCATCTGCGATAAAATAAAGCAAAGATTGAACAAAACTCTAGAACTTACTGATAATAAGAAAAATATTCAACAGAAAAACGATTTACTTTCCACCCAATTACAACCAGAATACGAGAATAGCAAGAAGAAAACCGAACAAGCCAAACAAGTTGTAGAAGATAGTAAAAACGCATACGAAGCCCTTCAGGCAGAACTTGAAAAAATCAATCTTTCTTACTTGAGGGGTGAAGAAAAAAACGAGGACACGGCACTCACCTTCATCCATGATGCACAAGAGGCTTTACGCCAACTTAGGAAAAATGAAGAGCGTCATGCCAAGGACGTGAAAGAGCAAAAGGAGCGAGAAGCCAAACTGGCAGAGAAAGAGTCGCAACTCCCTACCCTCACAGCAGCATACGAAAAAGCCGCAAGTGGTTTCGAAACTGCCAAAAAGATTTATGAGGGCCAATTCCAGTCTGTGAGCAAATTCGCCAAGCAAATCAGAGGTACATTGCATACGGGCGACATCTGTCCAGTCTGTCGCCAGACTATTGCCAGCCTCAACCACAATGAAAAAGAAATCGACAAACTGGTGGCGATGTCCAAGGCAGAGAAGGAGGCAAAGGAGGAGGAGATGAACGAGGCCAAGGACAAGATGCTGAAACTCGAAGCCAGTATCAAAACCGACAAGGCCGAAATCGCCAAAAATGCCGAGAAAATCGCCAATGACAAACAACTGAAAGAGGCAGAGTCGGACGCCAAAGTGAAGTGCCAAAAGTGCAATATCCTCATCATAAACGAGCAGTCCGCCGTAACCCTGAAACAACAGGAAGAAGAACTGATTGATAAACTCAATACCCTGAGGACAAAGATATCAAACGGTGAGGTCATAGAAAAAAAGGGCAAAGAAGCCTTGAAGAAACTCGAGACAGACCGCAAGAACAAGGAGAAGGCCGAGGAGGAGATGCGTAAGGCTGGTGAAGCCATCACCAAATGCCAGAACGACATTGAGAAATTGCACGCTGAAGCCGAAACCCTTAACAAGGACATTCTGGAAGCAGAAACATTCATAGACAGCAAGACACTCGGCACCGACCTTGGTATCTCGTGGAGGGAGGATGACAAGGCCTATATGGCAACCCTCAAGAAACGCGCGGAGACCTATAGAAAAAAACAAACCGCTCTTGACAAAGCACGTCATGACCTCGATTTGCAAATCAAAGAGATAGAAAACGTGAGTAAGGCTTTTGAAGCCTTATACAGCCAGATGCCCGATTGGAGAGCCATTGCAGCACAAGAAGCCGCCTACGATTCCCAGCTGCTCCATCACATCAACAGTCTAAGCAACGAAGTGTCAGTCAGTATCAGTAAGCGTAATGAATCCGAACAGATTGTGGCACAAAAGGATAGCGCTATCAAGGGTTTCTTGTCGAGTCACCCCGAAATGAGCATAGAACTCTTGGAGTCACTCAGTCTCATCAAGCAGGCAGACATCGACAGAATGGCACAGGACATCAACAACAAGGAAAACAACGCCCACAACAAGTCAGAAATTCTCGTTATGCGGAAAGAGGAACGTGAGGCTCATCAGCAAAGCAAGCCCGAGATGGGCGAAACAGAGACTACAGAGACCTTGTCTGAAGAAGTGAATGTCATGAAAGAACAGATAGAAAAGTGCAACAAGCGTCTTGGTGAGATTGCCCATCAAATCAATACAGATGTTGATAACAAAAAGAAGAGAGAGGGTCAGATGGTTATAGTAGAGAAGTTGCAGACCTTGAAGAACCGCTGGAATGCCCTCAACGACCTCGTCGGTGTTTCAGATGGCAGACGTTTCCGTGACATCGCCCAGAGTTATGTTCTTGGTTCATTGGTGAACAGCGCAAACCACTATATGCATACGTTAACCGACCGCTACACCATGCAAGTGGAACCAGGTTCATTCATCATCATGGTAGAAGACGCTTATGAAGGTTATGCGAAACGCCCAGCCACGACCATTTCGGGTGGTGAGAGTTTCTTGGTGTCGTTAGCTTTGGCACTTGCCATGAGCGACATCTCTCAGAACCTTTCGGTGGATACGCTGTTTATTGATGAGGGTTTTGGATCGCTGAGCGGCGAACCACTCCAAAACGCGATTTCCACCTTGCGCACTCTGCACAAGGCAGGTGGTCGTAAGGTAGGCATTATCTCTCATATAGAAGAACTCAGGGAGAAGATACCCGTGCAGATTCGAGTAGAACAAGAAGGTAAGAGCGGAGCCAGCAAGGTAGTGATTGCTTAAGAGTTAAGAATTAAGAGTTAAGAAATATAGGTTTCATTGTGCTGTGCATATATAACAGACCGAAAAGAAAGCAGCCATGCGAAGAAGCATGGCTGCTTTATATTTGAATGAGCTTGGAAGAACTACTTGAGATAGATTTTGTAATTCTTGATGCTGCCAGGTGCACCTTGTTCAGCGCGGGGCAGATACTCGATTCCAGATACGGTCTGTTCGCTACCAAGGTCGATGACCAGCAGATGTGGGAAGGAAGCACCCTTCATGGTCTGCCAGTAGGTCGATTCCTGGAGGTCGTAGACCTTGTCGCCGGTGTGGTTACCCTGTTCCTGCTCGCTGTCGGCATACTTGGTGGTCCAAGGCTCGCGAGAAAGACGCTTGCCCTGTGCGTCGAGTGCGTAGATTTCTGCGATGGCCACCTGTTCGCTGCCACTCTGTGATGAGAGACATTCGATGCAGAGGAGACGGCCCTTCTTCGGTGCGCCGAATTTGATTGTCTGCCATCCGTTGCCAGCGTTAAATGCCCCAGTCATGGCAGGAGTGTCGGAGTTGAGGTCAGGTTTGTCACCGATGTTGTTGTGGAGGTTGGATTTCTCCAGTTGCAGTTTGTCGAGTTCAGGCTTGTCCTGTCCCCAGACCACTTTCTCCTTGGGTCCGACCACATCGAGAACGATGATTTCGTTCTTGCCCTTCTTCAACCAGCAACCAGGTACATAGAGTGTCTGCTGCGGTCCAATGCTCCAGATACGTCCCATGGCATGTCCATTGACCCAAACCTGTCCTTTGCCCCAAGTCTCGAAGTTGAGGAAGGTGTCGCCCACCTTGGTTAGGTTGAAGTAACCACGGTAGTAACCAGGTTTAGTAGTGAGGTCTTTCCCGTCAGTAGCAAACTGTGAAGGTTTTCCCAAACGCAGACCATTGTCTGGTTGGCTGTAGTCATTGTTATGCACGAAAGCGTCAACCGCTTTCTCATAACTGTCAGGCAAAGCAAACATGCTCCATCCCTGTGGTTTCCATGTTGTCTCGATATAGTCGATGGTTGAGGTAATGGCCACATCACCGATGATACCTTTGAAATCCTTGATTGCACGACCGAAATTGATTCGTCCCATTCCCTCAACCAGTATTTGGAGTTCATCACCTTTCTTCACTGGTGGCAGAATGACGCTCTTCTCGTTCTTCACACGGTCAGTTTTTCCGATATATTTACCGTTGATATAGAACTGCGCAAAGTCGTGAATGTCAGCGGTCAGCACACTTTGTTCGGAAATTTCTGGCAGTGAAGTCGCATAGAGCATAGACCCCCATCCCATGTCCATTTCCTCGAAGGTCATGATATTTGTTCCTTTTCTTATAGGCATAGAGAAATTCGGGTCAACGCCGTTGAAGATAGAGGAGAACTCCGTCAGTTGGAACTTAGGCACAGTAATGATGGGCATCGGAGCCTTTGGTACAGCCGGCATCTTCTTGCCATCGTTGTACTTGGACATCATCTCACGGAGTTTATAGAACTTCTCGGTAGCAAGTCCGTACTCATTGATAGGCGCGTCGTAGTCATAAGAAGTGACATCGGGCGCGAAACCAGGGCTGTTGGCACCCGCCCAGTGTCCGAAGGAGGTACCTCCGTGAGTCATGTAGAGGGAGAAAGAGATGCCTTTGGAGAGCATTTCGTCCATACCATCGACCATGTCCTTGGCGTCGCGTGTCTCATGGCGCGCTCCCCATTTGTCGAACCATCCGCTCCAGAACTCAGAGCACATCAACGGTGCATTGGGACGGAGTTGCTTGAGGCGACGGAACTGGTCGTCGATATTGGCACCCGTACCGAAATTCATGGTCCAGGCCAAGTCCTCAAGTCCGTTCTTCTCGAAATTGGAAGCCCAGTCGCACTGGAAGAGAGTCAGTTCCTGGCCATAGATGCCGCGCAGGCAGTCGCGAATGGCGCTGACGTAAGGTTTGTCCTCCCCATAACTACCGTACTCGTTCTCCACTTGAATCATGATAATAGGGCCACCGTTCTGGATGGTGAGCGATGCGAGCTGCTCGCCGACCTTCTCCTCAAAGATTTTCACGCGCTCCATGAAGTATGGATCTTGTTCGCGCAAGCGGATATCCTTCTTCTTGAGAAGCCACCAAGGCAGTCCACCCATTTCCCATTCCGCGCAAACGTATGGTCCTGGACGGACAATGACGTACATACCGTTCTTCTGTGCGAGACGGCAGAATTCAGCCACATCGTTATTGCCAGTGAAATTGAAGTTGCCTTCGGTCTGCTCATGGATGTTCCAAAAGATGTAGATGCAGACGGTGTTCATCCCGAGCGCCTTCGCCATCTTGATGCGATGGTCCCAGTATTCCCGAGGTATGCGGGGATAGTGAATCTCCGCAGCCTTGACTACAAAGGGATTGCCGTTAAGCAGGAAAGTCTTGTCGCCAGTGGTGAAAGAGCCTTTCTTCTGGGCGCTTGCAGGAATGGCGATGAGCATTGTTGCCAATAAGAGGCATAGAGTCAGATAATGTCTTGAGTGATTCATATTAAGGTTTTTATTTTAAAGGTTTGTCGATTTTTCGACTTCGTTATAACCGTCATAACGGGATAACGATATAACGAAGTCGAGGTATTCTGTCTTTTTGATTTCGGGATAACGAAGTCGAAATCACGAAATCAAAAAGGGATTCAGCCTTTCAGTTTGGCGATGCTGTCCTTGAGGGCAGCGATTTTGGTCTCAGCATCGCTTTGCTTCTTTCGCTCCAGTTCCACGACCTGAGCAGGTGCATGAGCGACGAATTTCTCGTTGGAGAGTTTCTTCATCACTCCAGCGAGGAATCCTTCCAAGTACTTCAGTTCAGCCTCCATCTTGGCCAACTCAGCCTCAGTGTCGATGAGGGCGCCCAGAGGTACCGCGTACTCAGTTGTACCCACAAGGAAGGAAGCGCTGTTGTCGCTGTGTTGTTCCACACTGTCGATGCTCGTGAGGTTTGCCATTTTGATGATGACTGAATCGTATCCGTTGACGGCAGCATTGCCCACCACTTCAAGAGCGAGAGTCTCCTTGGGCGCGATGTTCTTCTGGTTGCGCACGGCTCGTACCCCAGCGACAATCTCCTTCACGGTCTCAATCTCTTTGATTAAGACGCAGTCGTTGTCCGTTAGAGCGTCGATGTGGTTGGAAGCAGTCATGATGCTCTCGCCTTCCTTGCGTTCATAGATATTCTGCCACAGTTCCTCAGTGATGAACGGCATGAAGGGATGGAGTATTCTGAGAAGCATATCGAAGAAACGGAGAGTCTCGTCGAAAGTCTTCTGGTCTATGGGCTTTTGGTATGCAGGCTTGATCATCTCGAGGTACCACCCGGAGAACTCGTCGGTGAAGAGTTTGTAAGCGCACATCAGTGCCTCGCTGAGTCTGTACTTGGTGAACAAGTCGGCGATGACCTCGGCCTCGGCCTTGATTTTGGCCTCAAACCACTTGATGGCGATACGTGAGCTCTCTGGCTGCTCAATGTCTGCAGTGTCCCATCCGCGCACAAGTCGGTAGGAGTTCCATATCTTGTTGCAGAAAGCCTGTCCCTGCTTGCAGAGCGCTACATCGAAGAGGATGTCGTTTCCTGCAGGCGCTGAGAGCAGCATACCCATACGCACACTGTCCGCACCGAACTGGTCGATAAGTTCGATGGGGTCGGGTGAGTTGCCGAGACTCTTCGACATCTTTCGTCCGATGCTGTCGCGCACGACACCCGTGAAATAGACATTCTTGAACGGATACTTACCCATATACTCCTCGCCTGCCATAATCATGCGGGCCACCCAGAAGAAGATGATGTCGGGAGCTGTCACAAGGTCACTGGTGGGATAGTAGTAGTTGATTTCCTCGTTGCCAGGATTGTTGATGCCGTCGAAAAGGCTGATAGGCCAGAGCCATGACGAGAACCAAGTATCGAGTGCGTCCTCATCCTGATGGAGGTCGTTGAGGGTCAGATTGGCGTTGCCAGTCTTCTCCTTGGCAAGTGCAAGTGCCTCTTCTGGGGTCTCAGCCACCACATATTCGTCATTGGATAGATAATAGACCGGAATGCGGTGTCCCCACCAGAGTTGGCGGCTGATGCACCAGTCCTGAATGGTTTCCAACCAGTTGCGGTAGGTGTTGACATATTTATTGGGATAGAACTTCATCTCACCTTCCATCACTGGTTTGAGGGCAATCTCAGCGAAATGCTTCATCTTGAGGAACCACTGTAGAGAAAGCCTTGGCTCAATAGCCGTGTCAGGGTTGCGCTCAGAATAACCCACCTTGTTGGTGTAGTCTTCGATGCGCTGCATCAAACCCGCTTCCTGGAGGTCCTTGGTAATCTGCTTGCGGCAATCCATGCGGTCCATGCCCACATAGAGAGGACTCTGGTCAGAGATGGTGGCATCGGGATTGAAGATGTCGATGGTCTCGAGATGGTGTGTCTTACCCAGCATATAGTCGTTGGTGTCGTGAGCTGGAGTCACTTTCAGACAGCCAGTACCGAACTCGATATCCACATAACGGTCCTCAATCACAGGGATGACGCGGTTCACAAGCGGCACAATAACCTTGCGACCTTTCAGCCACTGGTTTTTGGCATCTTTGGGGTTGATGCACATGGCGGTGTCACCCATGATGGTCTCAGGGCGTGTGGTGGCCACAACAGCATAGTATCCTTTCTCATCCTTGTTGATGATGTTTCCAGCGGCTTTCAAATCCTCCTCGTTGTCAAGAGTCTGCAAGCCGTCCACATAGTATTTCAGATGGAAAAGATGGCTCTGTTCCTCCTTATACACCACTTCCTCGGTGGAGATGGCGGTGAGGGCCTTCGGATCCCAGTTGACCATGCGCAGGTCGCGGTAGATGTATCCTTTATTGTAGAGGTCAACGAAGACCTTGATGACACTCTTGGAACGCGTTTCATCCATGGTGAAAGCTGTGCGGTCCCAGTCGCAAGATGCGCCGAGACGGCGGAGTTGCTTGAGGATGATGCCACCATGTTCACGAGTCCAGTCCCATGCATGAGTAAGGAACTCATCACGCGTCAAATCGTGTTTCTTGACGCCTTGCTCAGCGAGTTTCTTCACGACCTTTGCTTCAGTGGCGATACTGGCATGGTCAGTTCCCGGCACCCAGAGTGCGTTCTTTCCGTCCATTCTGGCACGACGGATAAGAATGTCCTGTATGGTGTTGTTGAGCATGTGTCCCATGTGCAGGACACCCGTCACGTTTGGTGGCGGGATAACTATAGTGTAAGGTTCACGATTGTCGGGCTTTGAAGCGAATAGTTTTTGGTCGAGCCAATACTGATACCATTTAGATTCAACCTCAGCAGGGTTGTACTTGCTTGCTAATTCCATTTAGTGTTGTGTAGTGAGAATTTTAGTTTTGAAATTTCATGCAAAGTTACAAATAAAACGCCCAAAAAAGGAGAAAAAAACAAAAAATATCGTGGTTTAGCAGAAATCTATATATATTTGCAAAGAATAGCGAAAATGGAGAGATTAGTTTTTTAGCTTTTAGCTCCTGGTTCTTTAGATACCCCACCCCGGCCTGCGGCCACCCCCTCCCCTTAGAGGGGCGGGGAGTATGAAATGAAATAACCTATAAATAAAAAGATAGAATATGAGAAGAAGATTTATTCAGAGTATGTTAACAGCGTTATTGCTGATGATTGGCTCCAGCCTTGGAGCCACAGAAAACGCCTCACGTATAGTAGTCCACAACGGCGTGGAGTTCATCAAGGCCTTAGGCAGCAACCGCACCGTGGTGATTGCCTCTGGCAGTCACATCAACCTGACAGATGAGATTTTCAGTGAGGGTTTGGAAGACAAGCTGAACATCAAGAACATCGAGCTCATCGTGAATCCCGCTAAAGTGGGCAAGAACGGCCTGCTTCAATACAACTACCAGAGCGACGGTGTAGAGCTCCACCTCGCCTATATGAAAAACCTGACCATTGAGGGCGAGGGCATGACACGCCCCGTCATCCAGGTGCGTCCCCGCTACACCTACATTCTCAGTTTCGACCACTGTGAGAACATCACCGTGAAGAATCTTGAGATGGGTCATACTGACGAGGGCTACTGCGAAGGCGGTGTGCTGAGTTTCACGGACTGCAAGGGTGTGAAAGTGGATAACTGCGACATGTACGGCTGCGGCACGGAAGGCATCACCGCTACCAACTGCGAGAACCTTCAGTGCGAGGGAAGCATCATCCGCGACTGCTCTTATTCCATCATGACCCTGACGAACGTGAAAGGCAAAGTCAATTTCTCTGAGTGCCAGTTCCTCCGCAACAAAGAATTCAATCTGGTGAATGCCGATGTGAACTGTTCTAAACTGAACTTCATCAAATGCTTGTTCAAGGACAACCGAGGTATGTTGTTCAATGTAAAATGCCCTGGTTTGCTCGACCACTGCACCATCATCCACAACTACGAGATGGGCGATATCGAGGAGTTAGAGAACCGTGGTTCCGACATCACTCAGGACGGCGACCGAGTTTATACAGGTGATGTAGACGATGAGTATGAAGATATAGACCGTGGAGATTACACCATCAGTTACCCCGACTATTGGAAAGCCGACTACGACGAGAGCAGAACTCCTCTGAAATACTATCTGTGGCAGGGCGAGTATATGAAACAACCCCTCCGTATGGCCTTGTGCCAGCGTGGTCATGTGTTTATCGGTGAGGCCCTGCTTGGAGAGGACTCAGCCTACCCCATCGCTGTCCGTGGTCTTTCGGACATGGACGACGATGTGACCTTCAGTCTTCTCAACAGCGAAGACCCAACAGTCATCGACATGCAGTTTACAGGAAAAGTGAGCGACAGCGGTTTCAATGGTAATGACGCTTCGTCGCTCAAGTCCGTTAAACTGAAGAATGTCAAGGGAACACCCCGTTTCTCCCTCACCCGCAACGTGAACGGTTTCGCCAGTCCTTGGCACAAGAACAATATCCACAACTTCGATGCCAAGGACGGAGATGCAGCAGGCAACTACCAATACATAGGTCCCCTTGACAGACAGGGTGTCTTTGAACTGTGGCGCGGCATGGACGGCGACATGGACAACTTCACCATCAACATCACGTGCAAGCAAGGTGCTTACCAGTATGAGAACTCTTTCTCCGCCCGTCTGTACAACCACCAGTTGTTCTTCAACTTGGCGAGAGGGAGCAGCACCTACGGTGAATATATCCTCCGTATACGTTTCTACGAGGGTTTCATCATTGTGACTTGCGTGGAAGGAAGTCCTGATGGTGTCGTTCCCTCGAACATCACGTTGGAAGGTATCTACTTTGAGGTACCTAGCGTAGGATAAGAAATACACCCCGCCATGGAACGGCGAGGAAGATGACTGCAATAATCAATTAGGAAACAACAAAGCCCCGCCAAATTTCGGCGGGGCTTTGTTCAGCATTCAGGATTGCTGACATAGGAAGGCTTGGATATATATATTGTTCAGACCTTCTTTTTTGTTTTATTGCCACCCATCTCAACTAACCATCGCTACTAACAATCTTCAACTGCGCTTCTATTATTTTCCGAGCGCTTTCTTCTATCATCGCTTGACTATTCCGAGCGCCTCTTCATTTAGGGATAATAAAAGGAACATGAATCTATCACTAGACAAGAAAAAAAATCATCAACTGAATAGATGAAGTAAAAAAGAGGAAAAAGTGAAAGAAACGTAAAAAAAAGCACTAATCTTTGGTGGGATAAAGGAAAAATGCTAATTTTGACAAAAATCCGTAAAGGAGGTTGATTTCCACGCCACCACAAGGCATGGACCGCAGGAAGAGAAGAGATTTTTGTTATTTTATATTTACTAATTCTAAAAGAGAAACAATTATGGCAAAGAAATGGGTATGCCCGGTTTGCGGGTATGTACATGAGGGTGACACACCTCCTGAGAGATGTCCACAGTGCAAGGTTCCAGGCAGCAAGTTCAAGGAAGTGAAAGAGGACAAAGGCCTGAACTTCGTGACCGAACATGTAGTAGGAATCGCAAAAGAATGCACCGACGAGTTCATCCTCCAAGGTCTTCACGACCACTTCAATGGAGAATGCTGCGAGGTAGGTATGTATCTGGCAATGGCTCGTCAGGCAGACCGTGAGGGTTATCCCGAGATTGCAGAGGCTTTCAAGCGCTATGCATTTGAGGAGGCAGACCACGCATCGAGATTCGCCGAATTGCTGGGCGAAGTTGTATGGGACACCAAGACCAACGTTGAGAAGCGCATGCTGGCCGAGGAAGGCGCTTGCGCCGGCAAGATGGAAATCGCCAAGAAAGCCAAGGAGTTGGGCTTAGACGCAATCCATGACACCGTTCATGAGATGGCAAAGGACGAGGCACGCCACGGCGCTGGTTTCCAAGGCCTCTTCAATCGCTATTTCAAGGACTAGGCTATAGCTTTTATTTACTAGTCTTTGAAGGCATTTCTATAGGATTGCACCGCATGCGGTGCAATCCTTTATAACATCAAAAAAAGGAGAACATGTTAAGGAGAACAATAGCGGCATTAACCATAACATTGATAACAAGCCAGGTCATAGCCCAGAACGGCGAGGAGAAGTCACAGTTAATCAATGTGTTCGGCAAGAATGTGACGGAGAAGAAGGCTCAACCAAACGAAAAGCAAACAGAGGTCAAGAAAGAGGCTAAGGTGGCTCCTGTCCCCACAGCAGCCCCAACACCCAAGCCTACTGCCATTCAGCCCTCAGGTTCCGCTACGGACTCGACTTCCATTCCCAAGAAGCCAGATCAATCCACTGCTCCTGTGCTGTTGTTTCCCGACAATGAAAACGCACTTCTCATAGCCAATCTCCGCTACGACGAGGCCATCCGTCGTCTGAACGATGAGATTGCCTCCCTGAAACGCAAGAAACAAAGCACCACCGACGCTGAATGGTTGCTTCACTATGCGAAGAACGGACAGTCGTTCATCAAAGGAACAGACCAAGTACTGGTGATTGACTCCATTGTTGTAGATAAGAAAAACCTCCTCAATCACTACAATCTGAATCCCGAATTAGGTGTTTTCTACTATCAAGTCGAACAGAATTTCAGTGTGTGCTACCAAACGGAACGTGGCAACAAGGTCTATACTTCGCTGCCCGACAGTGACGGTGTGCTTCAATTGACCGTATTCAACAACGATGAAGGCGGCCTTTCCTATCCTTCGACCTTGACAGGCATGGAAACGGACGGTGACCAGAACTATCCTTTCATGATGCCCGACGGACAGACGCTCTATTTCTCCGCACGCAGTAATCAGGGACTTGGCAACTACGACCTTTATGTGACCCGTCTGGACGACGGACACCATTTCTTCAAGGCCGAGAATCTTGGTTTTCCTTACAATTCCTACGCCAACGACTACTTGATGGTGATTGACGAGACATACAATCTCGGCATGTTCGCCTCCGACCGCTACCAACCCGCAGACAAAGTGTGTCTGTACTTCTTCGTCCCCAACAAAAGCAGACTGCCTTTCGATTACGAAAACGACGACCACGAACTCATCCGACAGGCTTCGTCCTTACGCAGTATTTCCACAACCCAAGGCAACGAGGCAGCCTTGAAGGAAGGTCAGCGTCAGTTGGCATTGTTGCGCCAATCGGTACGTCAAGGTAAAATCCTTCATGAGTTTGAATTTGTGGTCAACGACAATCTCGTGCTTTACAGTCTGGACCAATTCACGAACGCCAATGCCCGCAAACTAGCTGAGCAATGGCTTCAGAAGAAGAAGAACTTATCATCGTTGGAGAGTCAACTTGATGACCTTCGAGATGAATACCATGCAGCTAATACCCAGAAGAAGAATGAACTCAAAGCCAAGATTGAGGGGCTTGAAGGAAGGATTCCACAATTGCGGACGGAAGTTCACGAGGCAGAGAAGGAGATACGGAGGGCCTTTGACCATTGAACATTGAACATTGAACATTGAACATTGAACATTGAACATTGAACATTGAACATTGAACATTGAACATTGAACATTGAACATTGAACATTGAACGTTAAGGACAACGAGGCTGCAAATATAGAGCTTTACAGCCCCGCACTGCGGGCCTGCACACAACCGAGATGAATGATTACACTGGGGGATGCAACACCCCACCCCGCCTTTCAGGCACCCCTCCCCTTAGAGGGGCGGGGAGTGTCAGTCTTCGAATGGAGGCTGGAACTCGTGAGTGATGACGAGTTTGTCGCACTGAGTTTTGAGTGACACATCCAAGACATTGGCTATGAGTGCGATGCAGATGCTGGTAAAACGGTCGAGCAATTCATCGTGCTGTTCTTTGTGTCTTGCAGCCTTGATGTCGGCTAATACCATGAGTTGTTTGAGCGCCTTTCCCGATACATTTGACAATGACTTCATATTGTCGAAGTCGATATTGGGCGTGAACGTCTTGGAAAGGATATGGTTTTGCAGCCATTCTATTTCCTTTTGCTTGTTTTCGGGTGCGTTGTCCCATGTGAGATACGAGGCCGCCGCCTCAGACGAACCTCCCCTTTTGATGAGCGTCTTGTTCTCGTCGTTCTTGTCAGGCATGTTCTTGATGATGTCGGCGTCGAGAATGAGCATTGGGTCGGAGAAATAATCGTTGGTGTCGGCGTTTCTGGAGGCGATGTACTCCTCTCGCTCAATGAGCGCCTCTACCCCAGCCCATTCTTTTTCCTGTTGGAAAAGGACAATGGGTATCTTCCCTATGATATTGTCTTCCTCCGTCACTTTCCATACCTCTTCCAATGCAATGGCATGGTAGATGTGCTGGTCGGTGAAGAAATCGATGTGGCGGTTGGTCTCACCCTGCATGTCGGTTGCGTTGTATCCCCATGCGAAAGCCTTGATGCAACCGAAATGGTCCCAAGCGACATAGATGTCGTCTCCTTTACTCTTGGCCAGGACTCTCAAACGACAGTCGGCTTTCCCTTGTTTGTTTCGATAGGGATGAAAGAGTAAAGCCGCCTGTGTTTCTGCACCAGCCAGACGTTTGCACTCTCGAATCTTGGCATTGAAATGGAGTCGTTGGATAAGTCTGGAAAAATGCCCGAACGCTTCGTCTGTACCTGTGCTCAGTTGTCGCCAAACGACTGGTCGTCCGTATATGAAGACAAGCGCGATTTCGTTGATGTAGCGGGGGTAGTCGATGGGTAGTTTCCATCGCTTCACCCAACGTTTGAGATTTCCGTTCTTGTCGTAAATGGGTTTGTCATGCCTTTTGTTGATGGCATGAGATGCGGGATTGTACTCGCGAAGGGCTTCTGCTGTACGTTCACTGTTAGTGGTCATCAACGACAAAGCCTTGTCGATGTCGCCTTGATGAAGGAGACTGTTGAATTGATTATCCATGATATTATAAAATATGTAGTTAAAGAGGAAGTTAAAAATGAAGTTAAAGAGGAAGTTAAGCACTATCGTGCTAGACGATACTCATGCAAGTAAGGGACGTTCTATTTATCGAATTATCGAATTTTTATTCTGCCTTTCCCCTTAGATGGAAGGGGAACTTATAGGACCTTGGAAGGGCGGGGAGTTGACTAAAAGAGGTTATCGAGGAAGTCGGGGGTGTCGTCATCGATAGCGTTGAGGTCGTTGATGGCATAGGCAAGGATATCGACATATTCGTCGTGTGCACGTGAAGGGAATCCGCAGACCTCGTCCATGAAGTCGTCGTTCCAGTCGCCATCCACCATCACCACCCTACCGCACTCGATGACAGCGGATACAGCCCTGAGACGCACCTCCTTCGAATCACGGGGAGAGGGCGTTTCCTTGACATTGAGCCGGGTAGCCGCCCTCAGCATCTGCACGACACTAAGGCCGTTGGCTTTGGGCTCCACGTTGAGTTTGCTCTGCGCGTCTCCGAAATGGGCATTCATATACTCGGGGAGGAACTTCAGCAGTTCAGGCATATCCTTCCACATCTTCATGGCATGGACGAGATAGATGTCGTTACCAATAGCACATGCGGCGAGAATGCCTGAGGGGTCATTGTCCTGTCCTTGCTTTTTCTTCCCGTAGGCGGTGTCGAGGTAGAAATGGACAGGTTCTTTGAAACGTTTGGACCTGAACAGTTCCATAGAGCAATGTCGGAACCACTGCCGCTTGACAATATTCCCTCCTTCGATTGTCGGATGCTGCTGGTAGAGCGCATTGAATTCCCTGGGTGCTCGCTGTTTTTGTTTGAGGAGTTTTTGGAGTGCGTGCCGGTCAGGCCATAATGCCTCTCCTATCTTCCTCTGGCTCAACCCGCCGTCTCCATCCTGCTCGCAAACAGCAGGGATGGAGAGAACCGTCCATTCGTCAGGTTCCATCTTGCACAACCTACCGGCAAGGTCATCGTCGTGCCACCGTGTCATAATGAGCAGTTGCGACGACTGGTTGTGGAGACGTGTGGCGAGTACACTGTTGTACCATTCCCACACTCGGTTCCGGAATGTAGGCGAGTTGGATTGCAGCGCATCCTTGACAGGGTCGTCGATGATAGCGATATCTACAGGCGTTCCTGTGAGTGAGCCACACACGCCCACTGCCTTATAGAAGCCTTTGTGCCCGACGGTTTCGAAATGGTCGTCGTGCCTGATGTATCCGCGACAAGTCTCCTTGGGGTGCATCCCTTTGAGGTAGGTTTCAGGGAAGATGTCCTGGTAAGCTTTTGAGTCAATGGTTCTTTGAATGCTTCTGGAGAACTGCCTTGCCAGGTCAGCCGAGTATGAGCACCCCACGACCTTGAGGTCGGGATTCACACCGAGCGCCCAGGCGGGAAACTTTCGCGACACGATTTCGCTCTTGCCGTGCTGTGGTGGCATGAAGACCATGAGGTTCTTGATGTCGCCTTTCAACAATCGCTCACAGTAATCGGCCACACAGGCATGAAACCATTGCATGTCGTAACCATCTTCGATGGTCTGTATGAAATCCTTGAAAGACAGCATGGCGTTAGATTTTTTAGTGCAAAATTGGACTTTTCTGTCGAGAAAAGGCAAAAAAAAGGAAAGGCGATGAACGCGTCCTGCGTTCATCGCCTTTACATGAGGGGGGAAAGTCATTGAACATTGACCATTGACCATTGAACATTAGATAAAATGCTCACGCTCGACATCGTGCAAACAAGTTTGGTAATGGGCCTAGGGTGCAACACCCCACCCCTACCCCTCCCCTTAAATGGGAGGGGAGTGGCTAACGCGACCATAGGCAATGGTAAACGGTCAATGGTAAACGGTCAATGGTCAATGGTCAATGGTCAATGAATCAAAATAAGGAATTACTTCAGGAGGCCTTCGAGGTATGAGATGATGTCTTCATCGGAAGGACGAAGAGCATCAGCATTGATGAACTTACCTTCAGGGTCGATGACCATGAAACGAGGGATAGACATCACCTTATACTCATTGCTGAGCGCATCCTGACCATCTTCAGCCACAATATACTGAGCCCATTGGTGTGGATTCTCCTTGAGGAACTGTGTCCATGCATCTTTGTCTTGGTCGCAACTGATGCTGATGATTTCAATCTTGTCGTTTCCCTTGAAGTGCTTGTAGACTTCCTCAAGAGCGGGTATTTCTCCGACGCAAGGTCCGCACCATGTGGCCCAAACATCCACATAGAGCAGTTTTCCCTTAAAATCGGCAAAGTTGAGGTTCTTGCCATCAGGTGTGTTGATAGAGAGTTTAGGAATGGCATTGCCTGGTTTGAGTTTCTCATAATCACTCTGAATATCAGCGAATTCCTTATTGATACGTGCAACAATGGAGTCGGTCTTGATGTGGGTGATGGCAGCATCCTTGAATTTGGTGATTTCCTCGCTGATGCCACCCATCAACATCTGCATTGACACCATATCGGCAATCAGTCTGTCGTGGTTGACTTGGTTGGGTATGTGTTTGTCAATCAATGAAAGCAAGTAGGCGGAAGGATCTTTCTCCATAGCAATGGTGTCGTCGAGATAATGGTCGTTGATAATGCCAAAGAGAGAGTCAGGATTGTAAGGTTCCTGTTTAGTGGTGTTATCGCAGGAGAAGAAACTGCCTATAAGGAGTGCCAGCATGGTGGCAAGGATGAAAGTTTTTTTCATAATGGTTGGAGTTGTTATTTGGGGTTGATGATAGGTCGTGGATTCCCCACTGGAATAATGTCCACCAGACTTGAGGCATCCGAAATTGGCTGCCAGAGCTGTGCAGAGGGCAGGAGTTATGCTTTCTTGAGTTTTGCGAGTGCGACTTCAAAGCATATGCCGTCGCGTGGTGTCTGGTTGTCGAACTTCTCTGATGCGAGGAGGCTGGAACGCACAAAGCGGGATGCTCGCCGAACAGATTCCTCGAAGGGCACTCCATTGACCGCGTCGGCCCCGAGAACGGAAGCGAAGACATCACCTGTACCTGAACGGATTCTTTCGATGATTTGCTGTCGCTGGAAAGTGACGATACCCTCTGCGTCCATGATGGCGTTTCCGATGAAGTTGGTCCCCATGCGTATGCCCGTGATGACGATTTGGTTGGCACCCATGTCGCGCAAACGGTAAATCATGTCGGTCAGCTCCTGCTGATGCCATCCCCCAGGTCGGTAGTCAGTTTCCGTGAGGAAACATGCTTCTGTAAGGTTGGGGGTGATGATATGTGCATCTTTGATGAGGCGCTTCATGGCCTTGCACATCCTCGGTGTATAGGTGCTGTAGATACGTCCGTTGTCGCCCATGACAGGGTCGATGATAGCCAGTGTCTGCGGTTTGCTGAACTCGCTGATGAAGTCGCGGCAGATGTCTATTTGATGTTCAGAACCGAGAAACCCCGTCATGATACCATCGAAGAGCAGTCCGAGTTTGTGCCACTCGTCCATATAGGAGCGCATGAATCGTGTGAAGTCGAGACGGAAGAAACTGTCGTAACCGGTGTGGTTGGAAAAGAGCGCGGTAGGTAGCGGACATCCTTGAATGCCTAAATGAGAAACAATAGGTAGGATGACAGCTGTGGAGCACCTGCCAAAGCTCGACACGTCGTTAATAATCGCAATGCGTTTTTGAATCATAGTTTTTTTATCCTTGGTCCTCGGTGGGGTCGATGGTAGCCACTCCCCCATTCTCAGGAACCTCACTGTTTATATTGTCTTTCACCATATTGATAGCCCCATCGGGGGATATGGTCATCAAGATGGGTACGAGCATTTCATCGTCCTCAGGGTCGCCCACACTGGCTGCGAAAGAGAAGTGGCTGTGATTGTCAGCCTTGTCGTAATCATAGACGATACCAAGCAATAGCGCCTTGCGCATGAAATCGACTGGTACGATGGAAGAGAAATAGTGCTTGTTGAAAGTCTTGTCGAAAAAGACTGAGCCATCAGACTTTTTCTTGATGACGAGGTGGATTTTGTTGTCGTAGAATTCACTTCCTGACTCCACTTTGACCTTCTGGAGGGTAGTGTCAGCCTCCCGTGTGATGACAAACTCATATTTGGCACCTGCGATGGTCAGCGTGTCGCGGAGGTCGTAGTCCTGCATCTTTTGTGTGGATTTGGGTTCTTCCACATTATTGATAACGACCTTCGGGTCCTCGATTTTCTTCTCGTTGCATCCTGTGCAAGCCGACAGGAGAAACAGAGAAGAAAGGATAAACATAGAATTGTAGTTTTTCATTGACTTGTTGTTTTGGAGAATTCAAATGGACTGCAAATATAGCAGAAAAGTTTGATTTATCATGGATAAAGAAAAGAATAAATCAGAAAAAAGAGAAATAGACGGGAATGAAAGACCATGAATGGGAAAAAATGCTTAAATTTGCAGTTTGGATGCATATCCGCCATGATGCGGATTCCCTAACCATCCAAGGATTTTGGCAAAGCGCAGACAGTAGGCCTGCCTTCCGCAATTGTAAATGAAGGAAAAGACAAACAAAAAAATACAAGCATTATGTACAGAACACACACATGTGGCGAGTTGCGCCTTGGTGATGCCGGCAGCGTGGTAACGCTTGCTGGATGGGTGCAACGCGTTCGTAAGATGGGCGGCATGACCTTTGTTGACATGCGCGACCGTTATGGCATCACCCAAATCGTGTTTAACCAGGAGACCGACAAGGCTTTGTTTGACGCAAGCAACGACCTTGGCCGTGAGTATGTCATCCAAGTGACTGGCAAGGTGAACGAGCGTTACAGCAAGAACGCCAACCTTCCTACTGGTGACATTGAAATCATCGCTTCTGAACTGAACGTGTTGAATGTGAGCAAGACTCCTCCCTTCACCATTGAGGAGAACAGCGACGGCGGCGACGACATCAGGATGAAATACCGTTATCTGGACTTGCGCCGCAGTGTGGTTCGCAAGAACCTTGAACTACGTCACCGCATGTGCATCGCTATCCGCAACTACCTATCGGGCGAAGGTTTCCTGGAGATTGAAACGCCGATATTGGTGGGCAGCACACCTGAGGGCGCCCGTGATTTCCTTGTTCCCTCACGAATGAATCCTGGTCAGTTCTATGCCCTTCCACAGAGTCCTCAGACCCTGAAGCAGTTGCTGATGGTGGCAGGCATCGACCGTTATTTCCAAATTGCCAAGTGTTTCCGTGACGAGGATTTGCGCGCCGACCGTCAGCCTGAGTTCACCCAGATAGACTGCGAGATGAGTTTTGTCACGCAGGAAGACATTATCCAGACTTTCGAGGGCATGACCAAGTACCTGTTCAAGGAAGTTCGTGGTGTTGAGTTGGAAGGTCCGTTCCTCCGCCTGCCTTGGATTGAGTGTATGAAACGTTTCGGCAGCGACAAGCCCGACATGCGTTTCGGCATGGAGTTTGTGGAGTTGATGGACGTGCTGAAGGGCACAGGCGAGTTCGCCGTGTTCAACGATGCCGCTTATATCGGTGGTATCTGTGTCCCTGGCTGCGCAGTCTACACCCGCAAGCAGATTGACCAGTTGACCGACTGGGTGAAACGTCCTCAGATAGGTGCCAAGGGCATGGTTTATGCCCGTGTTCAAGACGACGGCAGCGTGAAGTCGAGTGTGGACAAGTTCTATAGTCCCGAGGTACTCGAGCAGTTGAAGAACGCCATGGGCGCCAATGCAGGCGACCTGATCCTCATTTTGAGCGGTCCTGACGCTATGAAGACCCGCAAGCAACTCTGCGAGCTTCGTCTTGAGATGGGTGGTCGTTTAGGTCTTCGCGACAAGAACAAGTTCGCCTTGTTGTGGGTGACCGAGTTCCCGATGTTTGAGTGGAGTGAAGAGGAAGGCCGTCTGATGGCCATGCACCATCCATTCACGCATCCGATGGACGAAGACATCCCCTTGCTCGACACAGACCCCGCCGCTGTTCGCGCCGACGCTTACGACATGGTTTGCAACGGCATCGAGGTTGGAGGCGGTTCCATCCGTATCCACGACTCCGAACTTCAGGAGAAGATGTTTGAAATCCTCGGCTTCACCCCAGAGAAAGCCCGCGAGCAATTCGGCTTCCTGATGAACGCCTTCCAATACGGTGCCCCACCCCACGGAGGTCTGGCCTACGGTCTTGACCGATGGGTGAGCATCTTCGCTGGTCTGGACAGCATCCGCGACTGCATCGCTTTCCCGAAGAACAACAGTGGACGTGATGTGATGCTCGACGCTCCTGCAACAGTAGACCAGAAGCAACTAGACGAGCTGTGTATCTTAGTGAATGAATCTGAGGTAAAGAACGCCAATCAGTAAGCAGACGTTCCGACAGCTATGTTAAAGTTTATGAGTTTCGGCAGTGGTAGCAGTGGCAACTGCTACTACTTGTCGGATGATGAAGACGCCATCCTGATTGACGCCGGTATCGGCGTGAGGAAGGTGAAACACTTGATGCGCGAATATGGTCTGAACGCCAGTAAACTTCGCGCTATAATCGTGACGCATGACCATGCAGACCACGTGAAAGCGGCGGGCAACATCAGCACAGACTTCTGCCTTCCCGTCTATGCCACCGAACTTGTTCACGAGGGTATCCGCCACAGCTATCGCTACTACCGCAAGATAGAGCCCATGTACGTGAAGTTTATACCCAAGGGAGAGGAGTTCAGCATCGGTTCACTGCGCATCACGGCTTTCGAACTGCCTCACGACTCAGCCGAGAACGTGGGTTACAGCATACATACAGACGACCCGTCGGATGGTGTGTTCACCATCATGACTGACATAGGCACTCCTACAGATAATGTGTATGAGTTTATCGGCAAGAGCAACTATCTGGTGTTTGAGTCGAACTACGATGAGGAGATGCTTGCCAGTGGCACCTATCCTAAGGTGCTGCAGGACCGTATCAAAGGTGGGCGTGGTCATTTGAGCAATCACCAGAGTGCGGAAACACTGGCCAAGTGCTTCCATGAGGGATTGAAAAACGTTTGGCTGTGCCATCTGAGTGAGGAGAACAACCACCCTGAACTGGCTCGCAAGACAGTGGAATACCACTTGCGCAGTTTCGGCATCATCGCAGGCAAGGATTTCGAACTTGAAGTGCTGAAAAGGCATGTGGCCAGCGACTTGTATGAGTTAAGAATTAAGAGTTAAGAGATAAGAAATAAAAAAACGCTTTGGCATTGAGTCAAAGCGTTTTTTTGTTTTTTATCGGATGAAAAGCAGTTCTCGGTATTTGGGCAACGGCCACATCTCGTCGTCAATCATGAGTTCGAGTTTGTCGACATGATACCGGATGGAATCGAGGAAGGGCTCCACATTGTCGTGGTAGGCGATGGCCCGCTCGCGGCAATCCTCGATGCGATTGGCCACCTTCCGCGCCTCCACCATCTTATCCACATTCTCAATGATGAACGACTGATGCTCCGAGATTTTCTCGATGATGTCGATGTTGTTGGCGGTGATTTTGTTGACCTTCTCCTCAGAGAATATTTCCTTTACCTTGTGGACATTGTCGATGAGCGTGCTTTGGTAGCGTGTGGAAACGGGGATGATGTGGTTGAGGCAAAGGTCTCCGAACACACGCGCCTCAATCTGTACGCGTTTGATGTAAGTTTCCCATTTAATCTCGTTGCGTGCCTCAAGCTCGAAGCGTGTCATCACCTTCTGGCTCTCAAACATACGTACACTTGATTCATCGAGGTAACGGTCGAAGATAATCGGGCAACTGGTCTCGCAGTCCAGTCCACGTTGCTTGGCCTCTTCTTTCCATTCGTCGGAATAGCCGTTTCCATCAAAGCGAATGGCTTTAGAAGCCTTGAGGTCTTCTCTGACGACCTTCAGAATGGCGCTTTCCTTGGCTTCTCCCATCTCAATGAGCAAATCGACACGTTTCTTGAATGTCGTAAGCGCTTCGGCCATGGCGGTGTTGAGTGCAATCATGGCACTGGCACAGTTGGCCTCGCTGCCGACAGCCCTGAATTCGAAACGGTTACCTGTAAAAGCGAAAGGCGATGTGCGGTTGCGGTCGGTGTTGTCGATAAGCAGCTCTGGAATGGATGGGATGTCGAGCCGCATAGCCACCTTGCCAGCAATGCTGATGTCCTCATCGTTAGTGGAGTTCTCGATATGGTCGAGTATGGACGAGACAGTCTTTCCGAGGAAAGAAGATATGATGGCTGGTGGTGCCTCGTTAGCACCAAGTCTGTGTGCGTTGGTGGCGCTCATGATGGAGGCCTTGAGCAGTCCGTTATGGTCATGCACAGCCTTGAGCGTCTCTGTGACGAAGGTGACGAAACGCAGGTTGTCGAGCGCGTTCTTGCCAGGTCCGTGGAGCAGGATGCCGGTGTCTGTAGACAACGACCAGTTGTTGTGCTTTCCCGAGCCGTTGACACCATTGAAGGGTTTCTCGTGCAGGAGGCAACGGAAGCCATGCTTCCGCGCGATTCGGCGCATGAGAATCATGATGAGCATGTTGTGGTCGATGGCCAGGTTGCACTCCTCGAAAATGGGTGCGAGTTCGAACTGGTTGGGCGCCACCTCATTGTGCCGTGTCTTGCAGGGTATGCCGAGTTGCAAAGACTGAATTTCGAGGTCGCGCATGAAATTCTCCACGCGGTCGGGGATGGAACCGAAGTAGTGGTCGTCCATCTGCTGGTTCTTGGCAGAATCGTGTCCGAGCAAGGTGCGGCCAGTCATCACGAGGTCGGGGCGTGTGGCATAGAGCGCCTCATCAACGAGGAAGTACTCCTGCTCCCATCCTAGATTGGTGATGACCTTCTTCACATCGGGGTAGAAATAATGGCACACTGCGGTAGCTGCACGGTCGACGGCATAGAGCGCTTTCTTGAGCGGTGCCTTGTAGTCGAGAGCCTCTCCCGTGTAAGAGATGAAGATGGTGGGTATCATCAATGTGTCGTCGATGACGAAGACGGGCGATGTGGGGTCCCAAGCGGAATAGCCACGTGCCTCGAAGGTGCTTCGGATACCACCACTAGGGAATGACGATGCGTCAGGCTCCTGCTGGACGAGGAGTTTTCCCGAAAATTCCTCCACCATTCCGCCTTTACCGTCGTGTTCCACGAAACCGTCGTGTTTCTCGGCAGTTCCTTCAGTCAGCGGCTGGAACCAGTGGGTGTAGTGGGTAACGCCAAGTTCCATGGCCCAGGTCTTGATACCTTCTGCCACAGCGTCGGCGATGGTAAGGTCGAAAGGCGCGCCATTGTCGATGACGTCGCACATCTTCTCATAAGCTTTTGAAGGCAGATACTTGAACATCTTCTTGCGGTCGAAGACGTACTTGCCGAAATACTCCGAAGGCCTTTCCTTGGGAACTTCCACGGTCACGGGCTTGCGGCTGGATGCGTCGTCAACGACCTTGAATCTTAATTTTGATGCCATAAGATTGTGTGTTTGTGAAATTTGGTGCAAAATTAGTGATTTTTCGTTGAATTGTCATTATAACAATATTACGTTTTTTTCGTTTAATCGGATAATCGTTTAATCGGATAATCGTTTAATCGGATAATCGTTTAATCGTAATCATGAGAAACACCCCACCCCTACCCCCTCCCCTTAGAAGGGAGGGGAGTTGAAATAACACCTCAAAAAAAAAGAGGGAGAGCATTACTGCCCTCCCCTCTCTAAAAATCACACTGTAGCTTTACTTCGCGATAAAAGCAAATTCGCCAGTGATGTCGTTGAGATAAACATCGTATGTGCCTTCGGGAACATAGATGTTATCGCCATTGTTGACACCCGTTCCGTAGTAAGTGTCGGCAATGCTGATGCCGGCTCCCCAGTTTGTGCCCCAGTCATGGTTGGCGCGGAACTTCAGACCTCCCTCAGTAACAACCGCATTAGGAACGTACCAGTTGTGCGGAGTCACCTGTCTGAGGTCGATGTCGCCAGTCCATCCGTTGAAGTCGCCGATGAGCGATACGCTGGAGAACTCAGCAGGCTCCTGGTTGTCGAGTTTAGTCCAAGTGTAGGTGTTGGTACCGAGATCCACCGTGAGGGTGTAGTACTCAGCACTTGGAGCGGAGATGGCGCCAGCGCCGCTGTTGGTGAGTTCTCCGCTGTAGGAGTTGTCACCATCGTTAGGACAGCCGTAGGCCAGATCCCAGTTGCCGAAATCATTGTCTTCCCAGAACTTGAGGTCCCATGCTCCTGTCCACTTGGTGGTGTAGGAGAATGTGGTCTTGTTCTGCGGATAGAAGAGACAGGTCTTGCCAGAAGCAGCGTCGCCATTCCATCCCTGCACTCCACCAACCACATAGAGGTAGGTGTTCTTATAGTAAGGATTGTCTCTGTCAACCACCACTGAGAAGGTCATGTTGAGCATGTCGAGTGTGATGAGCCATGCACCTGCACCAGAGATGACTGGAGTCTCCACACCAGTGTAGTCGCCGGGCCAGATGACATAGTTGAAGAGCGAGTTGTCGCCATTCACTGCGCATCCGAGGTTAGCGTCCCAATTCACATTGCCCTCACCATCGAAAGCGGACATGGGGTAGAACTTGTACCAGTTGTCGCCTTCGCCAGTGATTACAGAGGCTTGGAAGGTGTGGTCGTCAATCTGGGTCATGACTGTAGGTTCAGCGGGGTTCCATCCCTGCCACTGACCGAGCATGGCATAGCCCTTGGCATCGATTGCGGGAGTGGCCATGGGGGTGTAAGAAGATTTTGCTTCGCCTACCTTCAAAGCTGACTCACCAGAAATGAATTGCACTCCGTAAGTGAACTTGAAGTCGAGTTCGCGAGGCTGAGCAGCGCGGCTCTGGAAGTGTTGCGTGACGACGGGACGTATATCCGCATTGTGGACACAGAGTGTATATCCGTCGAGGAATCCAGGTACTTCGTTGCCGAAGAGCGTAAGTGACTTCAGCTCAAAGCCCTCAATATGAGTGTTGTTGTCCTGCACTTCGGCAAGCAGTGTGGCAATCCGAATGGTGTCGGCATTGTCGCTCTCTACAAAAGCCTCTGCTGGTGCGATAGTGACCTCGACAGCGCTACCTGGCTCTTCCGGGTCATTAGCCTGTGGGTTGGCCCAGTCCACGTAGTCGTCGCTACAAGCCACTGTGGCAAAGGCTGCCGAAAGCATCATCGAATATAAAAATATCTTTTTCATATCTTGTTCTTGAATTATTGATTATTCTTTTTATCACGAATTAGAGAATTATAGAATTTCTCTCTTCATTGACAATCAGACATATAAAGTAATATAGAAAATACATGCATTCCTTACTCCACACGTCCTGTACCGGCAGTGAAGTTGATATAAGCCTTCTGTCCAGGACTAACCTGATATGAATAGTCAGCACCGACATTTTCAGCCCAGTTGGCAGGGATATCGACATTGCGGTAGAAGAGTGAACCGTCAGTCTTGATGGTGAACTCTGTCTTCCACCAGTCGATGCCGCAGTCGATAAACAGACGGAGCTCGCCACTACCAGTGAAGGCAGGAGATACCCATTCGCCCGCATCAGCAGGAGCGGTGAATGCCCATGCGTCCTGCAACGACCATTCGCCACCAGCGGCTGCACCGATGACATAAACCTTGGCTGGGTTGACGTTCACAGTGTATTGAACTGCGCCATTGCTGATCTTGGCGTTGACAACAAAGTTGTACCATCCTTCGTTGGCCACCTTGATGTTGGCAGCGTCGTTCGACTCATCAGCGCTGGAGATGCCGGCGTTGGCATTGTCGTTGATGGTGAGCTGGCCGTAACCCTTGTCATTGCCCTTCCAACCAGCGTCTGGGTTGATCTTGAACTCAGCGCCTGCAGGCATGTAAGCTACTCCGTAGTAGAAGCCCTCCTGACTGAATGCAGGTGCCAGTGGCACGAAGTTGGCCCATCCGTCGGAAGCAGGGAAGCTACCCACGATATGCACCTTCTCAGGCAATGAGATTTCCACTACAGGCACGTAAGCCAGCACATTGGGCAGCGTGATGGTGTTGGACTTGGCGAATCCCAATGTGTCTTGTCCATTAACATGTGCTGTGAGATAGAAGTAGACGGGTATAGGCGCTGAAAGGTCAGCGTCGCCAGCCTGTGCGAGGATAAGTTCGTTGAGTTCAGAAGCCGGCACCTTGACCAAAGTCGAGGTGGAAGTGGTGGAGAGTGCCTCCATCTTGTCCTCGCTGATACCCGCATAGACGGTATAGACTGTAGAAAGCGGGAATCCGCCGTAGTCGGGCTGTGAAGTGGTCAAAACAATATTCTCGGCAGTCTGCAAGTCATAAACATTGTTGACCGCGAAAGCAGGTGTGTTGAGCACAAACGTGTCAGACCCCTGACGGAAGGTTGGATTGTTGTCGCGGTCCTCGTCGCATGAGGTGAGTCCCACCCCCACAACGGCAAGCATCAGCAGTGAATAAAATATCTTTTTCATAATGAATTGCTTTTGAAAAATTAATAACCGGGGTTCTGGTGCATATTATCGTTTGCATTCAGTTCGTTGGCAGGTATAGGATAGAGGTTGTAGATGCTGCTCACACCATTGCCAGCGAATGAACCACCCTTCCAGTCCCAGAGATAAGCACCAGAAGTGAAGAGTCCGAAGCGGACAAGGTCGCTGCGGCGACGTCCCTCGAAGTAGAACTCACGGCACCACTCATCGATGAGGTCTTGTTCGGAGATAGACTCGATGCGAGCGGCATGTGCACGGTCGCGCAGTGTGTTGATGGCATCGAGCGAAGTCTTGTTGTCGCCTCCGTTGCGGTAGTTGGCCTCAGCAAGTGTGAGGTAAGCCTCAGCAAGACGGAAGAACGGCACATCGGCGTCTGAGAACGCCACGTCGGAAGGTGTGCCGCCATTGCAGTATTCGTTGGTCCACTTCATGATACCGAGACCAGCGGAGAATTCAGTCTTTTCCTCTGTGGAGATCCATCTGCGGTCCTTGCCACCCTCGTTCTGACCCGAGAAGAAGATAGCACGCTCGTCACCTGCTGTTTCAGTCAGTTTATCGATGTCATTGGTGTAGATGACCTTGGTGGTGTCGGGGAAGAACTTCTGGATCAAAGCCACTCGTGCGCGGTTGCAAGTCCACTGTGACTTGGCCAATCCCTGAGCGGGAGTGCCGTTACCAGTGGTGGAAGCAATGGTATATACACTACCTCCGTAAGAGCGTGAGGTGGCACCTTCGCATCGGATGGGGAAGATGATTTCCTTACGTGCCTCGGGGTTCTCACCGTTGTCGCCCATGAAGAGCTGCTGGTAGGCGCTGTAGCCGTTCTTGCCTTCTGTGCAGAGTGAATAACCGCTGTCGATGACCTTCTGTGCATAATCAGCAGCATCAGCCCAATGCTCAGTACCAGTATAGACCTTTGCATTGAGGTAGATGCGGGCGAGCAGGAGGTTGGCGGCCACCTTGTCGGCACGGCCGTAGTTCTGTTCGCTGTTGGCATTGTCGAGCAGCACTTCCTTGGCCTCAGCGTCCTCACCATTGATGGACTTGAGTTCAGCCACTACGTAGTTGAACAGGTCTGAACGCAAAATCTCGGTGGGGAGACTGTCATCGAAGTTTTCTTTGAATGGAGCCCTACCATAGAGATCCATGAAGTAGTAGTAAAAGAGCGCTCTCATGAAACGGACTTCAGCTCTGTACTGCAGTGTCTGCGCATCGCTATCCCCTTGTGTCTCGTCGAGATAAAAGTTGCAAAGCGTGATGTTGTACATGATGCGGTAGTAGGTGAGTTCGTTATATCCGTGAGAGGAGTTCCAACTGATGTTGGTGAGTTCGGGGATACCAGCGTCGCCCTGCCATGTCCAGATGCACTCATCAGAGCAGAGTTCGTTGGCTTCGAAGATGCGGCGGTAGAAAGATGAGTTACCCTCGTCGAACTGCGACATGTCTGGATTTCCCGAACCGCCTATCTGACCTGTGATTGTCAGGCTACTGTAGATTTTGGCCAGCAGTCCTGTTTTGTCGAGTGTGGTGTTGGTCTGCTCGTCGATAACGCTCTGTTCAAGTTCATCCGAGCAGGAAGTCAGTCCACCAACCATCAGAACGGCACCCAAAGCCGCAGGTGCTATATATTTGAATAATCTGTTGTTCATAATCGTCATGATGTAATAAAAGATGATACTATTAGAAATTCAGGCTCAGACCAATCTGATAAGTTGTAGGTCTTGGGTAGACGCTGCCATCGACACCTGTTCCATGTGTACGCTCGGGATCAAGTCCGTCGTAGTTGGTGATGACGAATGGGTTCTGCACCAGAGCATAGACACGTCCGTTCACACCGTTGTAGCTGCCACCTGAGAAGAGGTTCTTGAAAGAGTAACCCAGTGTGATGTTGTCGCAACGGAGGAATGATGCATTGCGGATGAAATAGTCGCTCATGTAGTAGTCGCTCTTACCCTGGAATCCAAGTCGTATGGCCTCTTT
>Ga0310697_10000620_pt1 | contig 46040 bp, 26 predicted proteins | sample 172DNAGHGlowgp2_FD_203883 | JGI IMG/M metagenome (GOLD analysis project Ga0310697, IMG submission 203883) | Sheep rumen microbial communities from Palmerston North, Manawatu-Wanganui, New Zealand - 1728 DNA GHGlow gp2 (v2) (version 2) | ecosystem: Host-associated > Mammals > Digestive system >...
CATCGAGAAGGCCAAGGAGCTCGGCGCCATCGCCCTCTTCGGCGAGAAATACGGCGACCACGTGCGCGTGGTGCAGTTCGGGCAGAGCGTGGAGTTCTGCGGCGGCTGCCACGTGAAGGCTACGGGCCAGATCGGGATGTTCAAGATTGTGGGTGAGAGCAGCGTCGCTGCCGGCATCCGCCGCATCGAGGCCATCACCGGTCAGAAGGTGGAGGAGGCCCTCTACCAGCTGCAGGACGGCATGGAACAGCTGCGCCAGCTCTTCAATGGTATCCCCGACGTGCACGGCGCCATCGAGCGTCTCATCAGCGAGAACGCCGGCATGAAGAAGCAGGCCGAGGAGTTCATCCACGAGAAAGCACAGGCCTACAAGGCCGAACTGCTGCGCACCGCCAAGGAGAAAGATGGCGTGAGTGTCATCAGCGGCAAGACCATCCTGCCCGCCGAGGCTGTGAAGGACATCGCCTTCCAACTGCGCGCCGAGGTAGAGAATGCCCTCGTGGTCATCGGCTCTGTCAGCGACGGCAAGCCCCTGCTGACCTGCGCCGCCAGTGACCTCCTCGTCAAGGAGAACGGCGTCAACGTAGGCAAGGCCATCCGCGAGGCTGCCAAGCTGATGCAAGGCGGCGGCGGCGGACAGCCCCACTTCGCTACGGCCGGCGGCAAGAACCCCGACGGCCTCAGCGCCGCCATCGACAAGTTCGTCGAACTCGCCCTCGCCTAACTTTAAACTTTAAACCTTCAACTCAGCTTTAAACTTTAAACTTTCAACTTTAAACTTTAAAGAATGGATTGGCTCATTAACCTCTTCACCAACACCGATTCCATCGCACACATCGTGGTGCTATACTCGTTGGTCATCTCGCTCGGCATCTATCTGGGACGCTTCAAGCTCTTTGGCATCTCACTCGGTGTGACCTTTGTATTGTTTGCTGGTATCCTGGCTGGACATGTTGGCTTCACGGGTACGCCTGCTGTGCTGAACTATGTCCAGGACTTCGGTCTGATCCTCTTCGTCTATTGCATAGGCTTGAATGTGGGCCCCGGCTTCTTTGAGAGCTTTGCCAAGGGCGGCATCACAGCCAATATGCTGGCGATGGGCATCGTGGGTCTGAATGTCATTACCATGTTGGCCCTTTACTTCATCATCTTCTATAACCCTTCCATCCACGGCGGTGAGAATGTCTGGAACCTCTCCATGATGACGGGTGTCCTCTGTGGTGCAATCACCAACACCCCTGGCTTGGGTGCTGCCTCGGAGGCGGTGGCCAGCATCTATAAGGGTGCTGCGGAGGTCCCGCAGATTGCGTCGGGCTACGCCTGCGCTTATCCCTTGGGTGTCGTGGGCATCATCGGTGCCATCATCGCCATCCGCTATATCTGCCGCGTCAGCCTCAAGAACGAGGCAGAGGAGATTGAGCGCGAACAGAACGAGAACCCGCATGCCAAGCCGCACCGTATGACCTTGCGTGCAGAGAACAAAGCCCTCAACGGACGCACTATCCTGCAGATCCGCGACTTCCTGGGGCGCAACTTCGTCTGCACACGTCTGCTACACGAGGGCCATGTCATCATCCCCAATCGTGACACCGTCGTTTATACCGACGACCTTCTCTACCTTACCTGTGCCGAGGATGACTGGGAGGCTGTCAGCGCTTTCATCGGTCCTGAGGATCAGGTGGAATGGGACGAGCAGGATGTGAGTATGGTGTCGAAGAACGTGCTCGTGACACAGCCCGCCGTCAACGGCAAGACCTTCGGTCAACTGCACTTCTCCAGCGTCTATGGTGTCAATGTCACCCGCATTCACCGCAATGGCATGAACCTCTTCGCCGACCGAAACCTGCGCATACAGATTGGCGATAAGCTCGTCTGCGTAGGCCCCGAGGATGCCATCGCCCGTGTGGCTGCGCTGCTGGGTAACGAGGTGAAGCGCCTCGACCACCCCAACCTCGCCGCCATCTTCATCGGCATTGTCGTGGGTATCGTCTTTGGAATGATGCCTATCGCCATCCCCGGTGTGCCGACTCCCGTGAAGCTGGGTCTCGCCGGCGGTCCCCTCATCATCGCCATTCTCATCGGTCGCTTCGGCTATAAGTTCCACCTGGTCAGCTACACTACCAACTCCGCCAACCTGATGCTGCGCGAGTTCGGTCTGGCACTCTTCCTCGCCTCCGTGGGTATCAAGGCGGGTGCTACGTTCTGGCAGACGGTCACCGAAGGCGATGGTCTCACCTATGTCTGGGCCGGTTTCCTCATTACCGTCATACCTATTCTTATTATAGGTACGCTCGCGCGCCTGCGTTATAAGATGAACTACTTCACGCTGATGGGTCTCATCGCCGGTGCCAACACCGACCCGCCTGCCTTGGCCTACGCCAACCAGACGGCTAACAACGATGCGCCTGCCGTAGGCTACAGCACGGTCTATCCGCTCTGCATGTTCCTGCGCATCCTCACCGCGCAGCTCATCATCCTGCTGCTCTACTCCCTGGTATAACCTCTTCCCTTGTGCGCCATGCCCACGGACAGCGTCACACTCTATGAGCTCAACGCCCTCGTTCGCTCCGTACTGGAGCAGACGCTGGACGACACCTACTGGTTAGAGGCGGAACTGAGTGAGGCGCGACAGGCCTCCAACGGCCATTTCTACGTGGAGTTCGTGCAGAAGGACGATGCCGGACGGTCGTTCATCGCCAAGGCGCGAGGAACCATCTGGGCACGCACCTACCACACCCTCGCTCCGCTTTTCGAGCGTGCCACAGGCGAGCATCTGCGTGCTGGCATGAAGGTGCGCGTGCAGGTGACGGTGGCGTTTCATGAACTGTATGGCTACTCGCTCAATGTCGTCGATATCGACCCTTCCTACACGATGGGCGATATGGCACGCCGACGTCGCGAGATTCTGGCACAGCTGGAGGCCGACGGCATCCTGCATGACAACCAGGAGCTGCAGCTGCCAGTCCTTGTGAAGCGCATTGCCGTCGTCTCGTCGGCAGGTGCTGCCGGCTATGGCGACTTCTGCAACCAGCTGGACCACAACGACTACGGCCTTTATTTCCATACGCAACTCTTCCCTGCTGTCATGCAGGGAGACCATGTCGAGGATAGCGTCCTCGCAGCCCTCGCGGCCATCGCCGACGAGGCGGAGCGCTGGGACTGCGTGGTCATCATCCGTGGTGGCGGAGCCACCAGCGATCTCTCCGACTTCGACAGCTACCATCTCGCAGCGGCCGTCACGCAGATGCCCTTGCCCGTCATCGTGGGCATTGGCCATGAACGCGATGAAACCGTATTGGATTTCGTGGCCCACACTCGTGTGAAGACCCCCACGGCGGCTGCCGCCTTCCTCATCGACCTCGGTGCACAGCAGCTGGCCCTCATCGAGGAGCTGCAGCAGCGCCTCACACAGGCCGCACGGCAACAGATAGAGGCCCTCCATTTCAAGCTCGACAAGATGGTGGCGCTGTTGCCACACACCGTAGCCATGACCCTTGAGCGCGAACAGCACAAGCTGCAGCAGCTGTCGCAGCGTTACCGGCAGGCGACAGCCCTTCAGGTGCAAGGGACCAAGTTCAAGCTTCAGAACTTCGAGACGCGCCTCTCGGCCCTCGACCCCGTGCTGCAGTTGCGCCGCGGCTACTCGCTCACCCTCACCGCTGACGGACACCTTGTGAAGACCGTCGCACAGGTGAAACCAGGTGACCGCCTCCTTACCCGTTTTCCCGATGGAATCGTACAATCTCAAGCCCTATGAATACAGAAGAACTCACCTATGAGGCTGCCCTCGCGCAGCTGGAGAAACTCGCTCGCGAGATGGAAGCCGGCGAGGTGCCCATCGACTTGTTGGCCGCCAAACTCAAGGAAGCCCAAACGCTCCTGGCCTTCTGCAAGGCTAAGCTCACCAAGGCCGACGAGGAGGTCAAGAAGCTGTTAGGAGAATAAGAGGGTAGGGGATTACTTGCTCGTCAGCAGCGAGCTGCGCTTGTCGCGGTTGTAGCTGCGGTACTCGTCGAGGGGGATTTCCACATCGGGCTCCACGAGTACACCTTCGGCTGGCAGACGGAAACGCAGGTATTTGATGGTCAAGCCACGAGCCAGCCATTGCTGCTCGTAGTAGGTGCGGATGGAGAGGTCTAAGGACTCACCCCCCTGCCCCCTCTCTTTCAAAGAGGGGGAGTCGGCAGTAGGTCTTAAAGGATCCTGAGATGCAAAAGTATCTGTCCCCTCTTTGAAAGAGAGGGGTGCGCCTGGAAGGGCGGGGGTGAGTCTGTAGAGGTCTTCCGTACACACCTCCACCGGTAGCTGGTTCGCCTCCACCATATATTTGGTGTAGGTGAACAGGAAGTTGGAGTCGGTCTTGAGGTGAATGAGGCCGCCGTCCTCTAAGAAATGGCGGTAGCGGGCGAGGAAGTAGGTGGAGGTGAGGCGCTTGGTGGCCTTCTTCATCTGCGGGTCGGAGAAGGTGAGCCAGATTTCTTGCACCTCGCCGGGGGCAAAGAAGCGGTCGATGATCTCGATGTTCGTGCGCAGGAAGGCGACATTCGTGAGCCCCTCTCGTAGCGACTCCGTGGCACCGCTCCACATGCGTGAACCTTTGATATCTACGCCGATGAAGTTGCGGTCGGGGTAGCGGCGCGCTAGGCCCACGGCGTACTCGCCGCGGCCGCAGCCCAGCTCCAGCACGATGGGATTGTCGTTTTTGAAGAACTGCTCGCGCCAATGGCCGCGCATCTCAAACGGCACGTCTTCGACTACCGAATAGGGGTACTCGAAGACGTGGGGATAACTCGCCATATCGGCGAACTTCGCTAATTTGCCTTTGCTCATTCGATGACAACGCGTGTCCAGCCGTGGATGTCGGGTTCGATACCGTACTGAATGTCGATGAGGCGGCGATAGAGCTTTGTGCAGACGGGACCGGGCTTGCCGTCCTTGCTGAAGACGTAGCTGTGACCTGTCTCGGGGTCGTCGATGCGCTCGATGGGGCTGATGACGGCGGCTGTACCGCAAGCGCCTGCCTCCTCGAAGGTCGAGAGCTCTTCGAGCGGAATCTGGCGGCGCTCCACCGTCAGACCGAGGTCTTCGGCCACCTGCATCAGACTCATGTTCGTTACGCTGGGCAGGATGCTGTTGCTCAGGGGCGTCACGTAGGTGTTGTTCTTGATACCGAAGAAGTTAGCAGCACCGCACTCGTCAATGTACTTCTTCTCCTTTGCATCGAGATAGAACTCGCAGCTGTAGCCCTGCTCGTGAGCCCACTTGTTGGCACGCAGGCTGGCAGCGTAGTTGCCGCCGACCTTGTAGCAACCGGTGCCGAGGGGCGCGGAGCGGTCGTAGTCACGCGTGATGACATAAGGATTGGTGGCGAAACCGCCCTTGAAATAGGGACCTACGGGCGACACGAAGATCAGGAAGAGGTAGTCGCTGGCGGGGTGTACGCCCACTTGTGCCGTCGTGCCAATCAGCAGCGGACGGATATAGAGCGTGGCACCGCTCTCGTAGGGCGGGATGAAGCGCTCGTTGAGGCGCACGACCTTCTCCACCATCTCGATGAACATCTCCGTGGGCACTTCGGGCATCACGAGGCCGCGGCAGGTGGACTGCAGACGGGCGGCGTTCTGTTCGGGACGGAAGATGCGCACCTTGCCGTCGGGGCAGCGATACGCCTTCAGGCCCTCGAAGGCCTCCTGGCCGTAGTGCAGGCAGGTGGCTGCCATACTCATGGGGATGGTCTCCTCGGAGTGAACTTCGATTTCACCCCACTTGCCGTTGTGGTAGTTGCAACGGACGTTATAGTCGGTCGGCATATAGCCGAAGGACAGGTTGCTCCAATCAATCATAATGATTTACTTTTTAGTGATTTGCTTTTTCGGCCGCAAAAGTACGCAAAAACTTCGAAAACGGCGTACAAATCATGTCATAAAATGATGCGAAAGCCTAAACTTTTACACTTAAAACAAATGAATCTTCGCATGTCCCTGCAAAAATCTTGGTGAAGAGCATAAGCGTTCCAAACTTTTTACTTACCTTTGCTCCGCTCTAATGAGCGCATAGGCACGCCCGCCTGTGCGAGATAAAACTCTCAACTATTAACTATCAACTCTCAACTATCATTGTGACTCTCTACCCACAACTCATCATAGACGCCCTGAAGACCGTGCGCTATCCCGGTACGGGCAAGAACATTGTGGAGATGGGGATGGTGGAAGACGACCTGCGCATCAGCGGGATGCACGTCAGCTTCTCCCTCCTCTTCGACAAGCCCACGAACCCGTTCCTGAAATCCCTCGTGAAAGCCTCCGAGGCTGCCATCCACGCCTATGTCAGCAAGGATATCACCGTGGAGATAAAGACCAAAGTAGCCCCCCATTCGGCCCCCGAGGGGGCTACGGCGCCTCAGTCCTCGACCTCAAAAGAAGCCCCCTCGGGGGCTGTAGGGGGGGCCTCTATTATCGCCGTTTCCTCTGGCAAGGGCGGTGTGGGCAAGAGCACCGTGGCCGCCAACCTGGCCATCGGACTGGCACGCCTCGGACACCGCGTAGGCTTGCTGGACTGCGACATCTTCGGCCCTTCGATGCCCAAGATGTTCCAGGTGGAGGATGCCCGTCCCTACAGCGAGGAGATTGATGGCAAGGCGATGATCGTGCCTATTGAGAAATACGGGGTGAAGATGCTCAGCATCGGTTTCTTCGTAGATCCCGACACCCCCACGCTGTGGCGCGGCGGCATGGCCTCAAATGCGCTGAAGCAGCTCATCGGCGAGACCGCCTGGGGCGACCTCGACTACTTCATCCTCGACACGCCTCCGGGCACGAGCGATATCCATCTCACGCTGGTGCAGACGCTGCCCATCACGGGCGCCGTCATTGTCTCTACACCCCAGCAGGTGGCGCTGGCCGACGCGCGCAAGGGCATCAATATGTACACCAACGAGAAAGTCGGCGTGCCCATCCTGGGACTGGTGGAGAACATGAGCTGGTTTACGCCTGCGGAGCTGCCTGACAACCGCTACTACATCTTCGGCCGCGAGGGTGTGAAGGCGCTGGCCGAGGAGATGGATGTGCCGCTGCTGGCACAGATCCCGCTGGTGCAGAGCGTCTGCGAGAGCGGCGACAGCGGAGAGCCGGCCGTGCTGCACCCCGAGACGCCCACCGGCAATGCCTTCCTGCAGCTGGCTGCGCGCGTGGTGACAGAGACAGACCGTCGCAACGCCAGCCAAGCAGCCACACAAGTGGTGAAAACACACTAAGCAGTAGCGTTATACCCCTCTATTAAGTGTCAGAAAGGCCCATCTCAACGGCCATTCTGACACTTAATTGTTATTTTACTGGCCGTTTTCTTTGCCGAATAAGGAAACTGACGTATATTTGTGCGCTAACAACCGTATAATAACACCTAAAACACATAAAAACATGAAACCGACTCTCAAGACACTCTCAGCCATCATCACGATGATGATAGCCATGCCTGTTCATCTCCTCGCGCAGTCCTCAGTAGGTGTTGGCGCACAGATCACCAGAGAAAGCGACCTCGTAGATGGCGGCAAGTATGTCCTGCAATCACAGGCCAGCGGCAATCCCTATATCACCGACACTGGCTCCGACTACTCTGTACCCAACGGCGGCAACCAGCCCACCTCGGCCAGCGTCTATTACTTCTTCAAGAACACCGACGGCACCTGGCGCATCCGCAACCAATACACAGGCAAGTTCTGGGGCGTCCCGGTCTATAACCAGAAGCTGGCACCGGCGATAGAGTTGGAGGCCGGCGCATGGTCGATGAACTTCTCCGGCGCCATCGCCTACCCGAGAGCCAACGCAGCCGACGGCACTACGGTGCTCAGCATCGACCGTTCCTCGCAGAGGATTGTGGGCTGGACAACCAAGACCAGCGGCAATGCCGCGCAGAGTGTGAAGATCTATGAGGTCGATGCTGCGCTCTCCTCGGAGCCTCTGTTGGAGCTGGAGCACAAGATGGTGGCCGTCAGTGCCACGCCTGCCAACGATTTGGCCACCGGACAGTGGTACACCATCTACGACCGCGGCCTCACCGGCGGCACCAAGCCCCACGGCTATCTCTATGAGAACAGCGACAGCCACAAGCTCTTCAACACCGCCACAGCACCCAGCGGACTGGCCACGAAAGCGGCCAAGTACCTGCTGCGCCTCACGGATGCAGGCGATGGAAACTACTATATCCAGAACGGCTTCGGCAACTACTTCGGCACCATTGAGCACAACACACAGGTGGCCGTGGTAGCAGGAGCCACCGAGGCCATCGCGGTGAAGAAAATTGCAGGCACCGACGGACACTTCTACCTGCAAGGCGTCAGCACCGGCGTCATCTTGGACGCCAACGACCTCAGCGCCGGCGATGCCAAGGCCACTGTCGTGGGATGGGGCACCACCGTCCCCACCGCCACGGGCGGCAACAATGACTGGGCCTTTTATCCCGTGGAGCTGGATGACATCCCAGCAGAGATTGCACTCTTCGAGAGCGACGTCACCGTCAGGCGCGGCTACCAGACCACCGGGCGCGGCAATGCCGATGCCCTGCTCCTGCGCATAGACATCACCCCGTCGCAGGTGTTACAGAAGGCCACCTTCCGCTTTGCCCTGGATGCAGCTACGCGCGACAACATCAGCAGCCTCTATCTCTATGACACCAAGGAGACAGAGTTCCTGGCCAACATCCCGGCAGCCCCCGTGGGGAGCGCCTCCGAGATAGGCGCCACGACGGACATCAAGGTGGAGAATATCACCGCTGGGCTGCACCGCCTCTGGCTCTGTGCCACGGTGAAGGACGATGCCCAGCTGGGCGCCATCCTCAAGGCAGCTCTCACCACCATCGACTATACCACGTCGGCCGATGCCTCCTTTGATGCCATAGCCATCGGGAACCCCGACCGCCAAGGCATGAAAGTCTTCGACCAACAGCTCTTCATCTTCAAACCCACCACCGACGACTGCCGCTACTACCGCATCCCGGCAATGATCCTGGATGAGAATGACAACATCGTCGTTGCAGCCGACAAGCGCTACAACAGCAACAGCGACCTGGGCAACCACAAGATCGACGTGGTGAGCCTGCGCAGTGAGGACGGCGGCCGCACCTGGAAGGACTACGCCACCATCGCTGTCGGCGACGGCTACACGGCCGCCTACTTCGGCTACGGCGATGCCGCTCTGGCCCGTGCCGCCAACGGCGACCTCGTCTGCATCATGGCCTCGGGCAGCAAGACGTGGGGCTATGGAATGGTCACGGCCGGATTCGCCCGCAGCACCGACAACGGCAAGACCTGGACGCTCGTGAAGAACCTGCTGGATTCACCTGGCTTCTATGACGAGAACAGCAACGACGGCAGCCTCAGCGTCACCAACATCTTCACAACCTCCGGCAAGGGCCTGACCACCACCGACGGCGTCATCATGTTCACCACCAACTGCAAGAACGACCTCGGCACCGTCAACTATATCCTCTACTCCACCGACAACGGCAGCCACTGGCGCCTGAGCAATGCCGTGGCCTACACTGGCACCGACGAGTCGAAGCTGGAGCAGCGCAACGACGGCAGCCTGCTGCTCTCCGTGCGCCAGAGCGGCAACCGCGGCTGGAACACCGCCACCTACACGAAGAACGCCGATGGCACCGTGACCTTCCACTGGGGCACACAAACCCGCACGGGAGACATCTGGGGCAACGCCTGCAATGCCGATATCCTCTACTACAGCCGTCAGAGCGACACCGATCCCGACATCCTGCTCCACAGCTACATCAACACCAGCGGCCGTCAGAGCCTGCAGATAAGCATGAGCCTGAACGGCGGCACGACATGGAAGGATGTCTATAACATCCAGCCCAACGGCTCATGCTACTCCACCATGATCCAGCTGCCCAGCGGCGATGTCGCCCTGCTCTTTGAGGATGAGTCCTACAGCGCCGGCAACGGCTATGCCATCAACTTCGTCACCATCACCCGCGAACAGATCCTCGACTGGTTCGTCAAGGCCGGTGGTGAGCTGCCCGTCGGCATCGGACTCACCCCCACGGACGAAGCCGAAAGTTCAAGGTTCAATGATCAAACTTCAAAGATCTACAACCTCGCCGGTCAGCAGCTGAGCAAGCCCCGGAAGGGCGTAAACATCGTCAACGGCAAGAAGGTTGTGGTGAAATAACGACTCATCAACCAATAGGCTAACCATCAAACAATCACACAGATGAAGCTAAGAAGTTTCTTTGCGTCATTGCTCCTGCTGAGCCTCGTGACTCCGAAAACCGCCCTCTGTGCACAAGATGCCACTGCGCTGCTAATGCCCAAGCCGCACGAGCTGACCACGAACAATGCCACCTTTGACCTCAATCGGCAGGTGAAGCTCACCGACGAGACAGGCTCTACGCTCCTCGCCGCCATCTTCCCCCACCAAAGTGCCACGGCCGTCGCCACCGTGAGCGTCAACATCGTTGATGCCGCCACGCTCGGCACCTTCGACTACACCCTCGCCGGCTTCCCCAACGAGGGCTACAAACTGGAGGTCACCACAGATGCCATCACCATCACCGCCGCCACAAAGACGGGCGTCATCCGTGCTGCCCAGACGTTGATGCAGCTCGCCGCCGCCAATGGCGGCACTGCCATCCCCGGTGTGAACATCACCGACTGGGCTGCCTTCAAGCTGCGCGGCATCATGCACGACGTAGGCCGTTCGTTCATCTCCTTCGATGAGCTGAAGAAGGAAATCGACTTGCTTTCGCGCTTCAAGGTCAATGTCTTCCACTGGCACCTGACCGACAACCAAGGCTTCCGCTTCGAGTCGAAGGCCTACCCGCAACTCAACCAAGCCGCCAACATGACGCGCTTCGCAGGAAGCTTCTACACCCAAGCGCAATGCACCGAGCTGGAAGACTATGCCGCCGAGCGTGGCGTCATCATCATCCCGGAGATTGACATGCCAGGCCACTCCACCGCCTTCACCAACGCGATGGGCTTCACCATGAGCAGCGAGCAGGGCAAGGTAGCCCTGAAGACATTGCTCTCGGAGCTGGCCGCCGCTTTCCCGCTGGCGCCGTACATCCACATGGGCGCCGACGAGGCCGGCACAACGGCGGCCTTCGTCAACGAGATGTCGCAGTACATCAAGGAGACGCTCCATCGCAAGTGCATCGTATGGAACCCCATCAGCGGCGTCAGCATCAGCAAGGCGAACCTGCCCTACATCGACATGACGGAGATGTGGAGCACCAGTGGCCGTAAGATTGACGGCCTGCCCAATATCGACTGCCGCTACAACTACGTCAACCACTTCGATGTCTTTGCCGACCTGGTAGGAATCTACAAGAGCAATGTCTATTACGCCCAGCAGGGCAACAGCGAGGTGGCCGGTGCCATCACCGCTATCTGGAACGACCGCAAGACGCCGACCGAAACGGACATCATCAGCCAGAATGGTCTCTATGCCCACGCCCTCGCCACCGCCGAACGCGGCTGGATGGGCGGCGGCAGCCAGTACATCGAGGTCGGCGGCACGACGCTGCCCAACAGCGGCGCGGAGTTCGACGAGTTTGCCGACTGGGAGCGCCGTTTCCTCTACTATAAGGACACCTGGCTGAAGAATGAGCCCATCCCCTATGTCAAGCAGACCAACGTGCGCTGGCGCATCACACAGCCCTTCCCCAACGGCGGCAACGCCGCAGCAGTCTTCCCGCCCGAGACGTCCACCGACGATATCCTGCCCGACCAGTTCACCTACGACGGCAAGACCTATACGACGAGCATGGCCACAGGTGCCGGCATATACCTGCGCCACACCTGGGGCACCATTGTGCCGGCGTTCTTCGCCTCGCCGCAGCTGAACACCACGGCCTACGCCTGGACCTACGTCTATTCGCCCACGGCACAGCCGGCAGGTGCCCTCATCGAGTTCCAGAACTACAGCCGCTCGGAGAACGACAAAGCCCCCGACAAAGGCACATGGGACCGCAAGGGCTCGCGCCTCTGGGTGAACGACATAGAGGTGCCAGCTCCCACGTGGACCAACAGCGGTAAGAGCATCAACAGCGAGGTGGACCTCGGCAACGAGAACTTCCCCGCCCGCAAGCCCGTCAGCATCAACCTGCAGGCCGGTTGGAACAAAGTGTTGCTGAAGCTGCCCTACGTCAACGCCAGCAATATCCGCCTCAACAAATGGATGTTCACCTTCGTGCTCACCGACGCCGAGGGTCGCCACGCCCTCGACGGCATCACCTACTCACCCATCCAAAGCTTGGATGCCAATGCAGAGAGTGTCGTGGCAAAGATAGGTGAAATCAGGACCTACGTCAACAGCGTCTGCGGTACACAGGTGGGCTACTACCCCGTCAGTGCTGCTGCCACGTTGAACGCCGCTGTCGCCGAGGTGGAAACCACGCTGCAGACAACATTGACCGCCGCCGAGCGTGAGGCACAGGTGACAACATTGCAGACGGCCTTCACGACCTTCAAGAACGGTCTGTCGGCACAGACCATCAACCAACCCCTGACCAGCAGCGAGGGCGATGCTCACTACTACACGCTCTGCACTCCCCTGCGCGGCAGTCGCTACGCCACCTCCTCGGGCAGCGGCAGCGAGCTGGCCGGAGCCACAGCCATCACCACCGCCGCCTGCTGGAAGTTCGTGGCGCGCGGCGACGGGAAGTATGACATCGTCAACATCGCCGACGCCTCTTTCATTTCCCCCAACAGCAGCAACAACACCGCCCTCAAGACCCAGGCCACAGCCCCCACAGCCGGATGGACCGTCAGCAAGTCCGATGAACCCGGCTTCGTCATCATCACCTCCGGCAGCTGCCAGTTCAACCAGACGAACATGGCCAGCACGGCGCTCTCCGGCGCGTACAAGATTTACAACTGGGGCAGCGGCAGCAATATCAACGACACGGGCTGCAAGTATGTCATCAGTGAGATAGCTGAAGAGGACATCCCCTACCCTCTCTCTTCCACGCCGTTGCCAGAACTCAAGGACAAGGAAATCCTCGTCGCAGCCACCGCCGCTGACGACCTGACGACGGGGCAATGGTATGTCATGTATGACCGCGGTGCCACCCGCGGCTATCTCTTCGAGAACGTCAAGACCCATAAGCTCCACAACACCGCCACCGTGCCCAGCGGTGCCACCACGCAGACCGCCCGCCATCTCGTGCGCCTCATGGAGGCGTATGCCGGGAAGATGTACATCCAGACAGGCTTCGGCAACTACTTCGGCAAGATACAGCAGAGCACGCCGGTGTCCGTCACGGCACGACCTGTAGAGCCGCTGACCATCGCCAAGATCAACAACACCGCAGGGCATTTCTATGTACAGTCGGCAGAGGGCATCATCATGGACGCTAACGACTACAGCCTGGGCGATGACAAGGCCACCGTAGTAGGTTGGGGAAACAAACCTCCCACCGCCACGGGCGGCAACAACGACTGGGCTTTCTTGCCCGTCAGCCTAACGGGCGATGACCCCTCCCACGACGGCATCCGGCTCACCCCCACGGACGAAGCCGAAAGTTCAAAGTTCAATGATCAAAGTTCAATGATCTACAACCTCAGCGGTCAGCAGCTGAGTAAGGCCCAGCGCGGCGTGAACATCATCAACGGTAAGAAGGTTGTAGTCAAATAGCACCCTCGTAAGCATAACATCAACAAAACATATACCACATGAAGAAAAGCACTATACTACTCACATGTCTCCTACTCCTTTCAACGGGAACAAACACTTATCTGGCCGCACAGAACGCAGTCACCGTGGGAACGCAGGTGACCAGCGAAAGCGGCATCACCAGTGGAAAGGCGTATGTGCTGCGTCACGGTGGTAATGGAACGGCTATGCCCTATGTGGTGGATAACGGAACGAACTATGATGTTCCGAACTCTCAGAACTCTGCCACCGAAGCCAGCGTCTATTATCTTATCGATAATGGTGACGGGACTTGGAAAATCAAGAACTATTACACAGGTAAATACTGGGGCATACCTGTAAATGGATCCGACCTTTCATCGGTTGCCTCTGAAGCGTCAGCAGGTGCGTGGTCTCTTAATTTCAGTGGCGGTGTTACTTATCCAACAGCGCTCGATGCCAGCAGTGCCACTCAAGGCATCAACCGTAGCGATCAGAAAATACATATGACCGCAGGCAAGGGTACAGGAAATGCAAATAAAATTTATATCTATGAGGTTGCTGATGCAGGAATATTGACTCCTCCCACTAGAGTTACTACTGGCTGGTATCTGATTAAGTGGGTAGATGTAGGCGGTGACACAAATACAAACTACACTAACGATGATGTTTCGGGTAAATACGTGAGGAACTATCCCACGGATGTCACAGTAAATGAAAATCAATATCCACTCTATCTTACCAATGAGCCAAGCACCACAGATGAAAAAATTGCTTCATTGGTGTTTTTGGGGCAATCACAAGTTGATGGAAATGCTGGCGTTAGCGGTTATTTGCGTAGCGCCAATGGTCATTACGTTACTCAATCAGGCACAAGTAGCCTAACTGCTTCCAGCCGTAATTACATCATTTTTAACAGTAGGACTTCATACCCCAATAATTCGGTCATTAGTTCTGCACTTACGGGTAGTACACGAAAGAGTCTAGTGCCAATGGGAAAAGGTGCCACGCCTTATATAGGTCAGACGGTAGCAGACAAATATCCGATGGTACAATTCTATGCTGTAGATCCTATCCTCTATAATTTTGTGGTCTGGTCGGTATTGATTGTCAACGGCAGTGAAAATGAGCAGGTAACCTATACTGGCAGTGATGCGTCGGGTCTGAAGAGCGTTTATAATGGTGGTACGTTCTTCTTCACTTCAGGCGTGACGCCATCGGCATCTGATTTCACTTACGATTCAGAGAATAAATCCCTGATGGTTGACGAAGAGAACCATCGTATCATTGTGGCTCCTTCTGAGACGTTGTTAGCCAGTGACGTGGCAGTCATCCAAGGCAATGAGACAACGGGTAAGGGTAACACGATGCAGCCGCTGCTCCGTCTGAAGATTACACCCACACTCGACTCTACACCTACATCACTCGCCCTAACGCTCACCGGAGTTGATCAGCTTAGCAATGTTGCCATCTATCGCACGACATGCGATGAGTTGAAGTCTGCAGACGCTACACCTGTTAAGATTAGCGGTGACACCTCTCCGGCTGGCTCGCTCAACATCCCGTTGACGACAACAGTTATTGGTGCTGATGAAGTGGTCTATCTTTGGGTGACGGCTGATGTAAAATCTGATGCCACCGAATGGGCAACCATAGATGCTGCCGTAACAGGCATCACCTACACCAATATGCTGGGTGAAACAGGAAAAGTTCTCGACCTCACCGCCACCGGCAACCCCGACGGCGTGATGCGCATCTACAAGCAGCAGACGGCGCTGTGGACTCCCTCGCACACCAACACCACCTACTATCGTATCCCAACGATGATCAACACCGCCGACGGCGGCATCGTGGCACTCGCAGACCTGCGCTATGATCATCCCAATGACCTTGGCAAGACTTCCACGAATGGTTATGGTGCCCATAAAATCGATGTCGTATCCCGTCGCAGCACTGATGGTGGTCTGACATGGGAGAGCGAAGTAACAGTGGCTGCTGGCGACGGTTCCAATACTGCAAGTAGTGGCTATGGCGACCCAGCCATCGTGCGCGATGCCGATGGCACGCTCCACTGCCTAATGGCGGCTGGCCACAATTGTTATGCTGCGGGTATGCTTAACATGGCCTACTCCAAGAGCACAGACAATGGCGCTTCCTGGTCGGCAGTGACCGATATTTACAGCGATATTGATAAGGGTGGGCTCACTTTCCAGTCTGCCTTCACTACAGGCGGCAAGGGCGTGACCTTCGCTAACGGTCGCATGGCCTTCGCCTTCCTCGGTAAGGTCAGCGGCACCACCAACATCTATCCCATCTACTCCGATGATAAAGGTGCGACGTGGCATGTACAGCCCACAGTGGCATACGGCAACGGCGATGAGTCGAAGCTGGAGATTATGAATGACAACTCCCTGCTTCTCTCTGTCCGCAAGGGTAGCTACAACGGCACTGCAATCCGCGCTCACAACCGCACCACGGGCGATGCCAGCGGCGAAGGAATCGGCTCATGGGGAACGGCCTCCAACTGGGGAAGCGAGATGAACGCCAACGGCTGCAATGCAGACATTCTCTATTACAATCGTGCGACGGAGAATGCCAGCCGTCCCGATGTTATCTTCCACACGCTGACCAAAGCCTACAGCACCTACCGCAAGGATTTGCGCCTGTATATGAGCTTTGACCAGGGCGAGACGTGGAAGGAAGCCTTCCAGCTGCAACCCGGCTATGCCGCCTACAGCTCTATGCAGAAGCTCGCTAACGGCGACCTCGCTATCATCTTTGAAGACGGTAGCATCGGCAACAATGAAAGGACAGACTGCTATGCCATGAACTACGTCGTTCTCAGCAGCGAACTCATCAACGCCAAGATTGATGAGCTGTATGAAGAGTATGCCCATCCTACGGTAACTTTCATCTCTCAAGGAGAAACCAACAGCAGTGCGCCTTGGTGCTCGTGGAACCCTTCATCAGGCTGGGCTACGGATTTCACAAGCAATGCTTCTTCGGGAGTAACGGGAGTTAAAGTCGAAGCTTCTTATTCAGCCTTTAATCGCCAAGGTGGATATGACCAGCGTGTATTGCTCTTTAAGCCCAGCGCAACAGGAGCCAGTGATGTATATACCATCACAGCCCCCGACGGTTATTACATCACGGGATACACCATCGGCGGATACTATGGTACCAGCACTGAGACATATACGCTGACAGCCGAGGACGGTTCTTCTGTAGCAATCAACAAGAATAAAACCGCGCAGAATCCACCATCCTACCTTACAGTCAGCGGGCTAAAGGTGAAGCAAACACGAATAACTCTCTCTAATTCAAACTCTTCGAATAGCAACTCTGCTTACATTACGAACTTTACCGTTACTCTCTCCCGTGACTATTCCTTCACGCTCTCTCCCATCAATGGGAAGTCGTATGCTACGCTGTACCTGCCCTTCGGCATTACGCTGCCCAGCACGGTGACGGCGTATAAGATTGCGGTGAATGGTGAGTGGGCGAAGCCGACAGCGATGGGGCATGATCTACCGGCATCCACGGCTGCGTTGCTTGTGTCTGACGAGGCCGTCACCAATGCCACGGCAACTGTGAATGATGACGCGAGTGCATACACTGATGGCAATAGGCTGGCAGGTGTGCTCGTAGCAACGTCGGGTTCCGATCTCAATGGCTATGTCCTCAATATCGTGGAGGGTCAGTTGGGATTCTACAAGCTCAGCGACGACGGCACCCTGGCGGCTAATCGCGCTTATCTGCCCGCAAGCGAGGTGGGTAGCGTCAAGGGCTTTGTACTCGATTGGGATGACGCTGATGCAATCAGCGATGTAAGAGGTCAGATGGAAGATGGAAGAAGTGAAATATACAACCTCGCCGGTCTGAGGATGAGTAAGCTGCAGCGCGGAGTAAATATCGTGAAAGGCAAGAAAGTACTGGTAAAATAATAGGATACGATTATGGAAAAGAAAGCATATATTTCCCCGTGCCTCATCACGGTATTCTTACAAGATGGGTCGCATTTGCTGCTAGGATCCATTCCCATCAGTGAAACGCAAGTGGGGTTTGGTCTCACTAAAGAGGAGGAAGACGAGTGGGAAGAACTATGGGACGAATAGGGAAAAGTCAACGGGCGCAAATCTGCGCCCGTTGATTGTTTTGTTACCGATTAGCCGAAGAGGGCGCGGAAGGCGTCCTCTACGCGGCGGCAGGGAACGATGGTGATGGTGTAGTCGTGAGGGTTCACGGCCTTGAGGTTCGCCGCCGGGATGAGGATGCGCTGGAAGCCCAACTTCTGCGCCTCGGCGATACGCTGCTCGATGCGGCTGACGGGACGTATCTCGCCCGAGAGGCCCACCTCGCCGCACAGACACGTGTCATGCTCGATGGCCGTATCGACATTCGAGGAGAGGATGGCGGCGATGACGCCCAGGTCGATGGCGGGGTCCGTCACGCGCAGGCCGCCCGCGATATTCAAGAAAACGTCCTTCTGCGCCAGCTTGAAGCCCACGCGCTTCTCCAACACGGCCAGCAGCATGTTCAGCCGCCGGTAGTCGAAGCCGTTGGCCGAACGTTGGGCAGTGCCATAGGCCGCCGTGCTCACCAGCGCCTGCGTCTCGATGAGGAAAGGTCGCACGCCCTCGATGGCGGCGGCGATGGCGATGCCGCTGAGGCCGTCCTGGTTGTCCGTCAGCAGCAGCTCGCTGGGGTTGGCGACAGGGCGCAGACCGTCCTGCCGCATCTCATAGATGCCCAGCTCGGCCGTGCTGCCGAAGCGGTTCTTCTGCGAGCGCAGGATGCGATAGAGGTAATGCTGGTCGCCCTCGAACTGTAGCACCGTATCTACGATATGCTCCAGCACCTTCGGGCCTGCTAGCGTGCCCTCCTTGGTGATATGACCGATGAGGATGATGGAGGGGAGGGGAGATGTATTCCCCTTGACATATTTCAGTAGCGCTGCGGCACATTCGCGGATTTGTGAGAGTGAGCCAGGCGAGGATTCCACGGCCTCGGTGGAAATCGTCTGAATGGAGTCGATGACGACCAAGTCCGGCTGCTCCGCCTCGATATGCTCGAAGATATTCTCCAGCGACGTATCGCATACTACCTGTAAATCCGCATTGTCCACTGTCCATTGTCCATTGTCCATTTTCAAAAGCCTGTCGGCTCTCAGCTTAATCTGTCGCGCACTCTCCTCACCGCTGACATACAGCACTTTCTTGTCCGTCAGGCGCAGGATCGTCTGCAGCACCAGCGTACTCTTGCCGATGCCCGGCTCGCCGCCCAGCAGTACCAGGCTGCCCGGCACCAGACCTCCGCCCAGCACGCGGTTCAGCTCCTCGTCGTGCATGTCCATGCGCGGCTCCTCGTCAGCCCGGATGTCGGAGAGTGGGATAGGGCGGGAGGCAGCCTGTGAAGACAGCGCCAACCGTCCCCCTCCCTGACGGGAGGGGTTAGGGGTGGGTCTTGTTTTAAACTCCTTAAACGTATTCCACTGCCCGCACGACGGACACTTGCCAATCCACTTGGCACTCTCCTGTCCGCAGTTCTCGCAGACATACATCGTCTTATCTTTTGCCATATCGCCTTCGTTAATGATGTCGCAAAGATAGGGATTAAGGATAAGCTCGCAAAAGATACTTAACATGAAATCACCCTTAGAGCTTAAAAATATGGTGATTAACACTGTTTAACATCGCGAGGAGAGTCTGTTTGTAAACAAATGTTTACCTTTGACGCCAAAGAAACTAAATAATCTCAATTAAACATCTTTTTTATGTCAAGGATTAAACTTTTTTTTGTATCATTACTATTGCTGCAAGTCGTTTGTACAGCGACAAGAGCCCAAAGTGCCGCAGATCGGATTGATTATAAGCCCACGCCCTATATGTTTGTGGGATTGCAAGGAGGAGTTCAAACGACTTTTGCAGATATATCACCATTCAAGTTGATAACTCCCACTGCATCCGTGTCATTTGGTGCCTTTTTCGTTCCGTCTGTAGGAGCCCGCATACATGTTAACGGTTTATGGAACAAAGGCGGTTTCGAGACAGACAATGACAACGACTTCAAATATAACTTCAAATATGTAACAAGCGATTTGGATTTGTTACTAAATCTTTGTACGCTATTTGGACATGAAGATTACTACCCGCTCAATGTCTATCTCATAGGTGGCGTGGGCCTGACATACGCTTGGGACAACGATGACTTAGTAAAGAGCAATCATTCCACGCCCTTTGCCTGGGAAGACAATCTGCTGAGTCATAATTTTCGTTTGGGCGCTATGTTAGACTATAATATCAGCAAGCATTGGAGCGTTAACTTGGAAGTAAGCGCAAATAATCTTCGAGACAAATTTAATAGCTACTACCATGCAAAAGATGATTGGCAATTGACCGCTCAGTTAGGTCTGGCTTATAAATTTGGTTTTGGCAAGCGCGTTCATACTGCGCCAGTTGTGGTGGCACCGATAGAAGAATATGTGGGTGACAACAGTGCCGAATCTGCTGCTGCTCTACTGGTTGTTCCCGATACTGAAAAGAAAGAAGTCGCACCTCCTGTCAAGACCGTTGAGACGATGCAGAAGGACATCTTCTTCATGATAGCAAGCAGTGAAATACGTAAGTCTGAGGCCGCTAAGATTCGTGAGGTGATTAGCTGGCTGGAGTCTCACCCGACGGCTGTGGCCACGATTACCGGTCACGCAGATGCAGGAACGGGTAATCCCGTTCTGAACGCACGTTATGCCTTGAACCGTGCCGAGGCTGTTGCCAAGGCTATTACAGATGCTGGCATTGATGCCAGTCGCCTGACCGTTGAGTCTAAGGGTGATAAGGTGATGCCTTACGGCGATAATGAAAAGAGCCGTGTAGCCATCGTCCTTGCTACTGAGAAATAGTTTTTTTGACTTATCTTTTTGCGATTGCTGTCTGCGAGTACGTGGACAGCAATCGTTTCAAACGATGAAATCGAAGATTCTTGAGTTCTGTCGGTTTATATTCCATTATGACCATATTGGAATAGTTATCATCACATTTGTGATAATGCAAATTATCATCACGCTGGCATTCAACATCTCATTCCTGAATCCTGTAGCCCGCACGATTGATAATTTTCGCATGACAGATGTTTTCTATGAGATTTCGAATACTGGTGCCGAGCGCGACACGAGCGAATTAGTTACGATTGTCGATATGACGGAGGAGTTTGACCGCGGTCATCTTGCAGAAATCATTGATGAGATACAGTCCTTGGAGCCCTCTGTGATGGGTATAGATATAGTCTTTGACGGCATCAGGAATGATAGCATTGGGAATGAGCGTTTAATCGAAAGCGTCTGCAGTACCGTATCTCCTACGATATGGGCATATAAGCTGACGCATTGGAACAGCGACAAGGGGCAGTTTGACCGTTCTTATCATTCTTTTTTCACGGAGGTCGTTGATGTAGAGCATGAAGGCTTTATCAATGTGCAGCGCGACACAAACGGCGGAACCATACGTACACTGGGCTTGCACCGTCAGGGCGCCAACGAGACAGAATATTCCCTAACTGCGCAGGTGGCATTGGCTGCGACCAATGATTCTTCGATTATTACGCAATCTCGAGATTGTAATATCTGCTATACTTCCACCTATTTCCCTGTAGTACCGGCTGACAGCATAGCAGCGTATGCCAACCTTATCCGCAGCCACATTGTCCTGCTGGGTGCTATGCACGATATTCGCGATCAGCATTATACTCCTATTGGTAAGATTCCTGGTGTGGAGATCTTGGCCTATGCCATTCAGACGCTGGTACAGCGTCGCATGCCGATAGAATTCCCTTTATGGATGTCTATGATGTTAACCATGCTTATCATTTGGTTTATACAACTTATACAGCAGGGTGTAACCAATCATTTAAGTAGATCACGTTCATCCATGCGCCAATATTGGGGCAATAGCGGCATGGCTGCAAGCATTATTTCTATGATAGCCATGGTGCTGTTAGTGGGGGCATGTTTCGTCCTCTTTTTCCGTTGGAATATTTACTTTAACACGGCATGGGCCATTATGGGCATTGCGCTCTTGGACAATGCACGCGAGATATATGAACTCATCATTCGCATGGTTGCCAGCAGGGTGGATTGGCAATGGCTGAAACGTTCCATGTATTATTCCGATGATGACTAAACACAAGAAACAAGATTATCTTTTTAAAGAATAGAAATATGAAAAACATTCTCCACTTGCTCATTCTTCTTTCCTTCTCTCTGATGTCTTTTGCACAAAACAAGCCTACGGAAAAGTATGTCGTTTCGTCCATCTCCGATAATGGAGCATATATTCAGCAAGGGAAGAAACGCATTGCAATCACACAGGGTTCTACATTATCAGGCCGTGATATCATTGCCCTTAAGCCTGGCATGACCATGATAGCCATCCTGCCTTCCGCAAACTTGCGTTATACAATCAAAGGAGCCTACACAGGAGCCTTCATGAACTATATTAAGCAAAACGAAGAGAGTTGTGTGAAAACCATCACCTCAAAATATATGAATTACCTCCTGAAACAAGCATTCCACGGACGAAAGGATGATTCCGGTGCTCTGGAGGATAATGAGGCCACGGTCTTCCGTAAGAGCGGACTTGACAACGACTCTGTGACGATGTCGCTGAAATCCGTAGATAGTCTTTACACGACTATAGATAGCTTGTCTGTAATCCGGACAGATAGCATACACTAATTTAAGCGTGAAAGGCCCGACATGAGATACGCCAGACTTCCGATGAGTAGCCTATTGTCCATAGGCTTGTTTACGATTGCATTATTGTGTAATCTGAACATTTGTGCACAAAACGAGCCACACAATCCGGAATACTATCGGGAGAGAGGCTTGGAATTACTGCAAAAGGGAGAATATGCAGATGCATACGTGTCATTGGACTATTATCTGAAACACGCTCCCGTAGAAGTGAGACGAACCACGCTGTACCCTGAAATCCAGCGACAGCGCAGCAAGGCTTATGTCAGTCTGGAACATCGCCTGAAGTCTATCTACAGCTCGGCTGAAACGGCCTTGAAGCAGAATAAGCCGGAAGCTGAAGCGTTATTCAACGAGTATCTGCAAGGATGTGTTACGCCGGACCTGCGAAAAACCTATAAATATTCTGTTGCCCTCACACAGAAAGCCCTGAGTCTCCAGCGAAGCGGTAACATCCAGGCTGCATTGGATTCACTGTACAGGGTGATTGATATCAGGATTCACGGAGAGTATATTGATTATGTCCATGCGGCGGAATCTTATAATTTGATTGCGGCCATCCACAATCAACAAGGGCATTACGACGAAGCCATCAAGCAAGGCGAAAAAGCTTTGGAGATTTATGCCAAACGTTATGGGAAGAAGCACGAACAATATGCTATCACATTAAGTAATCTCGCAAGCTATTACACCTCACGCAACGCGCCAGGCGATCGCCAACACGCTGTTGCGTTGGGCGAGGAGGCTATCCGCTCCTTACCCAAGAAAAGTCCAGCCTATGCTCATGCCATCAACAACCTCATCGTTTATTATTCGCTTTCCGGTGAGAAGGTCAAAGCAAGTAAATATGCTAAGATTGCCAAGAAGGCAATGAAGGTGCTGGAGAAGAGCAGCATGAACTATGCCTCAGCACTTAGTAATCAGGCTGTACATCTGGCCAATGCCGCCAATTATGCCCAAGCAGCAGAATATGCCCATGAGGCCATCGCTATCTACGAACAGCACAACGAAACACAAAGCCTGAACTTTGCGCGTCTTCTGTCCAATACGGCATCCTTTGAAAAGCACAACGAGAACTACGCAGAAGCCATCGCATTATGGCAGCGTGCAGCAGAAATATACGAGCGCATTCAGACAAGAAACGGTTCCGGATATTTAGATTGCATGAGTGAAATCTCCGCAGCCTACACCAAGATGGGAAACCTCGAGCTTGCAGCAAATGTCAATGTGCAAATGACCTCTCAGGCCACGCAAGACGCAAAATATGATGCACACTATGCTCACTCATTGTGCAAACGAGCATCTATCATGGCTGCCGATGGCAACTACCATCAGGCGATTGTCCTGGAAAGTCAGGCGATACAGATCTTCCGTAATCGCAAAGAGCAGGCTGATGTGGCCTCGTCCCTGTCCGACATATCCAATTATTTATATCACCTGGGGGATACAGGAGCTGCTATCGACACATGTCAGCAGGCACTGATGATATATGAGTCCCTTCCCGGACATAACGAGGACAAAGGGCTGGCGCTCAACAATCTCTCCATGTACTATTACAGCCAGGGGAAAACCGACTTGGCGATACAGGCTTCCCGTCGGGCGTCCCAGCTCTTCGAGACTGCCAATCGAACGGAAACATCGCTTTTCGCAAAAGTGCTGGCCAATCAGGCTTTGTATGAAGCGGCGCGAGACAGCCTGCAGTCTGCCATATCACTTAGTGCTCAGGCCGAGGCTATTCAGCAACGCATATTGGGCCCGCAACACCCGGACAATGTCATGCTGACGTTCAACCAGGCAGTGTATCATATCCGTAAGGGGGACACCATCCCCGGGCAGCAATTATTCCATCAGGCGATGACCCAACAAATGAGTCATGTGCGTAATAATTTCTCGCATCTTTCAACCCGTGGACGCGAGCTCTACTGGGGCACCAAGAACTATGTCTTCCACTATGCCCCCTATGTCGCGTGTCTTCTGGCAAACAACGACTCCGCGAGAATCGATGCCTACAACTCGTTGCTCTTCACCAAGGGCTTACTCCTGAATTCAGAAGTGGACTTCCGCAAGCTGCTGGCACACAAAGCTGATGAGGAATTACAGGAGAAATATTCAGAACTTGAAGCTACACGTCAGCAAATAGAAGACATTTGGCGTGCGCCGACCCAGGAGAATCGGGCGGAGCTGGACTTGTTACAAAGCGAAGCAACAAGATTGGAGCGCGAAATCATCAGAGGCTGCAAAGAATACGGCGATTTCACAGCCGCTATGAATATCGACGTCAGTCAGGTCGTTAAATCCCTGCCATCGGATGGAGCCGCAATAGAATTCTTTGATATAGAGACTCAGAATGGCGACCGTGCGTATTGGGCATTAGTCGTGCGAAAAGACAATGGCGTGCCACAATTGGTGCACCTCTTCAATCTCTCCGAACTAAACAGCCTTATGTTTGACGGGCTGCCTTTGCAGCAGGCACTTACACAACAGAATGGTATTAATCAGATTTACAACGACGAGCACCTTGGTCGGCTGGTGTGGGAGCCGCTGATGTCATGCCTCCATGGCATACATTCAGTATGGTTCTCGCCTTCAGGACTCTTCTATCAGTTGGGCATAGAGTATTTTTATTATGAGGGACAACGGATGATAGACCATCTGGCCATGCATCGCGTATCCTCAACAAAGCAATTAGTCGAGGAGCATACACGCTACTCTGCGGACATCCAGACTTCGTCACCTTCATTAGGTGTTCTCATCAAGCACGCTGCGGTGTTTGGCGGGCTGGACTATGATGCCACCCCCGATGAACTCCGCGCTGCAAACAACACCATGAAGGAGCAGTCCGTCAGCTACCTTACGGCCTATTTGGCAGATAATGCCGACAGAGGCGAAGACCTCGCGTTGGCAGAAAGCCATACTCGGGATGCCATGGCGCGTGCAGGTCTGATAGCTGTTGAATTCCTGGAGGGCACCGAGAATGAGGCCCATGCGATTAGCGACATCCTCTTCATGCAGGATGTGGATGTGGATATCTATGAGCGCGAGCGTGGTTCCGAAGAAGCCTTTAAGTCGCTCAGCGGCAGTGGAGTGAGACTCCTCCATGTGGCAACCCACGGATTCACATTATCCGAGGAAACAGTAGAGAAGAATCAAAGCGACCTGATGTATCTGGGGTTGAATGGGGAAAGTGGACACGAAGCTGACAACAGCCTCTGTTATGCCGGTCTCCTGATGGCGGGAGCCAACAACACGCTGAAACACACAGTCAAGATGGAGAATATGGAGAACGGCGTCCTGACAGCGCGCGAAATCGCTTCCATGAATCTGTGTGATCTGCAACTGGTGGTGTTGTCCGCATGCCAAACAGGATTGGGACAGCTGCGAGATGACGGCGTTTTCGGATTGCAACGCGGGTTCAAAAAAGCAGGCGCCAGAACCTTGTTAATGAGCTTATGGAGCGTCGATGACATCGCAACTCAGACCATGATGACTGCTTTTTATGAAGAGCTGGCGAATGGCTCATCACGCAGGAAAGCATTCCATAAGGCCCAGAACAGAATGCGGGCCGACTCCAGATTCTCTAACCCCATATACTGGGCCTCATTCATCATGCTTGACGACTAAGTTAAACGTTTCTTTTTGAACGAACAAGAAATTTATCATAAATATGATAATCGAATTTATGATAATTGTTTTTTCCATACAATCTCTGTATCCCAAATGATTCGTCCTGACAGCTTGACGGCTTAAGTTCCTTCCCGCGTTTTTTTCTGCGTTATTCCTTTGCTCGCTTCGGACTAATCACTACTTTTGCAAAAGCAATAAGTGTTTACCCGCGTTAACACTTTTGGAAGAGATTTGTTTACTGCGATAAACACTTCTTCCTTAAAAGTGTCCGCTTCGATTTTACGAGTCTATTTCTTAAAATACTCACAAAAAACTGCAAAACTGCCACCAGGAGATTTAAGTAGTTGATATTCTTTTGATAGCATGGGTGGCAGTTCAGGTGGCAGATGGTCAAAAAGGTGTAGGTTTATGCAGGGAAATCGCGATTTCCTTGCTTTCCCGCCGAAAATGTATTATCTTTATGCGACGCTTGCTTATTACTTCCCGAAGCCGTAGTCTCGTCGTGTCCCACCCGTGGGACGCCCGCGTCCCATGCATGGGACACGCGAATCCCATGCATGATATAACATTTTCTCATGCATGATAAAATATTTTCTCATGCTTGATAAAACATTTTCTCATGTATGATAAAACCCAACGCCCCTCATCCCTCCGCTCGGCGCCATGCGACGCTTCACACTTGAAGTACCCTCACCCTCCTCAACCCTCAACCCTCTATCCTCAATTCTCAACTCTCAACTTTCAACTGTCAACTGCCACCCATCTGCCACCAAAACTGCCACCCATGTGACTGCAAGTAATTCAATGCTTTACAACGCACAGGTGGCAGTTTTGCAGTTTTCTTAGTAATTGAAGTATCAATTATAAATGTTTACGGTCCTCCGAGCATAATCATTTTAATAAATCTGCCCCGCGCTTCGCAGCGCAGGGCGGTCGCTTTAACAGATGGCGGCATGGGCGCCGAGGGTGGTAAGCAGGGCGGGGAGGAAGTCCTAAGGGGCTATTTTTAGAAGACCGCGCTCTTCACGCAATAAGACCGCGGTCTTACGGCCGCAAGACCACGGTCTTCCAAAAAAAACAAGCCCTTGAGGCAGGAAAAAACGACCTATAGGTCAAATAATAGGCCCAGACAACAGCAGGCTGCATCGTATGATGCAGCCTGCTGTGTAAGGTGATGCAGCTTACGCTACCAACTGCGGACGTTGAGGTATTTGTCGAGGAGGATAGCGTCCTGCGGGGTGAGGGTGAACTTGCCGCGTTGCTTGGCGCGGAAGCGGAGGATGAAGAGGGTGGTGTCGCCCTCGACATAGGGATGCTCACCGCAGTTGACGAAGGTGGGGTAGAGGGCCTTCTGGCCGTTGGTGTGGAGGCGGTCGTAGGTGAGATTGCGCATCTCCTGCATACCTACGGGCTCGATGCCGAGGTACTCCCACTGGGTGGCGTCATACGGGATGGCGCAGCTGAGGGCGTTGACGCTCTGGAGGCCGCGACCGCTGACGGTCATGGTGACGATGTCGCCGGCAGCGACAATCTTCTTGTCGGCGACGGCGGTGACGGTGCCGGCTACGGGCGGCACGCGGCGGCTGCTGACGCCAGACTCGAGCTCGATGGCGACGGTGCTGATGTCGTAGGCGTCGATGAGGCCGTTGCGGTTGAGGTCGCCACGTGAGATGTAGCCCTCGAAGTCGCCGTCGCCCTGGCGCAGGCCGGTGTAGTTCATGTAGCTGGTGAAGTCGTTCTCGTCGATGCGGTTGTCGTGGTTGATGTCGCCGGGGATGGTCATCTCAGCCTCGGGGTTGCGGAAGACGTAGATCTGCTGGCCGCTGCCGAAGCCGCCGCGGGCATCGGTGACGTGGATTCTGATATAGCGAAGACCCACCCCCGTGCCCCTCCCGTGAGGGAGGGGAGACCACTGCTGTTTGTCGAGGCTGCATTCGACGGTGTATTGGGCGAAGGTGCCGTTGCCGAGGTCGGGACGGGGAACGTAGCGGATGCTGTCGATCTGCGTGACGACGTGGAGGTCGAGGAGGATGTCGAAGGGCGTGGCATTGGGCTGGTTCCAGGCGGTGTGCCAGGTGGTGCCTTCGTCGAAGTCGAAGAGATGGCGTATGCCCTGTCCGGGTTGGTCGGGGATGGTGCACTCGGCGGTGATGCCGCGGATGGCGAAGCGCAGCGGGTCGGGGCTGGTGCGGAATTTCTCGCGTGCCCACTCGCCCTGGCCATCCTTGTTCACGGCGCGCACGCGGACCTCGTAGTTGGTCTCGGGTTCCAGGCCTTCAAGGGTGAAGGCGGGGGAGGTGATGGTGCTGTAGAGCTGGCCTTGGTGTTCTATCTCGTAGTAGTCGGCATTTTCCACGGCGGTCCATTTCAGCGGCAGCGCGTGGGCCGAGGGTGAGAGGCAGCCGTCCTCGAAGTCATCGGTGAGGAGCGCGGGTGCTGTGAGGGCGCCGCTGCGCTGGAGCTGGTGGTTGGAGGCGTCGAAGGTGTAGCCGTCGATGACGACCTCGAGCTTTGTGGTGGTGATGTCGATGTCGGCGGCGCAGACGTAGAGGCGCGGCGTGTGGATGACCTGCACGTCAGCCATCGGTGTGCCGGGCGTGGCCCAGAGGTTGAGCTGCGGGGCGGCATCGTAGTAGAAGACGTTGGTCTTCTTGGTGAAGTCATCGAGCTCATCGACCTCGTCGATGCGCACTTTCTTGCCGTTCATGAGGAGCGTGACGCGCTTGGGACGTGCCTGCAGAGGTACGATGAATTCAGTGGATTTCTCACGTTCGAAGCCTGCGAAGCTGCCGCGTGTGGGTTCTACGGTGAGGCGGAGCTGGCCCTTCTCGTTGAGGTCGCTCATGATATGGGTCGTGGCGCTCTCGCCGCGCAGGTAGGCTTGTGTGCGGCCGTCATCGTCGTAGGCGGTGAACTCGGTGTGGCCGAGGGGATAAACATAGAACCCGCGCGTGTGCGTGTCGATATCGCTGGGGGTGTTGTGTGCGTGGATGGCGGGGATGATGGCGCCGCGGCGCACGAAAACGGGCAGCTTCCACAGCGGTGCATCGAACTGGTTCAGAATGCGACCGCCCTCATAGCAGCGCCCCGTGAACCAATCCACCCACTGCCCCTCGGGCAGGTAGATGTTGTTGCGGATGTCGTTGCCGTCGGCATCGGCGGCGGTGTTCTGGTAGATGGGAGCGATGAGGAAGGAAGGACCGTAATAGAATTGATAGTTGAGGGTTGAGAGTTGAGCGTTGAGGGATAAGGGCCTAATGATGGGGAGGCCGTCAATGGCCTCATGGGCGATGGTGTAGGTGTAGGGCATGAGCATGGACTTCAGCTTCAGGTACCAGCGGTTGATGCTGGTGGCGGGTTCGCCGAGGGCCTGCGGGTACTTGGCATTGCTGCCCCAGCCGTCCATGTTGAGCTGCATGGGCGTGAAGGTCTTCCACTGGAAGTCGCGCACATTGACGGGGATGTTACGGCCGCCGAAGATGCCGTCCATGTCGGAGCTGATGTTGGGCTGTCCGCTGAGGCCGGAGCCGATATATGTCGGGATGTGGAAGCGGATGTACTCCCACTCGCCGCCCGTCTGGTCGCCGGTCCAGATGCCGGCATAGCGCTGTGTGCCAGCCCAGCCGTCGAGGGAGATGATGAAGGGGCGCGCATCGTTGCCGTAGTAGGGCATGATCTGTCCCACGTCGGCGACGCCGTTGAGGCCGAAGCTGTAGCCGGCACCGACCCACGCCACGTCTGTCTTCAGCACGCGGACACCCGCATCGCGCACCTCACGCACGATGTCGCGCTGCAGGAGCGCCTCGATGCCCTCCTTGGGGTGCAGGTCACTCTGTGTCCACAGACCGATCTCCACGCCGTGGTAGCGGGCGTAGTCACCGAACTGCTTCAGGTTCTCGACATTGCCTTCGAGGGTCTCCGTCTGGCCGTAGCCGGTGCCGTAGCCGTCGTTGGGGAGCACCCAGCCGAGGGGCATGTCGGCGGCCTCGTAGCGGTCGATGACGGCGCGGGCGGAGAACTGGTAGTTGCCGTCGAGCTCGCCGTTGAGGCTCTCGCGGATACCGCCTTCAACGGGCTTCTGGGATTCCTTGTAGTATTTGCCGTCCTCAAAAAGGACGGAGCCGTTGGGGCCAGCCATGGCGGCCCCCCCTACGGCCCCCGAGGGGGCTTCTGTTGATTTTTTGGAAGTGGACACATCATCCGTGCCCCCCTCGGGGGGCGAAAGGGGGGCCAGTTCTTTCCAGTAATCCCTATTATACGCATTCAAATGGCCTTCGTAGAAGCCGAATTTGGGGAGGAGGACGGGATGGCCGGTGAGCTGGTAAAAGTCGTTGAGGAGGGGCACGCAGCCGTCGTCAACGAAGAGGAAGAGGTCGAGGTAGGCTTCCTCATGGGAGAGCTTCACCTTACCGGGCTCGGTGGCACCGAAGTCATACTTACCCGGACGGAAGGTGTGCCACAGGATGCCGTAGCCGGCTGTGCTCCAATAGAAGGGGGTGGGGGAGGCGACGCCGCCATCCACCCAGTTGTTGGTGTTCTCGATGGCGATGACGGTGCCCTTATGCGAGTAGCGACCATTCTGCACACCGCCGCCATAGAAATATTCGTTGGCGTCGGCCGAGAGGGTCAGGGCGCTCTGCTTGTCATTGAAGTAGAAGCCGGCGAAACCCGTTTCCGGGGCTGTCTCGATGGGGAGCTGGCGCGTGACGATACGACCAGACTTGCGGTCGGAGAAGGTCATGAGGCCGTTGTTGCGCGCGATGCTGACGACCAGCTGCCCAGCCTGCACGCGATAGAAGGAGGCATCCTCCTCCACGGTGAGGCCGCCCACGTCGCGCCGCGGCTGATTGACGAGGATCTGTGCCGGCGGAGTGGCCACGGGGTCACGCACAATGCCGCCCTGGGGATCCAGGAAGAGACGCACGATGTTGGGGCCGTAGAAGTCGAGGGTCAGCACCTGGCTGTTTTGTGTGACTTCCACGGTGGTGGGGTTCAGCTTCTTGACAGTGACGGCCGCCTGAAGGGTTGCGGAGGCTATCAGGCATAGAAAGAGTGCCAGAAAAGAGGGTCTTTTGAACATTTTATCGTCAGTTTTTATGTTTTCTGCTTGCAAAAGTAGGAAAAAGTTGAAAGTTTAAGGTTTAAAGTTGAAAGTTTTTACTAACTTTGCCGTCAAATTGAGTAAAATTATGAACAAAAAGACACTTTATGCCCTCTTGGCAGTGGTCGCTGTGCTGATATGTGGCATGGCGTACCTCATCTTCTCGCTGAACAAGTCCAACGAAGAGAACAAGCAGATGCTTGAGCTCGCGGAGATGGACAAACGAGAGATGGAAAATGAGTATGAGCACTTCGCTCAGCAGTACAACGAGATGAAGACGCAGGTCACCAACGACTCGCTGATGGCGCAGCTGGAACGCGAACAGCAGCGCACACAGGAGCTGCTGGAGGAGCTGCGACGCACGAAGAGCAACGATGCGGCCGAGATCACGCGCCTGAAGAAGGAGCTGGCCACGATGCGCGAGGTGTTGAAGAGCTTCGTGGCCGAGATAGACTCGCTGAACCGACTGAACACGCAGCTCATGGGTGAGAACGAGAACCTGCGCATCCAGCAGGCACAGCAGGCACAGCAGATCTCGCATCTCAGCGAGGAGCGTGCGACGCTGACGGACAAGGTGGCCATCGCCAGCCAGCTGGACGCCATCGGTATTCGCATCAACGCCCTGAACAAGAAAGGCAAGGACGCCAAGAAAATTGCTGATGTCAAGAAGTTCCAGGTCGCCTTCAGCATCGCTCGCAATGTGACGGCGGCTGCCGGTAACAAGTCCATCTTCGTTCGCATCCTCAAGCCTACGGGTGAGGTGTTGAACGGTGGCGGCACCTTCGCTTTCGAGAACCGCCGCCTGGAGTACAGCATCCGTAAGGACATCGAGTACAACGGTGAGGAAACGCCCGTCACCGTCTATTGGGACGTCAACGAGATGCTCGTGGCCGGCCAGTACCGCATCCAAATCTTCGCCGATGGCAATAATATCGGGGGAGGCTCTATTAGCTTTGAGAAATGAAGACCCACCCCCAACCTTGCCCGTCCTCAGCAGAGGAGTTCTGCTTCGGTCACTCAGGACGGCTTGACATTCAGTCAACCCGTTGATTCCTTCGCTACCCGTGAAGGGAGGGGAGAAGAAGATAGTTCGAAACTAATTATAAACTCATTACTAACTATTATCCAATGACCCTATAATCCCTTATGCGCCAGCCGCTCCCCTCCCTCACGGGAGGGGTCGGGGGTGGGTCTTATCATTCATGGAAGCAGTATTCTCTTACATTATCTCGTTGGGTGCATCGGTGATGATGCCCATCCTGTTTACGATCATCGGTTTGTGCATCGGCCTGAAATTCGGCAAGGCACTGCAGAGTGGCCTCTTCGTGGGCGTCGGTTTTGTGGGCCTCGGTATTGTCACGGCCCTGCTGACGACGAACTTCAACGGCCCGCTGAAGAACATCTCAGACATCTACGAGCTGCAGCTGGGCATCTTCGATATGGGCTGGCCCGCCGCTGCTGCCGTGGCCTATAACACGGCTGTGGGCGCCTTGATCATCCCCATCTGCCTGGGCGTCAACTTCCTGATGGTGCTCACGAAGACCACGCGTACCGTGAACATCGACCTGTGGAACTACTGGCACTTCGCTTTCATCGGCGCTGTGGTGTTCTTCGTCAAGGACCAGAGCCTGGCGTGGGGCTACTTCGCTGCCATCGTCTGCTATATGTTCACACTCGTGATGGCCGACCTCACGGCTGAGCAGTTCCAGAAACACTACGACCTGGACGGCATCAGCATCCCGCAGCCTTTCTGCCAGAGCTTCGTGCCCTTCGCCATCGGCATCAACTGGCTGCTGGACCGTATCCCCGGCTTCTCGAAGCTGGACATCGATGCGGAAGGACTGAAGAAGAAGTTCGGCGTGCTGGGCGAGCCGCTGATCTTGGGTGTCATTGTGGGTGCGCTGATTGGTGCGCTGAGCGTGAAGGAGTGGAACGGCGATGCCGCTAAGATCATCCTCTCGCTGGGTGTCATCATGGGTGCTGTGATGGAGCTGATACCGCGCATCACGAAGCTGTTCATCGACGGTTTGATGCCCATCAGCCAGAAGACCAAGGAGGTGGTGGAGAAGAAGTTCAACGGTAAGAAGGTGCATATCGGCATGAGCCCCGCACTGGTCATCGGTCATCCCACGACGCTCGTCGTCAGCCTCCTGCTGATTCCCACAGTGCTGTTCCTGGCCGTCGTGCTGCCGGGCAACCAGTTCCTGCCGCTGGCATCGCTGGCGGGTATGTTCTACCTGTTCCCCATGGTGCTTCCCATCACGAAGAATAATGTGGTGAAGACGTTCATCATCGGCCTCGTGGCTCTCACCGTAGGTCTGTACTTCGTCACGGATATGAGTGCTGACTTCACGGCGGCTGCCAACTCCGTCTATGCTGCCACGCAGGATGCCGCAGCCCACGTGCCCGAAGGCTTCCTGGCCGGTGCCCTCGACTTCTGCTCGTCGCTCTTCGGCTGGGTCATCTTCCGCGCCTGTAAGAGCCTCGACTACATCGGCATGGGCCTCCTCTCCGGCTTCACGGTCGTCATGATGTTCCTCAACCGCCGCCGCATCCTCGCCGACGAGAAACAGAATGCGAAGTAAAGTGTTTTAAGGAAAAGAATACGAATAAGATTTTGTTAAAGAAACAAATGTGAATAATGTGAATAATTTGGTTCATAAATACGAATAAATAATTTTTTGCTTATTTGTGGATATAATTATGCGCATTATTCACATTAGTTTCCTTCATTGATATACATTGCTTTCGTTAATACACAGAAATATTCGGTAATGTCTAAGGAAGAGTATAGGGACATATACAATGTGGTTGGAGCTGCCATGGAGGTTTATAATAACTTGGGGCGTGGGTTAGCAGAGGCCATCTATCAGGAGGCTCTTTCCTTGGAAATGAAGGGTAGGGGGATGATTGCCGAACGCGAGAAAGAATTGAGCCTTGCTTATAAGGGGCAGGTGTTGGAAAAAAAGTATAAGGCTGATTTTTATTACAAAGGCATTATTATTGAACTAAAAGCTGTTGATGAGCTTTGTTCTGATCACCGTGCCCAGTTATTCAATTATATGCGTATTTCTAACCAGTATCGTGGCATCTTATTCAATTTCGGTGAAAAGATACTTCATACGGAGCGATTCCTTTATCTTCCAGAAATAGATGATTTTGTTCTCCTGACTCAGGACAATTATATGGACTATGTTACTGAATAATTATTAATGCTTATTTCTGGAATAAATTATTCATATTATGCATATTAGTTTCCCTGAAAAAACATATTAGTTTATGAAAAAGACAGTTGTATTTCTTTCAATGATTTGCTGCGGATTAGTGGCTTTTGCCCAGCAGCATGTTTATTTCCAGACGGCCTGTCACCCGGCAGATGTGAAGCACTATGACACGCAGACGCTGCGCGAGCGCTTCGTGATGGAGAAGGTGATGGCGGCTGATGAGATCAACCTGACGTACTCGCAGTACGACCGTTTCATCTTCGGTGGCGCTATGCCTGTCACCAAGGACCTGAAGCTGGAGACCTTCGATGCACTGAAGGAGCCCTACTTCCTGCACAGCCGTGAGCTGGGCATCATCAACACCGGCGGCGACGGCATCGTCATCGTGGATGGCCAGGAGTACCCCCTCGGCTACAGTGAGGCCCTCTATGTAGGCCGCGGCTGGCTGGGCAAGGACAAGAACGGCAACAGCATCGATTCGAATCAGGAAGTCATCTTCCGCAGCAAAGATGCCTCGAAGCCCGCTAAGTTCTACCTGAACAGCGCCACCGCCCATAAGCACTACAAGACGCAGTGGGTGACCCTCGACGGCCGCAAGAACGGTAAGGTGCAATCCCTGAAGGCCACCATCATCGGTACCAAGGAGAAGCCCCTCGGCACCCTCGAAGAGAGCAACCAGCGCACCATCAACCAGCTCATCGTCAACACGGCGCTGGAGGAAGGTCCCTGCCAGCTGCAGATGGGTCTGACACAGTTGCAGCCCGGCAGCGTGTGGAACACGATGCCCCCTCACACCCACGGTCGCCGCATCGAGGCATACTACTATTTCAACCTGCCAGAGACACAGACCATCAGTCATGTGATGGGTGAGCCGCAGGAGAGCCGCATCGTTTGGCTGCACAACGAGCAGGCCATCATGTCGCCCGAATGGAGCATCCACTGCGCCAGCGCCACCTACTACTACACCTTCATCTGGGGTATGGCCGGTGAGAACCTCAACTACAACGACAAAGACAACATCCCCGTCATAGACCTGAGATAATGAAACAACATCTTTTTCGCACGATGGCCGCTCTCTTATGGGCGGCCATCGCTACTACAGCCACCGCCGCCAAGGCTGTGCAAGTTACGTCGCCCAACGGGCAGATAGTCGTGAATCTCAACACCCAGAAGGGTCAGCTGGGGTGGACCGTCAGCCGTGCCGGACAGCAGCTCTTCAGCGTGGAGGGCGTGGGTATGACCCTCGGTCAGAAAACCGTGGGCACGACCGCCGGGCGTGTCACGCAGAAGCCGCTTCGCGAGACGTTGCGCCCCGTGGTGCCCCTGAAGTTCTCCAGCATTGATGCAGCCTGCACGGAAGCGCGTGTGAACGTAGAAAACGGTACGCTCGTGCTGCGCGTGATGGACAACGCGGTGGCTTACCGCTTTGAGACGCGCGTGAAAGGCGAGGTAGAGGTCACCGGCGACCGTTTCATCCTGCGCCCTGCCGTCGCCGTGCAGACGCATGTCCAGCAGACTAAGAGCTTCAACTCCTCCTGTGAGGAGAGCTATACACACCAGAGCATCGGCGACTGGCACGAGAGCGGTAACATCGGTCATACGCCCGCCTTGCTCTCGGGCGACAACGACCTGCAGCTGCTCATCGCCGAGACAGACCTGCGCGATTATCCTCACCTCTGCCTGCGTGCGACCGCCGACGGCACCCTTGAGAGCGCCTTCCCGCCCGCCGCACAGAAATGGGAGGCACATGGCGATCGCAGCTATCACGTGGCTGAAGAGGCTCCCTATCTGGCCAAGACGCAAGGCACACGCGCGTTCTCATGGCGCTATGTCGTCATCACCGACTCCAAGGGCCTGCTGACGCAGACCGTGCCCGTGCAGCTCGCCGCCAAGAGCGAGATAGGCGATGCCAGCTGGGTGCGCCCCGGTCAGGTGAGCTGGGAGTGGTGGAACGGCGCTGCGCCCTTTGGACCGGACGTCACCTTCAGGTATGGTTGCAACTACGAGACCTACGCCTATTTCGCCGACTTCGCTGCCAAATACGGCGTGGAGTACATCCTCCTGGATGAGGGATGGGCGAAGGACACGCGTGATCCTTTTACGCCGAACGACTATATGCGCCTGCCGGAGCTCATCAAGCACTGCAAGGACGTGGGCGTGGGTGTCATCATCTGGCTGCCGTGGCTCACGGTGGAGAACCACATGGAACTCTTTAAGACGTATGCCGAGTGGGGCGTAGCGGGTGTGAAGGTCGATTTCATGGACCATTTCGACCAGTGGATGGTCAACTTCTACGAGCGTGTGGTGAAGGAAGCCGCCAAGTACCAGCTGCTGGTGGATTTCCACGGCGCTTTCACGCCTGCAGGCCTGGAGTACCGCTATCCCAACCTCATCTCCCACGAGGGCGTCAGGGGCTTGGAGCAGATGGGTAACTGCCCGCCGAACAATACCATCTTCATCCCCTTCATCCGCAATGCCGTGGGTGCCGCCGACTTCACGCCTGGTGGTATGAACAATATGCAACCGGACCGCTATCGCGCCACCCGCCCGAATGCCGGTGCGATGGGTACGCGCGTCTTCCAGATGGCGCTCTATGTGATGCTGGAGAGTGGTGTGCAGATGTTGGCTGACAGTCCCACGCGCTATTACCAGAACGATGACTGCACACGCTTTATCGCCAGCGTGCCGGTGACATGGGACGAGACCCGTTGCCTCAGTGCAATCGTGGGCGACCACGCCATCCTCGCACGCCGCAGTGGCGACAAATGGTTCGTCGGCGCTATTCAGGGCACTGACCACACGCAGCACCATCGCGTCCGCCTGGACTTCCTGCCTGCGGGACGCACGTTTAAGATGAAGGCTTTCGTGGATGGCGTGAATGCCGACTACCAGGCCATGCACTACAATGTGGTAGAACAAGAGGTGACGTCAGCCACCGAGCTTGACGTCACCTTGATGCGTAACGGAGGCTTCGCCGCCGTCATTGAATAAGCACGCTGAAGCGAAGACTTAGCGGATATACACCTTTTGCCCGTTAATGATGTAGAGCCCGCGACGGAGCTGCACATTAGCGGGCATCTTGCGTCCGCTCAGGTCGAAGATGTCCTTGACTTCGCCCGATGTGGCACGCTTCTCAATGTCCTTGATGCCTACGCCCTCGGGGGTGAAGTCAGTCTTGCGGTTGGCCAGCGTCTGTAGGCCGCGCACATCGTCGGCAGTAAGGGCTCGGTTATAGATGAGCAGGTCGTCGAAGCGGGCTGCGGCGGAGCCGTTGTTAGCATCGCCATGGGCGAAGCTGAAGTACGAGGCATTCGTCACCATCGACAGGACGTGCTGGTAGTCGAAGAGCTTGGCAGCAGCGGCCGCCGTGCTGGCTGTCCCAGCTGTAGAAGTGAAGTTCTTGTGTGCCTTCTTCGCACCATCTACATAGAGGCTCACGCCGTTGGTAGCGTCCACGGTGAGCACCACCATCACCCATTTGCCGGCAGGGATGAAGTTAGTGGCATTGGTGCCGGCATCGTTGAGCGTGTTGATGTCGAAGGCATTGGTGCCCGCGGCATCGTCCTGGAAGTGCATTCCTGCATTGCCGTTGAGGAAGAAACGCTGGGCTACATTGCTGCTGGCCGGTGTCAGGTCTGTGAAGCTCAGGAGTGTCCCTCTGAGGTCGGAGGCCTCTTCGCGGTAGATGCGCGTAGCTACGCTGAAGCCCGTGAGGTCGGTCAGGTTCTTCAGTGGGTTTGTGAAGCGCACGAAGCTGTTCTTCTTCACGGCGCTGGCGCTGGTGTGTGCCACCTTTCCGTAGCGCGTGGGATCCTCCACCTGCTTGGCGATGTTGGCGGCGTTGTTCTGATGTGTGAAGAAGGCCGTCTGTGTCGTGTTATAGCTGTTGCGCGCAGATGTTCCCTCGAAGTCATAGTAGGCCACAATGCCATTGAGCGGTTCGCCCGATACGGTAGCCGCCTTGGCAGCTGTCACCGTGTAGGACTTGTCGTAGGTGTAGTTCTCGCAGCTGATATGGCAGACGAGCTTCACGCGCGTAGCTTCGTCGGTGGGGGAGTATTCACCCTCAACGGAGATGATGTCTGGCGCTGAGGATTCCCAGCGAATTGTGGCACCATAATACTCTTGTCCGCTGAACACGAGGTTCTTATTGACGGTGGTGCCGGAAATCGGATAGGTGTAGTTCTTGGTCGTATAGGCGATGGCGCTCTGCGGCTCCATCTTCCAGGCCCAGAGGCTCACGCCCGAGTTGGCGGTGGCTGTGATGGCGATGGCCTTGAGCTTGCGCCCATCGACCTGCTGCTGAACCACCACACCCTTATAGGTCACGCTACCTGCCGTGAGGCGAATGTAGGCCGTGCCGTTTGTCATCGTCCAGCTGCCGCTGAGGGCGCCGCTGACGGTGCCGTTGGCGTTGAGGGTCACCTGAATGGGTGTCACCTCCTCGAATTGAGCGTAGTTCATCCTATACTTATGGATGAGCACATCGTAGGTACCCACGATTTCCTCCTTCGTGTAGCGGCATCCAGCGGCGAGGCTGGCATCCGTGTCCTCTTCGCCGTCGTATTCAAAAGGTGCGGCACAGAGCCAGCCGTCCTCGTTGAGGAAGAGCTGACGCACACGCACCTGATGGAAACCATTTTGGGGCATCCCGTCGTTGAACTTGGTGTGATAGATGACAAAGGCGCGGCCCTCGGCATCGACGGTGGCGCTGTTGTGTCCCTGTGCGCACTCGCCCACGGTCTGAAAGCCCCAGCCGTTGTAGGCGCCGAGGAGTTTCATGCCGCCGTTGGTGTTGGCATTCGGGCCAAAGTTGTTCCATCCGCGGTCGTGGTAGCAGGCGTCGTGGCTGGTGGCATCGAGATAGACGCCGTCGGGCGTGGTCGAGCGGAATGTACGCATCTCATAGCCGCCGTCGGGGGAAAAGCCGCCATAGGAGACGAAGAGGTAGTAGTACTGGCCGATATGCTTGATGTAGGCTCCCTCGCCGCTGGCGTAGTAGCCGCCGGCGATGCGCTTGCCGAAGTAGGGGTCAGAGAGGGCACGCCCGCTGTTGTCGTTCTCGATGGGATAGGTGACGGTGTAGTCGCGCAGACCCGTCGTCTTGTCGAGTTTCAGGATGAAGATGCCACCGCTCCAGGAACCATAAACCATCCACAGCTGCCCCTCCTCATCGAAGAAGGTGCAGGGGTCGATGTCGTTGGTCCACCAGGTGCCCCAGTCGCGATTCTTGGCATAGCGGTCGGGCAGCGTCGCCTGCGTGCCGATGGCCACCTCCAAGTCGGTCTTCTTCCAGTTGATGGTGGGGTTTGTGCTGTTGATGAAGCCGGAGTAGTGGACAGGTCCCTGATAGACGTAGGGACCCGTAATCTCGTCGGCTGTGAGCAGCACGATGACCGAATGCCAGTCATCGCCATTGATGCTCTGGTACATACACCATTTCTGCATCGTTGGGTTGTAGATCAGGTCCGGCGCCCACATATTCCCCGCCAGATTCCAGTCTGCCTGGTCAGCGTGAGCCCATTCCGCAGCGTCGAAATTGCCGAAAGGCACCTCCGTCACCACGTTGTTGACCAGCGCGCGCACGGTCTTCGTCTGGTTCGTAGCGAAAGCTTCTGCGAAGTTGCATTTCACCACTGCACCCTGTTCATTGACCTTGCCGAAGATGGCATCGCCGTTGAGGCCGCTCCAGTTTTGCATGTGGTCGGTACTGCGGGCGAATCCGCGCATGGTTCCCACGAGATAGTAGTTATCCCCTGTCGTGTGTACGATACTGGGGTCATGGACGCTCACACGGCTGCGGTTGACAGCGGTGTAGAGGGCGTTGAGCTCCGCGAGTGTGAGCTGGATGGGCTCTTGGGCATATAAAAACAGGCCCGTGGCCAATGCGATGAAGAGGGCTGAAAGGCGATAATGTGTCATGTTATTGCGTATTTTGCGGTCAAAGGTACCCTTTTTTGATGACTTACATTAACATTTTCTGCGCTTTTAACGTGTTTTAATATAAATAAGGCGTAAGTTTTTGGTGGGTTCGCAAGAAAAGCATTCCTTTGCACCCGCAAAAACGCTATGGCGTAAACCCAAATCGGTCATTATGATTGATGTCAGATTGGTATTTGTTTCGAACAGATTGGTCATATCGTTATCGAAGGCGTAGCGGGCTACTGCGAGATGGCGATGTGGACAAGATGCCGAAAGAAATGCTAAAATGACATCAATAGACCCTAAAAAGAAACTGAAATATTAATTTGTCGGCCTAATCACCGATTTGGGTTAAACCTTCTGAGGCGTCAGAAGTCAAAAAGAAAAATCGCCCTGAAAAGGCAAGAACAGTAGATTATAAGAGACTAAAGAAAAGCGAGAGATCGCAAATTGTCAAATTGTAAATCGAAAAATTACAAAATGAAAAAGATTCTATTACTCCTCATGGCAGGAGTGCTGCTGACCTCCTGTGCCAGCAAGAAGAAGTTCAATGAGCTGCAAACCAACTACAATTCGTTGCAGACTCAGTACCAGACTGCTCAAGTGCAGCTGGCCGAGAACCGTGCCACCATCAAGAGCCTCGAGGACCGTCTGGCTGAGGCCCGTGCCGCCAACGAGAAGCTGACGGTCGCCTACGCCGCCCTGCAGGCATCCCTCGACAAGAGTATCCAGCAGAACAGCGAGGGCAACGTGAACATCTCCAAGCTCGTGGATGAGATCAACGCCTCCAACAAGTTCATCAAGCAGCTCGTCGAGGCCAAGGACCGCAGCGACAGCCTCAACATGGTGCTGACGAACAACCTCACCCGCTCACTCTCCAAGGAAGAGCTCAAGGATGTTGATGTGCAGGTGCTGAAGGGCGTTGTCTATATCTCGCTGTCCGACAACATGCTCTACAAGAGCGGCAGCTACCAGATCAGCGACCGCGCCGGCGAGACCCTCAGCAAGATTGCCAAGATCATCACCGACTACAAGGACTACGATGTGCTCATCGAGGGTAACACCGACAATGTGCCCATCAGCAAGACCAACATCCGCAACAACTGGGACCTCGCTGCCCTGCGTGCTTCCAGCGTTGTGCAGGCTCTGCAGAACGACTACGGTGTTGACCCGAAGCGCCTGACAGCCGGCAGCCGCGGTGAGTACAACCCCATCGCCGACAACAACACCGATGCCGGTCGTGCCCGCAACCGCCGCACCCAGATCATCATCACGCCGAAGCTCGACGAGTTCATGGATCTCATCGGCCAGGCTCCCGAGGGCGAATAAAGAAACAAGGTATGATAAAGAAAGCAGAGACTGCATCGCAGCCTCTGCTTTTTCTTTTATTGTGTGTGTAGAACCTTCTGCCCGTTTTGGATGTAAATGCCGCGGGGGGATTGGCGGTTGTAATGACTCGGCCGCTGCAAATCAAAGGTCGTGCGGGTCTCGGTGAGGCTTTGCGGTTTCGGCATCAGCCATCGCGTGGGAAGTGTGCCTTCCTGTGCACCAGCGACAGTCGCCATGGTGATGAACATGATAAAAAGGTGTAGGCGTAAGGTTTTCACAGCTATGGAGGATGAGGAGTTTCTAAGAAATGGAATGGCCAAGGTAGGCTGCGGCGGCCTCGGCACAGCGTTCGCCGTCGATGGCGGCGCTCACGATGCCACCGGCATAGCCGGCACCTTCGCCACAGGGATAGAGGCCTTGGAGACGGATGTGACGGAGCGTCTCGCCATCGCGAAGGATGCGTACCGGTGCCGAGGTGCGCGTCTCTACGCCGATGACGGTGGCGTCGTTGGTAAGGAAACCGTGGCTCTTGCGGCCAAAGGCGCGGAAGCCTTCCTGCAGACGCTCGGTGATGAACTTGGGCATCCAGAAATGCAGGGGCGACGAGATGAGGCCGGGGGCATAGCTGCTCTCGGGCAGATCGTAGGAGAGGCGGCCGTTCACGAAGTCTGCCATGCGCTGCGCCGGCGCTGTCTGACGCCGACCGCCCTGCTGCCAGCAGAGACGCTCCAGCTCCTCCTGGAAGCGTAGCATGCAGAGGGCATCGCTGTCAGAAGCAGCGATGTCCTCGGGATGTAACTCCACCACCATGCCGGAGTTGCTCCAGCGGCCATTGCGATGGCTGGGGCTCATGCCATTGACAACGACCTGCTCGGGGCCTGTGGCGGCGGGCACCACGAAGCCACCCGGACACATACAGAAGGAATAGACACCGCGACCGCCACACTGCTGCACATAAGCATACTCTGCTGCCGGCAGCCACTTGCCACGACCGGCGCGGTTGTGGTACTGAATCTGGTCGATGAGTGCAGACGGATGTTCCAGGCGCACACCCACGGCGATGCCCTTAGCCTCAATCTCGATATTGCGCGATGCCAACAGACGATAGACATCGCGGGCAGAATGCCCGGTGGCAAGGATGACGGGGCCGAGGAACTCTCTGTCGTCGGCTGTCCGACAGCCGACGACAGAGAGTCCTTTAATAATGAGGTCGGTCATCTTGGTTTGGAAATGCACTTCGCCGCCGCAATTAATGATAGTGTTGCGCATATTCTCGATGACGCGCGGCAGACGGTCGGTGCCGATATGGGGGTGGGCATCGGCCAAGATGGTGGTCTGCGCGCCGTGCTGGCAGAATACGTTGAGGATCTTCTCCACGGAGCCACGCTTCTTGGAGCGCGTATAGAGCTTGCCGTCGGAGTAGGCTCCTGCGCCTCCCTCGCCGAAGCTGTAGTTGCTCTCAGGATCTACGGTGTGCTCACGCGAGATGCGCGCCAAGTCCTTCTTACGTTCATGGACATTCTTGCCGCGCTCCACAACGATGGGGCGCAGGCCCAGCTCAATGAGGCGCAGGGCTGCGAACAAACCGCCCGGACCAGCGCCCACGACGATGACCTGAGGGCGACCCTCGACATTCGGGTACTCAGTGCGCTGGAAGGCCTCCTCGGCCATCGGCTCATCCACCCACACGCGCACAGTCAGGTTCACAAAGATCTGACGCTGGCGTGCATCGATGCTGCGACGGAGGATGCGCAGGCCTTGCACGCGGCGCCCGTCGAGACCTTTCTCCTGCACCACATATTCCTTGAGAGCCGCATCGCTGGCTGCCACCTGCGGCACCACACGGAGTTGAAAATCCTGTATCATGGCACAAAGGTACTCATTTTTCCCGACCACTCACGTGTTCAAGGCATAAAGATTGTTAAAAAGGGGCTTGTGGGGCGAATGTGTAGAAATAATGTGTAACTTTGCAGGCGTTAAGCTGAACGTATATGTATTTATTAGGATATGACATAGGCAGCTCCAGCGTCAAGGCATCGCTGGTGAATGCAGAGAGCGGGGCGTGTGTGGCTTCGGCTTTCTACCCCAAGAACGAGGCACCCATCAAGGCGCTGCAGACGGGCTGGGCTGAACAGGCCCCCGAGGATTGGTGGCAGTATGTGAAGGCTGTCACGGCAGACGTGCTGACACAGAGCGGCGTGGATAAGGCGGACATACGGGCCATCGGTATCTCGTATCAGATGCATGGACTCGTATGTGTGGATAAAGACCTGAAGCCGTTGCGCGACGCCATCATCTGGTGCGACTCGCGCGCGGTGCCGTATGGTCGCAAGGCCTTCGATGCGTTGGGGCATGAACGGTGTCTCAGCCACCTGCTGAACTCGCCCGGTAATTTCACGGCTTCGAAGCTGGCATGGGTGCGTGAGCACGAGCCGGCTACGTTCGAAAAGATTTATAAGGTGATGTTGCCTGGCGATTATATCGCCTGCCGGATGTCCGGCACTGCGGCGACGACCATGAGCGGCCTGTCGGAGGGGATGATGTGGGATTTCCAGGAGCAGCGCCCTGCACAGTTCCTACTGGACTACTACGGAATTCCTGCGGACATGTTGGCTGACATTGTGCCGACCTTCGGCGTGCAGGGAGAGGTGAGTAGCAGCGCCGCTGCGGAGCTGGGCCTGCAGGCGGGAACGCCTATCACTTATCGCGCTGGCGACCAGCCCAATAATGCCTTGTCGCTGGATGTCTTTGAACCGGGTGAGGCCGCCACGACGGCAGGCACGTCGGGTGTTGTCTATGGTGTTTTGGACCGCGTGGCCTACGACCCGCAGAGCCGTGTGAATACGTTCGCACACGTGAACCATGGCCCCCTCCCGACCTCCCCCATAGGGGAGGCGTCCCAAGTGCGCTTGGGGGTACTGCTGTGCATCAACGGCACAGGCATCTTGAACTCGTGGATGCGCCGCACCGTTGCATCCCCCCTTGGGGGGAGTGAGGGGGGCTCCTACGCTGCGATGAACGACCTGGCCGCCCAAGCACCTATTGGTTCCGCAGGCCTGAGCATCTTGCCCTTTGGCAATGGGGCTGAGCGCGTGCTCTGCGACAAGGAAGTGGGGGGCAGCATTCATGGTATTAACTTCAATACCCACACACAGGCTCACCTCCTGCGTGCGGCACAAGAGGGTATCGTTTTCAGCTTCGCCTATGGTATGGAGGTGATGGCGCAGATGGGTATGTCCCTCACCACGATCCGTGCTGGTCGTGCCAATATGTTCCTCAGTCCTATCTTCCGCGATACGCTGGCGGGTGTGACGGGTGCCGTCATAGAGTTGTGCGACACCGACGGCAGCGTGGGTGCGGCCCGCGGTGCGGGCATGGGCGCAGGCATCTATGCCGACCATCACGAGGCCTTTGCTACACTGAAGAAACTGCAGGTCATAGAACCCGATGCCGCCCTGCAACCCGCCTACCGCGCGGCCTACGAGCGCTGGCGCGAACTGGTGGAGGGATTAAGGATTAAAGATTAGGGATTAAGGATTAAAGATTAGAGATTAAGGATTAAAGATTAAAGATTAGAGATTAAGGATTAAGGATTAAAGATTAGAGATTAAAGATTAAACATAAACCTTATAAACATAGCAATGAAACAGTATTTCCCCGAAATCTCCGCCATTAAGTATGAGGGCGTTGAGAGCAAGAATCCGTTGGTTTACCGCTACTACGACAAGGATCGCGTAGTGATGGGCAAAAAGATGAAAGATTGGTTTAAGTTCGCCATGTGCTGGTGGCATACCCTGTGTGCAGAGGGTGCCGACCAGTTCGGCGGGGGCACCAAGACATTCCCCTGGAACACCTCCTCAGATCCCTTGCAGGCTGCCAAGGACAAGGCCGATGCAGGCTTTGAATTCATGCAGAAGCTGGGCATTGAGTACTATTGCTTCCACGACGTAGATCTCGTGGCCGAGGCTTCGAGCATCGAGGAATACGAGAAGAACCTCAAGGAAATCGTGGCCTACCTGAAGCAGAAACAGGCCGAGACCGGCATCAAGCTGCTCTGGGGTACCGCCAATGTTTTTGGCCACAAGCGTTACATGAACGGTGCCAGTACAAACCCGAACTTCGACGTCGTGGCACGTGCCATTGTGCAGATCAAGAACGCCATCGATGCCACCATTGAGCTGGGCGGCACCAGCTATGTCTTCTGGGGCGGACGCGAGGGATATATGAGTCTGCTGAATACCGATATGAAGCGCGAGAAGGAACACATGGCTACGATGCTGACGATGGCGCGCGACTATGCCCGCAGTCACGGCTTCAAGGGCACATTCCTCATCGAGCCCAAGCCCATGGAGCCCACGAAGCACCAGTATGACTTCGATACGGAAACCGTCATCGGCTTCCTACGCGCACATAACTTGGACAAGGACTTCAAGGTGAATATCGAGGTGAAC
>Ga0310697_10000622_pt1 | contig 45849 bp, 38 predicted proteins | sample 172DNAGHGlowgp2_FD_203883 | JGI IMG/M metagenome (GOLD analysis project Ga0310697, IMG submission 203883) | Sheep rumen microbial communities from Palmerston North, Manawatu-Wanganui, New Zealand - 1728 DNA GHGlow gp2 (v2) (version 2) | ecosystem: Host-associated > Mammals > Digestive system >...
CATTTCGTCCTCACGTGCTGTCAAACGGAGAGACAAGACGTCAGCTTCTGGCTCGTTCCAAGCGGCTATTGCTGATACATTCGTCCAAGTGGACAGATACTCAGAAAGCACGTGCAGAGGTCCTCTTCCGTTACTATCCCGATATCAAGATGGCATATGACAGGTATCTGGAACTGGTACAGATATACAATACGCTGGATGCATCCAGACCCAAACTGCTCACTAGGCTAGCCCGATGGTATGAGCGCGTGAGAAAGATGCAGATGAAGAGCTTCAACACAGTTCCGGGGAGTAAGGGACATCCCTTTCTTCATCTTTAGGCTCGCTACAATCTTCGCTTAAGAAAATGAAAAACAACCGGGTTTTTGCATTGAGCCCTGAAAGTGCGACAAAAGTGCGACTGGCACAAAAAAATCAAGCACCTGCCCACTCGCAAGTGCTTGATTTTCAATTAGTCTGGATGACTGGACTTGAACCAGCGACCTCCTGGTCCCTAACCAGGTGCGCTACCAACTGCGCTACATCCAGAGAATCATTGGGACCGCAAATGTACGGCTTTTTCTTGAATATGCAAAATTATTTTTGACAAAAATCGTATATTTGCAGCGTTATGAGTGTATACAGGACATTATCAGAACAGGAATACACGGATATCCAGGACCGTATTCTGCTGGAAGACAATCACCTGCTTGTATTTAACAAGAGGGTGGGGGAGATTGTCCAGGGAGACAAGACTGGGGACGAACCCTTGAGCGAAACCCTTAAGGCTTTCATTGCGCAGCGGGATTCCAAGCCCGGACAGGTGTTCATGGGCGTTCCACACCGTCTGGACAGGCCGGTTTGCGGCGTTTGCGTATTTGCCAAAACTTCCAAGGCTCTGGAAAGGCTCAACGAAATGCTCCGGAAAGGGGAATTGCACAAGACCTACTGGGCCCTTACTGCAAATCAGCCACCTAAACAATCCGATACTCTTACTGACTTTCTGGTCAGGAACGAAAAGCAGAACAAGTCATACGTGTCGAAAAACGGCAAGGAGGCCCGCCTCAAATACACTCTGATTCAAAAGACGGAACGCTACTTCCTTCTGGAAGTGGAACTGTACACCGGAAGGCATCACCAGATACGCTGTCAGCTTGCGAACATGGGATGCCCTATTAAGGGGGACCTTAAATACGGAGCAAAGCGCTCCAACCCGGACGGAGGCATCTCACTTATGGCCCGCCGTATACAATTCATACATCCAGTAAAGAAAACTGAAATCGACGTCACGGCACCCGTTCCGGAGTCCTGGAAGGGAATAGAAAAACCGTACTGAGACAGCCCCGGCAAGGGTTCCGTCTCAATACGGCTTCAAAAGGACAAACCGAGCCGGTCCCGGATTATTGTTTGTGTTTCTTTCCAGGCCTGTTTTTTCGGCGTAACCTGGTGCACCAGTGGCTTGGCGGTTCTCCCATCACGTCCTTGAAATTCGAATAGAATGAAGATACGGTATGGAAACCGGACAACTCCGCAAGGTCGCTTATCTTCAGGCTCATGTTATCCTTGAATAGATCGATGGAATACATTACCCTGTAATAGTTTACCCAGGTACGAAAGTTCTTGCCGGAAAAATTGTTTATGGACTGGCTTAAATAATTCCTGTTGGTACGCATTACGTTCGCAAGGTCCTGAAGGCTGAATGACTCAACCAAAAAGGGCTTGCGCTCCGTCATGTACCGGCAACACCTGTCATACAGATACTGATCGGTCGCCGTCATTTCGTAGTCGTAGTAATCGGAATGGCTTGTCTGAGTCCGCGGAGTCTTTATTGCTTTTACCTCCACGGCCTGGTTGCGCTTGGATCTTGTATTTCTCAGGTACAGGCAGAAGCCTGCTACCGCAAGAACGCCCAGCAGAACCAGGAACAGGGTTATCAGGTTCATGCGATGTTGTCTGTGCGGGAGAGCGGCAGGCTGTCCTTTATATGTCAAAGAGCGAAAGAAAAAATTACTTCTTTATGCTGTCGAAGCCCTTTCCGTAGACGCCGTTCACGGAACTGACGGAAAGGAAGGCGTGACTGTCGATCTTTTTAATTGCCCTCAGGAGCATGTTGAGGTCCGTTTTCCTGGTAATAATCATCAGCACTTTGGTGTCCTGCTTGGTGTACCAGCCCTTGCCATCCAGCACGGTAACTCCGCGATGGAACTCCAGCGTTACGGCATCGGCAATCTTATCGTACTCCTTGGAAAGGACGAAAAGCTGCACGCTCTGCTGCGAACCGGAAATGTACATGTCCAGCACATAGCTGTTTACTGTTACCAGAATTAGACCGTAGACCACCGTCAGAATCTTGTCGTAGAAGGGCATCTTGTGCATTATCGGATTCCCCGAGGCATCCAGGAGCACCGCGCCCGTTACCGGATCGATGTCGTTCACGAACGAAGGAACGAGCAGGGACGAAGTGATGATGATGAAGTCAAGGTACAGGATTACGCGACCGGGCGAGACATTATGATACTTGGTGTAAATTATTGCAATGATGTCCGTGCCGCCGGTTGAGCCGCCGTTGGATATGCTCATGCCTATGCCTATGCCGGCCATGATGCCGCCCATGAGGACCGACATCAACTTGCCGCCTTCGTTAAGATTAAGCACAATATCGGTCGGAAGCAGGTCAGGAAGGAATCGCAGCGAGATGGACGCAAGGATAATGGCATAGAAAGTCTTTGCGCCGAATCCCATGCCGATGGAGAAAATGGCGATGGCGATAAGGATGGCGTTGAGGACGAAATACGAGTAACCCATCTGAATTGCGCCGCCGGTGGCGTACTGCAGCATGGAGCTGATACCGGAAACGCCGCCGCCCACAAGGTTGTTCGGGATTAGGAAGAGGGACCATCCTCCTGTGTAAATGAGGATTCCCAGCGTGACCATCAGCCATTCCTTGACAACGGTCATAGGCGTTTTCTGAAGTGTAGGCATATTATTTCTTTAGAACTACGTTAACGATTCGGCCGGGAACCACGATGACCTTGGCGATGCTCATTTCGCCAACGTACTGAGGCGTCTTTTCATGTTCGCGCACGATGGCCTCTACCTCGGCGGGTGTGGCCGAAGCCGGAATCTCCATGGTAAAGCGCGTTTTTCCGTTGAAGGAAACAGGGTAGGTGACGCTGCTGTCCGCCGCGAGGGATGCGTCGTACACAGGGAATGATGCGTAAACAACTGAATCCGTGTGCCCCAGCTGGTGCCAGAGCTCTTCGGCGATATGCGGTGCGAAAGGCGAAAGCAGGACAGTCAGCGGTTCAAGGATGGCCCGCTTGGAACAGCTTCCAAGTTCGTTCAGGGCAATCATGAAGGCCGATATGGTGGTATTGTAGGAGAAGTTCTCGATATCTTCCTGCTCCTTGCCGATGAGTTTGTGGAGGGCCTTCAGCTCTTCGCGGGTGGGTTCTTCATCGGTTACCAGCCACTTCTCGCGGTCCCAGAACAACCTCCAGAACTTCTTCAGGAAGCGGTTCACGCCGTCGATGCCCTTAGTGTCCCAGGGCTTTGCCTGCTCGATGGGACCAAGGAACATCTCGTACAGACGCAGGGTGTCGGCGCCGTATGTGTCGCAAATCTTGTCTGGATTCACGACGTTGTACATGCTCTTGGACATCTTTTCGATGGCCCAGCCGCAAATATACTCGCCGTTCTCCAGGACGAATTCGGCGTCCTTATAGTCCGGCCTCCAGTTACGGAAGGCCTCGATGTCCAGTTTGTCGTTGTAGACGATGTTAACGTCCACGTGTACGGGAATGGTTTCGTACTGGTCCTTGAGACCGGCCGAAACGAACTTGTTGGTGCCGGGAATAAGGTAAACGAAGTTGGAGCGGCCCTGGATCATGCCCTGGTTGATGAGCTTTTTGAACGGCTCCGTCTCGCATACATAACCAAGGTCCCAGAGGAACTTGTTCCAGAAACGGCTATAAATAAGGTGTCCTGTAGCGTGCTCAGTTCCGCCAACGTAAAGGTCTACGTTTCGCCAGTATTCGTCTGCCTCCCTGCTCACCAGCTCCTCATTATTATGCGGATCCATGTAGCGGAGATAGTAGGCGCTGGAGCCGGCAAAACCTGGCATGGTGCTCTTTTCCAGCGGATAGCCCTTGTAGGTCCAGTCCTTTGCGCGTGCAAGCGGCGGCTGGCCGTCTTCGGTGGGCTTGTACTGGTCGATCTCCGGCAGGGTAAGCGGCAGTTCTTCGAAAGGAACCGGCGTTGCGATGCCATCCTTATAATAGATAGGGAAGGGTTCGCCCCAGTAGCGCTGGCGGGAGAAAATGGCGTCGCGGATGCGGTAGTTCACCTTCCTCCGGCCGATGCCGTGCTTTTCGACATAGTCGATGGCGGCGGGGATGGCCTCCTTCACGGTGAGCCCGTTCAGGAAACCGCTGTTGCACATTATGCCTTCCTTCGCGTCCAGGCTTTCCTCGGACACATCGGCTCCTTCGATAAGGGGAATGATAGGCAGGCCGAATTTCTTCGCGAAGGCGTAGTCCCTGCTGTCGTGTGCAGGAACAGCCATGATGGCGCCTGTGCCGTAGCCGGCAAGGACGTATTCGGAAATCCACACAGGCACTTTTTCGCCGGTGAGGGGATTGATGCCGTAGGAACCGGAGAATACGCCTGTCACGGCTTTGCCTGCTATCCTTTCGCGCTCGGTCTTTTTCTTTACGCTTTCAAGATAGGCGTCAACTTCGGCCTTCTGGCCGGCCGACGTCAGCTTTTCGACCCATTCGCTTTCAGGCGCAAGGACCATGAAAGTTACGCCGAAGACTGTGTCTGCCCTGGTGGTGAAGATGGTGACGTCGTGGGATACACCGTCGCATTCTACTTTGAAAACCATCTCGGCGCCTTCGCTCCGGCCTATCCAGTTGCGCTGCATTTCCTTCAGGGACTCGGTCCAGTCCAGCTTGTCCAGGCCTTCCAGGAGCCTTCCGGCGTATGCCGATACGCGAAGCTGCCACTGGGTCATCTTCTTCTGGAAAACGGGATGGCCGCCGCGTTCGGAAAAGCCGTCTTTAACCTCGTCGTTGGCAAGGACGGTGCCAAGGGCAGGGCACCAGTTAACGGTGCTTTCTCCCTGATATGCGATGCGGTAGCGCATGAGGACGTCGGATTTTTCCTTTTCGCTGAAGGCTTTCCATTCTTCAGCCGAAAAAGCGGGGCCGTCGCTGCAGGCTGCATTTACGGCAGCGCTGCCGCCTTCCTCAAAGGCCTTCACAAGCTCTTCGACGGGGCGGGCCTTTTCCTGGTCTTTGTCGTACCAGCTGCCGAACATTTTCAGGAAAGCCCACTGTGTCCACTTGTAATAATCGGGATCGGAGGTGCGGAATTCGCGGTCCCAGTCGAAGGAGAAGCCGATCCGGTCCAGCTGCTGACGGTAGCGGGCCACGTTGTCGCGGGTGGTTTTTTCCGGGTGCTGGCCGGTCTGGATGGCGTATTGCTCGGCGGGAAGGCCGAAGGCGTCGTATCCCATCGGGTGCAGCACGTTGAAGCCTTTGAGCCTCTTGTAGCGGGCGAAGATGTCGCTGGCGATGTAACCCAGCGGATGTCCTACGTGAAGGCCGGCGCCACTGGGGTAGGGGAACATGTCCAGCACGTAGTATTTGGGTTTGGAGCTGTCGGCCTTGGCTGCGTATGTCTTTTCACGCGCCCATGCCTCCTGCCATTTCTTCTCAATTTCCTGGAAGTTGTAATCCATAAGTCTTATCTAGTTCAATTTAACTCCGTTTATTCCGAATTTTCCTTTGTCCTTTTCCAGACGGAATTCCACCGCCACGGTAAGGGCAACCTTAACTTTCTTGCCGCGGTGTCTTCCGGCTTTCCATTTCGGCGATGCGGCCACAACCCTCACTGCTTCGGCGTCTAGGGTCTCATGCACTCCGCGGGATACTGTCACGTCCCTCACTTCGCCTTTTTCATCTATTACGAAATCCACCAGCACGCGTCCCTGAATGCCGTTGTCCACTGCATAGGCGGGGTATTTCAGGTACTGATAAACCCACTTTTCCATGAAGGTTCTGGGGTCCGGCGAATTCAGGAACATCGGCTTTACGTCCACGTCGCTGTAGGCATATACGTTACCGGGTCTTCCGGATTTGGGCTCACTTGATTCCGGGGAGTTCCTGAACAGCGGTTTTTCACCATTGGAAAGGTGCTGGACATAGCTGTAGATGTATTCCAGCTCTTTCTCCATGCCGTCGAAATCCACGATGTCGTAGCTATCGCGTCCGGTGTTGTGCTCTGCATATCGGCCGGTGGAGAAAAGCACCGACGGGATTTCCTTGTCGTAGAAGACCGTATGGTCACCGGGGTAGGGCTGCTGAGGGCTTAGCTTTGCCTGTAAGGGAAGCAGTTCCCCCTGAAGGACGTTCACAATGCTGCCCAGGTCTTCGTTTGACGATGTGTATGCGAGAAGATTCTCCGCACCGCCGCCAAGGACGTCCAGGTTCACCATGGCGTCGATGTTGGGTGCATCAGCTGCGAAACTCCGGTTCAGGAAGTACCAGGCGCCGGCAAAAGTTTCCATCGAACTGCCGAAACCCACGAACAGGATGCTGCGCCTAAGAAGAGACCGGCTGTATGACAGCCTTTTTGCAAGTTCAAGCATCATTGCCATGCCGGATGCGTTGCCATTGGCTCCGAAATAGATGCGTGGCACTTTTTCTCCGTTCACGGTGAGGGTGTCGGTCCCGAGATTGTCCATCCTTGCGCCGACGACGATGTAGTGCTTGGACATTTCCTTGTCCCAGCCTTGCAGAAGGCCGATGACGTTACGCGATTTCAAAGTGTCGCCCTCCTGGGCTATGGAGAATTCGCTACCGGCGGAAAGTACGTCGATGCCGTATTCCTTCAGCTTTTCTTCAAGGTAGCGGGCTGCCATCATTTCTCCTTCGCTTCCGGCTTTACGGCCTTCAAGCTGGGCCGAAGACAGGTAACCGACATGTTCTTTGAAGGCCCTTACGGTTTCGGAGTCGTCAAGGTCTTCAAGGGTGGTGCGGTACTGGGCTCTGAGAGCGGTGAGCGGCATCAGAATGGCCGCTACAAGCAGGATAAGGCGCCTTGTCATTCGTTAATCAGGATCCAGCTGTCTTTGGGGCAAACTCCTTGCCCGCGCAGTTTCTTTACGGTCTTTACTGTTTCGTCAAGGCTTTCCGAGGGGCATACGCCCACTGCCAGAAGCCCGTTTCGGAAGCTTATTATGGAAGCCGTGTAGCCTGCTTCGTTGCAGGCTTTGAGCTTTCTCTCCGCGTAGGCGCGGTTCCGGAATGCGCCTACTATGATGCAGTATCTGGCCTCGAGCTTTGTTGCGTAAAGGCCTCCCAGTTTGGCCGGGTTAAGGATAGTGCCTTTGGCCTGAGAGAGAGAGTCCAGAAGGTAGGCTTCCAGCGCGGCCAGAGAGTCTGCCATTTGCTGCTGAACGCGTTTCATGGAATCCAGTCTTGCCTGGTGCAGGGCCTCTTCCCGGGCCATGCGGTCCTTGTGTATCTGTTCCACCTGGGCCGATGTGGGCCTTCCGGCAAGGGTGCGCACGAAGTCGCATCCCGTGAAGATCAGAAGCAGCGCCAGGACCAATATGAGGTTCTTTTTCATACGTAATCCTCCTTAAACTGCAAAAATACGATATTTTCCAAAATTGGGCCAAATAAATATTGTATATTTGTGCGGATTATGAAGAAAACCATACAACTTGAAGGCATACAGCCAATCGAAATCTACGGAGTAGGAAATAAAATCCTCATGGAGTTCTGCTCCTATTTCCCCCATTTGAAGGTTGTCGCAAGGGGAAGTGAACTGATAGTCGAAGGAGGGGAGAGCGACATAGCCGAGTTCCAGATCCGCTTTGCGCAGCTTGTGGATTTAAGGCACCGTAAGATGAACCTTACGGTTTACGACGTTGAGGACCTATTTGCCGGAAAAACCGAGCGCTCCCTTCCGTCCGGGGACTCCATAATTGTCCACGGCACGGACGGAAAGCCCATACGAGCCCGCAACAAAACCCAGCAGGAACTTGTAAAAGCCTATTTCCAGAGTGATCTGATTTTTGCCGTCGGCCCTGCCGGAACCGGTAAAACCTATATGGCAATAGCACTTGCGGTAAGGGCACTTAAGAACCGTGAAATCAAGCGAATAATCCTCACACGTCCCGCCGTTGAGGCAGGGGAAAGGCTGGGCTTCCTGCCAGGTGATCTTAAAGAGAAACTGGACCCTTATCTTCAGCCTCTGTACGATGCTCTTTCGGATATGATTCCGTCCAAGCGTCTTCAGGAATTCATGGAAAACGGCACCATCCAGATAGCCCCTCTGGCATACATGAGAGGACGCACGCTGGACCGCGCCTGCGTAATCCTGGACGAAGCCCAAAACACCAACCTTGGCCAGCTCAAGATGTTCCTTACCCGCATGGGTCCCAGTGCCAAGTTCATCGTAACCGGAGACGCTACTCAGGTGGACCTTCCTCGTCCTTCAGACAGCGGCCTCCTTGCCGGCATCCGTCTCCTCGAAGGCATCAAAGGCATCACCACCATCCGATTCTCCAACGAAGACATAGTCCGTCACCCGCTCGTTACCAAAATAGTCAAAGCCTTCGACGAAGCCTGAACGGCCTCGGTCACGTTTTGGCCCCTTTTCTTTCCCTTCGCCGTCAATGTTAACGGCGACGGTAACGAAAACACCCGTTTTCATGACCGTCGCGGAAAGGGGACAATACATATAGGATTTTTTGCGGAGATTTATTATCTTTGCGAAAACGCATATTGATATGATTGCTACCTGGTGGGCTGGGCTCAGCCTCATTATGAAAATCCTGTGGGCGGTCACTCTTGCCGCTTCCCTTATTTTTGTCATCCAGAGCATCATGACCTTTTTAGGGGCCGATGCTGACAGTTCCCTCGATACCGATTTCTCCGCAGACGGTGCAGACATTTCCGGTATCGACGGCGGAACCAATCTGTACACGTTTCGCAACTTCGTGAATTTCGTCCTTGGTTTCGGCTGGAGTGCAATCCTTCTGGAGGAGAGCATTCCGTCAGTGCCGCTGCGCATTTTCGTGTCGGTCCTTGTGGGCGTGGCTCTTGTTGCTGCCGTAATGTACCTGTTCAAATGGCTTTCGAGCATGCAGCAAAGCGGAAACATCGACCTGGTTGCCCAGGGAAAGGGATGTGAAGGAACCGTTTACCTTACTATTCCTGCCGCCAGGGGCGGCGAAGGCAAAGTGCAGATTACCATCGCCGGAGCAGTACGCGAATACAACGCCCTCACGGACAGCTCTCATCCCATTTCCAACGGCACGTCCATCCGTGTCCTGGATGTAGTTAATGCCACAACCGTCATCGTAGAAGAAATCTAAAATCCAATAGCCATGTCAGAAATGACCCTTATCCTCATCCTTGTTGCGGTTATATTCGTAACCCTCACGGCCATCCTCAGGCGCTATCGCCGCTGCCCTTCGGACAAGATTCTTGTCATCTATGGTAAAACCGGCCGTAAGTCTTCGGCCAAATGTATCCACGGCGGTGCCGCATTTATCTGGCCCGTCTTCCAGGATTACGCATACCTGGACCTGAAGCCCATATCCATCGAGTGCAACCTCCAGAATGCCCTTTCCAAGCAGAACATCCGCGTGGACGTTCCCTGCCGCTTCACCGTTGGTATTTCCACCGAGCCAGACGTTATGACAAACGCGGCTGAACGCCTCCTGGGCCTTACCCAGGAAAGCATTCAGAACGTATCCACTGATATCCTTTTCGGCCAGCTGCGTCTTGTTATCGCCACTATGGACATCGAGGAAATCAACGCGGACCGCGATAAATTCCTTGCAAGCGTATCGGCCAACGTGGAGGCAGAACTCCGCAAGATCGGTCTTAAGCTCATCAACGTGAACGTCACCGATATCCGCGACGAGAGCGGCTACATCGAGGCTCTCGGTAAAGAAGCCGCCGCCAAGGCAATCAACGACGCCAAGAAGTCCGTGGCAGAACAGAACCGTTACGGTGAAACCGGTAAGGCAAATGCGGACAAAGACACCCGTATCAACGTAGCCTCGGCCGATGCCGAAGCCGTGAGGGGTGAAAACAACGCCAAAATCGAGATAGCCAACTCCGACGCTCTCCGCCGTCAGAAAACCGCTGAAGCGGATCGCGTTGCAGTAGCAGCTGAAAAAGTGCAGGCCGCAAAGGCATTGGAGGAAGCCTACCAGAGTGAACGTGACGCAGAGCTTGCCCGTGCAGAACGCGAACAGGCCACCCAGAAGGCCAACATCGTGGTTGCCGCAGAAATTGACAAGCAGAAGAAAATCATCGAGGCCGAAGCAGAAGCCGAACAGATCCGCCGCAAGGCAAAAGGTGAAGCCGACGCTATTTTCGCCCGCATGGACGCCCAGGCCCGCGGTACCCTCGAAATCCTGACCAAGCAGGCCGACGGTTTCAAGAACCTGGTAGGCGCAGCGGAAGGCGACGCCCAGAAGGCCGTCCTGATGATGATTGCCGACAAACTGCCAGATCTGGTGAAGACTCAGGTTGAAGCCGTAAAGGGCATCAACATCGACAAGGTAACCGTCTGGGACGGCGGCAATTCGGCCGACGGCAAAACTGCCACCGCGAACTTCATCTCCGGAATGATGAAGAGCGTTCCGCCAATGGAAGACCTGTTCAAGATGGCCGGAATGGAACTCCCGTCATACCTTAAGGGCAAAGTCCAGCCGGAGGAACAGCAACCCGCCGAATAATGAACACACACGTTGTTATAATGGCCGGAGGCGTCGGAAGCCGCCTCTGGCCTCTTTCTACCCCGGACGTTCCCAAGCAGTTCATCGACGTCCTCGGGGTTGGCCGAAGCCTTCTCCAACTCACCGTGGACCGCTTTTCCAAGCTTTGCAGCCCGGAGAATTTCTGGGTGGTAACGGGCGAAAGGTACGTTCCCATGGTGCACGAACAGCTACCTCAGATTCCCCTGGAGCAGATTCTGGCGGAGCCCGAGGGCCGCAACACCGCCCCCTGCATCGCCTATGCTTCGTGGAAAATCCAGAAGAAAGACCCTCTTGCAAACATTGTGGTGACCCCTGCAGATGCCCTTGTTTTGAAGACGGACGAATTTGCAGAAACAATTTCCAAGGCACTGGATTTCACTTCGGAGCGTGATGCCATTGTTACCGTGGGCATCGCCCCAACCCGCCCTGAGACAGGCTACGGTTACATACATGCTGCACAAGCACTTAAGGGCGAAATTGTAAAGGTCTCGGAATTCCGCGAAAAACCTGACCTGGACACCGCCCTGAGTTATCTGGAAGACGGTCACTATTTCTGGAATGCCGGAATATTCGTATGGAATGTCGAAACCATAGTGCGGGAGCTCCGCACCTACGCTCCGGACATAGCTGCCGTGATGGACAAGCTGGCTCCTTCATTCTTTACGGACACCGAGCAGTCACAGCTCCGTGAACTGTTCCCCACATGCGAAAAAATTTCCATCGACTATGCCGTAATGGAAAAGTCTCCGCGCATATATGTAATTGCCGAAGACCTTGCCTGGAGCGACCTTGGCAGCTGGGGCTCAGTTATGACGCACCTTAAGGCCGACGAAGACGGCAATACCGCCGTTGGCCCTGATGTCCGGCTATTCGATTGCCACGACTGCATTGTGCACACCTCAGGTGAAAAAACCGTAGTAGTGGAAGGCCTGGACGGTTACATCGTGGCCGAATCACGCGACCGGCTGCTGGTCTGCCGCCTCTCTCAGGAGCAGCACATCAAGGAATACTCGGCCGGGTAAACGTCATGCTCAAGATAGTGAAAGCGTCGGCGGGGTCCGGCAAGACATACACACTGGCGAAGGAGTATATACGGCTTCTTCTTCTGGATGATGCGCCGGACAGGTACAGGCATGTACTGGCGGTGACTTTCACTAACAAGGCCACGGACGAGATGAAGCGCCGTATTCTGAAAGAGCTTCATACTCTGGCGTCGGCTCCGGATAAATCGCCATATCTGGAAGATCTCCTGAAGAACGTTTCGGCGGATAAGGCAATCATTCAGGAACGTGCTCTGAGGCAGCTGCGGGGCATACTCCACGACTATTCCGCATTTGCAGTTTCAACCATAGACAAGTTCTTCCAGCAAGCCCTCAGGGCCTTCTCCAGGGAGATTGGGCAGTTTTCATCGTACCAGGTTCAGCTGGACAGGCAGGAGCTTGTCACCGAAAGTGTAGACCGGCTCCTGGACGACCTGTCGGAAGAAGATACCGCCCTTCTTGGCTGGCTAACTTCCAGCGCTCAGGACCAGCTCAGCCGTGATGGCCGCCTTAATATCGAAGCTGGCCTTAAGGAGATGGCGTCCAGCCTTGCGAGCCTTCCGGAAGGAAAAGCGGAACTGCCCAGAGAAAAACTCTCAGCTTTGAGGACCCTTTGCCGGGAGGTCCGGACGAGATTCACGGATAAGGTGCAGGAGACGTCTAAAAAGTGCCTGCAGGTCCTTTCAGACGCGGGCGTAGCCCCCGAAGACAGCAACGGCGGCTTTCTGAAACAGCTTTACGGCTTCGTGCAATTTGATAAGGATGTCGACCCTCCAACGGCGGCTTTCAAAAAAAAGGCAGATGCCCCTCAGTCGTGGTTCTCAAAAGGAAAAGCCAAGCTTCTTGAAAAAGTTGAAGGCTTGCTGGAAGCTCCCCTGAAGGATTTCACCGAACTTTGGGAGCTGCCCTACAAGGAATACGTGACCGCCGGAACTATCCAGGGACAGATTTACGGATTGGGAGTGGCATCGGAACTGAGGGAAGCCTTCATCAAAATTCAGAAAGAAAAAAATGTCATTTCCCTGGAAGACAGCAGCTCCATACTTCGCGGCATAATTGACGGTACGCCCACACCTTTTATATATGAAAAGCTGGGAGTACGATACGAGGACTTTCTCCTGGACGAATTCCAGGACACGTCGCAGGTTCAGTGGGACAATTTCCGACCGCTCCTTCACGGGAGTCTTGACAGTGGCAACGATTCCCTGGTAGTGGGTGACGTGAAGCAGAGCATCTACCGCTGGCGAGGTTCGGACTGGAATCTTCTGGGAAACCGTCTGGAGAATGAATTCAGGGAGCCGAAACTGGAGAAGCTGGATACTAACCGCCGCACGTGCAGGCAGATAGTGGTTTTCAACAATTCCTTCTTCAACTTCGCCGCTATGCGTCTGGACCAGCTCATGAATACTCCAGGCAAAATCGCGTCCCTTTATGCCGATGTAGAGCAGGAGCCCAAGTTCGGCTGCGCCGCTCCCGGCAGCGTGGAAGTGGTCTTCAGCGAGGACCAGATTGCTGAAATTCTCGACACAATCGATGATATACGGAGCAGGGGAGGCAAGTGGCAGGACATTGCGATACTTGTAAGGAACAACGCAGACGGAGCTGCCATTGCTCTGGCTCTGGTTCAGAAAGGCATCCCGGTGGTGTCGGACGATACGCTTTATGTGAAAAGTTCGGTGACAGTCCGCCGCCTGGTCTCGGAGCTTTCCCTGATTGATTCTCCGCCTGAGGAAGGCAAGGCTTCCGCTGATGCGTACATGGCAGGCGGTCTGGGCCTTGAACTTATTTCCGGCTATCATTCCCTTACAGACCTTTCGGAAGGAATTCTGAGGGAACTCAAGGCGGCGGATCCTTCTACCTTCAATGCCGAAATTCCATACATCCAAGCGTTTATGGACTATCTGCAGGATTGGGTGGAAGTTGGAGGAAACAGCCTCGGGGCCTTCCTGAAAGCCTGGAAAGACGTATCGCTCAGAATTTCGTCTCCGCAGATAGGGGACAGCGTCAGGGTTATTACTATCCACAAATCCAAAGGCCTGGAATTTCCGTTCGTCATTTTCCCGAATGCGGAAAAAGTCACTCTTTTCAAGAAGACCGAGCGCTGGTGCGAACCTTCCGTGAAAGGGACCGCCCTCGAGGAGGCGGAAGGTATATACCACGTAGAGCTTAACTCTTCCAGCGCCAACTCCCTGTTCTCCCGTGACTTGTCCCTGGAACAGGAGATGCAGGCCACGGATGCCATCAACCTCTTTTACGTCGCACTTACAAGGGCCAAGTACGGCCTTAAAATAATATCGGCAAAGCTGCCCAAATCCATTAGTTACTCCAATTTCTCCCATATACTGGCGGATTTTGTAGGGGAAGGGGGATGCTCGCTCGGGTCGCCTTTCGACTTCGGTTCGTTGCAAAGGGAGGACAGGGGTGCAGGTATCGTGGATCTCCCGTATGACTCCTACCCCTCCGACGAGGGCGGAAGGCTTGCCTTCAGTTCCGAAGCGGCCGACTATTTCGGCGAAGACGGACTTTTCGGGGTTTCGGCAAGCCGACGGATAAGGGGAAGCGTTCTGCACTCGATACTGTCAAAGGTGGAGGCGCCAGATGACCTTCCAGCGGCCGTGGAATCTGCAGTGAGAAGCGGCCTGTTACCGGCGGAAATGAAGGAAGAGACCCTTGGTCTGCTGTCGGAAAGAATAGATTCCGTGCGCTCCCGCGGATGGTTCGGCGCCGGTGCTTCCGTCCGTTCCGAAGCATCGGTAATGGCACCCGACGGCAATGAATACAGGCCCGACAGAGTCGTGATTTCGCCCGATGGCACCGTTCAGATAGTGGATTACAAGTTCGGCGAAGTCCAGGACAAGTACAATCGTCAGGTTTCCCGATATATGGCTCTTTACCGCAGCTTGGGATACGAAAAAGTTGAAGGATATCTTTGGTACTTGGAAGATAATTTTATTATCTTTGTAAACTGATACCGGAAAGGGCATTTTTCTGTCGCCCCGGCCGGTGTATCCTTTTATAATACGCCCCTTTATGGAAGCCAGTGAAAATACCATCAAACTCTATTACAATACGGAGATGGAGAAACTCGCAATGCCGGAGTATGGACGCAACGTCCTTAACATGGTGGAGCAGGTAAAGGCCATTCCCGACAAAGCCAAACGTACGGAACAGGCTCGCGCCGTGGTAAAGGTCATGGAAAGCCTGAACCCCCAGGTTCACCAGCAGGAAAACTACGCACAGAAGCTCTGGGACCATCTTTACATGATAGCAGGATACGATCTTGACATAGATTCTCCCTATCCCAAACCCATCCCCGAGGTAGTGAACAGCCGTCCGGATCCCATCCCGCTGAATACCAAGCCCATCCGCGCCCGTCATTACGGCCGCAACATAGAAAGCATACTGGAACTCATAGCAGGTGAGCCGGAAGGAGAGGTAAAAACCGCCATGATCCGTTCCCTGGCCATTTACATGCGCCAGCAATATCTTATCTGGAACAAGGATACTGTGGCGGATGAAACCATTTTCCAGGATATCGAGCGCCTCTCCGAAAACCGGGTTAAAGTCCCCGAGGGGCTGGAACTATCCAAAATCGCGCATGATGCATCCTTCTCCCGCCCCGGACTCAACCTTGGCTTCGGCGGAGGTTCCAAAGGTGGCAAATTCGGCCGTAACTTCAAGAAAAAAGGCAAGAAATGAACCCTTTGAAAAAGTTCTGGGATTCCCTTGGTGAGAGGAAGCAGGCGGGGCTGCGTTATGCGGGCGTTGCCGCCGTTCTCCTTTTCACTCTTACGGTAGCCGTTTCGGTTACGTCCTACTGCTTCACCTGGCGTGCGGACCAAAGCGTAATAGCCGGCGGCCCGGATGCTGCGGTTCAAAACGCCGCCGCATCGTCCGGACTTAGCATAGGGAGTTTTCTGGTAAGCGGTCACTTCGGCCTTGCATCCTTCTGCCTGTTGGCGTTTCTTTTGGCGTGGTGCGTTAAGCTGTTAAGGCCCTCTTCTCCCTTGAACCTTAAAAAGTGGTTCTTCGGAATGCTCACGCTGAGTTTCCTGCTGTCGTGGATACTCTCATACGCCGGCATACTCTCAGGATTTGAATACGTTTTCGGAGGCGGCCTCGGCGGCCGTTCCGGTGCTGCCATAGTTAACTGGTGCATCAGGAAAACCGGCGAAATAGTAACCGGAGCCGCTCTGGTGGCGCTTTCGGTTTTATGGCTCTATTGCATGAGCAGTCGCTTTGCAAATCTTCTCATGGGGTCTAAAAAGCTTCCCGACGGTCCCGATCCCGCCGATGAAGCTCCGTTCGAAACGGCCGATACATTTACTCCCGATGAGGAAGAGGAGGAAGGCACGAATGAAGAGCCTTCCGTAATTGCCCCTGCTTTTGTTAGCAGCGGTACCGGCGTCGGCGCCGATGAAGCCCGTAAGCCCAGGAGGAGGCAAAAGGAAGTGGTAACGACACAGGAGGAAGACGATGAGGGCAGTTTCAATGTGGTTACAGACGATTCTCTGGAACAGGAAGTCAGGGAACCTTTGAAGCCTATCGACAACCGTTTGGATCCCCCGGACGGCCTGCCCAAATACAAGATGCCGCCCCTCACCATTCTCGGTGACTATGCATCGGCCCGGCACGAGGTGTCCCAGGACGAGCTTAACCGCAACAACAACAAGATACGCGCAACACTGCTGAGCTACAAGATCCAGGTTCGCGACGTTACCGCCATAGTGGGCCCCACCGTTACCCTTTACAAGGTGTATCCGGCGCCAGGCGTAAAGATTTCGGCCATTAAGCAGCTTCAGGAAGATATCGGCATATCCCTTAACGCAAAGGGCGTGCGTATCACCACCCTGTCGGATTCTGTGGGCATAGAGGTGGCCAACGACAAGGCCTCCATAGTGCCGCTGAAATCCCTTCTGAACGATCCTTCTTTCCGCGAAAGCAAGGCGGAGCTCCCCGTAGCCATCGGATATACCATCTCCCAGCAGGTGAAGGTATTCGACCTTGCCGACGCTCCGCACCTTCTGGTCGCTGGTGCCACCAAGCAGGGTAAATCCGTTGGCCTTAACGTTATAGTGGCCTCGCTGCTTTACTCCAAGCATCCTTCGGAGCTGAAGTTCGTTTTCGTGGATCCGAAGATGGTGGAGTTTTCCTCCTACGGTCAGCTCATCAAGCACTATCTGGCCGTGCTGCCCAATTCCGTCAGCGAAGAGGAAGAGAAAGACAGGGCCATCGTTAAGAACGCGAAGGACGCTGCTGCAGTGCTGCAGTCCCTCTGCGTGGAGATGGATGCCCGCTACGAACTGCTCTCCAAGGCATTCGTGAACAATATCAAGCTTTACAACGCAAAGTGGAAGGAACATCACCTCCGTTCGGACGAAGGTCATCATTACCTGCCTTACATTGTGGTTGTAATAGATGAGTACGCGGACCTTACCATGTCCGTGGGTGCAGGCCCGGAGTCAAAGACACTTGCGCGCGGAATCACCACTTCGGTCATACGTCTTGCCCAGAAGGGCCGTGCCGCAGGTCTTCACGTGATTCTTGCAACCCAGAGGCCTACGGTGGATGTTATCACCGGCCTGATCAAGGCCAACTTCCCCATGCGTATCGCCTTCCGCGTCACTTCCCGCATCGACTCATCCACCATCCTTGACCAGCCTGGTGCCGACAAGCTGATAGGCCGCGGTGACATGCTCCTTTACAGCGGCGTGGAGATGGAGCGCGTGCAGTGCGCTTTTATAGGCAACGACGAAATCGTGTCCCTTACCAAGGCGGTAGGGGAGCAGGTGGGATACCAGCGCAGCTACAATACACCTTATTATCTGCCTGAACCTGCTCCCACCGAGGAAGACGGCGGTTCGGGCGGCATGGTGGATATGAAAGCCCTGGACGATCGTTTCGAAGAAGCCGCACGCACTGTGGTGATGAATCAGAGAGGTTCCACCTCGGATCTCCAGCGCAAGCTTGGCATGGGATATGCAAAAGCAGGCAGGGTGATGGACCAGTTGGAAGCCGCCGGTATCGTTGGCCCGCAGAACGGGGCCAAGCCGCGCGAAGTCCTGGTTCAGGACATAGCCCAGCTGGAAGAAATACTTCAGCACTTTATGAACCAATAATGAAAAAGCTGCTTTTGGCAATAACCCTACTGTTTCCGGCACTCGTATCGTGGGCACAGGGAATTCCGCTTCTGGATAAAGTCCAGGGGCAAAGGGTGTCGTTTTCTTACAGTTACAGCCTTTCTCAAAAAGGTGCGGATTTCCAGGAAGTCACAGGCGGTGAAGTTACTGTGGAAGACAACGCCTATGTCATGGAAGGGCTTGGCATCAAAGTCCTGAGCGATGGCGAAACCCGCTGGAGCCTGGATCCCGCCGCCCGCGAAGCCGTAGTGGAAACTGTTGAAAAAGAGGATATCTTTACCAATCCTGCACTCTTTATTTCATCCTACAGGAATTACATGGACAGGATAAATGTAAACAGTCAGGGGCACAATAATCTGGACGTTACCCTTACTCTGGACGATGAAACCAAAGCGCGGTTTGTCCTGAAGGGTATTACCTTTAAAGAGAAGCAAGGAAAAAGCGACTTCTCGATGGACGAAAAGTCGCTTCCAGGTGATTGGATTGTAACGGACCTGCGTTAAATCTCTTTTACGCAGCGTACGCTGAGGGCGAGGGAGCTAATGCTGCCCTTGCCTTTTTGTATTACGGGATTTTCCAGATAAATGTAGCGGTACTCGGCAAGGCCGTCGGCCTGGGATGAAGTCCACCAGCAGGCGTATTCCCCGAAGCCCTGGTCTGCATAGGATTCGCTGGTAAGGTCCTGATAACCGGCTGCTATGGCGTTGAAGCCGGTGCTGTTTGTGATTGTAACCTCGGTCCTGTAAGGCCACATGTCTTTTTTAAGGAACTGGGCGTTTGCCATGGCGTCTCCGGCCGAAGTTCCCAGCAGAGCGTCGAATTCTTCTGGCGTGGGAAGGCGCCAGCCGTCAGGACAAGCTTCCTTAGCTTCGTTCCAGGTGTAATACCGGCCGAAAAGAGGAGCAACTACCTCGCTTTTCAAGAGGACGGTGCCGCTTTCGGTACCATAGAGGTTCTGCGCCATCCAGCAAAGCCCGCCGGAAGTGATGCTGCGGTACGGATTGCCTCCGGCGACCACGTCGGGATCGCCCTCAAGGCCGGTGAGCGCGGTTTCAGGGTCGATTGCTTCCACATTTGAAGTGACAGAACCATTGTAGTAGTCTGTTGCGAAAGCGTAGCAGGTGACGGTGTAGCTACCTACCTCGGAAAACTCTACGGTATATGAAAGCTCCTGGTTCTTGATGTCCGTTGTAGTTGTGTCCCGTTGTCCGGAATTGACCTGCCAGAAAAGGCCGACACTGCCGGGTGTGGTTCCGTCCGACGTGGTGAGGCTTGAAACGATGGCCTTGAAAGTGATTTTGTCCCCGGCTGCAACGTATGGTACGCTGCTTTCCAGGTACAAGCCCGAAAGGCTTGGTTTAGTGGTTATATCTTCGTCTTTCTTGCAGCCGCCGATGCTCAGGATTGCAGCAAAGGCCAGGCCGGTGCAGAGTAAGTTGAATCGCATGTCCAAGTTTCCTTTTATCCTGCAAATATCGTTAAAAATTTCGTATTTTTGCACAAATACCTTGCCAATGAGAAAGATTATCATAGCCGTCGCCATTATTCTGGCTGTTTCCTGTACGGGGAACAGGGGGAAGTATGTACAGATTTCTGGCTATGCCCAGGGTGGCACATATACCGTAAAGCTTAATATGAAAGGCGTCAGTGTGCCTGTGGAGGCAATTCGCGACAGCGTGGATGCCCTGCTCACACAAATAGATACGACCCTTTCCGGCTACAATAAGAAGTCCGTCCTGTCCCGCTTCAATGCCGGCGAAACGGTGCCATATACTGCAATGTTCGGGGAAATGTACAAGCTTTCCTACGAAATGTGGAAACGCTCCAAAGGCGCCTTGGACTGCGCTGCCGGGCCTCTTTTCGACGTCTGGGGCTTCGGTTTTAAAAACAGCGCATTCCCTTCGGAGGATGAAATTATGTCAATTTTGGGCGGCTGCGGAATGAAACTTCTTCCGGCGGAGCTTCCGGTTCAGGACGGCTTCCTGGATCCTTCGGCCATGGGCAGCCCGCGCCTTAATTTCAACGCTATAGCGCAGGGCTACAGCTGCGACGTAATCGCCCGTTACCTTTATTCCATTGGCGTAAAGGACATGCTGGTGGATATTGGTGAAATATGGTGCGACGGAGTGAACCCTTCAGGCAAGCCATGGTCGGTGGGTGTGGACAGGCCTGAAGACAGGCCGGACCCTTCAGACGGGGCTTCAGAGCTTGAGGGAATATGGTCTTCTGAAGGAAGGTCCGCCGGCATCGTTACATCCGGCAACTACCGCAAGTTCTACATCCGCGACGGGCGCAAATACGCCCACACAATAGACCCTGTAAGCGGTTATCCCGTCCAGCATAATCTCCTGAGTGCTACAGTGGTTTCGTCAGAGAGCGCCGCCATGGCAGATGCAGTGGCCACATGGTGTATGGTAATCGGGCTTGACGCATCGAAGGAACTTATCGCCGGAGATCCGGCACTGGAAGGCTACCTGATATATGAAGCCGATGACGGCTCAATGCAGGAATGGGCCTCGGCCGGTTTTACATTGAAGAAATAATCTCCAGAATATAAATCAGCAGGCGGCACAGTCCGTCTGTTGTTTTTATCAGGAAGTCCCAATGGATGCCGGCTCCCCAGGCTGTGATGCAGATGACCGCACTTCCCATGAGCAACGTGGTTACAGGTATGGCAAGCAGGTTTGTGATAATGAAGTGCCGGGGGAAAGTGTGGAAGCGAATCCATACCAGAGGCGCCGTAAAAGCCTGGCAGCTGATGCTGAGTGCCGCTGTTTTCCATATTTTCGGAAGAATGCCAGGGCTCTCTGGGTACCATCTCTCCATTATCGGATACAGCAGCACTATCCCCGCCATCGCAAGGTAGGAGAGCTGAAATCCGATGCTGCCTATGGCCGATGGATCAACAGCCAGCTGTATAAGCAGGGCAAGGCAAAGCACCCTTGACGCTTTCCGAGGCCTGCGCAGTATCCTGAGCGTTTCATTGATGCTTATGAAAAGGAATGCCCTGACAAGGGAAGGGGAGGCCCCGCTCATCAGTGTGAAAAAAAAGGCCGCAGAGACTATCAGTACATAGCGGATCATCCTGGCCGAAGGGCTTTTACCAAGGGGGACGGTGAGTTTGTCGAAAATCATGTAGAGTATCCCCATGTGAAGCCCCGAGAGTGCAAGAAGGTGAGACGCTCCACTTTCCCTGAAAACGCTTTTGACTTCTGCAGAAAGAAGGCTTCTGTCTCCGGTAAGGAGAGCTGACAGTAGCGGCGCAGTTGTGCTGCTCTCAAATGGCATCGAGCCGATTAGCGTTTTGAGCCATCGGGAGGCTGTTCCTGCGAATTCCGTTATCGGCCCGTCTGCTCCGGCTGTCGGCAGCGAAGATGTCATAGCGCAGAACAAGCCAGTGCACAAAAACAGCAGTGGAAGTGCCTGGGCGATGGTTTTGGGAAATATCGGCCGAAAGAAAAAGGGGAGGGCAAGAAGCGGCGCAGCTATGGCCAGAACCCATCCGGCGGAATTGTTCCCTACAAGACTTCCCGCCATTATCCCCGCCGCAAAAAATGCCGACAGCGCCTCTATTGAATTCTCCCTCCGCATACTGTGCGAAATTACGCAAATAATTTGTATATTTGCACGATTCGGAAATTAATTGTTTTTAATAATATGATCATTCTCGTTATCAACTGCGGAAGCTCCTCCATCAAGTACCAGCTGCTCGACATGAAGAGCGACGATGTCTTCGACATCATTGCCAAGGGTATCGCGGAGAAGATCGGCCTGCCCGCCGGTATCCTCCAGTATGCACCTGCCGGAAAAGAAAAGATTGTCACCGACGTTCCCATCCCGGACCACAAGGTGGGCATGCAGCTCATCCTCAAGGCCCTTACGGACCCTGAAACAGGCGTCCTGAAGTCTCTGGAAGACATTGAGGCCGTTGGTCACCGTATAGTGCAGGGCGGAGACTTCTTCTCTGGCTCGGCCATCGTAAACCAGGATGTGCTGGACAAGATCGCTTTCTGCTCGGACTTTGCACCTCTTCACAATCCGGCTCACCTTCTTGGCATAAACGCCATGCAGGAAGTACTTCCCAGCGTGCCGCAGGTAGTAACTTTCGACACAGCCTTCCACCAGACCATGCCTCCGTACGCATATATGTACGGCTTGCCCTACGAGTATTACGAGAAATTCCGCGTACGCCGCTACGGTGCGCACGGCACTTCCCACCAGTTCGTGGCAGGCGTAGGTGCAAAGCTGGCCGGCCTGGATATCAACAATTCAAAGATTATCACCTGTCATCTTGGCGCAGGAAGTTCCATCTGCGCAATCCATAATGGCAAGTGCGTGGACACCTCCATGGGTTTCAGCCCCCTGGAAGGTATGATAATGGGTACCCGCGTGGGCAACATCGACGCAAACGCCGTCCTTTATCTGGAGAAGAAACTGGGTGTCAGCCCCGACGAAATGTCAACTATCCTCAACCGCAAATCCGGCTTCCTTGGCGTTTCCACCAAGACATCGGACGCCCGCGAACTTGACGAACTCGCCAATAACGGCGATCCTAAAGCCAAACTGGTGTTCAAGAAATTCACCTACGACATCATCAAGAATATCGGCTCATATGTGGCTGCCATGAACGGCGTGGACCTTATCGTCTTCACCGGCGGAATAGGGGAGCACAACTCCAGGCTTCGTCGCCGCGTGCTCGAGAACTTTGCTTATCTGGGCCTCAAGGTGGACTATGAAGCCAACGTAGCCTTCGGCGAGGATGCCATAATCACTACCGAAGATTCCAAGGTTAAGGCTGCTCTCATCTGCACCAACGAGGAGCTGGTGATTGCCCGTGACACAATGCATTTAGTACTTGAAAATCAGGAATAAGATATGATCAAGAATTTTGACGAACTCTTTGCCGAACTGAAGGCAAAAGGTATTTGCAAGCGCATGGTAGCTGCATGGGGCGTGGATTCCCACACCATAGAGGCCGCATCCCTTGCAAGTGACATGGGTTTTGTGAAAGTCACCCTTGTGGGCGACAGCGACATGATTGCGAAGGTTTGCGACGAATGCAAGATTGACGTCGCAAAGTTCCAGATCGTGGACATCAAGGAGGAGCTTAAGGCCGTGGCCGAAGCTGTGCGCATGGTTCACGACGGCGAAGGCGATGTCCTGATGAAGGGCCTCTGCTCAACCGACAAGTTCCTCCGCGCCATCCTTAACAAGGAACAGGGTCTCCTGCCTCCGAAGGGCCTCCTGTCCCACGTTGGCGTAATCGAGAACCCCAACTACCACAAGCTCATCTTTATCACCGACATGGCCGTGATTCCCGCTCCGGATTTCCGCCAGAAGGTTAAGTTGGCTGGTTTTGTTACCGGTGTTGCTCGTTCCTTCGGCATCGCTATGCCCAAGATTGCCTTCATCGCCGCTTCGGAGCAGATGCTGGATTCCATGCCCGCATGCATCGAGGGCGCCATGCTTGCCAAGATGTGCGACCGCGGTCAGATCAAGGCCATCGGCGACGGCCCTCTCGCACTTGATGTCGCGATTGACGAGGAATCCGTCCAGATCAAGAAGCTCCAGAGCCCCGTTGCCGGAGACGCAGACTGCCTGCTCTTCCCCAACATCGAGAGCGCCAACGTTTTCTGGAAAACCAACTCAAAGCTAGCCACCGGCGTACGCCAGGCCGGCTTCCTGGTTGGCACCAAGGTCCCTTGCATCCTCGCTTCCAGGGCCGATTCTGTAGACGTTAAGTTAAATTCCATCGCTTCGGCGGTAATGTCAGTAAAATAATTATGAGAAAGTACATTGTAGCAGGGAACTGGAAAATGAACACCACAGTTCCCGAAGGTGTTGAATTAGCTAAAGCTGTTGTTGCGGCGGCCAAAGAGCTTCCCGCAAATGTGGAACTTGTAGTTGCCCCTCCTTTTACCCATCTCTATCCCGTGGCAGAGGCTCTGAAGGGCTCCAAGGTTAAGCTCAGCGCCCAGAACTGCGCCGATCACGAGAAAGGTGCATACACCGGCGAAGTGGCCGTGAACATGCTCACTTCCGTAGGTTGCGAGTACACCATCCTTGGTCACAGCGAGCGTCGCCAGTACTATGGCGAAACCGACGAGAAACTTGTCGTGAAGACCAAACTCGCACTCGAGGCAGGCCTTAAGGTCATTCTCTGCGTAGGCGAAAATCTTGACGAGCGCGAAGCCGGCAAACATTTCGACGTAGTGACCGCACAGACCAAGGCTGTCCTTTACAACTTCACCGCCGAAGACCTCAAGAAGGTGGTTATCGCATACGAACCCGTATGGGCCATCGGCACCGGAAAGACTGCAACTGCGGCCCAGGCCGAAGAAATCCACGCCTGCATCCGTTCGGTCATCGCCGAAAAATTCGGCCTTGAAGCAGCCGACGACATGACCATCCTCTACGGCGGCTCCTGCAAGCCTTCCAACGCCAAAGAGCTCTTCGCCGAAAAGGATATCGACGGCGGCCTCATCGGCGGTGCAGCCCTCAAGGCCGAAGACTTCCTTGGCATCGCCAAAAGCTTCTAGTATTACATTGCCGCGTTTGCACCTGTAGCGCTTCCAAGGCACTTTTTCTGCAAACGCGGCAGCAAAAATAGCCATTTTGGCCAAAAATGCTGCCACGTTTGCAAAAAATCGCCGTTTCGTGCGTTTTATGTGCAAACGCGGCAGTTTGCAAAACTGCCTTATGAAACGGATATACAAAATTATGATGCTTTCATCAGCGGCCGCCATGCTGGCGTCCTGCGCCCCGAAGGAAGGGGACTTCAAGTATACCATCGACTCATTTGCCGACCTTAAGGTAATGCGATACCGCATTCCCGGTTGGGAAGACCTTTCGCTTCAGCAGAAGGAATACGCATACCACCTTGCCGAGGCTGCCAAGTATGGCCGCGATATCCTCTGGGACCAGAACTGCAAGGACAACCTTCGTGTGCGTCATGCCCTGGAGGCAATCCTGGAATGCGACGCCGTAGATACCAAGGCGCCCGGTTATGAGGATTTCCTGGTATATGCAAAAAGGGTTTTCTTCTCCAACGGCATACATCATCACTACGCCGAGGACAAGATCTTCCCTGCGTGCTCACGCGAGTACTTCGCTTCCCTGATGAACCTCGCGGGTGTTAAGGACGATGAACTTCTGGAAATCATTTACAATCCTGCAATCTATCCCCAGAGGCGCTCGACCGAGACTTCCGGCGATATCGTGAAGCTTTCGGCCGTGAACTTCTACGAGGGCGTCACCCGTGATGAAGTGGAGAAATACTATGCCGGAATAGTTGACCCGTCGGATCCGGAACCCGTTTCCTGGGGCCTCAATACAAAAGTTGTTAAGGATGCAGACGGCGTTATCCGCGAATATCCCTGGAAGGTAGGCGGTATTTATTCCCCTGCAATCGAGAAGATATGCGTGGAACTTGAAAAAGCCGCTGCAGTTGCCGAAAACGACATCCAGAAGCGTGCACTGGCGCTTTTGGTGGAATATTACAAGACCGGCGACCTTAAGAAGTGGGACGAATTCAACATCGAATGGGTTAAGGACACTCTTGGCACCGTAGACTTCATCAATGGCTTCATCGAGGACTACAACGACCCTCTTGGCCGCAAGGCTTCCTGGGAAGGCTATGTGAACATAAAGGACGCCGAGGCTTCCAAGCGCAGCGACATACTCTCGGCCAATGCCCAGTGGTTCGAAGATAATTCTCCGGTTGATCCCAGTTTCAAGAAGGCTACAGTGAAGGGCATTTCGGCCAAGGTTATCAATGCAGTATGCCTTGCCGGCGACAGCTATCCGTCAACGCCCATCGGCATCAATCTCCCCAATGCGGACTGGATCCGCAAGGAGCATGGTTCCAAGAGCGTGACTATCGCCAACATCACACATACTTACAATTACGCCGCCGATGAACTTCCTACAAGCACCCTTGCAGAATTTGCCTACAGCAAGAAGGAAATAGAGCTTGCCAAGAAGTGGGGTGGAGTTGCTGATGAAATCCACACCGACCTTCACGAGTGCCTTGGCCATGGCTCCGGACAGCTCCTTCCCGGGGTAAGCACTACTGCCATGGGCGAGTATGCATCGGCCCTGGAGGAAGCCCGCGCCGACCTTTTCGGCCTTTATTACACCGCCGATCCCAAGATGGTCGAACTGGGTATTATGCCCGATCCCGAAGCTTATAAGGCCGAATATGCGAATTATATACGCAACGGCCTTATGGTGCAGTTCACCCGCGTGGAGCTTGGCCGTCCCAATACCGAAGCCCACATGCAGAACCGCAAGCTCATCGCCGAATGGTGCTACGAGAAAGGCGCCGCCGACAATGTGATTGAAAAGAAGGTGCGCGACGGTAAGACTTACTTCGTAGTAAACGATTACGTAAAACTCCGTGACCTTTTCGCCCAGCTTCTTGCCGAGATTCAGCGCATCAAGTCGGAAGGGGATTACGAAGCAGGCAAGGCTCTCATCGAAACCTATGCCGTGAATATCGACCCCGAACTCCACAAGGAAGTGCTGGAACGCTACAAGGCCCTGAACCTTAAGCCTTACGGCGGATTCGTGAATCCCGAAATCCAGCCTGTTCTTGACAAAGACGGCAATGTAACTGACTACGTTCCCGTTTATACTGACGACTACCTGGGCCAGATGCTGCAGTACGGCAAAAAGTATAGAACCCTCTAACGTCGCGCCCTGCGGTCCCTGAGTCGGTCCCTGAGCCTGTCGAAGGGCCTGTCGAAGGGCGACCGGGCATCTCATATGATAAAGGACTACAGGAACTATCTGCGTATAGAGCGTAGGATGTCACCATCCACGGTGACATCCTATTGCCATGACGTGGAGGGATTCCTGGAGTATACGGACCTTGCCCCCCGCGCGGTAAGGCCGGAAGACATTGAGCGCTACCTTGGAAAGGTAACGGCTGACGGCCTTTCCAAGCGTAGCACAGCGCGGCTTATCAGCTCTTTGAGGAGCTTTTTCTCCTGGTGCGTAGAGGAAGGGGAGATCAAGGACAATCCCTGTGACAGGGTAGATGCCCCCAAGCTTGGGAAATACCTTCCTGAGGTACTGAGCGTAGACGAAGTTACGGCTATCCTTGATTCCGTTGACCTTTCGGCGCGCTTTGGGAAACGCGACAGGGCTATTCTTGAAGTCCTTTACGGCTGCGGGCTCCGCGTCAGTGAAGCGGCGGCATTGAAACTTTCCCATGTCCATATTGACGAAGGCTTCGTGGACGTAATCGGCAAGGGCAACAAGCAGCGCCTGGTCCCTCTCGGGGAAATGGCGGCCGATGCCATCGTGGCTTACTTGCCCGAGCGCCCGGAACCTGCTGCCAGGGCCTTTGACGACTATCTTTTCCTTAATCGCTTCGGCAAACCCATTTCAAGGGTCTCGCTTTTCAATATGGTAAAGCAGCAGGCAATGGCCGCCGGAATTCAAAAGGAAATATCGCCTCATACTTTCCGGCATTCTTTTGCGACGCATCTGATAGAAAACGGGGCCGATTTGAGGATGGTCCAGGAAATGCTGGGGCACGAGTCTATCCTCACTACGGAAATCTACACCCACATCGATACCTCCACCTGGCATAAAACCATACTGGACCACCATCCAGAAGGGTGAGCGACAAAAAACCGGGATTAACTTCCTGTTTGTTTAATAAACTCATCAGGGGTGAGGACTCTGATGGAAGAAGGAGGCTGTTTAAGGCCTTTCTTAATCTTGAAGTCTTTGGTATTTCGGGTGATAACTACGTCGCAGTTGTTCTGGACAGCGCATATATACTGAAGAATGTCCTCGAAGTCTTTCCCGCTAAGGTATAGCGATTTCTGGAGGGTGTCATCGTTCATCGGCAACACGTCAACAATGGTTGACAGATATTTCAGGTTGGGAATAACGGCGTTTTGTCCTACGCTCTTCTTGTATACAAAGGCTGCATTTACCATTGTGAGTATGGATACGCAGAGTTCGATCTTACCCTCGTCCCGCAATTGGAACAGTTGGGCCGATGTTTCGTAACCATCCCGTTCCAGCAGAAGATCCAAGATAATATTTGTGTCCAGAAAGACTCTCATTTGGACAGAAGATACTGAAGACGGTCATCCTTAATATCGGCCCAAGATATATCCTTAGGTTTGGCCGATCCAATCAATCGACGGATACTGGAATTGACTGGAATTGGTGCAGACTGCCGGGTAATTTCCGATGCGGCATCTTCCAACATCTTTTCGATCAACCGCTTAAGCGAAATATCGTGACGGCGCGCCTCATTAGAAAGGATGTCAAAAACAGGCGTTTTGATATCAATCAGCTTACGTTTATTTGCCGTTGCAGTTTCCATATATATGTTTTTGCAAAGATATATACCGTTTCTCAAAAAGACAAATCTTTTTAAAGGTAAATGGATGCGAAAAATCATATAATCAGAGACATGAGCAAGGTGAACATATTTTGAGAATCAAAATAATTGTTGTATCTTTGCGCGCTTAAAAAAGCCGGATTGGTTTTTTGGTGCAATGGGGTGCTTGAAACAGAGCACTGAGTAACACATTTTTATTCAACAAACAATGAAGCATTTTACGCTTAACGGCGAAATTCGCCAGAAGGGCAACAAGGCCGCCCTCAAGGCCTTCAGGGCACAGGGCCTGGTTCCCTGCAATCTCTACGGCCTTGGTATGGAGAACATCCTGTTCACCGTGAACGAGAAAGAACTCAAGGGTCTTACCCACACTCCCGCATCCTACATCGTGGACCTGAACCTTGGCGGCAAGGTTTACACCGCAGTAGCACACGAGTATCAGTGGCACCCCGTGGACGACAACTGCCTCCATGTTGACTTCCTCGCAGTGAACGAGAAAAAGCCCATCGTAATCGCAGTTCCCATCCACATCACCGGTCACCCGGTTGGCGTACAGGCCGGCGGTAAATTCACCCAGAGCGCCCGCAGCCTCAAGGTTTGCGCCCTCATGAAGGACCTTCCCGACCAGCTGGACGTAGATGTAACTCCCCTGGAACTTGACAAGAGGATGGTAGCCGGAGACCTCAAATTCGAGGGTATCCAGATTGTGTCCGACAAGAACACCATCATCTGCTCCGTCAAGACCACCCGTGCCATGCAGCAGGCTGCAGCCGAAGCTGCCAAGAACGCACAGTAAAAAAGATGGAGTACCTTGTTGTAGGGCTCGGGAACATCGGGGCGGAATACGCCACAACCCGGCACAACATGGGATTTATGGTATTGGATGCCTGGGCTCAGGCATCCAATGTCCTTTTTAAGACCGACCGCTACGGAGACGTGGCCGAGATTTCTTTCAAAGGACGGTGGTTCGTACTGCTCAAGCCATCCACCTACATGAACCTGAGCGGAAACGCAGTGCGCTACTGGATGCAGAAACTGCACCTTCCCCTAGAAAACCTCATCGTAGTCTGCGACGACCTTGCACTCCCTTTCGGCACTATCAGAATGAGGGCCAACGGTTCTTCCGGCGGGCACAACGGCCTGGAAGACATAGCCCAGAAATTGGAAAGCACACAGTGGACAAGGATAAGGGTCGGGATCGGCAACGAGTTCAGCCGCGGGGGTCAGATAGATTATGTCCTCGGAGATCTTTCTAAGGAAGAAATGGAACAGGTCCCTGCTCTTTCGGCAAGAATAATTCAAGGGATAAAGGACGTTTCCACCATAGGCGTACAAAGGGCCATGAATACGCTTAATACAAAGCCAAAAGTTCAAGAAGAAGTGAAAAAATCAGAAAAAATCGACGAAAACAACACGAAAATGCCTGGATTTTAATGTTTTTCCCGCAATTTTTTTTGTTTTTGAAATATTTTTTCTAACTTGCAGCGAAGTTTGAATCACTTTTACGAACCAATAAAACAAAAAAACCATGAAAGAACTTTTAGAAAAGATCTACGCAGAATCGCAGGCATTCGGTAAGGACGCCGTCCTCCAGCTCAACAAGGGTAACAAAGCCGCTGGCGCACGCGCACGTAAGGCCGCTCTCGCTCTCATGAAGGACCTCAAGGAATTCCGCAAAGTATCCGTGGAAGCCAGCAAATAATTCCACCGAATCTTGCTTCGAAAATAAAATGTTGCAGAAATTTACATTTTTCTGCAACATTTTATTTTTTTGTGCATCTTTACTATAGGTTTAGGTTTTAGTACACGTCAAAAGACCGGGTCCAAGGGTTTATCCCAAAGGCCCGGTTTTTTGGTGACAACGTCCGAGAACTCTGAAAATAAGGGTATCAGAAAAAAATGCTATCTTTGCATGATATATGCGTTGCGTAAAATTAATATCGGCAGTAATATTTGCGGCGACAGCGCTTGCATCATGCACGGCGGATGATAATTTCGACCCGGCCCGGTCCTATGACGGATCTTCTGTGAGCTCCAATCCGCAGAGGCTTCCCATCGAAGAGGTCCGTCACGTCATGATAATGGTTGCGGGCGGTTATAACAGCCTGTCGGAATACATCAGGGCAGACATGAAAGAGCTTTCCGAAGGCTATCTTCCCACGGGGAAAGGCCGTATGGAAGATGTCCTTGTGGTGCTTTCGCGCCTTCCGGAGAAAAGGGGGGATTACAGCACTCCTTCCCCGGTTATTCTTTACCGCCTGTGGAAAGGCTCAGACGGGAATGTCGTCAGGGATACCCTCTACAAATGGGACACCAGCGCTGTTCTGAGCGACGCCTCCACAATAGGTGAAGCCTTGCAGATGGTTTCCGACATGTTCCCGGCCGCCGGATACGGTATGGTCTTTTCGTCCCATGCATCGGGATGGCTTCCTGCGGGTTATTACAACGACCCTGCAGCATACGAGGAAGCTCATGGGGGCGATGCAGGTTTCTTCGGCATCAGCAGAAGGGGTCTCCGTGAGACCTTCCCTCCCATTCCGGATTATCCGGCCGTCAAGAGCATCGGCCAGGACAAGGTGGGTATTTCTTCTTATGAAATGGAGCTTAAGGACCTTTCGGAGGCCATTCCCATCCATCTGGAATATCTTCTTTTCGACGCATGCCTGAACGGTTGCGTGGAGGTGGCCTATGCTTTCAGAGGCATCGCCGACATTGTGGGATTCTCTCCGACGGAAGTCCTTGCCGACGGCTTCGACTATCCGTCAATCGCAAAGCGCCTGTTAAGGCCGCAGCTTAATCCTGTAGCCGTGTGCAAGGATTATTTCGCCTATTACGACGCCCAGTCGGGGAGCGGCAGGTCGGCCACCATCACCGTCGTGGATACAAGGAAGATGGAACCGCTTGCCGAAGTCTGCGCCGACCTTTTCGACCGCTACCGCGACAAGATAAACAGCCTGGACGGCAACAGGGTGCAGGGCTATTTCAGGTCGAACAGGCACTACTTCTACGACCTCAAGGACATACTTGTCCGGGCAGGGATGACAGCGGAGGAAACGGCTCTTCTGGATCAGGCGATGTCAAAGTGCATAGTGTACAAGGCCGCCACGCCCAGTTTCCTTGGCATAGACCTTTCGCGTGCGAACGGCCTTTCAATGTACCTGCCTTCCATGGGAACCCCGCTTCTGGACAAATTCTATAAAGACAATATGGCCTGGAACGAGGCCACTCAACTTGTAAAATAAAAATCAGGTATATATGAAAGATTTCGTAAAGGCCATGCTGGCCGTCATCTGCGGCTTTATCGTGCTCAGGCTTCTGGGTTTGCTGTTGATGCTGTTTTTCATGGGCTCGGCCCTCATTGGCGGTTCCTCAACATCCATCCCGAAGGATGCCGTCCTTGACATTAACATGTCTGAATTCATTGTGAGTGAACAGAGCCAGGATACTTCCATGCCAGATCTGAGTTCCCTTTCCAGCGGCGCTATGACTCCGCAGATCGGCCTGCGCGATGCCGTTCAAGCCATCCGCAGAGCCGCTTCTGACGCTTCCATCCGCTTCATTTTCCTTAGGCCCGACGGTGCCACCGCCGGTACAGCGGACCTCGAAGAGCTCCGTATTGCCCTGTCAGAGTTCCGCACCAGCGGTAAGCCCGTTCTGGCATATACCGAGAATACCGGCAACGGCTCTTATTATCTTGCGTCAGTAGCCGACCAGGTGCTCATGGGTTCGCAGCACGGTTCCACTTACCAGCTTATCGGTCTTTCCGGAAGGATGATTTTCCTGAAGGACGTGCTGGAAAAATTAGGAGTGAACTACCAGCTTATCCGCCATGGCAAGTACAAGAGCGCAGGCGAGATGTTTATCCGTAATTCAGCTTCGCCTGAAAACCGCGAGCAGAACGCACGTATGATTTCTTCAATATGGGATACTTTCGGTGCCCATATGGCTTCCAGCCGCGATTTTACAAAGGATGAACTGGACCTCTGGATTGACGGCCTTGCCTTCAACATGCCGGAAGATTTTCTGGAAAAAGGCCTCGTGGACTCCCTGGTGGACCATGAAGCCCTCATTCAGAAGCTTTGCACTCTGGCTCAGGTGGACGATCCTGACAAACTTCACCTTGTTTCCCTTGCCGACTATATCTCGGCCAGCGTCAGCGCTTTCCCTTCCCGCAGTAACGTGGCTGTCATCTACGCCGACGGCGAAATCATCGACGGTTGGGATACCAAGGAAATAAGCGGCGACCGTTTCGTCAGCGAAATCGACAAGGTCCGCAAAGACAAGAGCGTTAAGGCCGTGGTTCTGCGCGTGAATTCTCCAGGCGGCAGCGTAAGCGCGTCTGTCAAGATTCGTCGGGCGCTGGACCTTCTTCAGCAGGAAAAGCCACTTGTGGCTTCTTACGGAAACTATGCGGCTTCGGGCGGCTACTGGATTTCCAACGGCTGCCAGAAAATTTATTCCGATGCCACCTGCCTCACCGGCTCTATCGGCGTGTTCTCAATGATTCCCGAGTTCTCTGAAGTTACTAAGAAAATCGGCGTGAATGTGGAAACGGTGGGTTCGCACAGGCACAGCGACATGTATTCCCTGATGCGCCCCTTCGATTCAGAGGAACTGAAATATATGCAGGCCTCTGTCGAAGATATTTACGAGAGTTTCGTCAATCTTGTGGCCACAAGCCGCGACAAGGATCCCGAATATATTGATTCAATCGCTCAGGGCCGTGTATGGACAGGCGCCGACGCCCTTGAGATAGGCCTTGTGGATGAAATCGGCACTTTGGAAGATGCCATCAGCTATGCCGCCGCCCTTGCCGACATGCACTCCAGCGACGAATACGGCGTAGTAGCTTATCCCCGTCCGCTCACCTTCATGGAACAGATTCTGGAGAGCATGGGGCAGAGCACCACACCTTCCGTCCTTCTCGAAGGCACTCCCTTCGAGGCTATGGGCCGCGAAATGGAGAACGTTAAAGCGGCCGAAAACGGCACCGTCTTCGCACGCCTTCCTTATTCCATTGATATTAAATAAAAACAGATATGAACAGAGTAGTTATTACCGGTATGGGTATATGGTCTTGTCTGGGTGTTACCCTGGACGAGGTTAAAGATAGTTTGTACAGCGGGAAGTCGGGAATCATCCTTGATCCTGTGCGCAAGGAGATGGGGTTCAGAAGCGGACTCACTTCTTTCGTGCCGGCTCCGGACCTGAAAAAGGAGCTTCCCCGTTCGCAGAGGGTGTATATGCCCGAACCGGCCCAGTATGCATACTGCGCAACGCGCGATGCCCTTAAGGCCGCAGGAATCGACCAGGACTATCTTGACAATAATGAGGTGGGCCTGCTTTACGGCAACGACAGCACTGCCGACGCAGTGTACAATTCGGTGGCGAAGATAGTCGAGAAGAAGGACACGATGCTTTGCGGCGCCGGCGCTATTTTCCAGAGCATGAATTCCACGGTTACAATGAACCTTGGCGTGATTTTCCACCTCAAGGGCATTAATCTTACCGTGTCCGGCGCTTGCGCCAGCGGTTCACATGCTATCGGCCTTGGCGCACTGCTTATCCAGAACGGCCTTCAGGATATGGTCGTATGCGGCGGCGCACAGGAGGTGAACATGGCTGCGACAGGTTCCTTCGACGGTATTTCCGCATTCTCCACCCGAGAAGACAATCCCGCCGCTGCATGCCGCCCCTTCGACAGGGACCGCGACGGTCTGGTTCCCGGCGGTGGTGCAGCTACCGTAATCCTGGAAAGCTATGAGCATGCCGTAAAACGCGGCGCTCCCATCATAGCCGAAGTACTCAGCTACGGCTTCAGTGCAAACGGAGACCATATTTCCTCGCCCAATGTGGACGGCCCCGCCCGTTCCCTTGAAATGGCAATCCGCCGTGCAGGAATCGGCCTTAAAGAAATTGGTTACGTGAATGCTCACGCAACTTCTACCCATGTGGGCGACGCCAACGAAGCCAAGGCCCTTTACCGCGTCCTGGGCGAAAAAACCGTCCCCATCACTTCCACGAAGAGCCAGACCGGTCACGAAATGTGGATGGCAGGCGCCTCAGAGGTCATTTACTCCATCCTTATGATGAAGAACGACTTTATCGCCGGCAATATCAATTTCGAGAATCCCGACGAAGATTCCTGCCACCTGCTTATTCCCGGCAGCACCATGAACGCTCATTTCGACACCTTCCTTTCCAATTCTTTCGGATTCGGCGGAACTAATTCCACTCTTATTATAAGGAATGTCTAAGGAGGCCGTAATAATCGGCGCAGGCCTTGGAGGGCTTCTCTGCGGCCGCATCCTGTCCCGCGAAGGATGGAAGGTTACTGTACTTGAACAGTGGGCCCAGCCCGGCGGTTCCCTCCAGACTTTCGTGCGGGGCGGCGTGCGTTTCGATACCGGCTTCCACTCAGTCGGCGGTCTTGCCCCCGGCGAGCCCCTGGAGCAGCTGTTCCGCCCCCTCGGCCTTATGGACCTGCCCTGGTACAGGGTCGGGGAGGACGAATTTATCCGCTGCAGCCTTCCTTTCCTGAGGCTTTCGGCCCTTACGGAAGACGAGATAGAGCATGTGGCAGGGCCTTACCGGCAAAGTGTATGGCGCCTCAGGGGTGGCGGAAAAACGCTTGTCGATGCTCTTCTGGAGGGTATTGATGTGCAGCTCAGGAAAAAAGTCATCGAGATTAAGGACCATGTCGTGCGTTGCAATGACGGAAGTGAATTTGCGGGCGATGTGGTAGTTTCCGACATCCATCCCAAGGCTACATTCGATATGCTCACGGACCATGTGCGCCCGGCATATATCAAGCGGTTGCAGAAGATGGAAAATGGCCCTGGAGTATTCACTGTGAACATCAAACTTAACCCGGGAACAATCCCCATTGAGTATCACAGCATCTTCATCGACGGTGAAATCATGATTCACTTCGGTGAGGAGGAAGCAGGCGGATACGCCAGGAGCATGGATATCCTTACCTTCGGCCATCCGGGCGATGACAGGAACGCCTTCGCCGAAACACTGATCCAGAAAGCGTCGGAACGCATTCAGGGTCTCCCCGATGCGGTCGAAAGGTTCTGGACCAGCACCCCCGCTACCTGGGAACGATTCACCGGAACTCCCGGAGGCTCAGCTTACGGAATAGTTAAAAAGGGGGCGGGGGATTACCTGTCTCCGATAACGCCTTTGGACTGGCTGTTCCTGACAGGCCAGAATATCGGCCTTCACGGCATCCTTGGAACCACGGTCGCCGCTGTGAACACTTGTAATATAATTTTGAAGCGATGAAATACGCACTTGTTACCGGCGGAAGCCGGGGAATCGGCCGGGCCGTTTGCCAGAGGCTGTACCAGATGGGCTACGAAGTCCTTATCAACTTTGTCTCCAACCGCGCCGCAGCCGAGGAAACCCTCTCGCTTGTGGAAGGTCACGGCGAACTTATGCAATTTGACGTTGCCGATGCCGAGGCTGTGCAAAAAGCCCTTGGAGGCTGGCAGGCAGCCCATCCTGAAGAATATATAGAGGTCCTGGTGAACAACGCCGGCATACGCCGCGACAATCTTCTCCTATGGATGGAAAAGGAAGACTGGTTCAAGGTTCTGGATACAAATCTGAACGGCTGGTATAACGTAACACGGCCGCTTCTTCAGCCTATGCTCATCCATAAGTTCGGCCGTATCGTGAACGTGGCTTCGTTAAGCGGCCTCAAGGGCCTTCCGGGGCAGACTAACTATTCTGCCGCGAAGGGTGGCATGATTGCCGCTACCAAAGCTCTGGCTCAGGAAGTGGCGCGTAAGAAAGTGACCGTGAATGCAGTGGCTCCCGGCTTTATCCGTACCGATATGGTGGAAGGCCTTGACGAGGCAGCCCTGAAGAAAGACATTCCTGCAGCCCGCTTCGGCGAGCCGGATGAAGTTGCTGCGGTAGTGGCTTTCCTCTGCAGCAAGGAGGCTTCATACGTTAACGGCGAAGTTATTTCGGTGAACGGAGGTTTATATACCTAGAATACGTTCCTGCGGTTATAGGCCTTCAGTGCGGCCCTGAGAAGCATCAGGCAGCGCTGAAGGTCTTCTTTTTTAAGTACGTACGCCATGCGGACCTGGTTATTGCCAAGGTCCGGGCTGCGGTAGAATCCGGCTGCGGGGGCCATCATTATGGTTTCTCCGTCCAGGCGGAAATCCGTAAGGCACCAGCGGCAGAAATCTTCGGCGTCTGAAACCGGCAGGCTGACGACGGTGTAGAAAGCCCCGTGAGGCATGGGGGAGTATACGCCGGGGATGCTGTTAAGCCCCTTAATGAAGAAATCCCTGCGGGCTTTGTATTCCTCGAAGCACTCTTTCGCATACTCTTCAGTGCCTTCAATGGATGCTTCCGCCACAAGCTGGCCCAGAAGGGGAGGGCTCAGGCGTGCCTGGCAATACTTCATTACTGTGTCGTACACCAGTCGGTTGCGGGTTACCAGCATGCCCACTCTGATTCCGCATTCTGAATAGCGCTTGGAAACAGAGTCTACCAGAATCACGTTTTCGGGTATGCCAAGGGTCATGGCCGAAACGAAAGGCTCCCCGGTGTACACGAATTCGCGGTACACTTCGTCGGCAATCAGATAGAGGTCATGTTTTACGACCAGCTCCTTTATCTTCTGCAAATCTTCGGGAGAGTATACTGAACCTGCGGGATTGGACGGGTTGCAGATCAGTATAGCGCGCGTCTTAGGCGTAATAACTTCCTCGAAAGCCTCCATCGGAGGCAGTGCGAATCCGTCTTCTATGTAAGACGGAACAGTGCGTACCTTGATACCCGCGGTGACTGCAAAAGAGATGTAATTGGCATAGCCGGGTTCCACCATCAGTATTTCGTCACCAGGATTCAGACAGGCGAGGAAGGCAAAGAGAATAGCCTCGGAGCCACCTGAGGTAATGATTATGTTTTCGGGACCTATGTCGTTGATCCCGAATTTCTTATAATAGCCGACAAGCTTTTCCCTGAGGGGCAGTATTCCCTCCGAGGGACTGTATTCCAGGGTTTTGCGGTCTATCCTCTTTAGTACGTCGAGGGCCTTCTGCGGGGTGGGAAGGTCCGGCTGTCCTATGTTAAGGTGATATACTTTGACGCCTTCGCGCTTCGCCGCATTTGCGAGCGGGACAAGTTTGCGTATAGGTGATGACGGCATTTCGGCGCCGCGGTGCGAAATCTGGGGCATGGTTTAAAGCATTCCAAGCATGCGGCTCCTGACAAGGAGGGACGCTCCGAAAGGGGCCGCTTTTTTGTTAAGTTGTGTAAGTTTGATGCTGGTGTCCTGGTTGGCGATGTTGAGCACATGGCGCTTTATGGCCGAACGTATGGGGAGCATAAGGTAATCGCCTGCAGCTTCGGCCATTTTACCGCCGATAACCACCAGCTCGGGGTTGAAGATGTTGATGAGTCCTGCGAGGCCTTTGCCAAGGTTCGTGCCTATCTTCTCGACGGTCTCGATGGCAAGGACATCTTCGCTGCGGATGGCTGAATAGATGTCGTTGAGATTCACTTTCCCGTTAGCCTTGAATTGTGCCGCGAGGGAGGAAGCCCTGCCGGAATTCAGTTTTTCGCTTATCATCCTGACGAGGGCGCTTCCGGACGAACCGGTTTCCAGGCACCCGACTTTTCCGCACCGGCACATCTGACCGTTGTCCAGAAGAGGGAAGTGGCCGAATTCGCCGCTGAACCCCGAAGTGCCGTAATACAGGCGTCCGTTCAGTATCATACCCATGCCAAGGCCCCAGCTGACGTTCACGAAAAGCATGTTTTTCTCTTTTAGGCCGCCGCCGAGGTACTCGCCGTAGGTCATTGCACGGGAGTCGTTTTCAAGGACTACGTGCGTGCCAAGGTCTTCCTTAAGGATATCGCTGATGGAACGGTGCTCGTCGAAGCTGAAGCTGTAGCTGTATCCGGTGACGGGGTTCACGCGTCCGGGGACGCTGATTCCGACGCCCATAACCTTGTTCCAGGCCACGTCTTTTTCAAGGAGGAAATTCCTGAGCTCGCCGGCAAGAAGGTGGACGGTGTTTTCGTCGGCTGACATCTTGAAGGGAATACCGTCCTGGAAAAGCCTCAGGCCGCCTTTAAAATCGGTAACGGCGACGCTGGCGTGTGAATTTCTTATGTCCACTCCTACGAAATAACCGGAATCCGGATTCAGTCCATATATTGACGGCCGGCGGCCTCCTGAGGTGCCGGATTTTCCCATGTCAACCATGAATCCATCGTCCATCAGTTCGCCTATGAGCTTTGTCACGGTGGGGACAGACGCGCCGATGGCTTCACTGAGGGCGGCAATGCTGAGCTCGCCGTGTTCAATGCACAGGTACAGGATTTTTTTCTTGAGAAGGGAGTTTTTATTGTCTTTTTTGTCGAGGAAGGTTTCTCTCATAATTTTTTCATTATAATGCGCAAAGTTAAAAATATTTTTTAATTATTCAAAAGGTCCCGATATGATACTTTATTACATTCGGTTTTGAAAAAAAATTGTAACTTTGCCTCTAATATGTTCGCGAAGATTAGAAACGCCATAAGAGAGTTCCGGCTCTCGATGAGGATGAAGATAATGCTGTCTCTCATCGCCATAGTCGTGGTTCTGCTGACTTCCAGCGCAATCTCCATCCTGGAATACAAGCGCATGTCAAGTTATGTGTCTCAGCTGATAGCCGACGACGTGCGCAATATTCACATAACCCAGCGTCTTGTCGATGCGGTGGATAACTACAACCTCCAGCTTCTTGCAGTAATTGGCGATGACAGCCTGTCCTCCCTTCCCACTTTCGACAGGGAGTCTTTTGTCCAGCACTGCGATTCCCTCCGCGTGGATTTCAGTTCCGGAAGGATAGTTCCATTGGCGGACTCTGTGGTCTATGCATATTCGGCCTATATGCTGGCATCGATGGAACTCGAAGACGTTTTGGAGTCCAATTTCATAAATACTCGTGACTGGTATTTCAACCGTCTCCAGCCGCTGTTCTCCCGCATGAGGGCATATCTGGACAGGCTGAGCAATGAGATGTACCTGGAATTGGAAAGCAATTCCAAGAACTTCGACAGCGGATTTTTCCGCAGCATCGTGCCCGGCGCCGTTGCTGTGGGCGTGGGAATACTGCTGATTTTCCTCCTCCTTTTCTACCTCCTGGTGTACTATGTCAAGCCTCTATACGGAATGCTGTCGGCCCTCAAGGACTATCTCGCATTTCGTCGGCGCTATACTTTTACCTTCGAAGGAAGCGACCAGCTGGCCGAACTGAACGGCGACATAACTGACCTGGCGGAGGAGAACCGAACGCTTCGGCGCAGGATAAGCGATCTTAAAGACAGAAAATGAACCTGAGGGTCATATCCAGAAATGTGGGCGTGGCGCTGCTTGTGAGCGCCCTGTTCATGCTTCTTTCTATAGTGGTGTCTCTTATAGAAGGCGGCGACAGTGCACTTGCGCCACTGCTTATCAGCTTTACCCTTACCTTCATTTTCGGTATTTTCCCTTTTATTTTCGTAAGGAAAACCTCGCAGATTACACTAAAGGACGGGTACATGATTATTTTCCTGTCGTGGTTGCTGTCCTTTATTTTCGGCTCGCTGCCGTATGCCCTGTGGGGCGGACCATTCACACTCATAAACGCCTGGTTTGAAAGCGTTTCCGGATTCACGACGACAGGCGCTACAATTCTTGAGGACGTAGAGGCCCTGCCTCGAAGCCTTCTTTTCTGGCGCGCTTCCACCCACTTCATCGGCGGTTTGGGAGTCGTAGTTTTCCTTTTGCTGATTATTCCGAACTCTTCGCCGGTGCGCCTCAGGCTCACTAACATGGAGCTTTCGTCGCTTTCCAGGGATGATTACCGCAGCCGGACTAATCGTAGCGTTTCAATCTTCGCATGGGTGTACCTGGCACTTGGAGGCTTTTCATTCCTGGTGTATCTGATTCTCGGGATGAAACCCTTCGACGCCATCTGCCATGCCTTCAGCGTGTCGGCAGCGGGCGGTTTTTCAACGCGTACGCTGTCCATCGGCGCTTTCGGCTCGCCGCTTATCTCCATCGCCACAATTTTCCTGATGTTCCTGGCGTCTATCCACTTCGGCATAATTTTCATGGTCTTTGCGCTTGGAAGCATTCGTCCTTTGCGTAATCCGGTCCTGAGATTCTACGTGGGAGCGCTTGTGGTTATTTCTGTGATTACTTCGCTGTCGCTTAAGCTTCAGGGCGTGGACGATTCCTGGGGGAATGCTTTCCTGGACGGAACCTTCCATGTCGTGAGCTACGCATCCACAACCGGATTTGCCATAAGCGACAATGCTGCCTGGCCTTCGCTGCCATGTTTCATGCTAGTCCTTGTGAGCCTTATCTGCGGATGTGCGGGGTCTCCGACCGGCGGTATCAAGGTGGACAGAGTGATAGTACTTTTCAAAGCTATCCACATGCAGATTCTCAAGACGCTGAATCCTTCATCGGTCTACGAGATAAGGATGGGCAGGCGCATACTGCACGACGAAGAAATATACCCCCAGGTGCTTTACATCGCCATGTTTGCCATGCTCATTGCTGTTTCGTCCATTCTCTGCATCATCACCGGCGACCCTAACGGCAATGCCCTAACCGGATCCCTGGCAACGCTTTCCAACGTTGGACCTTCCCTCGGAAGCATAGGCTCCATGGGGAATTACAATGCCGAACCAGGGATGATGAAGTTCTTTTTCTCGGTGAACATGTTCCTTGGCCGAGTGGAAATCTATCCCATCCTGGCCGTTCTTTCCTCCATCTTCAACCGCAGGGGATAGCATGAGGGCTTTTTTCGATGCTTTCATGCGCGGCTTCCCTTACGATCCCACTCCTTGCCAGGAGAGGCTTCTGAGGTCGGTGGCGTCGTTCCTGTCTTCTGACGACGGTGATATCCTTGTGGTAAACGGATATGCCGGAACCGGTAAGACGACGGCTGTGTCTGCCGTGGTTTCCGGGCTGGCTTATTTGGGACTTCAGACGGTTCTGCTTGCACCAACCGGACGCGCCGCGAAAGTGCTTTCTTCCTATGCTGGTAAGCCTGCATCCACCATACACAAGCATATCTACAGGCAGAAATCTCCTGGCTCGGACGGCTTTGGGGAGTTCTCATTGTCTCCGAATAAGGCCCGGAATACGCTCTTTGTAGTGGACGAAGTATCGCTGATAGGGGTAGAAGAGAATGCAGGAGGGGGAGCGTTCGGCTCGGGGAATTTACTTGCCGATCTGGTTAGCTTCGTGCGCAACGGAACCGACTGCAGGCTGCTTCTGATAGGAGATTGCGCGCAGCTTCCTCCCGTTGGCCTGGAGGAATCGCCGGCTTTGAGTCGCGCTTTCATGTCCTTGTTTGGTGGCGTATATTTTGAAACTCTGACCACCGTTGTCCGCCAGGCTGCGGGTTCAGGGATTCTGGTCAATGCAACGCATCTCAGGACTGTTCTGGATTCCATGACGGAGCCTATCGTTTTTTCCGAGCTTGGGCTGTCTGTATCCGGCTTTCCCGACATAGAGCGCATTGGCGGGGGAGAGTTGTTGGAAACTTTGTCTGATGCGTATTCTAAGTATGGCGAAGACCAGGTGGTGGTCCTGTGCCGTTCCAACAAGCGGGCCGGAAGGTACAATGCGGGAATCAGGGCGCAGGTTCTATATCGTGAGGAAAGGCTGGTCCGTGAGGACAAGCTTATGATAGTCAAGAACAATTATTCGGCCGGGCTGGAAGGGACTGACTATATAGCAAATGGCGACATTGCGTCGCTTGTATGGATCCGGAATTATGAAGAACGCTACGGCCTTCAGTTCGCCGACGCCTGCCTGAGTTTCCCCGACTATAATGACCAGGAAGTTCAGATGAAAGTGCTTCTGGACACGCTGGAGTCAGATTCTCCCTCGCTGCCATACGAAAAATCCCAGGCACTGTACCAGGGCGTCATGGAGGACTATTCGCACATTTCTACCAAACGGAAGCGCTACGAAGCAGTCCGTGAAGACCCCTATTACAGCGCTCTCCAGATTAAATATGCCCATGCCATAACCTGCCACAAGGCTCAGGGCGGTCAATGGGATTGCGTTTTTGTGGACAACGCCTTCTGGCAGGATTTCCTTGTCCCCGAAGATATCAAGTGGCTATATACCGCCCTAACCCGCGCCGTCCGCAAGGTCTATTTGGTCAACTTCAAGGACGCCCTGTTCCACCGCTAAAGCACACTGACCGGGGTTATTTCCATATTGTGTGCTTTACCCTAGTTCGCGCCGGCACCTAAAGCACACTTTCGGCCATAATTTCCACATTCCGTGCTTTAGCCACCTCCCGGAACCTGCCTAAAGCACACTTTCGGCCATAATTTCCACATTCCGTGCTTTAGCCACCTCCCGGAACCTGCCTAAAGCACACTTTCGGCCATAATTTCCACATTCCGTGCTTTAGCCACCTGGCGTGTAATTTTGGAGGAAATTGTGTATATTAGTGGCATGAAAAAACAGTACATTGCAATACTTGCGGCAGTACTCATTGCCGCTCCGGCAACAGCCCAGGGCCTCAAGCCCATTCCCTTTGACCATAAATGGCTGAATAACAAGGAAGTAGCCTTTTCTTACGACGGAAGTTTCACTGACGAAGATGGCTTCATTTTTAACGTCAAAGGCCAAAAGAAAGAAGGCATTAACGTGCCGGAAAAGTTCGCGGACTTTCCCATGCATCCAGATGGTGCGGTAAACCTTACCTTCAGCCCTGACTCCACGAAGCTCGCATTCACCCGTGACAACGATTTATGGGTGGCGGATATTGCAAGCGGCAAAGAAATCCGGCTTACATGGGATGGGACGGAGACCGTGATGAACGGATATGCCAGCTGGGTCTATTACGAAGAGATTTTCGGCCGCCCTTCGCAGTACTGCGCGTTCTGGTGGAGCCCTGATTCCCAGACACTTGCATTCTATCATTTCGATGATACCGAGGTCCCCATGTTCCCGATTTACTCTCCATTCGGCCAGAATGGAACCCTACGCCGCACTCACTATCCAAAAGTTGGCCAGAAGAATCCGGAGGTAAAAATCGGCTTTGTTAAAGCAGAAGGCAGCTCTATAGTCTGGGCCGATTTCGACGAAAAGGACGACCAGTACTTCGGCACGCCTTTCTGGAGCGCGGACAGCAGGAGCTTCTTTGTTCCGCGTGAGCCAAGAATTCAGAATACGCTTGATTTATATGCAGTTAACCCTACCGATGGTACTAAAAATGCCATCTACCACGAGGAAGTTGATACATGGCTGGACTGGATTGACGGCATGCTGTTCACTGACAAGGGCCTATACATGGTCCGGAGCTTTGAAACCCAGTGGCAGCAAATCTATTTCCTGAGTTACGACGGCAAGATTCTGAAACGTCTGACGGACGGCCCCAACTGGAGGATAGAACTGCTAAGGGCCGAAAAAGACGGCACTGTATACTTCCTGGCCGAAAGGGATTCCCACGTTCGTAAATCCCTTTACAGAGTATCGCCGAAGGGCGTTATATCGGCCATGTCAGATAGCGAAATGAACGTTCTTCAAGCCTCGTTTGCGCCTGACGGCAAGCACTTCGTCGCCCTTGAGTCCAACCTGAAAACGCCGTGGCAGTGGTCAATGTATGATTTGAAGCGCCATTCTCAGAACATAGCCAGCCAAGGGACGTATGACGGCCTGACTGGAGACCTTGTGAGCATTACGGTCGACGGCCTGGAGCTGCCTGGCGTCATATATTACCCCAAAGACTTCGACCCTTCAAAGAAGTATCCCGTACATGTTGACATATACGGCGGCCCGGATTCTCCCTTGGTTCATGACCGCTGGGTACGCCCTGGCGCATATGACTGGTATGCAGAAAAAGGCATTATTCAGTTGATAGCGGACTGTCGCGCAGCGGGCCACAACGGTCGTAAAGGCACCGATGCTATATTCAAACAACTTGGCACTGTGGAGGTTGACGATTTCGTCCAGTGGGCAAAATGGCTCCAGAGCCTCCCTTACGTAAAGGCCGATAAGATAGGCGTGGAAGGTTTCAGCTTCGGCGGCACAATGACTACACTGCTCGTTTCCGAAGCTTCGGAGTATTATCATTATGGCATCGCCGGCGGCGGCGTCTACGATTGGACGCTGTACGACACACATTACACGGAGCGCTTCATGTCCACTCTGGAGGACAATGCTGAGGGGTATGCCAGGACCCGTGTAATCGGCCGAGTAGAAGGCTATCCTGCGAAAGCCGGCCAAAGCGACGGCAGTGTTATGCTCAAGATCACTCACGGCACGGGCGACGACAATGTCCACTTCCAGAACACTTTACAGCTCATAGATGTACTGCATCGTCAAGGTGCCGAGTTTGACTTCATGATTTACCCTGACGGCATGCACGGTTACAGGGGCTATCAGGGGAAGCATTTCCAGGAAGAAAACCGCGCTTTCTGGGAGAAATATCTTCTCACTCCCTAGCTGGGACGTGCAGGACTGCACGCAAAAGATCGACGTTTAACCTTGTGTGACGTGCCAACTGACTGATGGAGAATGTTTTCTTATCGGTCCACAGTTTGGTGGCAATCGCAAGTTTTTCGGCCTGAGATAAATGCTTTATGTCCTGTCCGAAGAACTCAGAACTCATTTTTATTGCCTCACGATGCAATTGGCCCTCGCTTTTTCTTTCCAGAAAAGGTCTTGCGTCGGCCGCTTCCATATCCGCCAGATCCTTTTTCTTGACGTTGAGGAAAGCGATATACTGACGTGGTGTGCGGAAGACGGTGCTTCTTAAATAGTCTAAATCCATATAACTGCTTGGAACCAACATCCCTTTTTCATCATATTCCCAGTCCTTCGGAAGCTGTAAACGTGTCCTGAAAGACTTACAGGCATCCCTGTAAGTTAGATTTGATACTTTTCGGTAATTATTGTTACGCTTGTGACAATAAGCGTATCCCGGTCCCCACGGATAATCTTCCGGAAGAAATTCAAATCCGGCTTCGGTGCAATTGCGAAATACATATATGATTTTTCTACGCAACTCTTCTTCATCCTTGATTGCGTCGACTTCAATTTTAATTGAATTGTAAACCCTGTCACTAAGGCCGTCCCTGTTGAAGTGTCTCACAGTTAGGCGTTTGATTTCTCTTTTGAATTTTTCCACCCCTTTTGCCGAGCCTCTTAACACGGAGTGAAAGTGGGTTGACATCACTTCCAACGCAAGTACTTTTACCCCTGAAGATAGTGCTACTATCGGAATTAGGTTCATCATCACCACATAGTCTCTGTCCTCATCACATAGAATAGGCAGTCTGGTTCCATCTGAAAAAACATGGTAACAGTCTTTTACCGGCTTAGGAATATATTCGGTCTCCATACAAAACAGTTTTTGCAAAGATGCGTATAATTAGGGATTGTCGTTTAATGTTTTCAATTTGAGTTGAGCGGGAGCCATCCCTTGTTGCTGACGCATCAAACTCGTCGTTTTATATCATTTTTGCACTTGATCCGGGCTTCATCGCTCGGATTTTGCG
>Ga0310697_10000624_pt1 | contig 45816 bp, 43 predicted proteins | sample 172DNAGHGlowgp2_FD_203883 | JGI IMG/M metagenome (GOLD analysis project Ga0310697, IMG submission 203883) | Sheep rumen microbial communities from Palmerston North, Manawatu-Wanganui, New Zealand - 1728 DNA GHGlow gp2 (v2) (version 2) | ecosystem: Host-associated > Mammals > Digestive system >...
CGTTCTACGACAATCCGGACTACCTGACCTGGGCGAACCCGAGAGAGGAAGCCCGCGCCTACACGCAGGCCGGCGAGAACGCGCTGAAACTCTCGAGCGAGATCAACAACTACCAGTTCGAGACCTACGACCAGAGCTACAACCTCCGGCAGTCCGGGCTGTCCTACCTGGAGAAATATGCGGCGGGACTCGCCTGCTTCCTGCTCTTCTTCATCGGGGCGCCGATGGGCTCGCTCGTGCGCAGCAAAAGCGGCGGACTCGGCGTGGGGCTCATCATCTCCGTCTTTTTCTTCGTCATCTATTACGTCATCAACATCTCCGGCAGCAAGCTGGCGCGCGACGGGGCCGTGGAGACCCCGGTCGGCGTCTTCATCGCCTGTGCCGTGATCGCGCCCATCGGCGCCTTCTTCACCTGGAAGGCGCTCCGGGACTCCGAACTCTTCAACATGGACCAATTCAAGACTTGGCGCCGCAGGGTCTTCAGCAAGATCCAGCGCCTGTTCCGCCCTACGCGCATCGTCTACATGGGCACGCCCGAATTCGCGGTGAAGCCGCTCGACACCCTCGTCAAGGCCGGCTACAAGGTCGTCGGCGTGGTCACGGTGGCCGACAAGCCCAGCGGGCGCGGCCTTAAGGTCAATGAGAGCGCCGTCAAGCAGTATGCCGTGGCCCATGGCATCCCCGTCCTGCAGCCGGTGAAGCTCAAGGATCCGGAGTTCCTCCAGGCCCTGGCCGCCTGGAAGGCCGACCTGTTCGTCGTCGTGGCCTTCCGGATGCTCCCCGAGGAGGTCTGGTCGATGCCGAAGCTCGGCACCTTCAACCTCCACGCGGCGCTGCTGCCGCAGTACCGCGGCGCCGCCCCGATCAACTGGGCCGTGATCAACGGCGAGAGGATGACGGGCGTCACCACCTTCATGATCGACAAGGACATCGATACCGGCGGCATCATCCTGCGCCAGGAGTGCAGGATCCGCCCGGACGAGACGGCCGGCGAGCTGCACGACGAGCTCATGGAGATCGGCTCCGACCTGGTCCTGCAGACGGTCGAAGGCCTGATCCAGCGCAACGTCGAGCTGCGTGTCCAGCGCTCCTTCATACAGGGCTCCGAGGAGCTCAAGCCCGCCCCGAAGCTCACCAAGGAGCTCTGCCACATCGACTGGACCCGCCGCACGGACGAGATTTACAACCTCATCCGCGGCCTGTCGCCCTACCCGGCCGCTTTCGCTACGCTTCAGCGGGAGGAAGAGACGACGACCCTGAAGATTTACCGCACGGAGAAGCGGCCCGACCTGCACGCCGCCCCGGGCACGGTCCTCTCCGACGGCAAGTCCTGGCTCGCCATCGCCACGGCCGACGGCGCCCTGGAGGTCACCGACCTGCAGCTCGCCGGCAAGAAGCGCATGGCCGCCGCCGACTTCCTCAAGGGCTGGCGCGAGCCGGAATCCTGGCGCGCCGCATAGTCTCCGCCGCCCCGGAACGGGCAAAAAACGTATAATTGGTAAATGAAACCGAAAAATCTGCAAAGGATTTTTCGTAGAATTGCCGTATATTTGTGCTCATTACACACCGTCTTTATCCGAATATGCTACGCAAAATCCGAATCGCCCTGGCAGCGGTCTTCTTCGTGGGGATCACGCTGCTCTTCGTGGGCATCGGCCATGAGTGGTGGGGATGGATGGCCAAGCTCCAGTTCCTCCCTTCGGCCCTGGCCCTCAATTTCGCCGTGATCGCAGGCATCCTGCTGCTCACGTTCGTCTTCGGCCGCCTGTATTGCTCCGTCATCTGTCCGATGGGCGTATTCCAGGACGTGGTCCTGTGGATCCGCCGCACCGGCGGCAAATGGATGCAGGACGCCCAGACCCGCCGCCTGAAGAAGCTCAAGGAGAGCGGTTCCACGGAGAAACCCGTGGTGAAGCAGTACCTCAAGCGCTTCAGCTACGTGCCGGAACACAAATGGGTGCGCTACGGCGTGCTCGTGCTCTCCCTCGTCTCGATCTTCGTCAGCGGCCAGATGCTGATCGCACTGATCGCGCCTTACAGCGCCTACGGGCGCATCGTGCGGAGCGTCTTCGGCGCCGCCTCCGGCTCCGTCGTCCCGGCCCTGCTCATCACGGGCCTGGTGACGCTGGTGGTAATCTTCTGCTGCGCCTGGCTCTGGGGCCGGGAGTACTGCAACACCATCTGCCCCGTGGGCACGACCCTGAGCCTGGTGAGCCGCTTCTCGCTGTTCCGCCCGACCATCGACCTGTCGAAGTGCACCAACTGCGGTCGTTGCGGCCGGGGCTGCAAGGCTTCCTGCATCGACACAAAAAACCACGCGATCGACTACTCCCGCTGCGTGGACTGCTTCGACTGCCTGGACAACTGCACGGAAGGTGCGCTGAAATACCGTTTCGTGGGGTTCAAGGGCGCCCGGATCGAGGCCGCCCCCGCGGCTCCCGCCGCTCCGAAGTCTGACGGCGGACGCCGGGCGTTCCTCGCCACGACGGCGTTCGTGGGCACGGCCCTCGCCGCCAAGGCCCAGGAGGACCACATGCACGGCGGGTTCGCCACGGTCATCGACAAGCAGAATCCCGAGCGCGGCACGCGCCTGGTGCCGTTCGGCGCCGGCAGCGTGAAGTCGTTCTACGACCACTGCACCGCCTGCCAGCTGTGCGTGAGCGCATGTCCCAACGGCGTGCTCCGCCCCTCGTCCGACTTCTCCCACTTCCTGCAGCCCGAGATGGGCTACGAGAAGGGTTACTGCCGCCCGGAGTGCACCGCCTGCAGCCAGGTCTGCCCGGCGGGCGCCATCCTCCCCGTGACCGCAGACCAGAAACAGACGATCCAGATCGGCCTGGCCCACGTCAACCTCGAACTCTGCTTCGCCGCCCAGGGCAAGGAGAGCTGCGGCAACTGCGCTTACCACTGCCCGTCCGGCGCCATCCGGATGGTCAAGACCGAGGGCGCACAGTTCCCCGTCCCGACCGTCGCCGAGGCCCAGTGCATCGGCTGCGGCGCCTGCGAGAACCTGTGCCCGTCCCGCCCGATCAGCGCCATCACCGTGCGCGGCATCTCCGTACACCACACCCAAAACGCGTAAGCCCTATGGACAGAAGAGACTTTTTGAAATCTGCAGGCATGGGCGCCGCGGCGCTCGGTGTTGCCGCCTGCGCCCCCAAGGCGGCCGAACAGGTGGCCGCCTCCGACTTCCAAGGCAACAAGGAACTCAAGGGAGAGATGCTCCAGAACTACCCGGGCATCGGCACCCTCGGCTACGGCTGCATGCGCTGGCCGATGAAGAAAGACGCCAACGGGCGCAATGTCATCGACCAGGACGAGGTCAACCGCCTGGTGGACTTCGCCCTCGAGCACGGCATCAACTATTTCGACACCTCCCCGGTGTACCTGGGCGGCGACAGCGAGCGCGCCACCGCCGAGGCTCTCAACCGCCACCCGCGCGAGAGCTGGAAGATCGCGACCAAACTGTCCATCTTCAATCCCACCTCGCTCGAGAACTGCATCAAGATGTACAAGCGTTCGTTCGAGATCTTCCAGACGGACTACATCGACTACTACCTGCTGCACTCCATCAACTCGGGAGACGATTTCAAGGCCCGCTTCGAGGACAGCGGCATCGTCGACTACCTCGTGAAGGAGCGCGAAGCCGGCCGCATCAAGCACTTCGGCTTCTCCTTCCACGGCCACAAGGAAGGGTTCGACCAGATGATGGCCCTGCATGACAAGTACCACTGGGACTTCGTGCAGATCCAGATGAACTACATCGACTGGGAGCATCCGTCCGGCCGCAACACCCGCGCCGACTACCTCTACGAGGAGCTGGACAAGCGGGAGATCCCCATCGTGATCATGGAGCCGCTGCGCGGCGGCCGCCTCGCCAACATCCCGGCCGATCTCGCCGACCGCCTCAAGGCCCGCGAGCCCCAGCGTTCCATCGCCTCCTGGGCGTTCCGCTACGTCGGCAGCTTCCCCCGCGTGATGTGCGCGCTGAGCGGCATGACCTACATGGAGCACCTGCAGGACAACCTCGAGAATTTCCTGGGTTTCCAGCCGCTCACAGACGAGGAAAAGCAGCTGCTCTGGGACATCGCCGACCGCTGGGAGAACTACCCGCTGGTGCCCTGCACGGCCTGCCAGTACTGCATGCCCTGCCCCTACGGCATCAACATCCCGGGCATCTTCAAGTTCTACAACGACAACGTCACCGCCGGCACCTACGTGGAGAGCAAGGAGCAGAAGGACTACGCCCGGGCGCGCCGCCGCTACCTGCTGGCCTACAACGAAGCCATCCCGACGGTCCGCCAGGCCGACCACTGCATCGCCTGCCGCAAGTGCGAGAAGGAGTGTCCGCAGAACATCCGCATCCCGGACCAGCTGCGGCGCATCGACCGCTACATCGAGAGCCTGAAGCGCGAGACGATCGAATAGCGTGATCAGCAAGTCGCTGATTGTCAATAAGAACTGAAATCCGTGGTACCCAAATTAGGTACCACGGATTTCAGTTCTTGCACTATATCAACGACTTACTCATCACACAGTTTGAGCTTCTGCCGGCGGGTCTCGGCTGAGTCGTGGCCGAAGAGCAGGCGCGGCCCCTCGACGCTCCGCCAGTAGTCCGTGTCGAAGGTCCCCGCCTCGACCGGACTGCGGTACGGTCCGTCGTGGTCGATCACGAACGACAGGTACGTGATCGGATAGCCTTGCTCCAGGAACAATTTCTCATAGAACGTCTGCACCGACCGCACCTCCTCGGGAATCTCCGCCGGAGAGCAAGCCGGCAGGCAGTCCCCTCCCGCGGACGACAAGTCGGCATCAGCCGACCGGCCCGGTCCCGGGACTTTGCATTTCGCAAAGTCGGAAAGGGACTTGAGGGCCGCAGGGGGTTCGGGGGACATGCCCCCGTAATAGAGGTCCGTGGTGCAGGCGAGGACGCGCAGGCCGTTGAGTTCGCAGACGGCGCGGGTATACTCGTGCAGGAAACGCGAATCGGTCTTGAGGTGGACGACACCGCCGGGCTTCATGAAACTGCGGTAGCGCTCCAGGAAGAGCGGCGAAGACAGCCGCGAGTTCTCGCTGCGGAACTGCGGGTCCGAGAAGGTCAGCCAGACCTCGGACACCTCGCCCGGGGCGAAGAACGCCGTGATGAACTCCACCCGCGTCCGCAGGAACGCCACGTTGGGCAGCCGGTGCTCCGTCGCATACTTCGCACCCTTCCACAGACGCGCCCCCTTGATATCCACCCCGATATAATCCCGCTCCGGATGCCGCTCCGCCAATGCGATCGTGTACTCCCCCTTTCCGCAGCCCAGTTCCAGGACGATATCCTTTTGATATTCATCTTTACGGGCGGATGATGTAGCGGAATCGGCAGTCGGGTCCGCAGACCGTAGCCACCCTCGGCTCCGTAAGAGGGAGGGGCCCGCCGACGAAGTCGGTGGGAGGGGTCCGGCGCAGCCGGACGTCTGCGGACCCGAGCTGCCGTGGAGCGGAACATCCGCCAAGGAATCGAAAAACCGGTCCCAATGCCCCTTGACGGCATGATCGCGAAGGTGGAAATAACCGTCGGCCAGGAGCTCCTGTGCCGAAGGCTGAAGCAGGCAGGAGAACGTCTCGTTCTCCGCGAACTTGCGAAGCTTATCGTGTCCCATATTGTCTCTTGCAAACAACCCCCAACCCCTGGAAACCGGCATCCACGCCCACCGGACGCACGCTCAGCTGCCAATCCCCCGCCTCGGCAGGCACCATCCCGCTACGGTACAGCTCCCGCGTCCCGCGCGGATCCACGCGACGCATGTAGACCGTCTCGGAAAAACCGTTGCCCGAGGGCGCCAGCCACTGCACGTTGAGTTGGAGATTCTCGACCGGGCGACTATCCACCCGGCTGTAAAACCAGAAATCATAAGCCGCCGTGGTATCCGTCAGCGGCAGCGAATACACATAAACGCCGTCCCGGGCCGCATCGCGGCGCACGAACACCTCGTATCCGTCCGGCTCCGAACAGCCGGCCAGCGCCCACCCGCAGGCCAGCGCGGCCAGCAAGGCAAACCCACGGACGGAGCGACGCCCCATCACTGATCGGAAGAAGGTTTCTGCTGCTTCGGCGGCCGCTGTCCGCCGCGGCCGCCCTGGCGGTTGCGCCCGCGGCCCTGGCCGCCACCCTGGGCAGGCTTCTGGGCCTGGGTGCCGCCGGCCGGGCCCTGCGTCTGGGCCGCCGGCTGGGCAGCGCAACGCCCCTTGGCGCGGCTCTTGGCGCGGGAACGCTTGCGCTTCGGCGCATCGAAACGGCTGATGCTGTCGTCGCCGACCGCCGTCACGAACTCCGGCACGTAAGGCTCCGGCTCGCTGCGCAGCGACTCCGGCTTCTCGCCGTTGCGGTTCATCTCGATGATGTCCCAGACCTCGGCGGCGTCGAGCGGGTAGAGCTGCGCGTCGGAAGACTTGTCGTAGGAGAAATACATCACCTCGCGCAGGATGTCCGTCTTGCGCAGGTACGCCAGGCCATCCTCGAAGGCGAGCGGCTCGCTGAGCTTGGGGATGCGCGACTGCGCATCCAGGTAATTGGCCACCTCGTAGTTGAGGCAGCACTTGAGCTTGCCGCACTGGCCGGCCAGTTTCTGCGGATTGAGCGACAGGTCCTGGCAACGGGCGGCAGCCGTGGAGATGCTCTGGAAGGAAGAGATGTAGTTGGCGCAACACAGCTCGCGGCCGCAGATGCCGAGGCCGCCGATGAGGCCGGCCTCCTGCCGCGCGCCGATCTGCTTCATCTCGATGCGGATGCGGAACTCCTCGGCGAACACCTTGATCAGCTGGCGGAAATCCACGCGCCCGTCGGCGATGTAGTAGAAGATGGCCTTGGAGCCGTCGCCCTGGAACTCCACGTCCCCGATCTTCATCTCCAGGCCCATCTCCGCCGCGATCCGGCGGGCCTTGATCATCGTTTCCTGCTCACGCGCAATGGCCTCCTGCCACTTCTCGATATCGCTCTGGCGGGCCTTGCGGTAGATCTTCTTGAACTGCGTGGTCTCGGGATCGATCCCGCGGCTGCGCATCTGGCGCCCCACGATGGGGCCCTCGAGCGTCACGATGCCGAGGTCCTGGCCGGTCACGGCCTCGACCACCACCAGGTCGCCCAGGCGGATGTTCTGCGGGGAGTCGTTGATGTAGAACCCCTTGCGGGTGTTCTTGAAACGCACTTCGAAGAGGTTGCGGAAGGTGCCGTCGCAGGCATCCTTGAGCCAGTTGTAGTCCCCGAGCTTGCAGCAGCCCGCCCGGTAGGTGCAGCGGGTCTCGCCCGTCTGTTCCTCGTGCGTGACCACGCAGCCGCGTGAACAGTCGTATTGGATGGTTTCGTTCGTCGTCATATCAATAAAAACATGCGGTCGGCCATGTCGGCGAAGAGGATCTTTAGGTTGACATTGCGGCCGATCAGGGTCTGGGCCCGGTCCAGCACCTCCAGGGCCTGGCGCGGGAAGGTTTTACGGCAGGCGGCGGCCCAGCGGCGGGCCTGCGGGGAGATCTCCCCGGCCCCTTCGATCCCCTGCTGGCAGAGGAACACCTGGCGCAGCCTGTCCGCTGCAAAGATACAAAAAGCCTTGGCACTTTCGCGCGAAGGCAGGGCGGCGATCCGCTCCGCCACCTCCAGGGCGCCCAGGAGGTCCTTGCCCAGCAGGGCGTCCATCAGGTCGTCCAGCAGCTGCGCGTCGGAGAACACCGCCCTGGCGGCCGGACCGGCCGGCTGGATGCGGATGCGCTGGCAGCGCGACGAGATCGTGGTCAGCACCTTCTCCAGCTGGTGCGCGATCAGCAGGAACTGCGTCTGCTGTGGAGGCTCCTCGATCATCTTTAGCAGCCGGTTGGCCGCCTCGGCGTTCATCCGCTCGGGCAGGTAGATCACCACGGCCCTGTAGCCGCCCTCCAGGGCGCTCAGGGACAGCTTCTCCAGCAGCCGGCGCGACTCCGACACGGCGATGATCGAGTTCTTGCCCTCGATGCCCAGCGCCTCCATCAGGTCCGCCTCGCGGAAGGAAGGGTTCTCCGCCACCAGCCGGCGGAGCGGCTCCATGTACTGCTCGGAGAGCACGCCCGCGGCCGTAGGGAAGACGAAATGCACATCGGGATGGATGAGCCTGCCGATCTTGCCGCACGACGGGCAGCGTCCGCAGGAATCGCCTCCGCTGCGCTCGCGGCAATACAGGTACTGCAGGAAGGCCAGGGACATCGGGAAGGCTCCCCCGCCGTCGTCCTCGTGGAAGAGGATGGCGTGCGGCACGCGGCCGGCGTCCACCATCCCGGTGAGCGCCTTCTTGACCTCGGTATTCCCCTGCACCTGCGCGAACGTCATACCTGTCTGCTGATCGTATAACGGGCGATGGTCCGGAGCGCCTCCTTCGCCGGACCGGGGTTGAATGCGTCGAGGGCCTGCTCGGCCCGCGCCACCCATTCCTCCAGCCGGCGGGATGCATACCGGATCCCGTCCCGCTCCGCCACGAAAAGGCGGATCTGTTCACAATATTCCGGATGGTCGGGGATCTCCCGCACCATCGCCCGGATCTCCGCCTCGCGCGGGGAGCCCTCCAGGGCGCCCAGCAGCGGCAGCGTGATCTTGCGCTCCCGCAGGTCCACGCCCACGGGCTTGCCGAGCAGGTCCGTGCCGGCATAGTCCAGGATGTCGTCCTGGATCTGGAAGGCCGTGCCGAAGGCGTCGGCAAAGGTGCGCGCAGCGGCTTCCTGCTCCGGCGTGGCGTCCACGGAGACGGCCGCGGCCTGTGCCGCGGCACAGAAGAGGGACGCCGTCTTGCAGTGGATGATGCGCAGGTAGTCCTGCTCATCGGTATCGGCCGAGGAGGCCTTCTCCATCTGGAGCATCTCTCCTTCGGCCAGGTCCCTCAGGGTCTTGGAGAACAGGCGGACGGCCTTCTCCATGTGGGCCGACTCGAACACGAGGTCCACGGCCCGGGCCAGCCAGTAGTCGCCCACGAGCACGGCGGCGGAAGGCCCCAGCAGCGCGGCGACGGTGGGCCGCCCGCGGCGCTCGGCGCTCCCGTCAGCCACGTCGTCATGCAGCAGGGTGGCATTGTGGAGCAGCTCCGTCGCCGCGGCGTAGCGGATGCTGTCGTCGTTCGGGGCGGAGATCGCCCGCGCCACCAGCAGCGCGATCATCGGGCGGAGAAGCTTGCCGGAATTCGCCAGGATACGGCCGTTGGTCTCCTCCAGCAGGGAGACGTCGGAATGCAGGTGCTCCCGGATCAGGGCCTGCGTGCGGTCCCAATCTGCACCGAGGAATTCCAGTATCTCCTGCCTGCTCACAATAGTCCGATCAAGGATTCGACCGTGTCCGGGAACTGGATCAGGCCGCGGGACACCGGGTCCAGCATGCCCTTCTCCACGTAGAGGTCCAGCTGTTGGCGCAACGGTTCGTAGAAGCCGTCCATGTTGAATACGATCACCCGCCCTGGATAGCGCCCGAGCTTGGCGAGGCAATAGGTCTCGGCCACCTCGTCCAGGGTCCCGATCCCGCCCGGAAGGGCGATGGCGAGGCAAGTGCCCTCGCGCATCGCATCCTTGCGTTCGGACATCCTGTCCGTCCAGATGTACTCCGTCAGGCCGGGATGCTCCAGGCCCTGCATGAAACGGGGCAGCACGCCGATCACCTTCACGCCGTGCTGCAAGGCCTCATCGCAGATGTGGCCCATCGTACCGCGCCAGGAACCGCCCGATACGATATCGTATCCAGCTAAACAAGCTGCGCGGACTATCTGCCGCGCAGCTTCGTTGTAGGCCGGGTCGATGTCGAGACTGGCGGAACAATAGATGACAGCCCGCTTGTCCGGCATACCTTAGAAGAGGATGGCGACGGACGCGGCGATGCCGTTGGCATTGCCTTCGGCCTTCTGCTGGGCAACCGCCAGATCGGCATTATAGACCGTACCGAGGTTCCAGAAGTACTTGACGGAGACCTGCACGTGCTTGATCAGCTCCACGCCGGCACCCAGGCTGAAACCATATTCAGCCTTGTTCTTGACGTTCTCCCAGGTCTGCTGGGGCGTGGTTTTCTCTCCGCCGGAGACCGAGTTCGAGATGGCGTAGCCCACGAACGGTTCGGCCAGTCCGTAAATCCGGAGGGCGTCACCGAAGCCGAAGCCCACCTGGAACTGAAGGGGCAGCTCGATATAGCCGGTCTTGTAGTCCAGCTCGCCGCTACCGGCAATGTCGGCAAGCTTGGCGCCCTTCATATTGTAGATCAGTGACGGCTGCACGGCAAAGAAGTTGCCGAAACCGAACTTATAGGTGATACCTGCATGATACTGGGTGATATTCTGGATCTCACCGATCGCCGTCTTCATATCCGATGAAGAGGAAGTGATGCCGGCGATGACACCGAACTGTGCGTGCGCATTCACTGCCAGAAGCAGGGAAGCCACGATGACTAAGAGTTTCTTCATAATATGCTAAGGGTTGGTTACATAAGGTTCTCGAGACGGGAGATGATCTCCTGCTTGGAGATGACTCCGACGGAGCGGTCGGCCAGCTGGCCGTCCTTGAAATAGAGCAGGGTCGGGATGTTGCGGATGCCGTACTGCACGGCGATGTCCTCGCAGTCATCCACGTTGCACTTGGCCACGACGGCCTTGCCGTCGAGCTCGGCGGCCACCTCGTCCACGGTCGGGGAAAGGATGCGGCAGGGGCCGCACCAGGTAGCCCAGAAGTCGATCAGGACAGGCACGGGCGATGCCAGCACCTCTCCGATATTGTTCTCACTGATTACGATTTCCATACGGTTTGTCTTTAATTATGCGTGCCGTGTACAAATTACGGCAACTACAAAGATAAGAAATTAATAGAAAGATTCAATACCCCAGACGAAAGCGCGGAGCCCCAGGTCCGGCGCCTCCTCGTCCTTCGCCTTGAGGGCTTCGAGCAGCGGGGCTACCTTGTCATCCTTCATCATCACGAGCAGGGCGTGGTTCATCTCCGGCCACGCGTGGTTGCCGAAACGCGGGAATCCGTTGAAGTCTCCCTTGCCCTCGACGCCCTCCCAGCGGGTGAACCCCCGCTGGCCCTGGGCGGCCAGCAGCTCTACGATCTCTTCGTTGTATGCCTGGTTGTAGGCGATGAACATGGCTTTCATTTCTTGTTCCTCCTTCTTTCCATGCGGGTTGTGAATGCGCAGTAGACCGTCGGGATGAGCACGAGGGTGATGAGCGTGGAGACGGTCAGGCCCCAGCACACCGTGATACCCAGCGAGCGCCACATCTCCGAGCCCTCGCCCGTGCCGACGGCCATCGGCAGCATGCCGAGGACCGTGGTGAGCGTCGTCATGAGGATCGGGCGCAGACGGCTCTTGGCCGCCGTCGTGGAAGCGTCGCGGATGTTCATGCCGCGCTCGCGACAGAGGATCGTGTAGTCGATCAGCACGATACCGTTCTTCACCACGATACCGATCAGGATGATGATGCCGATGATGGACATCACGCCGAGCGCCAGGCCATGGATGCGCAGGCCGAGCAGCACGCCCACCAGGGCGAACGGCACGGAGAACATAATCACGAACGGCGCCATCAGCGACTCGAACTGCGAGGCCATCACCATGTAGACGAGCAGGATCATCAGCACGATCAGCATCAGCATCTGGCTGAACATCTCCTGCTGGTCCTCGAAGTCGCCTGCGATCACCGTCGACAGCGTGGACGGGATCTCCGTCGTGTCGATGATGCGCTGCGCGGCTGCGACCGCGTCGCTCAGCGCGGCGCCCTGGGCCACGATGCCCGTGACGGTGATCAGGCGGGAACGGTCCTTGCGCTCGATGGTCGGCGGGACCAGGCCCTCGACCACCTCACCGAGCTCCTTCATCATGACGGTGCCGCCCGTCGGCGTGGCCACGGCGATGTTCTCCATGTCCTCGACGCTGGTGCGGAACTGCGGCGCGTAGCGCACGCGGATGTTGTATTCCTCGCCGTCCTCGCGGTAGAGCGAAGCCACGGTGCCGCTCATCGCGGCGCTGAAGGCCGAGGCGGCCGTGGTAGAATTCAGCCCGTGCAGGGCCAGCTTGGTGCGGTCGAAGTCCATCCGGAGCTCCGGGGTGTACTCCTCGCGGCTGACAGTCACCTGCGTGTAGGCCGGATCCTGCATCATCTTCTGCTGCAGCTCCTGGGCCACGCGGTCCGTCTCGGCGAAATCATACCCATACACCTCCACCTCCACGGTCGAGGCGCCGCCCATGCCCATGCCTTCGGACACCATCGCGCGGCGGACCTCCGGATACCGGGCGCAGATGCCGCGCAGCACGTCCGCGATCTCGGCCGCCGTGCGCTTGCGCGTGCTGGACGTGCCGATATTGATGTTCATCGAGAGGATATGCGTGCCGTTGCTCTGCATGCTCGCAAAGGTATTGTCGGTGTCGGCCTGGCCGAAGGTGGCGTTGAGCACCTGGATCTCCGGGACGGCCTCGCGGATGTCGGCATAGATCCGCTCGTAGAAATCGCGGGTGACATCCTGGGCCGTGCCCATCGGCAGGTTGATCGTAACCGTGAGGCGCTCGGAGTCGCCGCGCGGGAAGTACTCGGTCTTGAGGCCCGGCGTGAGCAGGACCATCGAGAGCACGAACACGCCGGCGAAGCCCAGGATCACGATCCGGCGGCGCTTGGTGGCCCAGTGGATCACGTGGGCGTAGCCGCGGGAGACCTTGTCGATCGCCTTGTTGATCGGCACAAAGATGGCGTTGTACAGCTTGCCGTGCTTCACGTCGCGCTTGAGCCAGCGCGAGCAGAGCATCGGCACGAAGGTCAGGGCGGCGGTCGTCGAGACGATCATGATGATCGAGACGATCCAGCCCAGCTGCTTGAACATGATGCCCGCCATGCCGCGGATCATCGTCAGGGGCAGGAACACGCAGAGCATGGTCAGCGTGGACGCAATGACGGAGATGCCCACCTCGCCCGTGCCGTGCACGGCCGCTTCCTTGGGCTTCTCCCCGCGCGCGATGTGCGTGGAGATGTTCTCCAACACCACGATGGCGTCGTCCACGACCATGCCGATGGCGATGGCGAGTGCCGACATCGAGATGATGTTCAGCGTGTTGCCGGTCGCGTAGAGGTACATCAGCGACGCCAGCAGGGCCAGCGGGATGGACAGGACGATGATGATGGTGGACTTCCAGTTGCCGAGGAACAGGAACACCACGAGCATCACCACCAGGAAGGTGATGAGGATGGTCTCGATCAGGGTGTGGATCGTGTTGATGATCTCCCGGGAGCCGTCCACGATCGTCGTGATCTTCACGTCGGCCGGGAGGGTCTTCTCGATCTGGGCCATCTGCTTCTTGATGCCGCGGATGACGTTGACCGTATTGGCGCCGGTCTGGCGCTGGATGACGATCCGCGCGGCGCGGCTGCCGTTGGTGTAGGACTCCTGCTCGCGCTCCTGCTGGCCGTCGGTCACGGACGCGACGTCACGCAGGTAGACGGCCCGGCCGTTCGCCGCGCCGACCACCACGTCCAGCAGCTCGGACGGGTCGGAGAACTCCTTCTGCACGCGGAGCGTGTAGGTCTCGGAACCGATGTCGATATTTCCCGAGGGGAGGTTGCGGTTCTCCGCACCGATGACGGCGGCTATGGAGCTGATGCTCAGGCCGTATGCCTGGAGCTTGCTGGGGTCGCAGTAGACCTGGATCTCGCGGCTGGGCGCACCGCTCACGGACACCGTGCCCACGCCGGGCACGCGCGCCAGGGGCGTCGCGACCTTGTCGTCGAGGATCTTGTCCAGGCCCGCGAGGCTCTCCTCCGCCGTGGCGGAGAGCATCATGATCGGCATGTCGGAGGCGCTGAACTTGAAGATGACCGGCATCGACACGCCGTCCGGAAGCATGGAATTCACCATATCCAGCTTGTCGCGGACGCTGTTGGTCGCCGCTTCGATGTCCACGCCGTAGTTGAAGGTCAGGGTCAGCAGGGAGATGTTCTCCTTGGACTGGGAGTTCAGCTCCTTGAGGTCCTCGACGCCGTTGAGGGCGTTCTCCAGGACCTTGGTGAGGTTGGTCTCGATATCCTGTGCGTTGGCTCCCTGGTAGGAGGACATCACCATGATCGTGTTGGAGTCGAACTCCGGGAACTGCGCGATCGACGTCTGGGTCAGCGAATACAGACCCAGGATCGCCAGGGCGATGAAGAGCAGGGAGGTCGTGACGGGATGCTCGACCGCGGAACGGTAGATGCTCATTGCCGGACCTCCACTTTATCGCCGGACTTGAGGTTGGTGTGGCCGCCGGTCAGCACCTGCTCGCCTTCTTCCAGGCCGGAAAGGATCTCGTAGTTCGTGCCGAAATGGCGGCCGGGCTCCACCATGCGGATGGACACGGTGTTGTCGGCGCCCAGCACGTAGACGATGCGCTGGCCGGAGCCCTGCTGCTTGATCACGGCGGCGTCCGGGATGACGATGCTGTCGCTGGCGCCGAAGTCCACGGTCACGCGGGCGTACATGCCGGGGCGGAGCTCACGGTTCGCATTGGGCACACGGACCTCCGCGTTGAAGGTATGCGTCGCGGCGTCCATCGTCGGATACAGGCGGACGATCGAGCCCGTGAAGGTCTTGCCCGGCAGGGCGTCGACCGTCAGGCTGACCTTGTCGCCGCGCTTGACGCGGGTGTAATCCTTCTCGGAGATGGGCACGAGAAGCTTGACCGGGGTGATCTGCTGGACCGTGTAGATGGGCTGGGCCATCGCGTACATGTCGCCGCGGTCGTAGTTGCGGGCCGACACGACGCCGCCCACGGGGGCGCGCAGGATGGTGTTCTCCAGCAGGTTGGCATAACTGGTCTTGGACACGTTGAAGGCCAGTTCGAGGGCCTCGTAGTCCGACTGGGACACGCCGCCCTCGTCGAGCAGCTGCTTCACGCGGGCGAGCTCGGTCTCGTCGTTCTTGAGCTTGAGGGCCGCCTGGTCGAGCTGGACGCGGTCCATCTCGGCTAGGACCTGGCCGGCGGCGACGAAGTCACCGACCTCGACGTTGAGTTTCTGGATGCGCCCGCCGCTCTGCGGGGCGATGTTGTTGACCACGTTGGCCTGGACCGTGGAGGAATACACGGCATCCTGCGGGACCTGCTGCCGCACGGCCGCGGTCACGGACACGACCGGCGTCGCGTTCATGGCGGCCATCATCGGGTCGACGGCGGTCTCGGAGGTCTTCTTCTGGCCGCAGGCGCACAGCAGGAGCGCGCCGAGGGCCAATCCCATCAATACTTGCTTATTCATCGGGTATACGTTTTATTCAGTTGGACGTTGCCGTCGGCGTCGATGAAGTCGGCGCCGAGGGTATTCTCAAGGTTCGCCTTGGCGGTCACGAAGTTGTAGACGGCCTGGTAGACGCCGAGCCGCGACTGGGTCAGGGCGAGCTGCGCATCGTTGAGGTCGGTCAGCGTGCTGCGGCCCACGTTGTAGGACTTGGAGGCGATGTCGTAGGCCTTCTGGGCCGTCTCGGCGGCGCTCTCCGCGGAGCTGTAGCTCTTCATGGCCGTCTCCATCTGGTTGAGGTACTGGCGGATGGAGATCTTGAGCTGGCGCTCGGTATTGGTCCGCTGGATGTCCAGCTCGTCGGCCTGCACGCGGGTCTGGCGCACGGCGTTGAGCCGCTGTCCGCCGGAGAAGATCGGCACCGACAAGCTCAGGCCCACGAAGGAATACGGTGACCACTTGTACTCGCTGAACTTGAAGTCGTTGGTCATCGCGTTGATGCTGTAGTTGAAGTTCAGCGACAGGGTCGGCAGGAAGGCGTACTGCTGCGAGCGCACGGCCGAGGCCAGCTGCTCGGCCTGGATGGCGAGCTGGCGCATCGTGGAATTGTTCTCCAGCGACAGTCCGCTGCTCTCGCCCAGGTCGTAGAGCATGTGCTTCGCGTAATCGTCCAGCGAGCCGGACACGTCGATGTTCTCGTCCAGGTTCACGCCCATCACGGCCTTGAGCTGCCAGAGCGACAGGATGACCGAGCTCTCGGCGTCGTAGACGTTGGGGATGGCGGCGGCCAGGGACGTCTTGGCGCGCGTGAGGTCCAGCTCGGACGCCTTCTGGGCGTTGTAGCGGCGCTGGATCTGGTTGAAATTCTCCAGCGCGTTCTCGTAGGCGGACTTATAGACGGCGAAGGCCTCGCGGGCGAGCAGGCAGGCGAAATAGGCCTGCTTGACCTGGTTCACCGTCTCCAGGCGCGAGCTGCGCGCCTTCTCGACGGCGAGCTCGACGTTCTGCCCGGACAGGCGGATACTCTCCCAGAGCTGGGCGTTGACCAGGGGCATCGCGGCATTGAGGCCGGCCGACCAGGAGTTCCAGCGGCCCACGGAGAAGCCTTCGTTGGACGAGGAAGAGGATTCGCCTTCGTCAGGCTTGGCGGGCGTAGGGTACGGGACGTCCGGATGCTGGGCATAGAGCGGCAGCAGGTAGGTGGCCATGGTCTCGGCCATCATGCTGGACATGTCGAATCCGCCGCCGTCCATGTACATCACCTGTTTCTTGATGGTACGCTGGTAGGAGGCGGAGCCGTTGATCTGCGGGAAAAGGGCGGCATAGGAGCCCTTGCGGGCGTAGCCGGTCCGTTCGACTTCCTTGTCCGCCACTTTGACGGAGGCGTTCTCGCTCAACGCCACGCGGATCGCGTCCTCCAGGGACAGGAGGGTCGGGGCGGCGGTCGTGTCCGCGGCCTGTGCAAGCGCGATCAGGGGAAGAAAGACAGAGACTACTAACGATATCGATCTTTTCATACTTCTAAAAACGCGCGCAAAGATATGCAAATTTTGCACCATTCAGGCAGTCTGTCAGCATTAATTCGTATATTTGCCCGGATAAAGGAATTATTTATGCTGAATCTGCTCTACGTGCACTGGCACGTCAATCCCATACTCTTCCACATCGGGTCCCTGGAGGTCCGCTGGTACGGTCTGCTGTTCGTCTCGGGATTCGTGATCGGCTGGTATCTCTTCAAGTGGTTCTTCACCCGCGAGAAGGTGGACACCAAGCTGATGGATCCCCTGCTCTACACCCTGCTGATCGCCACGATCGTGGGCGCCCGGCTCGGCCACTGCATCTTCTACCAGCCGGACTACTACTTCGGCTCCTGGCAGGGATTCTGGGAGATCTTCATGCCCTGGAAGGGCGGCCTGGCCAGCCACGGCGGCGCCATCGCCCTGCTGCTGGCGATGTGGTGGTTCGCCGCGCACTACGGCCGGAAGAATGATTTCGACTTCCTCTGGATCATGGACCGTCTGTGCATCACCGTCGCCTTTGCGGGTTGCATGATCCGCCTGGGCAACCTCTTCAACTCCGAGATCTACGGCGACGTCACCACCCTCCCCTGGGGCTTCATCTTCGAGCTGCGGGGCGAGACCGAGCCCAAGCACCCGACCCAGCTCTACGAGGCGCTCTCGTACCTCATCCTCGGCCTGGTGCTGGTCTGGGTCTACAGATACAAGCTCGACAAGGTGCACCGGGGATTCTTCTTCGGACTCTTCCTGATCGGATGCTTCGGCAGCCGCTTCCTGATCGAGTTCATCAAGGAGCCGCAGGTGGACTTCGAGCGCACGATGGCCCTCGACATGGGCCAGATCCTCTCCATCCCCTTCGTGATCGCCGGCGTGTGCCTGCTCATCTATGCCGCCAAGGCGAAAAAACCGGCTGCGGTGGTCCACCAGCAGCCGGTCAGGAAGAAAGAGGAGACGCACTTCGCGCGTCCGCTCAACTAATCGTATTCGATGTTCTCTTCCGCCCCCACGAGGCGGGAGTCGCGGAACTCCGTGCCGGACTTGAAGAAGTCGGCGCCGGAGAGGGTCACTTCGTAGGACAGGCCGACCTCGCGGGCCGAGAAACGCCCCTTGCGGACCCGCTCGTCGACCACGAAATCCTCCACCCGGTGCAGGGACCGGTTGACCACGAACCGGAACCGGTCCAGGCCGTCCCCGCGCTCCATGTTGGCGAACGATCCGGTGAAATATTCCTCCAGCGATCCGTCCGGGTTGTAGCGGCTCAGGACGAAGCTCCAGTCGGGCGTCAGCTCCGCTTCGAGGGCATCCTCGCCGTCCTGGGCCAGGAACAGGCCGTATTCGCTGAACTGCGGGACCTCCTTCCGGTCGCCGCGCGCATCCAGCGCGCAGACCGACTCGCCGTCCGCGACGACGCGCTCGAAGCCGACCACATCCTTGAAGTCGGGGAGCGGCTCGCTGAGCTCCGGTCCGCCGTGCAGCACGCTGTAGAAGACCGTGCATTTCTTGAGGTCGCCGTTCTCCATCACCACGTACACCACGGGGTTGTAGTCCTGGCCGTACGTGCCGAGGAACACGCCCTTGCACAGGCCGTTGATGCCGGAGAACTCGTTCCGGCCTTCGGCCAGGGCGAATTCTTCCGCCGCGAATCCGATCTCCTCCAGCGGCTCCGCGTGGACCGTCAGCACGGGACGGCCCGCCTCGAGGCAGACGCCGATCCCGAGGTCCCTTCCCTCGAAGACGTCGGCGTAGTTGAAAGACGTATAGCCCTCCATCGGCTCCGGGAACGGCAGGGAGATGTCGCGCACGCCGCCGCCGGCCGTCAGCACCACGGCACCGCGCCCGTCGACGCGCGGTACGAACGAGACTTCCTTCCCGTCGGCGTCCCGGCACACGACCTGCATGTCCGGGTCGTAATAGTTGCCGTAGACCAGCAGGGGCGCCCCGGGCTCGCCGTCATGGCAGAGCCGCGGGCCCTCGTCGGAGCCCGGCTGGTCGTCCACGTAGACCGACAGCCGGGACTGCGGATCGCGCGGGACCACGAGATAGATCTCGCGGCCCGCCCCGGCCTCGACCTGGTCGGCCTCGACGATCTGGGGGAACGCCCGGCTCAGCCGGATGAACGAAGGAGCGGCCGAGAAGGCGCCGAAGGAGTCGTAGTAGCCCAGGAAGGCGACGGCCGCCCGCTCCCCTTCCGCCCATTCGATCCGGACGGGTTTCTGGCGCTGGCAGCCGAAAAGGGCCGGCAGCAGCAATGCCACCAGCCCGATACGGAGCAATCTTCTCACTGCAAGGCGGATTTTAGCCGCGGATGGCGGCGATACCCGGCAGTTCCTTGCCTTCGAGGGCCTCGAGCATGGCGCCACCGCCGGTGGACACGTAGCTCACCTTGTCGGCGTAGCCCATCTGCGTGACGGCTGCGACGGAGTCGCCGCCACCCACGAGCGTGTAGGCACCCTGGGCCGTGGCCTCGGCGAGGTCTTCGGCGATCTGGAGCGTACCCTTGGCGAAGGCCGGCATCTCGAACACGCCCACGGGGCCGTTCCAGAGGATGGTCTTGGAGCCGAGGATGACGTCCTTCCAGGTCTTGAGCGAACCGGTGCCGGCGTCCATGCCCTCCCAGCCTTCGGGGATGGCGTTGGACGGGACGGTCTTGGTGTTGGCTTCGTTGCTGAAGTCGTCGGCCACCACGGTCTCGGTGGAGAGGTAGATGTTGACACCCTTCTCCTTGGCCTTGGCGAGGATCTCGAGCGCCTGCGGGATGAGGTCGTCCTCGTGCAGGGAATTGCCGATCTGGCCGCCCTGGGCCTTGATGAAGGTATAGCCCATGCCGCCGCCGATGATCAGGTTGTCCACCTTCTCGAGCATGTTCTCGAGCACGGCGAGCTTCGAGGAGACCTTGGAGCCGCCGATGATCGCGGTGAAGGGGTGCTGGGCATTCTTGAGGACGTTGTCGATGGCCTTGATCTCGCCTTCCATCAGGTAGCCGAACATCTTGTCGTTGGGGAAGTAGTCGGCGATGAGGGCGGTGGAGGCGTGGGCGCGGTGGGCCGTGCCGAAGGCGTCGTTGATATAGCAGTCGGCGTAGGAGGCGAGGGTCTTCACGAAGTCCTTCTGGCTCTCCTTGACGGCCTTCTTGGCGGCCTTCTTCTCCTCGTCGGAGGCATCCTCGGCGAGTCCGCGGGGCTTGCCTTCCTCCTCGGCATAGAAGCGGAGGTTCTCGAGCAGCAGGGCCTCGCCCGGCTTGAGGGCGGCCACTTCAGCCTGGGCCTTCTGGCAGTCAGGGGCGAACTTCACCGGAGCGCCGAGGCACTCGGCCACGTGATCCACGATGTGCTTGAGGGAGAACTTGTCCGTCACGCCCTTCGGACGTCCGAGGTGGGACATGATGATGAGGGAGCCGCCGCCGGCGAGGACCTTCTTGAGGGTCGGCATGGCGCGGCGGATGCGGGTGTCGTCGGTGATCTCGAAGTTCTCGTTGAGCGGAACGTTGAAGTCCACGCGCACGATCGCCTTCTTGCCGGCGAAATCGTAGGAATCGATGTGTTGCTGCATAAGATATAAGTAATTTAACGATAATCTGAATCGAGCTGCAAATTTAGCAATATTTTCCGTAACTCATAGCACCTCAACGCGTCATCCGGACGACGATGGACAGCGGCAGCGCCTTGCCGAAGCGGTCGTTCAGGGCCAGCTCGTCGCTCTCGAGGGCGCCGGCGGACATCGCCTGGCGGACCACCGTCTCGCCCAGCAGGGCGGAATAGCCGTTGGAATAGAGGTTCAGGACGAGGAACGCGTCTGCCGGGGAAAGGATCTTCCCCACAGTGCAAAGCATGTCGAAGAGGCACTCGTCGAGCTTCCACTTCTCGCCGTCCGGGCCATGCCCGTAGGCCGGCGGATCGAGGATAATGCCGTCGTAGCGGTTGCCGCGCCGCTCCTCGCGGCGGGCGAACTTCATCGCATCCTCCACGATCCAGCGGATGCCGTCCATCCCGCTGTTCTCCATGTTGCCGCGGGCCCAGGTGACCACCTGCCGGACGGAGTCCAGGTGCGTCACGTCCGCCCCGGCGGCCTTGGCCGCGAGCGAGGCGGCCCCGGTATAGGCAAACAGGTTGAGCACGCGCGGGGTGCGGCCCAGCCGCTCACGGAGCGCCGTCGTCTGCCGGTAGATATAGTCCCAGTTCGGGGCCTGCTCCGGGAACACGCCGACATGCTTGAAGGACGTCAGCCCGAGACGGAGGACAAGCCCCATGGCTCGCCCTGAGTCGCTTTGCTCCGTACCAGGCAGCATATATCGGATATACCACTGGTCGTCCATCTTGCGGAGGCGGTTCCAGGTGCCGCTGTCCTCCTTGCCGGCCTTGCCGAATCCGGCACCGGGCGTGAAGCTCGTGTGCGCCAGCCGGCGCCACTCCGCCTCGGACAACGACTTGCCCCAGAGCGCCTTGGGCTCGGGGCGCGCCAGCACGTAGGCGCCGAAGCGCTCCAGTTTCTCGCCCGCACCGCTGTCGAGCAGTTCGTAATCTTTCCAGGAAGCTGAAGGGTATTCTGCCATGTCAATCGGTATTTCAGGAGGCTTCCGCGGCCTCTCCGGCCAGGTCCACCATGGACGTGAGGCCTTCGGTGAGCTTCTTCGCCAGTTCGGCGTCGCCCCCCTGCTTCAACACGTCGGCGAGGAAGTAGATATACTGGCCGACCAGTTCGAACTCATCCTTGGCCCAGTCGTAGAACTCGATGTAGAACCGGGCGCTCTCGAGCAGCTCGGCCCCCATCTGCGCGGCGAGCCGGCGCGCCTTGTCGGGCTGGCCGAGCTTGTAGTAGTCCTCCACCAGCGAGACGACCATGTAGTCGTTGCCGGAGAAGCCGATGGGCACCGTCTCCAGCGGATAGTGCTGCATCACTTCGCAGCACTTGTCCACCATCTCGAGGGCCCGGTCGTTCTCGCCGGCCTTCATGAAGGCGTCGGCGCAGGTGACGAACAGGCTGCGGACGGACATCACGCCGAGATGCGTGTACATGTTCTGGTAGTCCCTGAAATAGTCTCCGCGCGCGAGCGCGTCCCATTTGTAAACCTGCGTCATCCGGTGATAGAGCGCATCGGTGTCCACGAACCCGGCTTCCGTGGTCGTGGTCTTGTTCTTGACCGGCACGAACTTGAAGGAGTAGCCGCAGAACTCGAGGTACTCCTTGATGCCGACGTTGAGGTCGCCGCCCATGTTGAGCAGGTGCAGCGGACGGTCCCACTGGTAGCCGGAGAGCAGGTCGAGCAGGAACAGCTCGGGCTTGCTGAGATAGTCCTTGTCCTTGCTGATCGTGAAGACGATCGAGTCGGGGATCTGCGCCGCGTACTTCGCATCCATGATGCCGTACTTGATCACGTTCTCCCGGTTCACCGGGATCACGATCTTGCGGGAAGGGATGTAGTCCACCTTGCGGCCGCTGGTCATCGGGGCCTTGATCTGGGGGTGCTTGAAGACGGCCATCACGTCCTGGATGGACATCTCCCGCTCCTGGGTGTCGTAGATCGGGATCCACTCGTTGGTGCCGTAGAGATACTGCTCCTGGCCGACCGTGAGCGGAAGCGGGGCGGATTCGTTGACGGCCCACTTCATCTGGTCGATGTGCCAGTCGGTGCCGAGCAGCGAGGTGTTGCAGATGCGGACGTCCCGGCGCACGTCCTCCACCTCCTGGGCATACCAGAGCGGGAAGGTATCGTTGTCGCCGTGGGTCACGAGGATGCCGTTCTCCCCCACGGAATTCAGGTAGTTGCGCGCCATCTCCACCGCGGTGTAGCGGTGGGAGCGGTCGTGGTCGTCCCAGTTCTGGGCGGCCATCTGCACCGGCACGAGCAGGCACGCGCCCGCCACCAGGCCGGCGGTCAGCAGGCTGCCGCGGCCCTTGCGGGCGGCGTCGATCCAGCTGTACAGCGCCGCGACGGCCAGGCCGGCCCAGGCGCTGAAGAAATAGAAGGATCCCGCATACGCGTAGTCGCGCTCGCGCACCTGGAAGGGCGGCTGGTTGAGGTAGAGCACGATGGCGATGCCCGTCATGAAGAACATCAGGAAGGTCAGCCAGCAGCCGCGCTTGTCGCGGTCGAACTGGAAGAACAGGCCCAGCAGGCCCAGCAGCAGGGGCAGGAAGAAATAGTGGTTCTTGCCCTTGTCGTCCGCGAGGATGCCCGGGGCGTCGCTCTGGTCGCCCAGGCGGAGGTCGTCGATGAACTTCACGCCGCTCTCCCAGTTGCCGTGGAAGATGTCGCCCGGATTGGGGGCGTGGACCTGGTTCTGGCGCCCGACGAAGTTCCACATGAAGTAGCGCCAGTACATCCAGTTGAGCTGGTAGTTGAAGAAGTACTGCAGGTTGGCGCCCATCGTGGGCTTGCGCACCGTGGCGCCTGGGATCTTGTGGCCCTTGCCGCCGGTGTAGGTCTCGTAGAACTGCTCGTAGCTGCCGTCCGGGCTGGTGCTCCACATGCGCGGGAAGAGCATCTTGCCGGCAGCGGCATACCTGGCGTCGACCGGGCCGTCCACCTTCTTGTACTTGCCGTCCACCGGCGCCCAGTAGGGCGTGGTCTTGAGGTCATAGGGGGCGCCATAGTACTGTCCGTAGAGGAGCGGCGTGGAGCCGTACTGCTCGCGGGAGAGGTAGCGCACCAGCGTGAAGGCGTTGTCGGGCTGGTATTCGTTGGTCGGCGTCTTGGCGCACGAGCGGATGATGTCGATGCTGAACACGGAGAAGCCGATCACGATCGTGGTGACGCAGAGCAGCGCCGTGTTGACGAAGACCTTCTCCTTCTTCAGGGTCCGGAACAAGCCCCAGAAGCAGAGCGCGAGGAGCGCGAGCAGGAAGAAGGCGGCGCCGCTGTTGTACGGCAGGCCGAGGACGTTGACGAAGAAGAGGTCGCAGTAGGCGGCCAGCTTGGGCAGGTACGGGATGAACAGGAACACCAGCAGGCCCAGGATCACCGCCCCGACCAGAAGGATCTTGACCAGCTCCCAGAAGGTGAAGGGCTTGTCCTCGCGCCGGCGGTAGTAGTACATGAACACGAGGGCCGGGATGGCGAGCAGGTTGAGCAGGTGCACGCCGATGCTCAGGCCCATCAGGAAGGCGATCAACACGATCCAGCGCAGCGCGTGCGGCTCGTCGGCGCGGTCGTACCACAGCGTCATCACCCAGAACACCAGGGCCGTGAACAGCGAGGACATCGCATAGACCTCACCCTCCACGGCGGAGAACCAGAACGTATCCGAGAAGCAATACACCAGCGCGCCCACCAGGCCGGAGCCGAAGATGGCGACGACCTGCCCGGCGGTATACGTCCCGTCTGCGGACGGGCGTACCAGGCGCTTGGCGAGCCAGACGATGGTCAGGTACAGGAAGAAGATCGTCAGGCCGGAGCACAGCGCGCTCATCGCGTTGACGAGCACGGCCGCGTGCATGTTGTCGCCGAACAGGGTGAAGATCCTGGCGAAAAGCTGGAAAACGGGGTTTCCCGGCGGGTGTCCCACCTCGAGTTTATACGAAGATGCGATGAACTCGCCGCAGTCCCAGAAGGAGGCGGTGGGCTCGATGGTCAGCAGATAGGTGACGGTCGAGACCACGAAGGCCGCCGCCGCACAGATCCGGTTCCAGAGGGTGAATTTCTTCTCGTTCATAACCTGCAAAGGTACAATTAAAAATCCTTATCTTTGCAAAAATTATCCCACCGATGGCACAACAGGATTGGAAAAGCCGGCTGGGGGTCGTATATTCCACGAACCCCGACTTTCAGTACCGGACGGAGCAGGCGGCGCCGGAAGCCGACACGCTGCCGCCGCAGAAGCAGCGGCTCATCGTCCGCATCGACCGCCGCCAGCGCGCCGGCAAGCAGGTCACGCTCGTCGAGGGATTCGTCGGCCGGTCCGAAGACCTGGCCGCCCTGGCCAAGACCCTCAAGACCAAGTGCGGCGTGGGCGGCACGGCCAAGGACGGGGAGATCACCATCCAGGGCGACCTGCGCGACAAGCTCGTCGCGCTGCTGACCGCCATGGGCTACAACGCCAAACGGGGTAACTAGGCGATGCTGGAGGAGGTCTTCAAGAGCGGCCGGCTGGAGATGTCCGCCAGTCCCCTGACGGACCTGGCGGACGCCGGGGCCTGGGGAGACCTGACCGTCAACCGGATCCTGGCGGTCGTGGCCGTGGGCCTGATGATCCTCAGCCTGCCGGACCTGCTGCGGCTCGTGCCGCACCTGCTGTACAGCTTCGACCGCTCCCGCGGCTCCGTCGAGCTGGAGCACAGCCTCGGCACGGCGCGGACGCGCAACGTGGCGGCCCTGTCCTTCACCCTTCCCTTCTGCCTGCTGCTGGACCGCTACGCGCTGGTCCGGCCCCGTTTCTGGGAGCACATCCCGGCCTCCTGGAGCGCGCCGGCCGTCCTCGGCCTGCTCGCCGCCTTCCTGCTGGTCCGCCTGCTGTGCTATGCGCTTTTCCGCCCCCGGCGGCTCGGCTCCGAGGAGTTCGCGACGCTCAAGCACCTGCCCTACAACTACTTCATCCTAATGGCGGCCCTGACCCTGCTCACGGCCGGAGCCTGCTCCGTCTTCGGGGTCCCCGACGGGACCGTCCGGACGGTCCTGATGTGGGAAATCGCAGCAGTCTGGCTCTTTACGTGGGTCCGGTCCGGTCAATTTTTGGCCGGTCATGGTATCGGATTCCCAACATTTTTGTATCTTTGCGGGCTTGAAATTATACCGGCTGCCCTGTTGGTAGCAGTTGTTATGTTTTTTTGATCAATTTGCCGCAAGATGAAGGTCCTGATATCCCAGCAAGTCCCGTCCAATCTCGCACCCTACGAGATCCTGCAGGAAAAATTCGGCGCAGAGCTCGATTTCCATCCGTTTTTCCTGATCGAGCCGCTCTCGGCCAGGGAATTCCGCGCAGAGCACATCAACCTCCCCGACTATACCGCCATCGTCTTCTCGTCCCGCCACGCCATCGACGCCTACTTCAAGTTGTGCGAGGAGATGCGTTTCAAGGTCCCCGAGACCATGAAGTACTTCTGCTCCACGGAAGCCGTGGCGATGTATCTCCAGAAGCATATCGTCTACCGCAAGCGCAAGATCTTCTTCGGCACCGGCACGCCGGCCTCCATCGCCGCGCTCGTCACGGCGAAGCACAAGGGGGAGAAGTTCCTGATCACCATGACCGAAGGTTCCAACACCACGCCGATCACGGCCCTCTTCACGGCCGCGAAGCTGGACTACACCGTGGGCGTGCTGGTCAAGCCCGTCCCGCAGGACCTGCACGGCATCGACCTTGCGTCCTACGACCTCGCCGTGATGTGCAACCCTGCCGACGTGGCGTCGCTCAAGGAGAATTTCCCTGATTTCAAGCAGGGTACGCTCAAGATCATCTCTTTCGGCAAGGCCGTCGTGCGCTCGCTGGAAGAGGCTGGCTGCGAGATCGCCCTCCAGGCGCCGACCCCGGAAGCCACGTCCATCAGCAAGGCTGTCGAACTCTACCTCCAATCCGCGAAATAAATGACTTCTCCGCAAGGCCATACCCTCCCCAAGGAGGAGCGGCTGTGCGGGAAGACGACCGTCGCCGCACTCATTTCCGACGGGAAATGGGGGACGACGGAGCACCTGCGTTTCTGCTGGGCCGCCGGGCGGGACACCGGACACAACCGCCTGATGGTCTCGGTGCCCAAGAAATTCTTCAAGCGCGCCGTCCGGCGCAACCTCCTCAAGCGCCGCCTGCGCGAGTCGTACCGCCTCCAGAAGGAGCGGCTCGCCGCCACGGGCGTGGACCTGATGCTCGCCTATTCCCACGCGGAGGTGGCCGATTTCAGGATCCTCTACGCCGAAGTCGGCGAAATCCTCGACCGGATCACCCGCAAAATCGCCGCCCAATGACCTTCGCCCAGGCCGTCAGGCGGGTGCTTTCGGCCCCGTTCATCCTGCTGATCAAGTTCTACCAGCTGTGCATCTCGCCGCTCAAGCCGCCGACCTGCCGCTTCACGCCCACCTGCTCGCAGTACGCCCTCGAGGCCTTCCGCAAGTACGGGCCGGTCAAGGGTTTCTGGCTGAGCCTCAAGCGGATCCTGCGCTGCCATCCCTGGGGCGGCAGCGGCTACGACCCTGTGCCATAACGTCCCACGTCCCAGACGGACCGTGCCCCGGCTCGGCTTCCATCCTCGCTTCCCGCTGCGCGGGAACCGGGTTCGGCGCCACGAACCCTGCTGCGGCTGAGCTTTCGCCGAAGCACGGTCCGTCTGGGACGGATACATTTCTAGGGTCCGAAAGGCTGGTTTAGCCAAAATAATTGCTAAATTTGTAGACTATTGCAAATTATTAACTAATACCATACAGATTATGTCCAATCCGATCAGCGTCCTCAATCACGCAGCAGACAACATCCGCATCCTGGCGGCAGCCTCCGTCGAGAAGGCCAAGTCCGGCCATCCGGGCGGTGCCATGGGTGGAGCCGACTTCATCAACGTGCTCTACTCCGAGTATCTCAAGTACGACCCCAAGGATCCTTCCTGGGCCGGCCGTGACCGCTTCTTCCTCGATCCGGGCCACATGGCTCCGATGCTCTACAGCCAGCTCTGCCTCACCGGCAAGTTCACCCTCGACGAGCTCGCCAACCTCCGCCAGTGGGACTCCCCCACCACCGGACACCCCGAGCTCAATGTCGCCCGCGGCATCGAGAACACCTCCGGCCCCCTCGGCCAGGGCCATGTCCTCGCCATCGGCGCCGCCATCGCCGCCAAGTTCCTGGCAGCCCACACCGGCAACCCGACCTTCGCCAAGGAGACCATCTACGCCTACATCTCCGACGGCGGCATCGAGGAGGAGATCAGCCAGGGCGGTGCCCGCATCGCCTCCGTGCTCGGCCTGGACAACCTCATCGTCTTCTACGACTCCAACGACATCCAGCTCTCCACCACGACCGACGTCGTGCTGAACGAGGACACGGCCGCCAAGTACCGCGCCTTCGGCTGGGAGGTCATCGAGATCAACGGTAACGACGTCGAGCAGATCCGCTGCGCCATCGAAGCCGCCCAGAAGGTCCAGGGCAAGCCGACGATGATCATCGGCAAGTGCATCATGGGCAAGGGCGCCCTCAAGGCCGACGGCAGCTCCTACGAGCGCGACTGCAAGACCCACGGCGCCCCGCTCGGCGGCGACGCCTTCGTCAACACCGTCAAGAACCTCGGCGGCGACCCCGAGAACCCGTTCACCATCTTCGACGACGTCAAGGAGCTCTACGCCAAGCGTGCCGAAGAGCTTGCCGGCATCGTCGCGGAGCGCAAGGCCGAGGAGAAGGCCTGGGCCGACGCCAACCCCGACAAGGCGGCCCAGTGCGCCGACTGGTTCAGCGGCAAGGCTCCGAAGATCGACTGGAGCAAGGTCGTCCAGAAGGACAATGACTCCACCCGCAGCGCTTCCGCCGCCTGCCTGTCCGCCCTCGCGGAGCAGGTGCCCAACATGATCTGCGCCTCCGCCGACCTGTCCAACTCCGACAAGACCGACGGCTTCCTCAAGAAGACCCACGCCTTCCAGGCCGGCGACTTCTCCGGCGCCTTCTTCCAGGCCGGCGTCGCCGAACTCACGATGGCCTGCTGCTGCATGGGCATGGCCCTGCACGGCGGCGTCATCCCCGCCTGCGGCACCTTCTTCGTGTTCTCCGACTACATGAAGCCGGCCGTGCGCATGGCCGCCCTCATGGAAATCCCCGTCAAGTTCATCTGGACCCATGACGCCTTCCGCGTCGGCGAGGACGGCCCGACCCACGAGCCCGTCGAGCAGGAAGCCCAGATCCGCCTGATGGAGAAGCTCAAGAACCACCACGGCAGGAATTCCGTCCTGGTGCTCCGCCCGGCCGACGCCAAGGAGACCACCGAGGCCTGGAAGATCGCCATGGAGAACACCACCACCCCGACGGCCCTGCTGTTCTCCCGCCAGAACATCGCCAACCTCCCCGAGGGCAACGACTACAGCCAGGTGGCCAAGGGCGGCTACATCGTGGCCGGTTCCGACGAGAACCCGGACGTCATCCTCGTGGCCTCCGGCTCCGAAGTCTCCACCCTGGAGGCCGGTGCCAAGCTGCTCCGCGCCGACGGCAAGAAGGTCCGCGTGGTCAGCGTGCCGTCCGAGGGACTGTTCCGCCAGCAGTCCAAGGAGTACCAGCAGAGCGTCCTGCCCAAGGGCGTGAAGAAGTTCGGCATGACCGCCGGCCTGCCTGTCACGCTGCAGGGCCTCGTGCCTGAGTCCGAGGGCACCATCTGGGGCATGGAATCCTTCGGCTTCTCCGCTCCCTACAAGGTGCTCGACGAGAAGCTCGGCTACACCGCCCAGAATGTCTACGAGCAGGTGAACAAGCTCTTCTGAGACCGATGAAGAACATCCGGAACTTCTGCATCATCGCCCACATCGACCACGGCAAGAGCACGCTGGCCGACCGCCTGCTCGAACTGACGCAGACCCTGGGGGCGCGTGACATGGAGAACCAGGTGCTGGACGACATGGACCTTGAGAAGGAGAAAGGCATCACGATCAAGAGCCACGCCATCCAGATGGTCCACCGGTACCATGGGGAGGAGTACAAGCTCAACCTCATCGACACCCCGGGCCACGTCGACTTCTCCTATGAAGTTTCGCGAAGCATAGCCTCGTGCGAGGGCGCCCTGCTCGTCGTAGACGCATCGCAGGGCGTCCAGGCACAGACTATTTCCAACCTCTACATGGCGATCGACCACGGCCTGGAGATCATCCCGGTCCTCAACAAGATCGACATGGAATCCGCCCAGGTGGACGTCGTCACCGACGAGATCTGCGACCTGCTGGGCTGCGACCCGGCCGACGTCTTCAAGGTCTCCGCCCGCACGGGCGAAGGCGTGGCCCCCATCCTCGACGCCATCGTGGAGAAGATCCCCGCGCCGCAGGGCGACCCGGACGGGCCGCTCCAGGCGCTGATCTTCGACTCCGTGTTCAACTCCTTCCGCGGCGTGATCGCCTACTTCAAGGTCAAGAACGGCAGCATCCGCAAGGGAGACAAGGTCAAGTTCTTCGCCACCGGCATGGACTACGAGGTGGAAGAGGTGGGCGTCCTGAAGATGAAGCTCGTCCCCACCGGCAGCATCGGCTGCGGGGACGTGGGCTACGTGATCACCGGCATCAAGAGCGCCACGGAGGTCAAGGTGGGCGACACCATCACGCACGTGGCGCAGCCCTGCACCGAGGCCATCGCCGGCTTCGAGGAAGTCAAGCCGATGGTCTTCGCGGGCATGTACCCCGTCCAGGCCGACAAGTTCGAGGAGCTGCGCGCCGTGCTGGAGAAGTTCCAGCTCAACGACGCCTCGTTCGTCTACGAGCCCGAGAGCTCGCTCGCGCTGGGCTCGGGCTTCCGCTGCGGCTTCCTCGGCCTGCTGCACCTGGAGATCGTCCAGGAGCGGCTGTTCCGCGAGTTCGACATGGACGTGATCACCACCGTTCCCAACGTCTCCTACAAGGTCTACACGACCCAGGGAGAGGTCGTCGACGTCCACAATCCGTCCGGCCTGCCGGCCCAGACGCTCATCGACCACATCGAGGAGCCCTACATCCGCGCGCAGATCATCTCCAAGTCGGAGTTCTTCGGCCCCATCATGAAGCTCTGCCTGGACCGCCGCGGCACGCTCATCGGCCAGCACTACATCACGGCCGACCGCGTGGAGCTGACCTACGACATGCCCCTGTCGGAGATCGTCTTCGACTTCTACGACAAGCTCAAGACCATCTCCAAGGGCTACGCCTCCTTCGACTACCATGTGATGGACTTCCGCCCCGCGCGGCTCGTCCGCCTGGACATCCTCCTCAACGGCGAGCCCGCCGACGCCCTGTCGACGCTCATCCACGAGGACAACGCCTACACCTTCGGACGCCGGATGTGCGAGAAGCTCAAGGACCTGATCCCGCGCCAGCAGTTCGACATCCCCATCCAGGCCGCCATCGGCGCCAAGATCATCGCGCGCGAGACGGTCAAGCAGGTGCGCAAGGACGTGACGGCCAAGTGCTACGGCGGCGACGTCACGCGCAAGCGCAAGCTCCTCGAGAAGCAGAAGGAAGGCAAGAAGCGCATGCGCCAGATCGGCACCGTGCAGGTGCCGCAGAGCGCGTTCATGGCCGTTTTGAAACTTGATTCATAGACACGCAGGATGACACGCTGTTTCCGGGTAGCCGGGCTGACGATCGCCCTCGACCTGCCGGACGGACACCCGGTGGCAGGTCATCTGCACAATTACGATCCCTTCGTGATTCCGGGACCGGGCGCGGAGCCGCTGTTGTTCCGGCTGACCGTCGTGCCGGAAGCGCCGGCGACGCCGGGCGAGGTCCTGTACCGGGCCCCGCAGGAGTCCGGCGAGCCGGTCGTCAACCTGCTTCGCACCGAAGGAGGCTTCCGGGCCGAATTCGCCCCGATGCCCAAGACCCCCGTGGCCGGCATCCTCGACTTCAGCCGGGATTTCCGCCAGGGATACCTCTACACGCCGGGCGCACCGGCGACGCAGGCCTTCGCCGTCAACAACGCCATGATGCTGCTGTACACCTTCGCCGGGGCCTTCCGCTCCGCGCTGGAGATGCACTCGTCCGTGGTCATGCACCGCGGACGCGGCTTCCTGTTCCTGGGCCGCAGCGGCACGGGCAAGAGCACGCACAGCTCGCTGTGGCTCAAGTATATCGAAGGCACGGAGCTCCTCAACGACGACAACCCCGTGCTGCGCATCGTGGACGGCACGGTGCGCGTCTTCGGCACGCCCTGGAGCGGCAAGACCCCCTGCTACAAGGCGAAGGACGTCCCCGTCGGCGCCATCGTCCGGCTCCGCCAGGCGCCGCAGAACGTCATCTCCCGCCTCGGCATGGTCCAGGCCTACGCGTCCGTCCTGTCTTCCTGCTCGGGCTTCCGCCCCTTCCGGGAAGTGACCGACGCCCAGCACGAGACCCTGTCCGCCATCGCCCGGGACATCCCCTGCTACCAGCTGGACTGCCTGCCGGACGAAGCGGCCGCCCGACTTTGCCAGACGACCGTCGATGGATAAGCGCGTCCTGCCCAACGACATCCTCCTCGGCGAGGTGACGGCCCTGCTGCGCGAGGGCCGGGACGCCGTCATCATCCCCAAGGGCAGCAGCATGCTCCCCACGATCCGCGGCGACCGGGACCGCGTCACCCTGCGCAGGCAGGAGGAGGTCCGCGACGGCGACATCGTCCTCGTCCACACCGGAGGCCGCTACATCCTGCACCGGGTCATCGCCGTGGACGGCGACGCGCTCACGCTGATGGGAGACGGCAACCTGCAGGGCACGGAGCACTGCACGACACAAGACGTGTGCGGCACCGTGATCGAAATCCAACGTCCCGGCGGCCGCGCGCGGAAGCCCGGCCCGGGCCGCTTCTGGCGCGCCCTCAAACCGCTGAGACGCTATATTTTAGGTATTTACAGACGATTGATATGAAACTGAAGGAAGGATTTGTCATGAGGGAGCTCCTCGGACAGCACATCATCACGGGAGACGGACTCTCCCGGGTGGATTTCAGCAAGATCATCTCCATGAACGACACCGCCGCCTGGCTGTGGGAGCAGTTGCAGGGCAAGGAGTTCTCGGAGGACGACATCGTCCGCCTGCTGACCGGCCGCTACGACGTCACCGAGGAGCAGGCCCGGACCGATGTCGGGACCCTGACGGAGACCTGGCGCAACGCAGGCCTGCTCGCCGAATGATTCCGATCCGGCAGATCCTCCGGGGCCTGCGCCCCATGGCGCGTCCTTCCCGCGGGAGGACGCTGCTCAGCATCGTCATCGGGCTGGTGCGGGTCGCCGCATCGCTCGGGTTCGTCTGGATCTGCAAGCGCCTGGTGGACATCGCCACAGGCGTCAGCGACGCGCCCCTCGGGCTGCACATCGGCATCCTCCTCGGCATCATGCTGCTGCGGCTGGTCTGCTCGGTGAGCGCTGCGGCCTGGGAGAGCTACAACCTCGTCAAGACCGGCAACGACCTGCGCGCCGAGACCTTCTCCACCGTGCTCCACAGCGCCTGGAGCGGCCGCGAGCGCTTCCGCAGCGGCGACGCCGTCAACCGGCTCGAAGAGGACGTGCGCGTGATCACCGACCTGCTATGCACCCGCAACCCGGACATGGTCATCACCCTGGTACAGCTCATCGCCGCCTCGGTGTACCTGCTGCTGATGGCCCCCAACCTGCTCTGGGTCCTGGTGGTCCTGATGATCGCCGCCATCCTGGGGTCCCGGCTGTTCTTCCGGACGCTCCGCCGGCTCACCGAGCGGATCCGCAAGCAGGACGCGGAGATCCAGCAGCTGATGCAGGAGAGCCTCCAGAAACGCATCGTCGTCCTGACGCTGATCGGCACGCAGCGCGTCATGGACCGCCTGGGCTGGCTGCAGCGCGACGTCTATGACCAGACCGTCCTCCGACTGCGCTACAACGCCGTGGCCCGCGCCTTCATGCACTTCGGCTTCATGGGCGGCTACGCCGCCGCCTTCCTCTGGGGCGTGATCGGCATCCGCGACGGCGTCGTGACCTACGGCATGATGACCGCCTTCCTGCAGCTGGTCGGACAGGTCCAGCGCCCGATCGTCGACCTGGCCCGGCAGATTCCCGCCTTCATCCACGCCACCACCTCCGTCGAGCGGCTGATGGAGCTCCAGGCCCTGGAGCAGGAGCCGCGCGAGGAGCCGGTCCGGCTCGCCGGAGCGCCCGGCATCCGCCTCACCGACGTGACCTACGCCTATCCGGACCGGCCGGACGCTATCCTGGACCATTTCTCCCACGACTTCGAGCCCGGCACGATGACGGTGATCATGGGCCCCACGGGCGCCGGCAAGAGCACGCTCAGCCGGCTGGTCCTGGGCCTGCTCCGTCCCGATGCCGGACGGGTCGAGATCTACGGGACGGAACGCACCTATAAGGCCGGACCGGCCGTCCGCGACAATTTCCTCTATGTCCCGCAGGGGAATTCCCTGCTCAGCGGCACCATCCGCGAGAATCTCCTGCTGGCCCGCGCCGACGCCACGGACGGGCAGTTGCGGGATGCCCTGCACACCGCCGTCGCGGACTTCGTCTTCGACCTGCCCCAGGGGCTTGACACGCCCTGCGGCGAGGAAGGGACGGGCCTGAGCGAGGGACAGTGCCAGCGCATCGCCATCGCCCGCGCCCTGCTGCGCGACGGCGGGATCCTGATCCTCGACGAGGCCACCTCCGCGCTGGACGCCGCGACCGAGGAGCTGCTGCTCGACCGCCTCTTCAGCCGCTACCGCGGCAGCAAGACCCTTCTCTTCATCTCGCACCGCGATGCCGTCACGGCCCGGGCCGACCAGATCCTGCGTTTCAGCTGATGGAGTGGCTCGAGAGTCTCGGCCTGCTGGGCCTGTTCCTCGGTAGCGCGCTGGCCGCTTCCATCGTTCCTTTCAGCTCCGACGTGCTGTACATCGCCATCCTGGCCACGACGGGCCAGAACCTCGGCTGCTTCCTGGCCGCGACGAGCGGCAGCTGGCTGGGCAGCCTGTTCACCTTCTCCCTGGGCTGGCTCGGCAAGTGGGAGTGGATCGAGAAATGGTTCAAGGTCACGCGCGAGAAACTCGAGCAGCAACAGGAGAAGGTGCAGAAATACGGCGTCTGGCTGGCACTCTTCAGCTGGGTGCCCATCGTAGGCGACCTGACAGTCCTGGCGCTCGGCTTCTACAGGGCGCCGCGCGGCTGGACCTTCCTCATGCTGCTGATCGGCAAGGCCATCCGCTATCTGTTCTGGAACGTGGTCGTGGGCTTGTTCTAGATGTACGCGATGATATAATAGAGCATCACCGCCGAGGCGATGAGCTTGATGCCCGTCCCGAACAGGAAGCCCAGGAATGCCCCCAGCGAAGATTTGAGCGAAGCCCCCGCGTCCTTGCCGCCCAGGACGACCTCCGCGAGGAAGGCCCCGGCGAGCGAGGTGACGATCATCCCGCCGGGCAGCGGGAAGATCAGCCCGGCGAGCAGGCCGAGGATGGCTCCCCACGCGGCATACTTACTGCCGCCGGTGACCTTGGTGAACCAGGCCGGCACGAGATAATCCACCACCGTCACCACGATCGTCACGGCCAGCAGCACGAAGAGCAGGGTCTGTGACATCGGGTCCCCGCCGAAGAAATAGATCAGCAGGACGCCGATCCAGCTGAGCGGCGGTCCGGGCAATCCGGGGAGGATGCTGCCGACAATCCCCACGACGCCGAGGATGACGGCCACGATGATCATGAATGTATTCATATTGTAAAGATACAAAGATTCCGTATACCGTTGCAATTCCGCAGATTTTTGTACATTTGCCGAAACAACACTAAAAACAATCTCTCATGAGCGACGAACCCAAAAAGAAAGCGATGGACCTTGACGGAGACGGCAAGGTGACCCTCAACGAAGCCATCCAGTACACGAAGGACAAGGCCGGCGAGATCGCCGGCAAGGCCAAGGTCAAACTCGACGAACTCGGCGAAGAAGCCAAGGAGCAGTTCGCAGATCTGAAGGAAGAGGCCACCGAGGTGGCCGGCAAGGCCAAGGAGAAATACGCCGAACTCAAGGAAGAGGCGAAGGACATCTACGGCGACGCCAAGGAGAAGGTCCAGGACTTCGTCAGCAAGAAGGAGAAGCAAGCCTAAGCCCCCCTGTCCGGCAACGAAAAACCCGGGGTCCGTGTTCGGACTCCGGGTTTTTCGTGCGGACCGCCGCGCCTAGAACATGAAGGCGATGCCGACGTTGAAAGTGTTGTTGTGGACGTCGCGCTCCTTGACCAGGCGGCTCATGCCGAGGGCGTAGCCCAAGCGGATCTGGACGGCCTCGGAGAAGGCTGCCGTCACGCCGAAGTCCCACTGGATGCCCATCTGGGTGAGCTTGTGCATCGGGTCGGTGATGTCGGTGTTGGTCACGAACTTCTCCTTCGAGTAGACGTTGCCGCCCACGCCAATATTGAGGACCGGGCCGGTGTACAGGCCGAACAGGAGCTCCGGCGAAGCCTCGAACGTATACTTGATGTTCAGCGGCACGGCCAGGTAGGACATCTTCATGAATTTGGGATCGGTAGTGTACCCGCTCTTGCCGGAGTGATAGTAGAAATACAGGCCCGGTTCGAAGGTAAGTCCAGCCATGGTGGAGAAGTAGAACTCCTTGTTGATACCGATATAGAAACCGCTCAGGCTGTGCTCCTTGAGATAGTCGGAGCAATCGTCACCGTTGAAGGAGACGTTGGCGTAGCCGATGCCGGCGCGCCACTCGGTGGACTGGGCGGAAGCGTTCGCGCAGGTAAGGAGCGCGGCCGCGGAAAGAAGGATGACAAGAATCTTTTTCACGATTGGGTTGATTTAATTGTTTAGTCCTTTTTGTCTATCATGCAAAATTAAGAAAAAAATGAAGATGTAGCACAATTTACTATTTTTGTAATATGTTTTCCATGACCGAAACCCTGCTTGCCTGGTACGCGGACCACGGACGGGACCTTCCGTGGCGCCGCACTCGCGACCCCTATGCCATCTGGCTCAGCGAGATCATCCTCCAGCAGACCCGGATCGCCCAGGGGCAGGCCTACTGGGAGCGTTTCATGGCCGCCTTCCCGGACGTGGAGAGCCTGGCGGCCGCGTCCGAGGACGCGGTGCTGCGGCTCTGGCAGGGGCTGGGCTACTATAGCCGCGCCCGCAACCTGCACGCCGCAGCGCGGCAGATCGTCGCGCTCGGCGGGTTCCCGGACACGCTCGACGGCATCCGCGCCCTCAAGGGCGTGGGCGACTACACGGCGGCAGCCATCGGCTCGATCGCATTCGGGCTGCCGGCCGCCGTCGTGGACGGCAACGTCTACCGCGTGCTGGCCCGGTATTACGGCATCGCGACGCCGGTCGGCACCACCGCCGCCCGGAAAGAATTCTCCGCCCGGGCCCAGGCGCTGCTGCCCCCGGACCGGCCGGGCGACTTCAACCAGGCGATGATGGATTTCGGCGCCCTGCAGTGTACGCCGGTCTCGCCCGCCTGCCTGCTCTGCCCGCTGGCGGACGGCTGCGCCGCCCTGGCGACGGGCCAGGTCGACCGGCTCCCGGTCCGCCAGAAGGCCCCCGAGGTCCAGGTCCGCCGCTTCGACTATATCTACGTAAGGTATCAGGGCCGCACGGCCATCCGCAAGCGCGGAGCTGGAGACATCTGGCAAGGCTTGTATGAGCCTTTGGTCTGCGACCAAAGGCTCATCGGCGCTGCCTATGACGGGGGAGGTTTCCCCCGAAACCCCCTCGGTCGCTCCGCTCCGACTGCCCGTGACCAGCGGCTCATCGGCGAGGCCTGCAATTGCCGTCATTCCGGGCTTGACCCGGAATCTCCTCCTCCCCAACTGCTGAAATCCGGCGTCAAGCACCAACTCACCCACCGGACCCTGATAGTGGACTTCTACCTGTGGGAACCGGCCTCGGAACCGGCCCTGCCGGAAGGTTACGCCTGGATCGAAGAAGCGGAGCTTGACCGCTACGCCAAGCCCCGCCTCTTTGAGCTGATGCTCAAAGAGTTACCTACCGACTAAAGCGGACCGAACTCGGTCTGGCCGTTCGCGGCAGGCTGCGGAGCCCGCTGCGCGGGACGGCGCGGCTCGATCGGGCAGGTGAAGTCCTTCAGCGCCGGCTTCGGGGCCTTCGGGTCGAAGGACGGCGTGTCGGGGAGCAGGTAATCCTTCAGCCCCAGGCCGTTGTCTCGCAGGCCCTGGGCGATCACCAGCGAGAACAGGTAGGCGCCGTAGTTGTCGGTGTGCGTGCCGTCGGAATAGGCCGCGAGGGCATCCTGCCCGAGGGCCTTCACGATCTCGCGGCTCGCGCCCCAGAGGTCGATGTAGGCGCATTCTGCGAGTTCCGCACCATGACGGGCGTTGATGCCGTAGGGAGTCATCAGCTCCGTGGACGTGGCCGTTCGGCGGTCGATCTTGGTCATCGGCGAGACGATCACGGGGATGACGCCGTGGCGCTTGGCCTCCAGGGCCATCGTGGCGAGGCCCCAGACATAGTCCTTCTCCGGGTCGGAGTGCGTACGCACCCAGTCGCCGGCATGGTCCTCGGCGTCCCACATCGGGTCGTGGCCGCGGGACTTCTCGTCATTGGTGCCGAGCTGGATCAGCAGGTAGTCTCCGGGCTTGCAGCTCTCCATGATCTTGTCCCAGCGGCGGCCGAAACGGAAGCCCTTGATGGTCATGCCGCTCTCGGCATGGTTCGCCACGACCACGCGGCCGTCGAACCAGCGTGGCAGGTACTGCCCCCAGGTGCCGCCCGAGGCCTGGTCGGTGACGGTGGAGTCGCCGATCACGAACACGGTCACGACATCGTCGGCGGCCGGTTCGATCTCCACGGCGCAGACCGCCGGGGCGCTGTCATGGAACTGCAGCGTCAGCTTGTCGTCCCAGGTGAAGGTCTTGACCTCGCCCGTCGCGTAATCCAGCTCGCGGGAATTGAGCTTGATCTCATTGCCCTTGGAGAGCTGCGGCGTCCGGACATTCACGTTGAAGGAGACGGTCCTGACCTCGCCCTTGCCCGTCTCGAAGCTCTCGACGTGCAGGCGGCGGATCTCGGACTTGACCGTCGTGCGGGACGTGCCCTGGGTATCCCCCAGCGTCAGCGTCACCTTATAGTTGCCCTCCGGGAGCTTGACCGAGAAGCGGAAAGGGTCCGGCGAGGTCACGAAGTCGCGGGTCAGCGCCGTGCCCTTCTTGCGGACGACGAACTCCGGCTCGGAGCCGGGCTCGAATCCGTAGCCGCGCTCCGCGTTGTAGAGTACGGCGGAGCCGACGGCGGTGTAGCCATCCGCGGCGGTGGCGGATCCGAAATCAAACCGGCAGGTCTGCGCCTGCGCTGTCAGGGCCAGCGACAAGGCCGCCAGGGCAAGAAGCAATAATCTCTTTTTCATATACTTACGGCTAAATAAATTGTCCGTCACGCATCGTCAGGCAGCGGTCGCAGAGGGCCGCAAGCTCCGGATCGTGGGTCACGATGACGATGGTCTGTCCCAGGCGCTCCCGCAGGTCGAAGAGCAGCCGGTGGATCTCCTGCTTGGTCGCGGAGTCCAGGTTGCCCGTGGGCTCGTCGGCGAAGAGCACGGCCGGGTCGTTGATCAGCGCCCGGGCGATGGCCACGCGCTGCTGCTCGCCGCCCGACAGCTCGGACGGCTTGTGGTCCAGGCGGGCCGAGAGCCCGACCTCGCCGAGCAGGCGCTCCGCCTTGGCCGCCGCATCCTTGCGGGACGCCCCGGCGATCAGCGCCGGGATCATCACGTTCTCCAGGGCGGAGAACTCCGGCAGCAGATGGTGCGCCTGGAACACGAATCCGATGCGGCGGCCGCGGAAGGCGGCCAGCGCATCGCCTTTCAGGCGCAGGACGTCCTGGTCCTCGATCCGCAGGCTGCCGCCGTCCGGCGTGGACAGCGTGCCGAGGATCTGCAGGAGGGTGGATTTGCCGGCGCCCGAGGCGCCCATGATAGCCACGACTTCACCCGCCTCGGCGCTGAAGTCGATGCCTTTGAGGACCTCCAGGGTCCCGAATCGCTTGCGGATGTCGCGGGCTTCGATGATCATACGAAGGATAAAGATAGGAATTATTCGGGAGATTTCACTAACTTTGCGCACACAATCGGGGTGTGGCGCAGTTGGCTAGCGCATCTGGTTTGGGACCAGAGGGTCGAAAGTTCGAGTCTTTTCACCCCGACGAAAAGGGGCCGCAACTCAACGTTGCGGCCCCTTTTCCGTATCGGAAGTCCGGTTACAGGTTCGGATTGCACTTCTTCCAGTCGGCCACCGGCGGGATGATGCCGAGGTCGATGATCTCGTCACGCATCTTGCAGAGGTGCTCGTAGGAGGCCTTGAGGTCGGCGAGTTCCTCGACCGTGCCGGCAGGGGCGCAGAAGTGGGCGCCGTTCTCGTCGATCACGGACGGCATGGCCATCATGACGTGCTGGTAGTCGGCATTGTTGACGTAGCAGCCGGCGGGCCAGGTGAACTTGTCGCCGCCCATCGCGGCCTCGATCATCTTGACGGCGTTGTAGGCCGGGCTCTGGAAGGAGCTGCGGCCGCGGAGCTTGATGATGTTGGAACCGCCCTGGATGGTATTGTGCTTGATCTCGGCCCACCTCTCGGCGGAGAGGTTCTTCTCGCTGAGCGGGGTGCCGTCGATGAGGGCCTTGGAGGCGAACACGGCCATCGCTTCGCCGTGGCCGCCGTAGGTATAGGCGCCCGTCACCTTGCTCTGCTGCACGCCGAACTCCTGGGCGAGGGCCTCCTGGAGACGGGTGGAGTCGAGGGCGGCGAGGGTGGTCACGCACTCGGGCTTCACGCCGGAGTGGAGCAGGACCACGAGACCGGTGAGGTCCGCCGGGTTGAAGATGACCACGATGTGCTTGACATCGGGGCAGTAGGTCTTCACGTTCTTGCCGAACTCCTCGGCGATCTGGCAGTTGCCCTTGAGCAGGTCCTCGCGGGTCATGCCTTCCTTGCGGGGAGCGCCGCCGGAGGAGATGATGTACTTGGCATCCTTGAAAGCGACGGCGGGGTCGGTCGTCCAGGTGATGTTGGCACCCTCGAAGGCGCAGTGGTCCATCTCGGCGACCACGCCGCGCAGACCCGGCTCGTACACGTCGTACAGGCAGACGTTCGGGGTGAGTTTAAGCATCAAGGCAGTCTGGGCCATGTTGGAGCCGATCATGCCCGCGGCACCGACGATGACCAATTTTTCGTTGGTAAGATAGTTCATATTGGATTGTAAATTATCGTCTTTTTCAAAAAACACGCAAATATACAAAAAATCATTATCTTTGCGATGTTAAAAATATTTATGGCCCTATATCTCATCAAAGATCTCGATGACGACTACCACTCGCGGGTAGGCGTCTGGCAGATTACGGAGACCGAAGAAGAACTTCGCGCGCTCTCATCCATCCCCTCCGACGAGCTGGAGGAGATTTCCTACATCAGAAACGAATCCCTGCGCAAGCAAAAACTGGCCGTCCGGGCGCTGCTGGACGCGCTTTTCGAGGAGAAGGTGTACCTCAGCCACCACGACAACGGCAAGCCGTACATCGAAAACTCCGCGATGAATATCAGCATCACGCACACCAACCGCTACGTCGCCGTCATCCTCAACCCCACGGACGAGGTGGGCATCGACTGCGAGTCGCTCGACCGTGACTTCTCGGCCGTTAAGAAGAAGGCCCTCTCCGAGGAGGAGATCGAGGAAGTCGAGGAGATCGGCGAGGACCAGCGCAACGAGCAGCTGGCCATCTACTGGTGCGCCAAGGAAGCCGTCTACAAGAAGATGTCGCAGTACAAGGTGGACTTCGCCGAGCAGATCGAAATCGAGAATTTCCGGATGCGGGGCGAAGGCGAGCTGGAAGCGACCTTCACCGACAAGGACGGATTCGAGGAGGAGCTGTCCCTCCAGTACATCACCTTCGACAGGCACGTACTCGTCTGGGTGGTCGGCTGATGCCGCCGCCTACCGTGGCCTGAGCCACAGTTCCGGATTCTCGGGATTCTTCTCTTTCCAGACCTCGAAATGCAGCTGGGTCTGGCCGTCGATCGTGTCCACGCGGCCCAGCGTCTGGCCCGCCTTGACCTTGTCGCCGGCCTTGACGCCCACCTCGCCCAGCTTGCAGTAGAACGTGAAATAGGTGCCGTGCTGGACCAGCACGCAGCGGCCGTAGCCCGGCATCACGATGACCCGCTTCACGTCGCCGTCGAAGACGGCTGCGATCGGCGCCCCCTGGGACAGGCCGATGTTGACGCCGTTGTTGGCCGGCATCACGAGGGATGTATAGACAGGATGGTTGTGCTTGCCGAAGCGCTCCACGACCGGCCCGTCGGCCGGCCAGGGGAGCTTGCCCTTGTTGGCGGCGAACTCGCCCGTGAGCTTGTAGTCGACCGGGGCAGCCTTGGCCTTGGACTGGGTCTGGGACGGCTTGCCGGCCTGCGCCTGCTGCTTGCCGGCGTTGCGGGCGGCCTCTTCCTGCTTGCGCGCCTCCTCCATCGCCTGGGCGATGAGGCGCTGGATCTCGCGGTTCAGGGCCTCGACCTGCTGGCGCTTGGTGTTCAGCTGGCGCTGGTAGAGGTTCTTGTCCTTCTTGAGGCTCGCCACAAGGCGGTCGGAGCGGAGCTCCTCGCGCCGCAGTCCCTGCAGCTCCTGCTCATGGGCGGCCTTGACCGCCTCGGCCTGGCGCCGGAGCGTGTCGAGGTGCTGCATCTCGGCGTCCAGCGCGGCATGCAGTTCCTTCATCTTGCGCGCCTGCGTGTTCATCTGGGAAGAGAGGTCCCGCAGGTAGGCGAAGCGGCGCGAGGCCTGCCCCAGGTCCTTGCTGGAGAACAGGTAGGTGTACCAGACGCGCGCGTCGCGGTTCTTGTAGGCGTTGCGGACCAGGCGGTGGTAGTATTGCTCCATCGTGCCGATGCGCGAGCGGAGGCGGTCCGCCTCGGCCTGGCGGACGGCGATGCTGTCCGCGAGGCGCTTCACTTCCGCCTCGCTCTCCGTCACGAGGCTGCGCCGCGTGGAGATCTGCTTGCGGACCAGGGTCAGTTCGTTGAGGGCGTTGGAGCTCTTGGCGGAATTCTCCTTGAGCTGCTGCTCCAGCTGGGCGATCTCCTTCTGGAGCGCGGCGCGGCGCGACTCCTGCGCAGCCGTGTTCTGCGCCCGCAGCGCACCCGCGCTGCCCAGCAGGACGGCCGCGGCCGCCAGTATGCGCAGCCACCGCGTCATTTCTTCTGCTCAGCGAGATTCTTGTAATAGAGGGCCAGGTCGTCCTCTCCGAGGGCTTCCAGGACCTTGGAATAATGCTCCAGGACCGTGGCGCTGTCCTTGCCGCCGTAGAGCATCGCATGCTTGAAATAGGGCTTCGCCTCCTTGGGCCGCTTCAGCAGGTACAGCAGCCAGCCGTACGTGTCGAGGTACGTGGCGTTGTCGGGCTCGAGCTCGACCGTGCGGCGGCTCATCTTGAGCGCCTTGCGGAGCGACTTGCCCTCCAGGGAGAGGTAATAGGCGTAGTTGTTGAGGACGGAGGTCCGGTCGGGATCGGCCTTGAGCGCCTCCTCGTAGGTCTCGTAGGCCTTCTTCTTGTCCTGCAGCTGCTGGTACCAGACGTCGCCGGCGATCGACAGGGCTTCGGCCACCTGGTCCTTGTTGCCGGCCTGCCGGCCCATCCGCACCAGCACGTCGCACTGGTCGAGGACGGCCTGCCAGTCCTGCTTGATGTAGCACATCCGGAGCTTGAGCATCTGGATGCCGTAGTCGTCGGGGTGCATCTCCCGGTCGACGTCCACCAGGCGGTTGATCGTGTCGCCCCAGACCCAGTAGAACGGCGAATCGATGTTGTCCATCAGGGCCGTGAGGTAGTTGCTCTTGATCTCAGGCCGCACGGCATCGTTGCGGATGAACTCCTCCAGGCCCGAGAAGAAAGGGACGTAGCGCCCCATGCGGCGGAGCAGCTCGACGCGGCCGAGCTGCGCGGGCGCATACCCGGGCTCCAGCTCCAGCGCCTGGTCGTAGTAGCTGAGCGCCAGGGAGTCCTGCCGGGCCACCACCTTGGATTCAGCCACCATCGAAAGGGTGTTGGCGTTGTTGTACAGGGCGGGCTCCATCCTGACGAGCTTCTCGAGGTACTCGCCGGCCCGGACCTGGTTGTGGCGCGCGTCATAGAGCGTGGCCAGGGCATAGATGTACCAGGTATTGGCCGAGTCCAGCTGCGCCGCGGAGAGCAGGTGCTCCTCCGCCGGGTCCAGCTGGCCCAGGGCCATCTCGCACAGGCCCAGGTAGTAGTTGACGGCATCGTCCGAGGGATCCTGCTCGTGCAGCTGCGCGAAGATTTCCTTCGCCTGCGCGTAATTGCCCTCCGAGTAACCGGCGGCGGCGGTCAGGAAAAGGTCGGACCCGGAAGGCGCCTGCGCATGCAGCGCACAGCAGAGCGTCACGAGGAGGATATAGAGTACGGGCTTACGCATACAGGACACAAAATTATGTATTTTTATGAGAAAATTTGGCTATTTTCGCATGAAAAATTATTTCCGGCAGCAGGATGCAACTTTTTGGAAACAAAAAGCATCTTAACAATCGGGAAGCAGAATGGATCGAAGGGGCCAGGCGCGGCGAGCGCCGCAGCCAGAAAGCCATCTACGACCTCCTGTCCGCCAAGATGTTCGCAGTTTGCCTGCGCTACATGGGCGACCGGGAAGCCGCCGAGGACATCCTCCAGGATGGTTTCGTGACCCTTTTCTCCAAACTGGACAGCTACTCGGGAGACGGTTCTTTCGAAGGCTGGGCCCGCAAGATCTTTGTGAACACTGCCCTGATGAGCCTCAGAAAGAAGGATGCGCTCAAGAACTCGGAGGACGTGGACGCCGCCTGGGACATCACCAGCGACGACCCCTCCGCCATCCAGAAGATCGGGTACAACGACCTCCTGAAGATGATCGCCTCCCTCCCGCCGGGCTTCCGCACGGTCTTCAACATGTATGTGATCGAAGGATTCTCACACAAGGAGATCGCGGAAGCGCTCGGCATTTCGGAGACCACCTCGCGTTCGCAGCTCCAGCGAGCCCGCGTACTTTTGCAGTCAAAGATCAAAGAAAGGTATTAAGATGCAGGACAAGCACACAGAAGAGTTCGACCTCCGGCTGAGGTCGATGCTGGCAGACGCGGAGGTGAAGCCTTCTCACCGCGTCTGGAAAGGCGTGTCCGCGCGTCTCGATGCCGACTCCGCCCCCGTCGCCGCCCCTTGGGCCTGGATGCGGTGGGCCGGGCTGGGCCTCGCCGTGGCCGCAGCCCTTGCGGCGGGCATCTTCTTCCGCGGTACGCAGGACTCTATTCCAACCATTATTCATAACCAGGAGCAAGCCATGCTTGCACAGACCGGCGAGGCTGCCGGGGACCCGGCGCAGGCCGAGGTCCCGGCGGCCGGCACGGTCTCGGACGCGGCGGACCAGACCGCCGGACGTCCCGCTTCCCGGAGCGCCGCCGCGAGGCCGCTTTCCGGACAGCCGGCCACCAGCCCGGAAACCCCCGCCCGCACGGACGAGGCGGTTTCCGGGGCGACCGGTGTGCAGCCCGCGCAGGAGCAGCCGTCCGCCCCGGCGGCGGAGCGCCCCGCCGCGCCGGCGCGCAAGCAGCGCGCGAAGCAGCCCGTCACCGCGATGCCGGATCCCTTCGCGGAGCCCGTCGTGAAGCTGCAGGAGAAGCCCCGCACCGCTCTCTACGCGCAGGGCGCCATCGGCAGCAACGAAGCCTCGCCCCGTCCCGCCCCCGGCGCCTGGATGGCCCCGGGCAGCGAAAGCGGATTCTCCGAGCTCGGCGCATCGACCTACGGCGTGCCCTTCACCGTCGGACTGGGCGTGAGGATCTACCTCCTGCCGCGCCTGTCCATCGGCACGGGCCTGGACTACTCCCTGCTGACCCGCAGCTTCACGGGCAGTTTCGACGGCGAATCCGGCACGGTGTCGCACACCCTCCAGTACATCGGCGTCCCCGCCAACGTCTATTTCGACCTCATCTCCGCCAACCGTATCAAGTTCTACGTCTACGGCGGCGGCGAAGCCGAATACTGCATCTCCAACAAATACCGGCTCTTCGCCAATCCGGACATCGTCCGCAAGTATCCGGTCGACCGGCTCCAGTTCTCCCTGGCCGGCGGTCTGGGCGTCGAGTTCCGGCTCACCGACAAGCTCGGCATCTACCTCGACCCGGGGGTCAACTACTACTTCAACTGCAACCAGCCGCGCAACATCCGCACGGAGAAGCCGCTGCTGGTCAACTTCGACGCCGGCCTCCGCTTCAATTTCTAGCAAAGAATCCGTCAAAAGACCTTAAAAAAAGTATTTTTGTGATATTTGCCCTGCGAAAGATACGATTCTTATCGCGGGGCATCGTTTTTTTCCCCTCTTTTGCGGAAAAAACCGCTATGGGAAAACCTCTGATCCTCCTCCCCCTCCTGCTCGCCGCCCTTGCCGGGTGCGTCTATCTGGACGACTCCCTGGGCGGGCGCCGGACCCGCGAAGACTGCGGACGCGGCACGCAAGATCCCGCCCG
>Ga0310697_10000627_pt1 | contig 45728 bp, 69 predicted proteins | sample 172DNAGHGlowgp2_FD_203883 | JGI IMG/M metagenome (GOLD analysis project Ga0310697, IMG submission 203883) | Sheep rumen microbial communities from Palmerston North, Manawatu-Wanganui, New Zealand - 1728 DNA GHGlow gp2 (v2) (version 2) | ecosystem: Host-associated > Mammals > Digestive system >...
GAAGGAAGGAAGAAACCCGTGGCGTTATACAGCGCCGAAGGGGTCGGCTTGCTTGCCACTCGCGCGGCGCAGTCGCCTGCGAAGACAGAGAGGATGGCGGCTGTATTGAGTGCTCCGTCGAAGTCCTTGAAAGCCTCTGCCTCGTCCTCGGTGATGAGAACACTCGGGATAACCTGTCCGAGCGGGCCGAACTGCACTGTCTCATCTGCCGCGCCTTCCCTCTGGTATGCAGGCCACAGGATAGCGAAGTCCTCGGTCACGATGACCGTTCCTTTGTACATCTCTTCGCCGGGGTTGAGCGAAAGTGCTCCGTCTCCCATCTCGTAGAGTCCTGCGGGATACACTTCGGGTTCGAGGGTGGTTTCTTTGACTACCTTCGTGACGAGTTGGCAGGATGCGCCCTTTCCTGCAATCTTTGCGAGGACGGCGATGGTGTCGCCTTGATGTGCGGGGAGGTTGATGTCGATGGTCCCCGCACCTGCTTCGCCCACGAAAGGAATCTCCTGCACGGGAAGGGCGTTGCCGAAAACATCGAAGCCCTTGACGATGAGAGTACCGCTGACTCCTTCGATGTCGTCTTCCCAGTCGTCCTCTGTGGCGTTCTTCTTCTTCGAGTGAATCTTGACGGTTACATCTACCGTTCCACTCATCCTGTCGGAGAGTGCGCGAAGCACCACGGGGAGGGCATTACCGAGGTCAATCATAGTACCTTGCCCTTCGATTTTCTCCTTGATAATCTTTTGGAGTTCGTTTGAGTTCATTGTTTTTGCGATTTTGAGCCGTTTTACGGCGGTTAAACTAAAAAGTAATACAATTTATCGTTTTTGGTTTTCAGGCGTGTTCTACGCGATTTTCTGCGAAATTAAACCGTCCTATACCTTACCCCGTGGTTGTTGCACAGGAGGCAAATCCTGTCAAGCCCGCGAGTGTCGAGGGAAAGGGCGCGGTATGCCTCCCGCAAGGAGTACACCAGTCCCGAATTCTTCCCCCTCGGGTCTCCGTCGAGTTCGTAGAGGATTTGGTCGCGCGTGACATTCACTTGGTTGCGGTTAACTCGGACATCGGGGTTCATCGCTATGGTGCGAAGGACATCCGTCGCCACTTGCTTCTGGATAACGCCCGCGAAGATGTGCCTCTGGGAGATGATGAAGTCCGTGAGGTCGCATCCTACGGTAATTTCGCAGTTCAGTCCGTAGTTCATCGTATTCGTATACCCGACCCTCTCGACATCGAACATCTCGGGGTACTCCGCGAAGTCGCTCGGGGCGTGCGTGGCGAAGGGACTCACTTGGAGGTACTTCGTCATCTCGCGCCACGACTCAATCGACCCTCCGAGGCAGGTCTGGCAAGGCTCTCTCGACCAGTCCTTCGAGACATTCAAAGCACGCATCCCGCTGGGGAGGTCGTTTTGATTGTAGCACAAGAACCACGCGCCCCCGCTATCCGTCCCCGTTCCGATGTAGGGAAGGTAGAGGGGTTCGTCGAGAGTGAACCACTGGAAGCCCCCGCTCGTGTTCGTGAAGTCGAGTTCGACGGTGCGAAGCGGCGCGACCTGCGAGGAGTGGAAGAGGTAAAGGGTTACCTTTCCCGTCGCCCCGACCATCTGCAAGCCTATCCTCTCTATCTTCGTTGTTACGCCCATCGCGCGGACGGGCACAATCTCGAAGCCGACCAGTTTCCCCGTCGGGGTAATGGTAGCCGCGAGGCGAGCCGCCCCGTCGAAGAAGGTTCTCCTTTCAAGAAGGTCGCGGGTTTCGAGGGCAAGTTGCTTCTCTTGCAGGAACTGCTGGATGGCGGTGTTGATGCCGTTCCGCGTGAGTTCAAGCACGAAGTCCGACTCCATATTGTAGAGAGTCCAAGGATTCCCATCGCTTCCGACCGAGTTGAAGTCGCGGTTGAAGTCTTGGTTGAAATCCGAAGCCGTCGGCTTTTCGCCTTGCGTTTCCCGAAGGGCAATCCAGAGTTTCCCTTCGTGCCGTACCTTGCTCCCTTTCGCGTAGGTCAAGATGGTATTCCACTCGGGGTACTTGTAGAGGTAGTTATCGGGCATAATAGAACGGATATTTGCGAGGGTAACCAGTGGGTGCGCCCCTTGGAAGGTCAACCCGCTTTCACTCTCGCAAAGCCTCCTGTCTATGAGATGCGCGGGGTCGTACTCCTGTTGCCATCCCACGACATTCAGTAAGGCAGTCTGTATTTCTTTGAGTCGTATCATATCTCGTTCTTTTAACTAAAAACGGGGACGGGGTTTTAATATAGTCCCGTCCCCGCGTTAATGGTTGGTTTTAATCCGTTCCCGTATTACTGTACGGCTTGGGTATAAACCGGGTTGGTTTGGCCGTTCACGACCTCAACAGGAGCGGCGAAAGGATTGGCAGTGCCCGGTGCGGCGACCTCTACCTTGAAGATAGGGTTGGCGACGGTCTCGGGGTCGCTGTTGTACGCCACGAGGAAGGCGATGTCGACGGAGAAACCGAAGTACTCCTTGACATTGCAGACCATATCGGCAGAAGCCGCGCCCGCGATAGCGGACTGGTCGCCGACTGCGGTGTAGAAGTGCGAACCGACGGGGAGGTCGATGTAAGGGAGGCGCACTACATCCCACTCGTGGAAGTTCGCACGGGTGCGGGCGAGAGCCTCGCGGTCGACGCGGGTGAGGACACCGACATTGCCGTCTGCTACGATGTAGCCAGTGGCGAAGACTCCTTCCTCGTTTACGATGTTGTTGGTGTAGTGGAACACCTTGTTCTCGTACTCGAGCCTCTTGTTGACATCGTTGTAGATGTCGTGCTGTGCCATCTTGCGAACGAGCGAGTCGAAACCTGCTCCGCCGATGACGTGCAGGAGTTCGGGGTAGGCGTTCGCCCTCATCATCGCGTTCATATCGGAGAGGAAGTCCATACGGGCGTTCCAAGGAATCTGAACGGAGTTGGCAGTGATGGTGTAGTAGAGGGTATCCTTGAAGACCTGCGACTTGTTTGCTTCGAGGGCGGCGATTGCTTGGATGTCCATCGCGGTTGCGAGGGCGCGGCAAACCTTCTCCATCTTGCGGGCGAAGTCGTGGTCGTAGGAAATCTCGTTGTTACGATAGAGTTGGGGAACCATCGTGAAGCCCACCGACAGGGTTACCCAGTTGATGGTGTAGAGGGCGGAGGTGTTCTCGTCGTCTGCGATGACGCAGGAACGGACATTGCTGACCGTCACATCGCCGTCGTAGTCGATGACGGGAATCTGCACCGTGTTACCGATGGACTCGAAAGCCCTCTGGCGGAGGGAAGGGGAGAGGATGGAAGTGGCGGAGTTGGTCTGCTCGATGAAGAAGTCGAGTGCGCCGTACTCCAACGGGCGGGCCATATTGCGGTCAAACTCCGGATTGGCTACGCGCCAGTTCTGCAAACGGGTTGCAATAAGTGACATAATACTTGAAAGATTTAGATGGTTAATGTTTGACGGGTTGACCCTTTACCCGAGTTGATAAATTGTGTTCTACTTCGTGACGGGGAGTTTCTTGATGTAGTCGTAGTTATCTTTCCACGCCTTCTGCATCGCCTCCTCGAACTCCTTCGAGCCATTGATAAGCCCGCGCGAGAGCAACTGCTTGGCGATAATCTCCTGCGCTTCACTCTGCGTGGTCGCGCCCGAGATGTCGGTGTCGTGAGAACCGCTCCCGCTTCCTGTGCCACCGCTCGACCCTGCGCCTTCCTGCTTGCGTCCTTCGTCGAGGACTCCCATCGTGCGGAGTTCCTTTGCGACGAGTTCGGCGGCAGTGTAAGGGCGGAGGTTATTGTCGGGGTTGCGCCTCGGCGTTCCGTTCTCCATAAAGGCGAGAACCTTTCCTCCGTTGCCGTCGTCGATATACTGCGGGTTCATCGCCTTCACTTTGGCGATTGCCTGCTCGGTCAGTACGGAAGTTGCACTGGCGGGGATGTCCGCCTTGAATTTCAGCCCTGCGGAAGCCTGTGCGAACTCGGTCGAAATCTGCTGGTCGAACAGCGCTTTCTCGTGGTCGGCAACAGTCCTCTCGTGGAGGGTTTTCAGTTCTCCGTACTGCTTCGTCACGTTGGCAAGGTCGGCTCGCGCCTGTTCCAGTTGCCTCTTGGTTTCGGCATCCGTGCCACCCTTTGCGATAATCCCTTCGAGGCGAGCCTTCTCTTTCGTGAGTTCGTCTATCTGGGACTGCTTCGCGGCGACATCGCCTGCCTGCGCCTTGATTTCGCCAATAACTCGTTTGGCGTACTCGTAGGTCTTCTCGACTCCGTTCTTGGCGATGCCCGATGCGGCAAGGATATCCGCGTCGAGTCCGCCGTAGATTTCGCCTGTCTTCTGCCCGATAACGCTTTTCTCGTCATTCTGCGACATTTCGACGATAGCGGATACCTGCTCGTCGGTAAGACCCGTGAGAGTCGTGTTTGCTCTCAATAACTCTGTTGTAAGTGCCATAATTCTTTCCCTTTGAATTTTGGTTAATAAATTGTCTTTTTACTTGCTCTTCGTCTTGGCTTCGGCTTCGGCTTTCGCCTTTGCTTCTGCGTCAGCCTTTGCTTTGGCTTCGGCTTTCGCTTCGGCTTCTGCGGCGGCTTTCGCGGCGGCTTCCGCTTCTGCGGCTTCCTTCGCGGCTTGCTCTTTCGCTACCTTCGCGCGTTCCTCGGCAAGTGCCTTGGCGACTGCCTCGGCGACTTTGGCATCGAGCCTCTCCTGCTCTTCCTTCGCCTTTGCTTCGGCGGCGGCTTTCGCGGCGGCGGCTCTCTCTGCCTTGGTCTTTTCGAGCCAAGCGGTAGGGTCGTGGAGGATGGTTATCGACCAGCCTTGCTTCGTGAGGGATTCGCGGACGTGAGTGTCGAAAATCTTCTTCCCGAACTTCTGCAGTCGAGGGCGGGAAAGGCGTTTGCCTGTCTTCTGGTCGAAGGATGTCATCTCGATGATGACGTGGTAGAACCTCTCCTCGCCTTTCGGGACGATGTAGTTCTCTGCGGTTACTTTTTCAAGCGAAGTGTCTCGCCCATCTTTGGTAATCATACTTACTCTTGGTATTGTTATTTGGTTAAACTTGCGCCGAGTCGTCAGGTTTTGCCTCTTCGGCATACTTGCGTAACTCGGCAGTGATAATCTCTATTTTCCGTTTGTACGGGATAGCAGTCCCGAAGTCGAGGATATTGGTGTTCTCCCTCTCAAACCTGCGGACAAAGTTAGGAAAATTTAACTTAATCCGTAAATCTGTCTCGGAAATCAACCGTTTCTCGAATAAATCGGAAACTTCTTGCCTCGACAGGTGGCGGAGCGGTTCGAGTTCCGCGAGGAGAAGCATCCTGCGAAGTTGGACAGGGTCATTCCTGTACTCTGTCTCCAAGATGCGGTTCTGCATCATATCGAGTTCGGCTTCGGAAGCACCTGCCTCCTTCGCGGCTTTGTAGCGAGCGCGTAGTTCGTCGGGCGAATAGAGGAAGAATTCCGTTCCGTAACTGACCTTTACGGAGATGAAAGCCGCGCCGTAGCGAAGGCGGCAAATCGTGCCGTCTACCCACTGTTGCGCCTCCTCAAACCCGCGCTTCACTCGATTCAGCACCGTAGTGACATCCTCGAAGTTCGCCTGTACCTGTTGCTCGTTGAAGGCATCCCTGTTAGTGACGATTTCATCCTGTCCGACAACTGCCGTGATAATATCCTCGCGGAGTCGCTTTTCCTCTCCGACATTGTAGTCGAGGGCGTCGCGGTCGACGGTCAGCATCTGGACGGGATTGCGGAGGTCGGGTTGGTGCTCTTCTTCCGACGGGACGGGAATCTCGACAAACGAACCCGCACCTACTATCCTCTTGTTTCCGCACTTCGGACAGCGCACCAGCAGACCCGCCATATCGAGTTTGTAGTAGCCTTGCTTGTCGCGCAGGAAACCTCCGTCGCAGTAGTCGCCCGTCTCGGAGTTCGAGAAGTCGCACTTCTGCTCATATCCCGACAGGATAGGGTATGCACCCATAAGGTCGAGTTGTCGCTTACTGATATGGAAGAACTCGAACCAGTCGAGGCTTTCGAGGACTGCGGACAGGGGGCTTGCCTTTACATCGGGTTCGTCGATGGAAAGCGGCTCGTTCCAGAAGAAGCGGGCGGGGCAGTAGCCGAGGTCGTGCGGGTGTTCCACCTTCGGGTCGCCTTTCAGCAGACCTTCGTGCTTCGGGTCATCCCAAACGCGGTAGGTCTCGTCATCGAGGACAACCAACTCGTCGCGGCGGCGGAAGATTATGTAGTGCATCACTCCCGTAGTCTCGTCGGCTTCGTAGTCCAAGACATCGTCGATGGGAAGCCAGTAGAAGTACGGCTCGGGGATTGTCCCCCTCTGTTCCCTCGGGAGGTCGACGATAAGGACGGAGTTGATTTCGGACTTGAAGAACTCCCATCCTTTCGTAGACCATACTTCGGGTTCATTGAGCGTGTGAAGGCGGTACTGCTCCCAGTCGTCCCTCTGTGCGGAGTTGACGAACTGATAGTTGAAGGCGGGATTCCGCCCGTCGAAGATTCTGCTCAACTTCGCAAAGCAGACATCCGTTATCTCATTTGTCTTAATGGGATAACGGAAGAGTGCTTTGAAGAGTACGAACTTATCGTGGGGGAGAATGTTCTCCGCCATTGCAAGGAACTGCGTCAACGGGATAGAGATATAGGGTGCATTGAAGGAAGTGACGCGCTTGACCGTATGGAACTTGATACGGTTCTGGTGCAGGCGCATCCGAGTAAGCGTGGCGGCACGCTTACTTTCCTTCAGCCTTTCTCTCAACTTGTTTACGTCGTATCCCATTGTCTATAAATTCGTACTTTGAATCTTTCGGCAGACTCCAACCGCCGTTGCGAGGCATACGGAGGAGTCGTTCTGCGTGTGTAATCTCAAATTCTCGGGTAACGCCATTCGCAACCAGCGTTACCGTGGTCGTCTTGGCGTTCATACTACTGCGCGGGAACGAGGTCGGTCAGCGGGTTGAAGTCCGCAGGCGTGACGATTGCGAGGTTGTCGGAATAGTTGTCGGGATACATCCAAGAAATCGAGTTGGAATCCTTGGCGTCGTAGTTGCCGTGAATCTTCGAACCGATGAACAGGGAACGAATAGGAATGGGGTAGTAGGTGGTTGGAGTGGTTTCGTCTTGGATAGCCTCAATCTTGCCGTTCTCATCGAACAGGAAGACACCGAGGTTTCCAGCCTGCGCCTCGCACATTAGTTCCTTCATCACTTTGATGACGGACTGCGGGACACTCTTGAAGACTCCGTCGAACTGAACGGGGTTGCCTCCGAGGACGACAGCCATTCCGCCGAGGTCATCGTTGCCACCCGATGAGCGGCGGGCATCGCCACCCGAGTCAGCAGGAGAGTTGACATAAGGAGAGACGACAATCTTGCTTCCATCGTCGGCGGCAAGGAGGGCAGTCCACGAAGCGAGCGCAGTGATGGCGGCGGCGGTGGTGAAACTGTTCTTTGTTCCGTTTGCCTTGTTGAGGCGTTGGAAGGCAATCTTCTGGATTTGTCCGAAGTTTTCGGGGCAGGTTACTGCGGGGATGGTTTCGAGGGATGCGGCCGCAGGGCACTGGCAAATAAGACTCATAATGTTTTCTGTTTTAGATAGTGTGAATAGTTGAGTATTAAAGTTGTACGGCTGACCCTTTGCCGCTTACGGGAGCAAATGTAGTTATTTTTTCGAGAAATCGCTTATAACCGCGATAAAAATCAAAGTTATACAATTTATCATCTTTTGGCTATATCCGCATTTAAGCGCCCGAAATCCGCCTTTAGTAAACCTTTACGCCTCGGTTGCCTTGTGCATAAGGGCGGGTGTTGCCGTCGGCAATCTCTTTCTCGAAGACACCAGTCAGTCCGTCCGCGTCATCGTCGTGGGCGTTGGCAGGGAAGTTGCGCAGGAAGCCGACGATATGGTCGTGGAATTTCGGGAAGCGGGATTCCCACCCAAAAGGCATAATAATATGCTGGTTGACGAAGGGCGCGTTGGTAACGATGCGGCTCTCCTTGTTTGCCCCTTGGTAGAAGGGAACAGTGAGGGCGCGTACCTTCGGGCGGATGGTCTTCTCGAACTGACTGCCTCCGTTATTCGACTCCACCCACGCCTTCTGCACCCCATTGGCATTGATGAGGCGCGGGACGGTTACGGTCGTCACTTCCGTCGATTCGTCGGTGTACTCGATATCCGTGATAAGGGCGAAGAGGAGAGGGTCGAAGCGTTTGGTCTTCTCGTTCCAGACTTCATTCTGGGACTTGTAGATGTCGTAACTCGCGGCGAAGAGGAAGTCGTCTCCCTCGTCGGCTACATCGACATAGCACCCGCTTCGGATGTAAGTCCCCCAGTCCTCTTTCTGAACCCAAGTCTTGAAAGGTTGGTAGAGGCGACCTTCCGCGCTCGCGGGGTCTCCTTGGTAGAGGCACTGGAAGCCGACGGGGTCGAGGGCGCGTTGCGTGGAGAGCCTGTCGAAGGAGTGACGAGCAGGCCACAGGGCTTCCCCTTCCTCGCGCGGGTCTATCTCCGTCGGGAGTCCCGTCTTAATGGCTTCGAAGTTCACAAGCACCCACGCATCCCGAGGGACATCCTCGAAGTCCGCCCAAGACTTCGCTTCGATGACTTTCTCCGTATCGAGAATCTTTCCGATGATATCCTCTGGATGCCAACGAGTGAAGACGATGAGTTGCTGGGAGTCATTGTGGAGACGAGTGCGGGCGACCTTCGTGTACCAATCCCACGCCGTTGCGCGGACGACGGGCGAGTTCGCCTCCGTCGCATCTTTGTAGAGGTCGTCGAGAATCATTACATCGACGGTCTTGGAGGTCAGCGAGCCGCCTCGTCCGACCACCCTCAACGAGCCTGTATGTCCGACAATCTCGAAGACATCCGAGTTGCGGAGGTAGTTCGTGGCGACCGTCACGACATTCGAGCCGTTAAGGGTAGTCTCTGGGAAGACAGCCCTGTAAGGCTCGCTATCGATTATCCTCTGGACATCGCGATTGAAGTCCTTAGCGATGGTCGCGGCGTAGGAACAGATAGCCACTTTCGTGTCGGGGTTGCACCCGAGGAGGAACGCGGGGAGAATCCTCGAACTCAATTCCGACTTTCCGTGTTGCGGCGGGGCTTGGATGATAAGGTTCTTTACCTTCTTGTCGGCGAAGTATTGCAGAACCCTCGCGTAACTGCGGTGGAACGGGGTGGCTTGGTACTTCGGGCGGAGGTACTGCGCGAAATGCAAGACGGAACGCCGTGCGCCCTCCTGCAAGAAGAGTTCGGGGTGTTCCGACAGAAGCCTCGTGAGGCGTATGGTTTCCGCGCTTGTCATTTGCGTAGGTTGCAACAATCGTCTGGATTTGCATTGACGCAGGTATGCCACCATCCCCAGTGAGAAGGGACATCCTCACAGACCGACACTTCGGAGAATCCGTGAATCCGCTCCAATAGGTCTCGCTTCGCCCACAGGGGCAGGTGTTTATATCCCGCGTGCTGATAAGTGTATAGGGATAAATCCGCTTCCCCATCCAACCACCTTTCGATGAAGGTATTTACTCGCAGGAATTCTATGAGGATTTTGTCGCACTTGATACTCGCAAGGATATCCAAGTCGACGAACTCGGGAATAAATGGGGAAAGGCGCACCGAGCAGTCAATCCCTTCGCGGGTCAGCCTTTCGACCGCGTGGATGCGTGCCGACGGAAGAGATGCGCCGGGTTCTATCCTCTTGCTGATTGCGGAGTCCGTGCTTGTTATCGACACTTGAACGTGGCAGAGGTTAGGGTCGAGGATATCGAGTGCCTCTTCGACCAGTGCGCTCTTCGTGACGATGAGGTAGTGAACTCCCCGCGCATTGAGTGCCTTAATGGTCTCGCGCGTCACTCCGAGTCTCTTTTCGATGGGTTGGAAGCAGTCGGTCATTCCGCCGAGACGCACCGTGTCTCCCGCCCTCAACTGCTTTGCTATCGTCTCGCGTATCTTCCCGATATCCGCCACCGCAGGCTCTTGCGGATTCCACAACCCACGAAAGTCGAGAAGGGAACGGGCATAACAATAGGCGCAGTTGTGTTCACAACCGCACCCGTAAGTGTCGAGGCGAGTGGCGTAGTGGCGACGCCCGCCTTCGTTTCCTCCTACCTCTTTGAAAAATGACTTAAACTCGTTCATCGAAGTTAATTTCTTGAAAAACCCGCTACAATCGCACTGAAAAGAAAAGATATATAATTTATCATCTCGACTCTATAGTCGCATTTAAGCCGCCTTTCTCGCGTTCCTGCAGGTTTATTTCCCGAAAAATGAAGAGGGCATCTAACGGGTCGGTTACGCCGATGCCCCCTTCGGGTGCAAAATGTTGCCTAAACCTTTATTCCGACCTTTTCTTGTAGATTGCGTCGATGACCTGCTCCAACAGGGAGTCGGGGACATTGGCAAGGGAGACCTCGGTCGACTGCTCCGTCTCAATCTTTCCGCTCAACTCCTGCGATACTCGGTTCTGCCAGTGGTCGGGGTCTCGATTGCACAAGGCGAAGATGACCGCAGTCGCGTTCGGGAGAATCTTTTTCGTCTGCCGCGTCTGCTTCTTGATGCGCGGAGCACTTGGGTTGCGAGGGTCTTGCTCGTACTCCGTCTTGACCTCTTCGTACTCCGTCCCGCAGACCAGAACCTTCAACCCTCGACGGGCATCCGAGAGGATTTCCCCGAGAGTCCATTGCTCGAAGTCCGCCTTTGCGCTTTTAACAGCGTCAGCAAATTCCGCTTTTGTATTCAGCCACTCATAGAAAGTAGTCTTGCTGATACCTCCTATCTTCGCGGCGACCTCGTCGGAGTCCCCCTTGCGAAGTGAGTCGAGGATTGCCTCTACCCTTTCGGGCGTGTACATCGGTTTCCTCCCGACTTTGCTTTTCTCTTTGCCCTGTCCTTCCATAGTGTTGTTATTTGAGCAGTCGTTCTGCGGTTCTCATAAATTCCGAGCGGACGGAGGAGTCAGTGAGGAAAGACCCCGTGAGTTTGCAGGCGGACATAAGTCCCTGCTTCTTCACTCCGCGCATCGTCTTGCAGAGGTGTTCTCCCTGCATAATGAGCGCGACACCGAGGGGAGGGTTCTCCGTGCCGAGCGCACTTTCGATATCCTCGACGATGTCCGCGACGAGTCTCTCTTGGACTTGCAGGCGGGCGGAGTGGTAGTCCACCACGCGCCCAATCTTTGAGAGTCCGAGGATTTTTCCCTTCGGGTTGGGGATATAGGCGAAGACATACTTCCCGAAGAACGGCATCATATGGTGCTCACACATCGAGTAGAACGTGCCTGTGTCTACGACCATATTGTCGTAGGTCAGCCCGTCGAGTCCGTTGTCGAAGGTCGTAATCTTCGGGTGTTGTGCGGGGTCGTATCCTCGGAAGATTTCGCGCCACATACGGATAATCCTGTCGGGTGTTCCGACGAGTCCCGCGCGGGTCGGGTCTTCCCCGATATATCGCAGTAAGAGTCTTATACTGGATTCAAACTCCTTTTGTTGTTCTTTCTCTAACATAGTGCTATCGGATTTTGAGTATTTTCTGTGTCTGCAAAGATAGTGTCCAATGCGGGTGTTTCAAAATGTATTCCACCGTTTCCCGCATTATCTCCGCGTTCTTGTCTGGGTCGCCAGTGTCGCAAGGTTGGAGGTAGTAGTATTCTGCCTGTATCCTTTCAAACCACTTCTCGGGGTCGTGCTTCCCGTCGAAGACCACTTTGACCTCGTGCGCCTTCTCGGCGACGCAGTGGAGGCTGTCGCAGTAGTCTTCCTTCGGGGAGACCGTTACGAAGTCTGCCCACACCAAAGGATTTGTGCCGTTGGTCTCGCAAGCGATTCCGAACTTGCAGTTGTGGAAGGCATCGAAGAGTTCTCTGTCTGCCTGCAGGGTCGGCTCGCCACCAGTGAGGACGATAATAGGCTTTCCATCGTCGATGCCGCACCCGCAGAGGCGCAGGGCTTCATCAACTATCTCCTGCGCGGTCATAGGTGTTCCTTTGCGGAAATCCGTATCGCAGAAAGGACACTTCAAGTTGCATCCCGCAAAACGCACGAAGACCGCAGGTGTTCCTGCGTGTCTTCCTTCGCCTTGAAGCGAGTAGAATATCTCGTTAACCGAGTATGTCTTTTTAGTCTCGTTCATAGGTCGCTATATTTCCTTCGCTTTCTTGTACGGTTACCTTCCAGCACTTCTCGCCGATAGTGTCGGCGACCCACTTGGCGATGTTCTCGGCAGTGGGGTTGAAAGGGAGAATCTCGTTGAGGTTTCCGTGGTCGAGCCGTCCGTGGATTGCTTTCTTGATATGGGCGAAGTCCTCGACCATCCCGTCGGCGTTGAGTTCTTTCGAGCGCACGAACACCGTAATAATCCAGTTATGCCCGTGCAGGTTCTCGCACTTGCTTTGGTAAGAGAGGGAGAGGTGGTGCGAGGCAGAAATCTCCATCCGTTTTTGTGCGTAGTACATATTATTCTTCATATTCTGTGGGGTCAGGAATCCCCGCGATTTCAAAGGCTTCTTTTCTTTCTACACAAGTACCGCATTTCCCGCAGTGCTTGTTCCCGCCCTTATAACAACTCCAAGTGCGCGAATAGTCTATTCCGAGTTCCGCGCCTCTCTTCGCGATGTCTGCTTTTGTTATCCCTGTATAAGGGGCTTCAATCTTGACTCCCTCCCAAGTCCCCTGCTCCATCGCGGAAGACATCGCTTCTATAAACCCTCCTCGGCAGTCGGGATAAATAGTGTGGTCGCCTCCGTGATTGGCAATAAAGACAGACTTCAAGCCTCGGCTTTCTGCAAGACCGCAGGCGATGGAAAGCATTATACCGTTACGGAAAGGAACGACTGTACTCTTCATATTCTCGGCTTCATAATGCCCTTCTGGGATTGCATCTGCACCCGAAAGAAGAGAAGACTTGAAGTAGTCGTGCATAAACGACAGAGGGATAACGATATGCTCTATTTCGAGGGCTTCACAGTGTTCTTTCGCAAAAGCGATTTCTTTCTGCGCGTGATTGCTACCATAATCGAAAGTAATAGCAAGAGCAATCCTTTCCTTGAATTCGTGGAGAAGGGTAATTGAGTCCATTCCCCCACTAACTATAATCACTGCGTCTTTCATACTCTTTCCTCCGAGCCTTTTGTCATTAAATAGAAAGGTAACGTGTCTAACAAAGCATAAATCACCTTGATAAAGTATTGACTCAAAATCATAATCCAGATATTCGGGACTTTGCCAACGAAAGCAATAGTTATAAATATCGCGGTATCTATGATTTGGGATGTCATTGTGGACGCATTATTGCGAATCCACTTGTGTTTTGTACTCTTTGAGCGGATTTTATGAAATATCCAAACGTCCCAAGATTGCGAACAAAGATAGGCAATCATTGAGGCAAAGACCACACGAAAACTGCTTGACATTATCCCTTTGAATTGCTCTTGATTATCAGCGAAGGGTGCGACGGGCAAGAGGATGGCAAGTCCAATTAAAAGGAGAGAAATAAGTTGACACCAGAAGCCAATACGGACAGTGCGATTCGCCTGTTCTTTACCCCAGAGTTCTCCAATTACGTCAGTCATAAGAAAGGTAAGGGGATAGGCAACAATGGCGGCAGGGATAACCATACCTGCAAAAGTTACAATTTTAGCGGATACGATATTCGCCACGATAAGAGATGTAATAAAAATCCCGTTCAAAAGGATAAGATTGTTCTCACTTGCTTTCATTTTTTTACAATTTTATAAGTTCTTTTGAGCATACTGTTGAAATTTGCACCACTCCGTAAAGTTAAATAAAGCGGATTCTTGACTTTTAAGCCTGTGATTATTTGGCGCGTCTATCTTATCAAAATTCCCCTTCTCTGGGTTAAATACATATAAGTAACCACCCCTGTTCCCATATAGCCAAGCGGTACTATCTACAGAGTCAAAGTGGTATTGTTTAAGTTTATCTATTGAAGTATAGCCAAGTCCGTGTATCTTGGCTCCCGCCTCGTGGGCTTTATCAATAAACCACGGGAAGGCGGCTTCGTATGTCTGGCGAGGAATTTCCTGTGTTACTATCCCGCCTATCGCAACATAAGGGTAGTCTTTGGCAGTTCCCAGAAAGTAGTCCTTCCCCCTGCTTTTATGCCATACAGGTATCGGCCGCTTCCCAGTAAGGCGTTCAAGTTTCTTTCGCAATCTTTCGACTTCCTGCAAGCCCACAAGGGAATCTATGTCAAGTTCGAAAAAGAGGTCTATTTTGTATTGGTTTATCCACTCCGCGTATTCCTCGGTGTATTTATCCCAATCACACTTTCCTCCGTTTCCTGTCATAAAAGTAAAAGCCCCGCTATCGAGGAGAAATCCCCCAAGAAGGGGAAGAAGTTTTGGGACGACATCGTTCTTTCTGCAGTAGAAGAAACTTTCGAGAATAAGTTGCCCCCCCCCGCTGGCAAGTCTGCCATTCTTCACAGGATGTTCTCCTGCCAGATAAAGATTCATATTGTTGCCCCCCCCCAAGTGCTATTTTCTTCCATACGGGAAAGAGGTTGCCTGTTATTCCGCCCGCAAAGTAAATGTCCATCTTGCCCCCCCCTATTGAGTTGTTGCAAAAGTCGCCATTTTCCGTTTTCGCCAGCGAGGTAAACAAGCATCGAATTTCCCGTCTTGAAAATGCTTCCGCAAGGTAGATATCCATATCATCGCACCTTGGCGAAAGACCACTGCGAGCAGAACTCCTTTACCGCGTCAGTATATTCTTTTATATCGACATTGGCAGGGAATTCAATAACAATATACTGGGGCTTTTGCTTTGCTCCCTCTGCGGATTCCTCGAAGAGTTTGTTGACTGCCTCTTCGTCTACCCCAGTATGCGCGATGCGCCAGTCATCGGTAGCGAGCCATTTCTGCACCTTCTCTTTACCCCACGACTTCGCAATCTCGATGAGTTTTGCGTTATCCCATTGTCCCGCGTGGGTATTATCGAGAGTCATAATCCTATCCTCTCCTTCTTCATCGAGTCCCGAGAAAAGGATTGTCGGGACTTCCTTCAAGCCGAGCAAGGCGGCGGCTTCGCTTCTGCGCTCTCCGCCGATGATAACGAGCCGCCCTGTGCGGTCGGAAAGGAGGATAGGTCTTGCCTCAAAAAAAAGAGGGTCGTTCTTGATTGATTCCGCAAGGTCTGCGATTGCCTCCTCCGTCGCTTTGCGCGGGTTCTTTGGGTTCGGATAGAGGTCTTTAAGTGGTCTGTAAATGATTTCCATATATCGCCTTAATTTTCAGCAAAGGTAGGGAAAATTTCGAGAAAAAGAATACTCTCCCTCTTCATTTGAAGGGGGAGAGCGGGCAAAGGCGAGCGAGGTTTCGCTTTGTCATATCTCAAATAGTTTTGGTTCGTTCTTGTTTTTCTCGTATCTCTTTGTCGACCTTTGCTCCTGCCTGTAAGGGCAGTCGGCGTGACTGCAAATGTCAATAGTCCGCTGGCTGATAGGCTCACTGCTCCATATTCGGTTCATAATGTCCCGCTGGATAGCACACTTAATCTTGGTGTATTTGGGATAATCGGGGTCACTATCGTTCTTAATGTGAGAGGATTTCCAGCACCTATCGCAGTTGCGTTCCTCCCATATCATATGTTCCGTACCATTGCTAAATGGGTCTTCGTCAACTTTTTTCATATCTTAAAGTATTATTTCGTGCTCTATTCCACAAAGCCGAAGGGCGTTCTGGAGTTGGTGGACATTAATTATTTCTTTCCAAAGGAATTGTATAATTTTATCGAAACGCTGGTCGTCTATAACTACCTCTCCGCTATCAGTTCCATCGGGGAATATTACTTTGACGCTTCCTGCGCCCTCGTCCCATACCCATCCCTTTTCAAAGTCCCCTTCCCCCACTGCTTGTATATCTTCCTCATCCGAAGTATAACCCCACTGGAAACCGTTCTTCTCCAGTATCTCCGCTGTGAGGGGGATGGGTTGTAATTTCTCCACTTCGCATACTCTTCCATATTTAGTACTACAGGCAAAATACGTTCTGGCAAAACGCTCTATCTCTGACACTTGAAAGACAATAGTTCTCGATTCATTTTGTCCGTAGGGCGTATAAGTGTATTGCACCCAGTCGCCCAGCATTAAATCAGTCGCTTTCATAGCACTATTTCCTTTTCTATTTTGCAAAGCCGAAGGGCGTGTTGGAGTTCGTGGACATATTTGCAAGGAATATCCATCATCCACCCTGCTCCGTGCCTCATCCCAAGACGTGAGCAATCGCATATTATCTGCCACCCTCCTTCCGATAATAATTCTCCGTAGAATTGGCAATCCTTAAAGCCATTCTTCTCGAGTATCTCTTGCGTGAGAGGGATAGGCTGAATGTCTTCAAGAAACGCATCAAACTCCCCGAGAACAGCATCAATACCAGTTTGCGCTTCAATGCAGATGAGGCCGTGATATATCTCCTTTACTTTATGCGGCTGACCTCTATAAAGTACCCAGTCGCCTGTCATAAGTTCAGTTGCTTCCATTTCTATCTATTTCGTTATCTATAAATCTTTTTGCTCTCTCAATCATTTACCAATTCAAGTTCACCTTCATCCCAAAGATAAGTTACATTGGGGGAAGAGTCATTATCCATCTTTGCTAAAATTTCAGTCTTTCCCATACGCTCATTGTATCGTACCTCGACGACTGTTCCCGTCAAACCAATCGGACTTGCCTGATTTTGGGCTTTCCTAACCGCGGCGGTATATTCGTCTTCCCGCGCAACTCTTATTCTATCCCCTGCCTTCATAGTTTTCCCTCCTTTGCCGCTTTATATCCCGCTTCGTATGCCAGTCCGAGCCAGTACTCTATCCAACGACGCATCTCCACTGCCGCATCATCCGAAGCCACCGCAGGGTAGGATATGGATGATATCGCGTGAGTCTTGTTGTACTCGTGTACTTCTTCAATAGTCATATCTTATTCCTCCTTTCTTGCTTCAATAAAAATTTCTACTTCTGCACCTTCGGTAAATTGCTTCAGGCGGGCGTGCAGTTGCTCTGAATTGGTTACAATCCAAGAAGTGCCCAAAGCGTAGTGCACGACTCCATCTATTGCCTCCGACTGCTCTTGCTGGAGAGAAGCGGCGAAATTCAGCAAATCTTCACAAGTACTGATTACACTGCGCCTGATTATCTCTGCATCGTGCAAACCTTTCTGCTCGCCCTTGTCAACCATCTCTTGCCGAGTACGCTCTATCTCGGCAATCAGTTTGCCCGCAGGCGTCTGCACTTGAACTGCCCCTTTGATTTCCGCGCACGCTTCATACCATATTCCGCGCATATCGGGGGCGAGGCATCTTTCGAGGTATGAACTTGCGGACTCTCCCTTATCGCGGAGGGGGAAACCGCAGGCATCGATTTTGGTCTTATGCTCTTTCTGCCTTTCGAGGTAGGCAATAACATTTTCAATAGGCACTCCCCGGATATAATTGCATCCGGTGTTAATAAAATACTCTACCAATTCTTTCCTTACCTTCTCGTCCTCGCTCTCTTTGAGTTCTGGGAATACCTCTTCTATAGGCTTTCCCTGTTTTGCCCTTTCAAGGGCTTCTTGGTATCTATCCATTTTTTTTGTTATTAAAAAAGGGTGCCGTTCGCTCCGTTTTGACGTTTCACTTGCCCGCCTACCTTGGCGCACAACCAAGTGGCATCTGGTTTCGTCCCTATCGTATCCTGCTCGCACACCCTTACTTGTTATACTTCTATTCCGTAACGCCAAGGATATACCTTGCGGCTTTCTCTGCCCTCGTCGTAGCCCAAACTATCATCTTCGGGTCTTTCTTGAAAGACTTCATCCAGCCCTGTATGTATCCTGCCGAATTGGTAAGGGACTTTTCCGTATCGACTCCCGCGACACTGCAAAGCATCGCGCTACCCATCTCCGCCACCAACTCCTCGCGCGAGTAATCTGCATCTCCGAAGATATGTCCTGTTGCCCTGTCGCACCTCTCTTTCTTGCTCGTCGAGTGCGTGAGTTCGTGGAAGGCTGTCGAGTAATACTCCGCCATATTTTCGAACTGCGCGGGCATCGGGACGACCACCTTATCCACCGAGGGCGAATAGTACGCCTGACTGCAAGGGATTGTATTCTGGAATCTCAACCCCGTCTCCCTTCCGAGGTAAGCCAAGATAATACCCTCGGCTTTCTCATCGACTTCGACTGCATCGGAGGTCTCTTCGACCTGCGCCCCAATCTTCGAGGGGATGCCCGATACCTGCGAAAGATGCCACACATTGTAGTATTTGAGGCAAGGGTAAGATTCAAGAATTTCCTCCCCTGTTTTCTCGTCTTTCCGCTTGCACTCTACGCGGGTGTAAAATACTACGAACTTGGCTTTCTCGCCCTTGTTGATGCTTCCGCCGAGGGTTTTTATCTGGTTGAATGTAAGGTACTCGCCTTCCTCTCCGAGAAGCCACTGGTTGAGGGTTGAGTAGGCGCGTCGGGTGGTGTAACTGATTGCCATCCCTTCCGTGTTCCCGTCGCCCTTGACTCCGTGCCAAGTTTTGCGCCAAGGAATAACACCCTGCTTCATCTTCTCGATAATCTTGTCTGCTACCATCTGGTAAACTGTTGTCTTTTCTGCTTTCATTGCTTTGGTAATTTTGAATTTCAAGGAATCAGCCTTGTCTGTTTATGCTTCTGTGAGGGCTTCGATAGCGTAGCGATAAACCTCGCTTGTGAAATCTATACTATGCCGACCAATAATTGCTGTTTTACTGCGCTGGGATAATTTTTCGATTTCTGCCTTGATTGCTTCTTCTGCCTCTTCTTCGGTATGAAAGAAATTCATGAAAATGCCCTCGAAGCGGTAAGATTCTATTCTCTGACAAAAACTTGTGTGCTCGTACTTAACAATGTAAATCTTTTCCATTTTTTATTGCTTTAATCATTTGCAGGAAAACGCCTGCCCGTGTGTTTCAATTAACTTCAATGCAAATATACAACAAAATTTTTAATTACCAAAAGAAAATCAAAAAAAGTTGCACTTTTTATGCAACTTTTTTCTCTACCACTATTTGCATCGGGTACAGGGTTCGGTCTTTATCGAAGCGGATGTGCACTACGACTTGGTGTGTGTCGGGGTCGTCCGTCTGCGATATATACCTGTCTCCCGCGTGTCCTTGCACTGCGGATAGCACCGCATTTAACCAGTCAGGGTCGTTAGGGTGGTCGGAGTAGTCAATAACTATAAAGTATTCGTCTTTCCCTCCCAGACAGGGTTCGGTGTCGTGTCCTGTCAGCGACTCGACCATACGGCAGAGAGCCGCATCGAAGGGAGTCAGTTTCTTTTTCCAAATGTCTTTACTCATCTCTTTAAGCGTTTTTGTATCTCCTTCCAATCGTCGGAGTCGATGGCTATTACTCGCGGGTATTCAGTGATATCGTCCTTCGGGACTATGAGGTCATACAGACCGAGTTGCCCCTTGACGGGCATCTCCACAACCCGCCTCGGGTTGCGCATCATCCACCCCCACCCCTTGCGCGGGCGCAGTTCTTCGGGGATGCAGGTAGCCGCCCAATCCTCCTCCGTAAATTCCTCGATGGGCTTGGTGTCGTAGAGTTCCACGAATCCACAGGTAACTCCTGCGAGATGCCTCCCCCAAGGGTCGACGGGTCTCGCGGATGAACAGATAAGGAGGTCGCCTCGGTAGGAGATATTGCGACTCCTCACTTCTATAGACTTGGCGGCGTGCCACGCGCCTTTCTCGTCCCGCCACTCTACGCGAGTAAGCAAGTCCGCCCACGGCTGTTGAACCGTGAGGGACTTATACTTGTCGTGGATTGCGGGGTCGTAGTATTTCTTATCGACTTGCATATCTCGCTATCTTAAAAAGTCGGGCATATCATCCGAACCTGCGGGCGCGGGCGCGGGGGCTTCCTCGCGCTTCTGCCCTCCGAGGAGTTCGAGTTCATCGACATAGATTTCCGTAATGGTGCGCTCGACACCATCCTTGTCTGCGTATTGCCTCGACTTGATTCTTCCCTCGATGAGGAGAGGTGTACCCTTCTTGACGAACTGCTCGACCACTCCCGCGAGTCCCGTCTTGCGGACTACGATGTTGTGCCAAGTCGTCTCGTCGGGGATTTCTTTCCCCTCTTTCGTGGTGTATCCTCTTTCAGTTGTGGCGAGGGAGAACTGCGCTACCTTCCCGCCGTTGTCGAATGTGGTAATCCGAGGGTCTCCCCCGACGTTACCTTTGAGTATTACAAGATTCATCTTTGTAAGTGATTGTAATGGTTATTTCCGTGTTTGCTTTGAGGGCGGGGGCGAGGAGAGGCCACAAGGCTTCTTCGAGATGTTCCCCGACCGCGTCCGCATCTTTGCAGAAGTAGATAGTACGGCGATTATCCAGTGCGAACTCGCCCTCTCTCTGCGGGTAGATGTAGACTGTTTTCTTATACTTTGCCATACTCTTCTATGAGGGTTAGGATTGTCCGTTGGTTTTGGGCGTATATCCGCATATTCTGCCTGTCGCCGTTCTCCCACCTGTTGTGAGCCTCGAAGGTCAGCAGGTTGACATTCCTCGGGTCGTGCGCCATCTCGGGGTGCGCCCCTCGCGTGAGGATGTGCGAAACGTGAACAGCCGAGTAGTGCCACAGGGGAGTCATTGTCTCTTCGCAGTAGTGCGGCTTGTGCGTCCAACACCATCGGTAGAACCTTTCGTTCTCCTCGGTCGAGTGTCCCGCCCCGAAGAGTTCCCTTTGAAGAGATACCCGCAAGTGTATCTCTACCGCGAATCGTCGGTCGATAAGCGGCTCATATCCCCGCCCTCGGGCAAGGTCGTACATCTCGCGGGTATCTATCGGGATAGGGTTCATTGCTCTGCGTCAAGGAGTACGCCTTCTTCCTCGACGGCTTCCTCGCCGAAGAGAGAGAGTTGGGCTTGCTTACCCTCGAAGAGGAAAGCGAAGACTTCGTTCTTGATTCCTTCGAGAAGGTTGGTAAGGACTTCCTCGAAACCGAAACTCTCTGCACCGAGGCGGAGGCGGGGAGTATTGATTGCGGTCTTCGTTCCGTTCCCGACATCGAAGAGGGAGGTAATGACTACGCCTGCCTTCTGTCCTGTTCCGCTCCACGATACTCCGCGTACCGTGATTCCGTCGAGGATTTCCCCGAAGGTGTCTTTGACCTCCTGCAAGAGCGATGCCTTGATATGCTCCGCGTTATCCTCGACCACTTTCGAGACTGCGTCGAAGCGGAAGACTTGCGCCACTATGACCTTCAAGTCGGCAAGAGCATTGACGAGGTCGGGATGCGGGCTGTTGTTCTTCGCGGCGGTGTAATCCGTCACTACGACCTCCCCCGCGACCTCTTCGGTAATGGTGTAGTCCGCGACGATTCCCCCGCTCGGAAGGAGTTTGACTTTCGTGAGGTTGAATTTCTCTTTTTCCATCTTAATTGTTATTTCTTATTCGCCGAATCCGTCGGCTCGGGGGCGAGTACGCCTGCGCCCAACTTTACTAACTTCGCGAGGTCTTCGACCAGTGCTATCTCGGCAGGGCTTCCTCCCTGCGCCTTCTTTTGCGATAGCCAGTTCTCCATATAGCCGACATAGAAACTCGGCGCATTATGGAAACTGATTACCTCTTTCTTTGCTTGTGGCATAATGCTTAATTTCTTGAAAAATCGCGTAGAACGCGGATATAACTTCGAGATATATAATTTATCATCTTTTTGCTTCGGGCGCGTTTAAGCGCGTTCTTTTGCGTTTTCCGCGCTCTTGGTGTCGATTTCCTCCTGCGACCCGTCGCTCTTGACAGCGAGGAACAGGCAACCTTCCTCTTCGATATCTTTCCACGCCTTTGTAGCAGTCTTGAAGGAAAAGAAGTTGACGCGCCAACCGTGTCCTACAATAGTGAACATCGAGTAGTTTTCTGGATTGATATGTTTCATCTTTCTAAATTGTTTTTGGGTCTTCGATATAAACACAAAGATTCTCCGCCGCGAAGAGTTTCAGCCAATCGAGGAAGTCGCTCATCTGGTCGGAGGTCAGTTCGGAGGCTCGCACTGCGCGGACTCCTCCCACCGAAAGGTCGCAAGGGCACTGCTCGACCAACCACATATCCGTTCCGTCTTCGCTTTGGAGAGTGCCTTGCTCGCGCAAGGCTCCGACGATGGTCGGGAGGACATAGCGGTAGTAGTACATCTTCTGCGCAATCGTCGAGTGGCGAGAGATGACCTCGAAAGTCACAACTACCCTCTCCTGCGAATGGTCGGCGAGGAAGGCGTTGACTCTATCCATCGGAAGGCGCAGTTTCCCGTCTCCTCCGATAAGCCCCGATTCAACTATCTTACTCGGCTTCCTCATACCAGTAACGAGTGAAGTAGCAAGTCGCCCCGAACCTCGTGGTGTGTTTCTCATCCCGACGGGCGAGGCGGATACCTGTTCGGTATTCTATCTGCTTGACGATTCCCGAAAGGCGGGTAAATCCAAACTCCTTGATTGCTTCCCAAGAAGTGATGGTCGCGCCTTTGTTTGACTGGAGATAATACAGGACTGTCTCCCACTGGCTTTTCAGCACTCTGCCGTCTGCCGTTGTTCCGTAGTTTGCCATTGTCTTAACTATGCTTTTGTGTTGGTAATAGTTCTTCTTTCAGTTCGGGGAACTCCTCTACGACATACTGCGACACCGTGAGGGAGTAGGCTTGCATCCCGAGTTGATAGATATACTTGCGTTCCGCCGCAGGGAGGTTGCTTGTCTTGTAGAGGATTTCGACGAAGGCGACCGACAGGTCTTCCGCGCTCACCCCCGCGAGTTTGTCGATAACGTGGGCGGGAAGGTGGTAGCCGTGCGCCCCGCCTGCCTTGCGGATAGCCTCATAGGATTGGCGAGTCACTTTGCGGTCTTCCAACTGCGAAGTCCAATACGCCGCGAGGTTGTCTTGGAATCGAGGAAGGGCGACCAAGTCTATGACCGACTTCCCTTCCAAGGCTTTACACTTCTTTACTTTCTCGATTGTTTCCTTTTTCATTGTCTGTCTGTTTTTGTATATCTTGCAGTACATCTTCGAATACTTCGTCTATCGTCTTGTCTATCCATTGAAGGGCGGCTAACTCCCCTCTCTTAAAACCGAGGAAATATACACTCGCCGCAAGTAAGACAAAGATTCCGAACCTTATTATTTCTTGTATCATACTACGCCCAGTGTTCAAATTGGTAAAGGATTGACGAGTAGAGCCGCCAAGCGCGGGCTTCCTTCGCATAGGTTTTCTTATTGCTGGTTGCTTCCGCCAGTGCGTCGTATGCGTCGAGCAGGCGCTTTGCTCCCCTTATCAGCGAGGGGAGGTCTGCGATAGAACTTAAAGTGAGCGGCGAACCGAACTGCGCCGCCGTATTCGTGAAGTGCAGAACCTCTTTGAGGCATCCGGGCGCGAAGGTGTCGATAGCCCTCTGGATTGCTTCGTTGCGGAAGGTCAGGGAGAAATTGCCCGCCTTCATACACTTGACTTTGCGCATCTTCGTCTCGCCCGTCTCTTTGTCCGTGTACTCTTCCTCCCTCTCGAAAGGGAGAACGATGAGGTGTTCTTTCTGCGACTCGGTTTCGATGAAGTGGAGATAGACATTCTTCCATCCATCGGGCGAGAGGGTTATCGCAGTACAAATAACTTCGTTTGTCGTTTTCATTGTATCTAATTTTCTCGGTAAATAACTATACAACTGCAGTCCATCCATCCCCAGTCCTCGTCGTAGTTTTCATAAAACACCTCGAAGGTCTTATAACTCTTTTCGACTACCATCCCGTCCAGTGCCCTGCTTAATGTGACTACGCCTTCGTTTATCTCTGCGCCAGAGTGTTTCTTTTGGATTTCGCGTGCCTTCTTGTAGGCTTCTTCGCGTGAATCATAGATTACCATATCGTCTTGAATTTAAGGGGCGGGGGACTCCCGCCCCGCGAGTCCTACAACTTGAAGTCTGCCATATTGAGGTAACCGACAACCGCGCTCTCTCCGCAGTTCCAAGCGTCGAGGATTTGCCCGTTCACGACTGCGGTCTCGTGGTTCGCTATTGTGATAACATAACGCCCTTCGGGGTGTTTCTCTGCGAAATCTCGAACCTTCATCCGAGCCTTGCCTTTCTCGGCGGGGCAATTCTTCCACACCGCGCCACCCTGTATGAGCCACCTGCGGAAGTCTTGCGCGTCGTTGACTACCGAGTAGTCACGCCTCGCCCTTTCTGTGAGCCAATCGAAGGCTTCCACCCAAGAGCAGGACATCGCATTGGCAAGGGCGCGAATACAACAGTCTCCGCAATCCCACCTCTTGGTCGCTTTCGCTCTGGGGTTGGGATTCGTGAGCCAAAAATGCCCTTCGCCTGATTGATAATACTTCTGGTACGTTTCTTTGTTCATTGTACTTTGGTTTTAATGTTTCTGGGAATCAGCCCAGTCTGTTTTGTTGCGCCGCCTTGACTCGAACAAGGACTGCAAGTGCCAAAAACTCGCGTGCTGACCATTACACCACGGCGCAAGACTTTTTAGAAAATCATTACACTGCAAATATCGTATTCCTTACCGTTATAGGTGGCTTTCATTGCTTTAATGTATGAATAGACATCGTGGTAGCGTTCAATATCCGCCAACTGACTGATATGACCGAAAATACTCAAGCGACTCTGTATAAGGTACTCATTCTCCGTGTTGGCTGTCCTGCGTTTGTAGTCGGGAGTTAACTCGATGTAGCACTCATCTTTAGATGGTAATCCGTCATACACATTGACGACGAAAGCGGTTTCGTCGGTGGTTTTCTTGGCTACTTCGTTGAGGTGTTTTGCGATTTCGTTTGCAATTGACTTTTTCATTTTCTTGCTTTTTTTAATGTTTACGGGGAAACGCCCGCTCGTCTGTTTCAATTAACTTCTATGCAAATATAAGTATATTTTTTTAATCCGCAAGGGTTTTTCTTTAATTTTCTCAAAAAAGTTTTGTTTCGTCCTTGATTCTGGGTAACCACTCGACTGCACCCATCGCCAAGGCTTGCTCGAAGGCGGTGTCTGTCTCCTTGTGTTTCCCGAACTCGAACCACCACTTCCTCTTCCCTCTTTGACATTCGACGCGGCTCGCGCCCTGTTGGGTCTTCACGACCCGTGCTTTGACTTTCTGTTCCATTGCTCTTGTGTTATTTTTACTGAAAATCGTTTCTACGACGGCTTAACTGAAAAGATATATAATTTATCATCTTTCATCTTCATCTCGGTCAGAGAGGCGGTTTTGCGCGATTTCGCGGTCATACCTCACGCACTTACCTTTCTTATAGGTGCAGTGCGCTCGATGGGGGATATTGTACTGACAGGTCGAGCAATCCTCCTGACCGTGAACTTTGAGCCACTCTTGGTAGTTCTGCATACTAAAAGAGTTTGTCTTTCTCCGCCCTCGGGAGTTGGGCGAGTACCCATTTAAGGTCATTGACGAGCGCCCACCTGCCGAAGTGCATAATGAGGAGGGCATCCGCGTTCCAGAGGGTAACGCGCACTGACGGGTAGAACCGCTGTGCGGTATCTTGATACCTGCGCTTCCTGTCCGCCTTCGCTTCCCCGTCGCCCTTCGTGCGGAGTTTGAGTTTCGTCTGCCAACTGAACGGATGCACCATAATATAAGGAACACCTATTGTCTCCATTATCGCTTTGAGGTGTTCGTAGTTCGCCATCATCTTTTGGATGCGGTATAACTTTCCCATCTGCACCCCTTCCTCGCTCGCGCTCACATCGTCGGGGCGAATCGAGAGTTTCTCGATGAATACCAACGGGTGGTAATTCTCTTTGTAGTATGCGAAGAAGTCGCGCAGTTCGGCGATATCTTTGGGCATCTTCGCAACCTTCGGGAGTTCCCCCTTGCAGAACACTGCCAGTCCCCCGTTTGCACCGGGGTCTATACCTATTACGCAGTCAATCTTTGCCATTTTTTTCTCTGTGTTTTTTTACCTCTTCAAGTGCCCTTGTAAACCTACCTTGCGTAGAAAACATCCACTCTTCCCATTTAGTATAATCCAAAGGTATAGAGCGCAGTACTTTATCAGTTATAAACCAAATATCCTGAATATCTTTCCAAGTTAACTCCGCCAAAGAATTTTCCTGTGTACTCATATCTTGATATAGTCAGTTATCTGTATTCCCTCTCTTGTCATTCGGTAGAAGGTTTCCCGCAGGGCTTTCCTTCGCGCGAGGGCGAAGGCATCATACTGAATACTCGGTGCGCTCGTGCCTTGTTGCTTCAACTCCTCCGCGTCGCCTGTGTATCCTCGCGCAAGAAAGTCATTGATACTCCTACGCAGGATTTCGTTCTTTTCCGCTTCCGTCACTTCGACCTTCGGGGCGAAGCCCGCTTCCGCGAGAAGATTGTAGTAAAGCATCTCCGCGATGGGAGACAGGGCGGGAAGGCGACCGTTACTGCGGAAATACTCATACGCCGCGACCAAGTCCCGACGGGTCGCGCTCTTCGCGCTGTCTATCTCCTGTTGGGTCGCGCCTGTCGAAGGCATTGCCTGTTCTGCCTTCCGAAGCACCCTGTCTCTCTTCGAGCGGTAGGCGTTGAGAATCTTGCAAACATACTCGACACTGAATTGCTGGTAGTGTCCTCGGTCTGCCTGCCCGTCCTTGCCTTTGGGGAGGAATTCGTCGAGTTCCCCGACTACGCTCATCTCAAACGCAAGGCGGAACTCCTGCATCGTCAGTTGTCCGTAGTAACGGCGCAGTACCATCGAGAGGCGCAGGGCGATATAGTCGCCATCTCCTCCTTCTGCCCTATACCCGACATCGCGGAATACCGTGCGGAGGGTCTTCGTCAGTTCCGCAACCAGTTCGGTATCGGTGTACTCGGCTACCATCTTCCCCGTCGATGCCGAGAAGAGGGTCTTTTCCGTCGCACTCAACGCCGCGAGGACTGCGGGATTGCTTGCCATCCTGCGCCGCCCATCTGCAAGGGCGAGCGACTTGTAAACCGTCAGTTGTGTCTCACTCATAGGTTCGCGTAGTTTTTAAGTTCTTCCAAGTCTTCCTGCGAGAGCGATGAGCCAAACGGGGCGGAGGCTTTCTTCAACTTACCTTCTTGGTAATCCGAGAGCATCCAGTTCCGCGTGAACGAAATCCAGTCCTTCTTCTTTTTCTTTCCGTTGGCGGCACTCCAATTCTTTATCCTCTCGTAGTAGAATTCGATGTCCGCGCCCGCGTACTTCGGGTCTTTTGCGAAAGCCGCCCTGAAAGCCTCGAAGTCGTAGAAGCGAGAATTGACAAAGAGACATTCCCGAACATCGGAAGTCCCGCGAGGCTTCTTTTGCCCTTTATCTTCATTCGGGAATAATTCGTCGTCCTTTATATCATTATCAGTATTAGTATTATCTATATCTATATTATCCGTTATTGTTTCAATAACGCCCCCCGTTATTGTTTCAATAATAGGGGGTGTTATTGTTTCAATAATACCCTTATTGTTGCAACTATACCTGCAAAACTTTACTCCGTTAACCACTTCTTCTCGCTTTATGATAAGCCCTTTCCCGATGAGTCGGTCGAGGATTGCCTTCGCGTTTGCCTTCGTGACATTGAGGGCAGAAGATAAGTACGAGAGCGAGCCTTTGAACTCCGTCTCCCCATCCTGCGAGAAACCATAAATAAGGGAGTAACACAGGAGTTCATTACCCGAGAGCCCTAACTTCACTATCGCAAAGCCGGGTACTATGATATAATTATCTTCCTTGAAAGAAGCCATCTTTGTACAAAATAACCCTCGCTTTTCATCGCTATCCTTGCCCGATAACAACTACTCCACGAGGGTATTAATTTTCTGCGCGGTTGGGGCAAGCAACCATCTTTGACTCTGCAAATATAATTAACTTTTTGCAGGTTGCAATAAGAGGGAAAGATTTTCTTTCGGGGCTATCGCCTGCCGAATCTCCTCAATCCGCGTATCGTTTGCGACGAGCGACACCACTGGGTAACGGGAATTCTGGTCGGGCTTGTTACTCTTGGCGAACTGCACCGACAGGTCGAAGACCGTCTGCGTAACCGTCCCTCTCATCATCTGCACCGCATCGAAACTCTCGCGGATATTCTTGATTGACGAAGCGGCTCCCTTCGTGCTGAATTGCCATACTCCCACTACGCCCCGCACCGCAGGAACGATGAACCGAAGAGTCAGCACTACGCTCCAACTCTCCAAGCCTTTCTTCGTCGGGTATCGCTCCGCGACTTTCTGCATTATGTCGGGTCTCTGTTCGGTCGTGCAGGAGACATACTTCTTCCCGTTCCATACCTCGAAGGTGCGCCCATCGCCTCGGGCGACGAGTGCGCCCTTATCGTCCCTGTACTCCCACCGCTCGTTGCATACCTTCGTAGGGTCATCGTCAGGGAAGATGATTTGAAGCATTTGCGGTTTCTCTCCGAGTGCCTGCGTGAACAGGGCGGCATACTTCCCCGTCGGGCGAAACCAATCTATTGACTGCGGGAAGCCCCTCTCGTTCTTTATTCCGATATGAAGCCTTCCCACTTCGGGGAGGATAAGCATTGACTCCCCTGCCTCTGGTCTGTATATTCTTCCTTCCATAGTTATTTTCTCAAAAAACCTTGTTAAACCGTGCTAAAACTCTGTACTGATATCTTTATCCGCTTCGGGCGTTAAGCCGCCTTCAAGGGGCGTTTTTTCCGCCTTCTCCGTGCTCTGTTTAATGAAGTCCGCAAGTGACAGAGTGAGGATATTGTCTGCGGGGTTGCTATCGTCCCCGAGGGAGACCGACCCGTGTATGATAGTGAGTGTATTATCCCTCTTCTCGTCTTCAATCGTCGCAAGGGCGAGGAGGTAGGGAATCTTCGCCGCATTGGGCGAGTCGGTCTGGTCTTTGAAGTTATATGTAGGACTCGTCCTCCAATCCTTCGGGCTGAAATTATAGACCCTCTGCACTGGGTATTCGAGGAAATTCACATTCCACATCTCGCGGTAGAGGTGCAACTGCAACTCGTGCTCTTCCCAGAATCCCTTGCGCCCGCTCTTAAAGTCGACGATAGCGGTTACCTCTTCCCCTGTCTTCGGGAGGGTAAGCACGCAGGGCAGGTCGATACATCCCGCATAGTGGTGCTCGGGATGCACAAGGCTTATCTCGATAGCCAACGGGCGCACCTTGTAGTCTTTGACCCATTGTGCGAAGGCGAGGACATCTTTGCGTATCTTCGTCGCCCACTCGTTGAAGACCTTATCGGGGAGGTTGTTTGCTTCGAGGTACGCCGCGAGGGTTTCGGGGACGGTATCGAAGTTATAGAATCCGTTGATGATAAGGCTCTCGAACTGGATGTGCATAAATGTTCCGTAAGCCGCCGCGAGGTCGCGTTTCTCGACTGCGCCCTCCGCGCCGTTCTCGACCATCCACTGGATAAGGAAGGGACTCTTCGGGAGGACTTGGTTGAGGAGTGTTGTTACCGAAGGGTAGAAAACGGGTTCTCCGTCCTCGAATCGGTAGTAGTAGCGATGCCCCTCGCTATTGAGTTGGTAGACCTTGAAAGGAGGCTCGATAAGGGCGTGGGTATCAAAGAAGAGGGTTTTCATTTCCTCGATGCTGATACCGGGGTAAATCTGATTCTGTGTTTCCATCGTATCGCTCACTTTTAATCGTTAGACATTCCGAAGAGGTAATCCGCACTGCACCCTGTCATCGCGCAAATGATAGGAACCCACTCGGGGGCAATCCTCGCGGTGCGACCTTGGCACAGGGAACTCATATTGACCATCTGCGCCGCAGGTGCAGAGTCGGGCCAGAGCCTCGCGGCAATCTCCTTCTTCATTACAATTCTGCCCTCTTCTTTGGCTCGGGCAATCGCCATTTCAATTCTTAACTGCATAATGTTGTAAAGGGTTAATAAGGTTAATAATAAAGTTAGTCTATTCGTTGTAGATTTGAGAGCAATCTATTTTCTTGTAGCAGTGGCAACAGATATGCCTGTATGGGTATTCGCCCTTTCCCGCCCCGAAGGGTATTTCGAGGAAGCGAAGTTCTCCTCCGCACTCGCACTGTCCTCTCTCCACGACGAGGGCGCGGAAGGCTTCGAGGATATCCGTCGGGACACTCTCCATCCAATAGAGGTCGCCAAGGGTTTCGACTATCTCTTCATCGCTCGCGTCGCAGATTTCCGCGAAGGTTTTCCCTTCGCACTGCTCATAAGGGTAAGTTATCAGTATGCCGTATAAGTCCTCAAAGAGGTCTCCCGCGAGATTCTCGTCGATTATACGATACTTGGGATTCGCCTTGATGAACTGCGCTACTTTTTCGAAATTTTCGTCCTGTTTGAAGTGCATAATCTTTGAGTGTTATGGGGTTAATTTTCGGGGGTAACTGGGATGAAATAGGGAAGGTATTTCCTTGCCCTTGCGTTCTTCGGGATAAGGTTGAGGTTCTCTTTCCTCACGAAATCTACGACCTGTTCAGGTGTTCCGCAATAAATGAGTTTTTTCTCCTCGACGAAGCGGATGACAAAGGATGCGTACCTCTTGACTTTGTAGACCTTTGCTACTGGGTACTTGTCAATGAGGCGCGTCTTTACTACTGCCGCAGGTGCTGAAAAATCAATCTCGTACTGTTTCATTGTTTTTGCTTTTTAAGTGTTTGCGGGAAATCGCCCGCCCGTGTTTCAATTAACTTCTATGCAAATATACGGCAATTTTTTTAATTACCAAAATTTTCTGCAAATTTTTCTAACTTTTTCCAAAAAAAAGAACCTTCCCGCGATTCTCATCGGGGGAAGGAGGTAAAAAGTGTTGTGTGAAGTTAACTAAAACCAATCCCTACTATAAGACAATAGGGCAAAAGCAATGACTATTAATAGAATGAACCTTTGGGTCGATGCAAAGATAGGGAAATTTTGGTAGATTTGTCAAAACAACTCAAAAATTCACTCACTATGCCAGTACACAAAGTCCAAGGAGGTTACCGATGGGGGCAGACAGGAAAGGTCTACCCTACGAAAGCGCAGGCAGAGGCGCAAGGTCGCGCCATTCACGCTTCAGGATTTCGAGAGAATTCCCCGAAAGTGCAAAAAAAGACGGGGAAATAGTGATTTCCTGACATTTTCACTATCTTTGCCCCGTCTCTTTACCATCGTATCGCCCAACTTCGGTATTTAGACCGCCGCCTTCGAGTCATCGGGGGCGGTTTTTCGTCTCTCTACCACTCCGTCGGGATGCGTCGCCCTCGGTAGACCTCCGCCATCGCCCTCAACCTGCTTTCCAGAGCGGGGTTGGTCTTGATGACGACCTGCGCCCTCTCGCCCTTGCAATCAAACAAGAGGCAAGGAACGGCGGGTTCTGCGCTCTCGATGGCGTAGTGGAAACTGGTTGCGTTGCTTTCTTTCGGGAACGCGAAAGCGAGGACGGTGCAACTCTCCAACCGCACTCCTTTTTGGGAGAGAATCTGCGAGTACTGTTCCCGCAAGTCGGATTTCTTTGTCGCCATATGCCTATACCTTCAAAGGTTTCTTATCTATGATATTGTCGTAGTAAACGAATCGGTGCGGGCAGGTTTTTCTTGGTTTTCCCGCCTTCGTCAATGAAGTACACCAGTAGCGGAGTCCAAGGTTGCGGTATTCTCCGTATCTGAAGTATATCCCGTAACACTCAATCTGTGCCTTTCCCACTTGGTCTTCGATGATGTCGCCCGCTTTATATGGGTTGATGCTCTGCGCGTACTCGTGCGCGACTTTGATTGTCTTCTCTCTTGCCTCGGCTTCAATGGCATCGAGTTTCTCCAAGTAAACACTCTTTTTCATAACTCTATTCTACTGGAAGGGTTGAATACCAAGTGGCGAAGAGGACTACGCCCGCTATCGCCCCGAAAATCATATAAGGCCAGTAAGCCTTGATATACCTGCGAATCTTTTCCATAAGTCAGTCCTCCTTCTCTTCAATGATTGAGTATGAGTCGATGTCGGGACGATTGAGTCCGTAGAATTCGACCACTTTCTGCCGCGAAGTCGCGCGGGCTGTCTGGTGCAAGGTGCGGAGGCTTCCGTCCTTTTGGATTTCGGTCATTGTGACCGAGTAAGTGTGTAGTTGTTCTGCCATAGTATTTTTGTTTTTTGTGAGGGCGGGGGTTGCCCGCCCTCGGGTTAATTTATCCGATATGTTCTACTTTGTCGATTGTCAACCAAGGCTTGTCGCCTCCGACGATATTGATGACCTGCCCCTCCGTGTAAAGCCCTCTCTCGAAATTCCCCACCATCGTGTGGTTGGAACAGACATCCGTGCGCGTTACGATGTCGAACTGCAGGTTGTCGATGAACTGCTTCGCTTCCCTCTTCTCCTCCGCGCTCATCTCCGTGTAGCGCACTCCCTCGATGAAGACCTTTGTCTTTCCGCTTGTGGGTTCAAGAACATAAACCTTCTGGTAGCATCCTGCTTTGAGGACTGAAAATACCGTCCCGAAACTTACGCGGCTTACTGCCTGCGGGAATTTGTTGAAAATGTACTGCGCGAATTCGCTTGCTGTCATTGTTTTCATCTTTCTATTGCTTTTGATTGGTTGAACTTTTATGCCCAGTAGAAGGAAATTTTCACTCCCCTGCGAAGTTTGCAATAGCAAACATCGTCGCCACATTCAAAGGCTCTGTCAAGAAGGCGATTTGTGAGGTTGATGTCTTCGACGACCCTGATGAGACCTGCGACACCGACCAGCGTGTTGACTTTCTTGCCTTCGATGATGCCCGAAACCTTAATCTTGAAATTCCTATTGATTTCCGACTTTGTGTAATTGAGTGTTGCCATTGCTTTGTTGTTTTGTCATTAACTTCAATGCAAATATAAGGCAAAAAATTTAATTACCAAAATTTTCTGCATAATTTTCTGACTTTTTTTGCAGATTCAGTTAATTTTCTCAAAAACGCGGTTAGACGCGGTTATAGATTAAAGATGATAAATTATATATCCGAGGGTCTATAAATCGGTAGAAGAGGCGTTTTTGTGCGTTTTCGGGGTTTGTATGAAGAAAACCGCCCGCGCATCACTGCGAGGGCGGGGCTCTTAAAAAACTATGTATATGCAGATAAACTTCGGAACAAAGATAGTCAATTTTCGACTATTATGTGTTCCAGTCCGAGAATTTCCGTGTGGGGATTCTTCGACAGGCAGTCCAATCGCCTGTCCTGCACTCTGTGGGTTTTCCAGAGGAAGCCGAGGAAACGCCTGTACCGCACCGACTCGACAAGGACGAGGGAGTCGCGGCTGACGAGAGTCCCCGTGAAAGCAGTCTCCGTCAGTACCCCATCGAAGTCGTACCAAGGGTCTCCGCAGTGAACCGCAACGGCAGGAACTCGGACGGAATCCACCACTATAACCGTGTCCCGAGGAACGGAACTCAACGAGAGGATAGTGCGGCTTTGCGCTTTGTTCACTGCCGACAGGTCGCGGTTCTTCTGTCGGAGGGACTGGATGAGGCGGGCATCCTCGGCGCGGAATCTCTCGTACTCCTTCGCCGTCAGTTCGAGGGCTTCGACCCGCGCGGCGTTCAGCGAGTCGCTGACCCTGTACCTCTTGACCTCCCCGAAGAGGACTTCCGTGTTCCCCTTATATCGCTCTCGCTCGGCAGTGAGTCTCTCAATACGCTTATACTGGAAGCCCACTACCGTCGTAGCGAGAAGGAAGAGTATCGCGAAGAAGATGAGGAGAGAGTCTTTAGTTTTCATGCTACATAGATAGAGAGACTACATAGGAATTTTCATCAGCTAATACAACGGCTCTAAGGTCATAACTGTTAAGTTCTCCCCCTTCCGTGTAACCTGCTGACCCAAAGATGCCGTAGATAGCATTAAACTGCCCAATGGGCTGAAACAGCTGGCTAATTTCATCCCGTATTGTCTCATTGAGTATGAGATAATCATTTCTGACAAAACGGTCATTGTTTTCAGTGAGGAAAACAGCTGAATCTAGTGCTCCTTGTGTTTCTTGGTCAATTTTGACTATAGACGTGCCCACAATCGGTTCAGCGGAATCTATGCTTACCGCGCCCAAATCCATAATCGCTTTGAGAATGGTAGGGAGGGCACTGCCCGCGTCGATAGCAGAACCTTGTCCTGCGATTTTAGCGTCAATCAACGCTTCAATTTCTTGCTTTGTCATAATCTTTTTAATTTATAGTTAAACATTATAGTAATCCCAAATGACGTCCTGCGCCTTTGTCGGGTCATCGTCAACGTGGATATAGGTGCGCCCGATGCCTATCCTGCGGAAACCTACCGCGAGGAGAGCCTGTACTATCTTCATCCTGTTTTGGTAGGTGTTACAACGGATATCCACTGCGTGTCGGTGAGGATGCGCCCCTTTCCCTGTCCTGTCGTGGTCGCGTTCCCACTCGGGAGAGCGGTAGGCGGAGTTGAGGACGAAAGGTATGCCTGCAATCTCGCGAGCCTTGTCGAGTTTGTTCATCGTCTCTTGCTTCATATCTTGCAGGGAGCAAGGCGGGGTGCAGGCTTTGAATTCTACTTCCTTGAAATACTTTGCCTTTATCATTCCGTTATCTGTGCTTGCTCGTCGGGGTGCCCGTCGAGGTCGTGTACTTCGATGGTGGTGTGACCGTGCGTGAGTTTCACTCCCAGCCCTTCGCGGATTGCCTCGCGTGCCTCGGCGAGGGTGGCGAAAGCGAAGAGGAGGGCGGCGGCTTTGAGGACACTCGGGTCGATGATTCCTCGCGGCGGTACGAGGAACGATGCGACCAACAGCCCGATGGTCGTGAGACCGAACACCCAAAGGAGAACGGTCGTCGTGGTGCTAATGTTCCGCGTGACTTGACGGAAGCGGGCTATATCTCTTTCGTGCTGTGTCATAATTCATAGAGAAACATAAAGTATCGTGTATTCCCGTATGTACTGGGGGATTCAACCAGTGCGAGGATTGTTGCAGATTGCATCTCGGGGGAATTTTCGCCATACTTGAAGGTGATTTCCCCGAAGCAAGTACCCAGTATCATCTCTGGGTTTTCTATGCCTATGACTTCGCTGTATGCCTGTCTGACGCTTTCAAAGAACCAGTCATAGAGAGGGTCATTCGGACTCATATTCAGTTTCCCGAGAGGCCAGACTTGTTGCTCCCCTCCATACCTTCCTATGACGAGGGCATCTGCGGACATATACTCGTCATATTGGTTTTTGGTTAATCTCTTATAGGTATTGGGTTTTTCTACAACTATACCTCCTTCCTCTATACGGAAGAAAGTGCCGCGCGGATTCTTGTAACCAATGAGAGGAGAGGTTTTCTGTGGAAAGATAAAATCAGCATCTGTAGCAAACTCTACTCTCACGGAGGATGAAGTATCAGCCGCATCTACATTGAGTCTACCGCAATAAGAAATATTGATTGCTTCCGACCCCGAGAAGATAACAGTTCTTGCGCAACTTTGTATGTTGATTTTACCCGCTTGATTCACTCCGATAAACAAGTTGTAGGAATCGCCCTCAATGTGCGCTTCTTTTAAGCCATAAAAGAGTCCTACCTCAAACTTGTAAGACGCACAGAAGATTATCTTCGGGAGGGATTGGTAGAAAGTCGAAATTTGCCTTGTCTGCCCAATATCATACCCCGAAGAAAGTCGGACGACATTTGAGTACACCCCCGACACTGCGGCTTCATCGTTTTTGAGATGGTTTCCTACGATAGAAAGGTCATCTACGCCGTTCTCTCCCCACCACGAGAAAAGATAGAACCAAGTGTCGCCTATCGTTTGACTGGGTTCGCAGAGGATGTCCCGAACTATATCCTTGTTCCCTCGTTGCTCATAGAGGTCTTGATAGTTAACAAAGAACTGGATATTCTTGAAGTCGAAAGGCGCTTCGTTTCCATATTCATCGACGAGTTGATAGATTACACCTTTACCATTCTCTTCGTCCGCCCAAGAGAAGCGAGCGGTGTCATTGTCAAGGCAATACTTCAACCGCCACGCGGAGAGGTTGCAGTCATCGAAGTAACCCTCGATGCTATTCGGAATCGCCCTTGCGTTTTCGTTGAGTATGCTTTCACTATCCGCAGTCACTATGATGTCGAAACGATGTCCTGCGGAGCGCGTACTCTCCTGCGCCGTAGTCGTAGTATAGTCAATGATGCGGTATTGTGCGCCGGGGACGAGTTGCCCCGAATCCCGAAGGGTTTTCAAGGCAGACCAAGTTACTCTCTGCATATTCTCCAAGAATGTCAGTGCTATCTTTGAAGTGAACCACTCATCGTTGAAGGCTATGACATAAAGCCCCGCGTCGAGGTCATACCAGTCCGAAGAGACCGAAGAGGAGGTGCTGAAAAAGTAGAAGACCTTTTGGTCGGGCGCGGTCTGCCAGATTTCGTCGAGTTCTTCGGGACTCGTAACCACTCCCATACACTGGTATCCCGTGCCGAGAGAATTCACTACGGCGAGGAGGGTATCTTGCAGGAGTTGCCCCGTGATTTCCCCGTTGCCGTTCTCTTTGATGACTGCCTTTATCGAGTCTTTGAGTATATTGTATTCCATATCTCTTTAGTTTATTGCTTTGATATAACCTACCCCGATTTTCTTTGCGACGGTGGCGGTGTCGAAACTCGCTTCGACCGAAGCGACATCTCCGTTGGCTTCCCATTCGGGAGTGATGAGGAAGGTATCGAGGGGGAATTTCTGCCCGTGCCACTCAATCTCCGCGTAGTCCGCCATTCGGATAAATCGCATAACATCCAGCAGGTATTCCGAGGCGAAGAACGCGAACCTGTACCGCTTCTCGGAAATCTGCTTGACGGGGAAGAAGTAGCCGTCGCGCGTTTCGCCTTCCTCTTCGAAGGGGTATTCGGGCTTGGCGAGGTCGGAGTCGAGGTAGAGGACATTCTTGTAGAGACCATCGTAGACAATCGTCCCCGCATCCATAACGAAGTTCTTCTCATCCCACCAAGTGATTTTCAGGTAGGGTTCTATGTCATTGACCGCCGTGAAAATCTCCGAGTACCAAGTATTCGTCCCGTCGGTCATTCGGAGGTAATACTGCCCGTTGGGGAGGGCATTTTGCAACTCCTCGCCGTAGTAGATAATACAATCCTTCTCCCCAAGATTTGCCACTCCGATTGTCAGAGGTAAATTGCCCACGAGAGTCCCGTCTGCTTTGTAGAGGACAGGCGTGGACACTGGTGTCGTGTCTACTGTTCCGACAAATACCGAACACTTATCCTGCGACTGCGGATTGTTGTTTGTCTGCACGAGAATACTGTCTGTTCCTTGCGGGAATACCCACCCGACATCTTGCGTAGTCCCGACTGGGATTTCGGGGGCGAAGACTCCGAGAACCGTATTGTGTCGGTCGAGTGCAATCGCCGAGACGCTTCCTTCGACTATCTGCGTCCCTTCGGCTCTCGCGGGAAGGTTATAGAAGAAAATGGCGTTCGGGTTTTCCGAGGCGTACTCATCGGGGCGCAGTTCTTGGTAATACCCATAACCTCCCGCGCTCTCCTGTATCGTTCCGTCTTGCATCAACCACCCGCGCTGTTCCTCCGTGAGAGTGAATTGGAATCCGTCGTACTCCTGCACCGAAGAAAGGCTGTCTCGGAGGAGTTGGAAAGGCACGAGGCGGTTTGCAGGGACGAAGAGAGGATAGACCCTGTCATATATCCACCAACGGCGGGCGTTCTGCTCGTCGATACTCCCATACCAAGGGAGGACACTAAAGTTATTACTCGGTATCATAGTGCAGGGTTGTATTTGCGTTCCTCGAAAGCAAAGTTATAACCATTTTTTCGATAATTCCTCTTCCGAGGTTCGTTTTGACTAATTTTCTGAAATTCGGGTCTGTTAAGACAGGGAAGTTGAGAGTCTGCGTTTTGAGTTTCTTCGTGCCGTATGCCCCTCCCTGTACACCGTTGATGCTGTACCTCGGCGCAGGAAGGTCGTAAAGGTAGTATTGTTGCAGGTAATTGAAGCTCGCCTTTCCGTTCTGCAATTCGTAGTCAATTCCGTCGACCGTATACTGCACATAGGGCAGTTTGTCCGCCCCCGCATCTACCGACAGGAGGGCGAACCCGTCGCTTGAAATCTCCGACGGATTGAGGACGATATAGTCAATATCCGAAGTGAAGGAGTTGACCGAGATGTCTTCTATGTTCTCCGCCTGCACATATTCCGAGAGGATGTCAATCGGAAAACCCTTGAAGAGTTTTGTAACACTATCCATCCACCCGAATTGATACCTTGCGGGCATATCGGGTTTCTCGAAGGAGTACTGATTGCGCCCGAAATCCCAAGATTTCCCGTTCCGCGTGACCTTCTGGCTCGTGAGGTCAATCCCGACTTCGGGAGAATCCGAGTATGACCCTCCGCGCATAAACCACGAGATATGCTCCAAGCAGAACCGCCCGTCGTCGTCGATAAACCAAAACACGCGGTAGCAGTCGCGTAGCATATCGAGTACCTGCCTCAAAGTGATGGGGGCTTTCTGCGCGGGTTGGTCGAAGGAAGAGTTGATGACATTGGACTTCGGCACGATGTAGAGCCTATGCCCTGTTCCGCCCAAGACGGGGTCGAGTGCGCCGTAGAGGAACTGCGAGTAGAGGGTGCTTTCCGCGTGCGTGACTTCGGGGTCAATCTGCCCGAGGAGAACCGAGATGACCGACCACAAAGGGAAGGTGTTCTTCAAGGTCGATTCCTTCCTCCATTGCACCTCCGCCAAGTAGTCGCTCGACGGGCGGCTGAACCATACCGATAATACTCCCCAAGTGTCCCGCGAGACGGGGAAGGCATCGGGAATACCGAGCGACGGGGCGGCGGGATAGGCGTAGTAGATACCCGGCTGGTAGAGTCCCCACTGCGTAGGTGTCTCGGTCTTGCGGTCGGAAAGGTAGATATTGTTCGGCGCGTTGTAAGGCGTTACGCGCGAGTAGTTCCTGTTGTCGGGTACGATGTCATTGGAAGGGATTTCGTAAGTCCCTGCAGTTTCCACATCGGTAATATACCGAGCATAGACCGAAATAGAGCGAACAGTCAAGGTAACCGTCCCGAGGACACCTGCCGAGACGGGTTGAAGTTCGACGGTGTAGGGTGCAGTCGGGAGACCGCCCTGTTGTCCTGCCCAGAGATTCGTTTCGCCTCCCTCTTCGTAGATATACCAGTAGGATACCTGCGTGGATGCGTTGAAGAAGAAGCGAACAGTGTACCCGCCCGAGGTATACTCCCACTCCGCCCCGTTGCTTCCTTCGCCCGTGAAGTAAGCGGGGAGTTTGGGTTGCGTATCGCCCGACACTTCGACGAGATTCTGAATGACATTCCGAGCGAAGTGGTAGGTATTGACGAGGGTATTATGAGTAGATTCTGCCTCGCACTCCTGTTCCCACCACATCCCCGACAGGAAGCATCCGATAGTGCTTGCGCCTGCGACATAGACCTGTATCATCGGGCGCTTATCGAACTTGATGCTCGCGAGGGCAGGGGCGAGAGGGATAAGGTCGAACTCCTTATCCATCCCCTCCAAGACCTTGTCGTAGCGGTCGGAGAGAGAAGGCGTGACGACCACCGACTTCGCGTCCGCGTCGAAAGTGCAGTCGGTCTTCCAGAACTTCCCTTTCCAGTATGATGCCCACGAGTCCCCGTTGCTATACGAGATTTGCACCTCAATACGGAAGCGGGTATCAAAAGGCTTGCCGACGATGAAGGAGTAGTCGTCGGCAATGAAGGTTAATTGTCCAGAGAGTTTCCCTCGATAGAACTGCTCTCCCTGTTCGAGGGCATAATCCAGCGAGAGGTCGTCCTTATATATCGGGAACGCCACCTGCGCGTCATTATCGGTGGTGAGGATAAACCTATAAATCGGGTTCATTTTTCTATCGAAATCTATTAATTCTTGTATATCTTCCTCGTGAGGTTCTTGTAGCGGATAATCGTGTTACCCTGCCCGTCGGTGTACCTTTCCTCTTCGCCTTGTTTGCGGATTGCCGCCACATCCTTCTCGAGCCGCGAGACATTCGTTCCCGAGAACCCGAGGGCGACATCTGCGAGGCGTTCGTCGGCGCGTTGGTATCTCTGCGCGAAGTCTCCCCTGTTAAGGGAATTGATGACATCGGGAATGACCGAGCGGTAGCGACGGGAACTCTTGCGGTTGATGACGGCGAAGTACTCCCCGCCTTCCGCCCGTCTGCGTGTCCCGTCAGGTTTCGTTCCGAGGTCGATGTCGTGACCGCTCGCGTGAGAGCCGCCTTGCAGGAGTTCGACCGTTCCTTCCCCGTAGAGTTCGTTCTTGGTGGCTTCCACCGCCTTGACCTTCGACATCGCAAAAGACCCCCACATCGTCGCAATCGCGCCAATAGCGAGGGCAGGCCCGACTCCCGTGATTCCGCTCAATGCCTTCCAGATGTTTGCGGTCGCAGTGATGAGGGAAGAAGCCTGCATCGCGGTATCCAGTGCGATTTGCGCCCTCTGCGCCTTGCGTTGCTCGGCAAGGGCTTTCTGTTGGTTCTTCTTGGCGAGGTCGAGTTCCTTCTGCGCCGTTTCGACACTATTGGCGTAGCCCTCCGCCCGCATCTCCATCTGCGCTTCAAGGTTCTTCTGTGCCGCGTCGATTTGGGCCTCCGAAGCGGAGACCGCCGCGTCCGCCACCTCTTTCCACGAGTCGATAATGGAACGCAGGGAATTGACGGTCGAACTGACTGCGGTGTTGAGGGCGTTCTGCTGTTGCGTGTCAAGACCGATTCCGAGGAGTTCGTAGAGGTTGTTATAGGGGAGGCGACCTATCTCCTTGTTTATCGCTTCAATGGATTTCTTGATGGCTTCGACTTCCGTTGCAGTCAATTTCTCGACTGCAGTCTCATTGATACGCAGGATAGAAAGGAGGCGGTCTCTCTCCTGTTCGAGGCGGAAAATAGTTTTCTGCCTTTCGTTTCGGTCAAGGAGGGAGAGTTCCGCTTCCGCGAGGTCTTGCGCGGCTTTGAGGTCGCGTTCCGCGAGGGTCTTGTTATACTTCGCGCGTTCAAGGAGAGCGAGCCTGTCGTACTTGTCATTGATTGCCTGCTCATCCTGTCGCAGTTCCTCGGTCTTTTGGTTATTCTCGAATATCTCTATCTCCTTCTGCTTTTCGAGCATCGCAAGGCGCAGGTCGAGCATCTCCTGTGTCCCGTCCTGCGTCGAGGCTATCTGCAACTGAATAGACTGGAGTTGCGCGTTGAGGATATTGCGTTGGTTAGTGACTGCTTCCTTCGCGGCTTTCTCGTCCGCCGCCGCCTTGTCTTTCGCCTCTTTCTCGGCGGCTTCGGTGCGTTCCTTCGCCTCTTTCTCTGCCTGTTGTGTCTTTTGCGCTTCGAGGTTATTTCTCGCAGTTACTATCCTCTTTTGGTCGGTATAAGCCGCCGCCTGCGCATTGAGGTAGTTCTCCTCCGCCTGCACATAAGCGGTTATCTCCGCATCCGCCGCGAGGTTATACTGCTTGAGGAAAGCGGCAACATCCTTTACTTCTTGACTGAAGGCGTTCTTCGCCTTCTCCGCCGTGACGAGTTGCGTATTGAGAGCCTGTTGCTGAGTCCTATTGGACGTAGTACGCATCTGCGCTTTGATACTCTCAACTTTTTCTTCGGCTTTGAGGTATTCCCTCGCCTTCGAGATGCGCTCTTCGTCAAGGTTATAGTTCTTTATGAGTTCGGCGAGTCTCTGCTTCGCGGCTTCGCGCTCTTCGTCAGTGGCGTACTTCGTGCGGTTCGTCACACTGAAAAGGTACTCCAACTGCGCGTCTCGGGTTCGTCGTGCCGTCTCGGTCTCTTGGTCGTATATCTTCTGCATATTCTCCAAGTACTGGTCGGCGGCGGCAATCCTTTCGTCGAGGCTCTTTCCTTGGTTGCGCATCGTTTCTTCCAAAATGGCGTTCTCCTGCGACATACTCGCGCGGAGAATCCTCGCGCTGTTTGTCCGCTCGAAGGTCTCATCCAGTACGGCTTTCAGTTCTCGTCCCGCTTGCATCGCTTCGCGTGCCCCAGTGATGAAGCCCGAGAAGTCCACCGCAGAGACGGACTTCTTGAAGACCTCCCAAGTGGCGTTCCACCCGCCCATCGCTACATCGAACTCGTCGCCCGTCGTTTGCGTCGAGTGGATGGAGTCCTTGAAGAGTTTGAAAGCCGCAGTCAGTCCCGCGATAAGACCGAGGACGATACCGACAGGCCCCGCGAGGGCTTTCATCATCCCGCCGACTGCCGCGCCCGCCTGCTTCGTGTCAGTGAGGGCGGTTACGACCTTCGGGTTGACACCCAGCAGTCCGCCGAGTGCCCTTTCGTAGTGTCCGACTTGGAGGGTCGCCTTTCCCGTTGCGAGTTGGAGGCGGTTCATCTCCTCGTAGATAGCCTCCGTCTCGGCTTCGAGTCTCCTTCCCGCTTCGGTGTTCTTCCTCTCCGCTTCGGACATCGCGTCAAGGCGTATCTTGTTAAGCCTGTACTGCGCGGAGAGTTTGTTGTATGAACCCTCCTGCGAAGTGAGGATTTGAGTGATGAGTTTGTCTATCCGCGTGGATTCCTTCTTCGCCGCGTTCGCCTCGGCGAAAGCCTGCGTCGCCTTCCACTGCGCCGAGTTGATGTCGCGGTACTTCGCCACGAGTTTGTCGGACTCCACCGTTGCGAGTTGGATGCTCTTGCGTTGCTCGTCGCTTGCGCCTGATACCCCTTGCAGGCTCTTGGCGACATCATTCGCCGCGCCCTGTATCTTTGTCTTGGCGGTGTCGTAGGTCGTTATCAAGTCCCCAAGTTGCTCAATCAACTTATCTATCGAGTCATCGGGTTGGATGAGGTCGCTGTACTTAATCGGGTTCATAGTTATTTTCGTGAAAAACGCCGCAGAAACGGCTTATAAACTCTGGATGATAAATTATATATCTTTCTTCTATAAATCGTTTTTAGCGCGGTCTTTTTGCCCTTTCCGTCGCCTTTGCCCTTTCTTGCACGAAGTCGAAGGCGTTGTAGAACTCCAGAACCGTGTACTCCTTCGGGCGGACATTCAGTTGCTCGCTCAATGCGAGGCAGAGGTTCTCGAAGTTGCGGTCGAACTGCACCTCCACTCCTCCCGACCCCGAGAATATTTGCGGGTTGGAATAAGTGACGAGGGCTGTCGTGAGGCGTTCCGCTTCCTCCGTCCCTTCGGGGTCATCCTTTCCTTCCACTATTCCTTTCAGCACCGCGAGGGTGCGCTGGCGCAGGAGGTCGAAGTACTCCTTGACCGAAGAGTTATCGAAGAGGGAGGGGAAGTACAGAACCAACTCGTCATCTATTTTTTTTTTGACCGCTTCGAGGTGGGCGGTCAGTTTCGAGTAAGGTGTCTCGGCGAGCCTGTCGAGGACTCCCCGCAGGGCTTCGTCGGAGAGGTCGTTGCACTCCTGCCCGTCGATGCGCGTGACGAGAACGGCGAAGGCGAGGTGCTTCGGGGTCAGTTCGTTCTGGAGGAGGAAAACGCACTGCCGCAGGTTTTCGAGTTCCTGTTGCGCCTTGTCTCCCTTGCCCGCCATAATGAAGCGACGCGCCTTCTCTATCCGTCGGTCGAAGGAGGCGATGTCCGCGCCCACTCCCGCATCGATGAGGAGGTACTTCTGGTATTTATGAAAACGCACCATCGGCAGTTCGTCGATAGTGTCGTAGTACTCCACCGTGTGTGTTCCTATCTTGGTCGTTACCATAACTCTCTCGCTATAAGGGTTGAACATATCGGGGCGAGAAGGAGAGCCGCCTGCCCTACCGCCAGCCACAAAATTACTGAAATTCCGACGGAAACCCACCACGAGAGGCAGAATTTGCAGGAAAACAATTTCCCGAGGAATTCCGTCGGGGCGTGTACCTGCAACCACTCAATCACTCCCCACTTCCGAGCAAGGGACAGGGCGAAAGCCGAGGCGAGCGCGACTACCGCGCACCAACAAACAAAATCGAGGATTACCATACGAAAAGCCACACTAAAAGTCCGCAAATGATATACAGCCACTCTGGGTGGTCGGCAGGGTCGTCGAGGTCGCAGTCCTGCGTTCTCCACCTCTGGTAGTCAATCTCATAGAGGAAGTTATGACATATCCACTCCATCTTCAAAGAGAACAGACTGCGATTCTTGAAGACGGAGGTATTGTCCCCGTCGCTCTTCCTTATCGCTTTGAGGACTCTCCGCATCGTGCATTTCCGCACCTTGTAGGAATCAAGAATCGAAACGCAGTGCAGGGAGACTGCATAGTCGGGCATCACTACTCTACACATAACTCCGAGAATTCAAGCACGCCCTCGAAGCGAAATCCCGCGAAGGGGTGCATCAGGTACTGGTTGTCAACTTCCGACAGGGTGTACCCGCGGTAGATATTCTCCGCCCTCTCAAAGATGCGGTTGATGAGAATCCGCCCCTCTGTGAGATGCCACCCTTCGCGCCCGTTGAGAACGCGGAGAATCTGCGCTTTGAGCCACTCGGTATTCCTGTTCGTGGCTTCGCCGTAGACCCGCGTGAGGTCAAACCAAAAGATGAGCGAGAACGGGGCTTTAATCTCCCTTGCCCAAGGCCCCGCGTCGATGGTCTGCGGGTCTTCAATCTCGAAGAACGAGAAGTTCCCGATATGCGAGTCGGGCGACACTTCGAGGTAGTCGTTTGCCCCGTGTCCCTTCCACCCTCCGCAGTAGACATTCGGGGTAATTATCCTGCGCCCTTCCAACTCCTTCGTGAGGCGTTGCGCCCGCCCGAAGGCGACATCGAGCCAAGGAAGGGTCTCGACGAGTCCTTTCTGTATCTCCCCGATGATGCGGTCGAGCATTACGGGGTTCTCAATAACAGGTGCTGTGCTATCCATATAATTCAGTTTTAAGTGCTTCCAAAAGTTCGTCAAGTGCGCCCGTCTCCCTCCATATCTCCGCCCAGTATTCGGGCATCAGTCCGAAGTTCTCTGCGCCGTACTTCGCCACTATCCCTCGCGCGTAGCCTGTCTCCCCGACTATCGTCACTCCTTCCCCGTCGAAGGCTACTCCGAGTTCGTCGTGGAATCGCCCGTTAAAGTAGAGGTTCGGGGCGTCGGGATTCCTTTCGACTTGGTAAGGGTAAGCAATGTCTTGCTTCATCGCCGCGTACCTTCCTGCGGACTCGACGGAGTAGAACCGCCCCGCAGGTTTGAGGTCTTCGGAGTAGTACGGACGAAGGTCTTGCCCGTCCGAAGCAAGACCCCGAAGGAGTTGGATGCGTTGCCGCTCGATGATATCCTCTCCGTGTCCAGTGATGGTGTCGCGGATGAGCGAACCCGAAGCCAGCCCATCCCGCACCGCTACTACTCTGCTATATAATTCTTGCAATGTCATCCCGCCGTAAAGGTAGCATAATTTTTCTTCTTTTGGATAGAATTAAGCGTCAGCCGTTTTGAAGTACGGCTGACGCGAAATGACTAATACAAAGTTTGAAAAGCGGAGACCGCGACCACCCCGAAGCCGCTGTCACGGAAAAACTTGAAGGCATTTCCATTGGAGAGGTTGACATACCAAACCTGAGCGGCTCCGTCGTAGAGAGTCGAAGACCAGACACTCCACTTGGGGATGAGTTGGTAGTCGGTTTCGGGGCCATAAGCCTCGTTCTCTGCGGTTATAAAGGCATTGATTTCAGCCTTGTGGTCGTAGAGGTATTTGAGAATACCCATCGAAGGAAGGAAGAAACCCGTGGCGTTATACAGCGCCGAAGGGGTCGGCTTGCTTGCCACTCGCGCGGCGCAGTCGCCTGCGAAGACAGAGAGGATGGCGGCTGTATTGAGTGCTCCGTCGAAGTCCA